>Ga0315279_10007109_pt1 | contig 13925 bp, 13 predicted proteins | sample YL17G06_20_MG_FD_203694 | JGI IMG/M metagenome (GOLD analysis project Ga0315279, IMG submission 203694) | Sediment microbial communities from Yellowstone Lake, YNP, Wyoming, USA - YL17G06_20 | ecosystem: Environmental > Aquatic > Freshwater > Lake > Sediment | place: USA: Wyoming | collected... | reverse complement strand
CCGAGCACGTGCGGCAGGCCGACCCGCTGCGGATAACAGCCCGTCATCAGTGCGGCCCGTGACGGCGTACACACGGACGCGGCGGCATAGAAATCGGTGCAGCGCGTGCCTTCCGCCGCCATGCGGTCGAGGTTCGGGGTCTCGTACCCCTCGGCCCCGAAGCAGCCCACGTCCGCGTAGCCCATATCATCGATGAAGATAATGACGAAATTGGGCGGCCGGTCCTTGCCCCCATCTGCCGCAGCACTCAGGCTCTTCGCGCACCCCGGCACCATTACGCCGGTGGCCGTCACACCCATTACCCGGAGGAATTCCCGTCGGGTCAGTCGCGTGTTCATACTCTATCCCGCTCCAATGATTCCTTCGAGCTCATCCATTCTCCGCAGGACAGCGTCTCCGGAGTCGCATGTCCCCATCGTCTCACGAGGCAATATCTTCCTTTGGCACGAACCTGCCGTAGCGCAGCGCCAGCGTCGGCAGGACAAACAGATTGAGCACGGTCGACGTCGCCAGCCCGCCGAGAATGACAATCGCCATCGGGCCCTCGATCTCGCGACCGGCCTCGCCCGTGCCCAGCGCCAGCGGCAGCAGGCCCAGAGCGGTGACGGTGGCCGTCATGAGAATCGGGATCAGCCGTTCGGAAGCCCCGCGGATCGCGGCGTCGAGGCCCCAGGTCATGCTTTCCTCGTTCACCAGGTGTTCGAAATGGGAAATCATCATGATGGAGTTGCGCGTGGTGATGCCGAAGAGAGTGACGAAACCGACGAGTGAGCCAATGGTCAACGCCCCCTCGCGTGAGCCGCTCAGCACGCCGGTCAGCCAGACCGCCAGCACGCCCCCAACGAGCGCGAACGGGACGTTGGCCAGCACGAGCAGGAAATTGCGCCCGCTGCCAAAGGCGACAGCCAGCAGCAGCAGAATCCCCACGGCCGCAATGCCCGAATGGAGCAGCAGTTGCCGCTGCGCCTCTGCTTTCGCCTGGGCGGCGCCGCTGAACACGGCGTAGGTGCCGCCGGGAAAACTCACGTTCGCGGCGACCTGCTTCTTCGCCTCCGCCACGAACGACGTCACGTCGCGTCCACTGGTAGTACAGGTCACCGTCTGGCGCCGGCGGGCGCCCTCGTGCATGATGGAGTGTCGTCCGCTCGTCGGATAGATGTCCGCCAGCTCGCGCAGCGGGATGCGCGTCCCCTGCGTGCTGGCCAGCATCAGCTCGCCGATGGTCTCCGGGTCCTGCCGGCTGGACTCCTCCAGGATCACCGCCACGTCGGCGACCTCGTTGGCACGGTGCGTTTGGGCCACGACCGTTCCCTGGTAGGCGGTCTGGACCGCTTCGAGCACGTCCACCGGCCGGAAGCCGAACTGCGTCAAACGTTCCGGCCGCAGGCTCACAGCGATGCGAGGCTGGCCGGGCGGGGCCTTCACCTGCACATCCGCTGCACCCGGCACGGCGGCCAGAACCTTCGCCACCTCGGCGGCCTTGGCGTCCAGCGCGTCGAGGTCGTCGCCGAAGATGTTGACGACCACGGAGGCCGTCTCGCCGGTGAGCGTCTCGCCGATGCGGTCGCCGAGGAAGGTCAGCACTTCGAACTGGATGCCGGGGAATTGCCTGAGGATGCCGCGGACGACATCGGCCATCTTCGCCTCTTCCCGGCCCGGCATGGGCTTGAGGTCCATGTGAAACTCGCTGCGATGGGGGCCCCAAGGGTCTTCCCCGAGCTCAGCGCGGCCGACCTGCTGCTCGATGGTGTCGATGTTCTTGTTTTTGAGCATCTCCTCGCAGATTCGCTTGCCGATCCGCAGCATCTCCGGCAGCGACGTGCCCGGGGCGGCGAACACCTGGAGGACGAAGTGACCTTCGCGGAACTCCGGCAGGAATTCGCCTCCGAAGAACGGCAGCCGCGTCAGGGCGGCGATGCAGATGGCGGCCACGACGACGATGATAGCTCGCGGCCAGCGGGTGGTGAACCGCAGAATCCCGCGATAAACCACCTTCAACACGTGCTGCAGGGGCGGCTCTTGGGCCTTTCGCGCCCCTTTGCCGAAGAGCACATACGCCAGCGCCGGCGTCAGCGTCAGCGCCATCAGCAGCGACGCCAGAATAGCCAGGATGTAGCTCAGCGCCAGCGGCGAGAAGAAGCTGCCCTGCAACCCGGTCAGCGTGAGCACCGGCAGAAACACCAGCGCCACGATGAATGTGGCGTACACGACGGCCCGCCGCACCTCCAGCGAGGCATCCAGCACGACGCGCCCCACCGGCCGCGGGTTTGCCACCGCCTTGTTCTCGCGGAGCCGACGAAAGATGTTCTCCACGTCGATGATGGAATCGTCCACGACTTCGCCCAACGCGATGGCCAGGCCGCCGAGCGTGATCGTGTTGATGGTAATGCCGAGTTTTTCGAGCACGATAACGGCCGTCAGCAGCGATAGGGGAATGGCCGTCAGCGAGATGCAGGCCGTACGCGCGCTGCCCAGCAGCAGGAACAGCACCGCCGCCACCAGGATGGCGCCAAGCGCCAGCGAGTGCTTCATATTCCGCAGCGCGTTCTCGATGAACGTCGCGGGCCGGTGCAGACGCGGGTACACCGTGATGCCCTGCTTCTCGAACACCGGCTTCATCTCCGCCAGCGCCGCCTCCAGCGCCCGGGTCACTTCCATCGTATTGGCGCCGTACTGGCTGGACATGGTCATCAGAACGCCGGGCCTGCCCATAATCACGGTGTCGCCGAATTTCGGCTCGGCCCCTTCGATCACGCGGGCCACGTCCTGGAGCCGCACGCTGATGTCGTTTTTATGCGTCACGACGACCTGGCCGAGCGCCTCGGGCGTCAGTGCCTGGCCTTCGGTCTGGATCGTGATGCGCTGGTTGCTGGTCTCGACAAAGCCGGCGCCCATCACGGCCGTAGAGGTCCGTGCGGCCGCCAGCACATCGGACAGCGCCAGGTCGTACGCGACCAGCCGGTCGGGCAGGACCTGGATTTGAAGCTGACGAACCTCGCCGCCGAAGGAGCTGCACTTGGCGACCCCCGGCACGGAAAGCAGCCGCGGCTTGAGCGTCCAGTCGGCAAACGTCCGCAGTTGCATCGGCGTCATTGTGTCGCAGACCAAGCCGATCTTCAGCAGGTCCATCGTGGACGACGTCAGCGGCGTCATGCGCGGCGTCTTGGCGCTGGCGGGCAACTCCCCCGCCGTCTCCGCCAGCTTCTCCGCCAGCATCTGGCGGGCGAGGAATACGTCCGTCCCCTCCTTGAACACGGCGGTGATGATGGACAAGCCCTGGATGGACTCCGAGCGCAGCGACTCCATGTCGCCCAACCCGTTGATCATCGTTTCGACCGGCTGCGTGATGAGCAGCTCGACCTGTTCCGGCGACAGCCCAGGCGCCTCGGTCTGAATCGCCACCTGCGGCTGGACGAAATCCGGGAACACATCGAGCTTGGCGTTCCTGGCAACGTAAATGCCGTAGGCCAGGAGGATGCAGGCCAGCGCCACCACCACGCCGCGGTACTTGAGGGAGAACCTGACCAGGGCTTGCAGCATGGGAATCTACTCGCCTCCCCCTTGTCCCTTCAGTTCCTCGGAGAGCAGTTCCTGCGCTCCCACGACGACGACCTTGTCCTGCGGCTTGAAGCCCTGGCCGACGAACCATCCGTCGCCGGCCGGACGCCCGAGGGTCACGGCCTTGCGCTCGAAGGTGTCATCGGCGGTCTGGAGATAGACGAATGTTCGGCTTTCGTGACGCAGGATTGCGCTGCGCGGCACGATCACGCCGGCCTGCGGCTGGCCGGGAATGGCCAGCCACGCCAGCACCGCCGTGTTCGGGGGCGGAGGATCGACCTTCACGAGCAGCAGAACTCCCCGGCTCTGTGTCTGCGGGTCGGCGCTCGGAGCGGGACCGAGATACTGGGTATCCGACAGATGCTCCGGCGCGCCCAGCGGGGCAATGCGGCCGCCCATCGGAGCAGTCGGCAAGCGCTCGCCGAGCGGCAAATCCACGCGGACCAACGCGGTCTCCTGCGCCGCCAGGGAATGGACGAACGCCGCCGGGTCCGCCTGCGAGGCGATCGCCCCGCCCCAGCCCAGCAGCAGACGCGACTGCACGGACGCAAGCGAGATCTGGTCATGCTTCATAGCGGCTTCCGCCGTCTCTAAGGCGCGGGCGGAGGCATTCTGGTTCTGGGAGTAGAGAATCGTGAGTCTCTCGAAGTCCTTGGTGGAAGCCTGCAACGCCGCCTGGGCCGATGTGCCTTCCGCCACCAGCGCCGCCAGCGGCGCGGGGTCCAGGACGCGGCCGTAGCCCTTGACCTCCGGCGACAGCTCCGCTGCGGCCAGGGGTTGCACCTTCAACCCCATATGCGTCTGCGCATTCTGGTCGAGCTTGACGGACACCCGGCCGTCCGCGTCGTGTTGGAGGAACGATTCCTCCGTTTGTTCCGGGGCTTCCTGTTCCTTATCCGCACCGGCGTAATCGAGAAGATTGGGGTATTTCAAGACGATGACGGTGCCCGCCGCGCCGAGAGCAATGCCGGCCAGGATTCCCCAGATGACTTTGTTCACGGTTTCTTCTCCTTCACGGCCTGCACGTGGTGGTCCTGCTCGACGGACTGCAGAGCGTCGAAGGGAACCTGCACGGCATCTTCAAGCTGACCGAGTGCCTGCTGCGCTTTGACCAGGGCGTCGAGGCGGGTCACTTCGGTGAGAGATACTTCGAGCTGGGCCGAGCGCAGCTCGAACTGGTCGGCGCCGCCGGCCTTCACCACAGCTTCTATGGATTGGACTTGTCGGCGCCGCGCCTCGAGGAGAGCATCAATCTGCCGCAACTGTTCCTGCGCGGCGGCGCGGGTCGCTACCGAACGGTCGATGTCGGCGATGACCCGGGCCTGTAAGGCGAGGAAGCGTGCGGCGGTCTCCGTGCGTTTGGCCTGGGCCTCGGCGATCGGACCTTCATTGCGGTTGAGCACGGGCAGCTCGACCCCTACACCCAGCCCCCACTTGTGCGCGCCCTGATCGTACTCATAGCCGGGTCCCAGGTGGACGTCCGGATACTGTTTGGCGATTTCGAGCTGGAGCGCCGACTGGCTGGCCGCGTAGTCGGCCAGGGCGGCCCGGATATCCGCGCGGCCGAGCAGCGCTTGTTGGCGAACCTCTGCTGACTCCAGGCTGTGCCCGGCCTCGGCCGTTTGGGATAAATCGAACTTCAGTTCGCGCCCCTCGATGGCCCGCAGCGGCACGCCGAGAGCTTCGGCCACACCGGCCCGACTCTCGACGGCCTGACGTTGGGCATCCGCGAGGTCGGCCTGCGTTTTGATGAGGGCCACACGGGCAGTCGTCAGTTCGGTAGCGGCGATGGCACCGGCAGCCAAACGACCTTCCAGCAGCTTGAGGATTTGTTGCTGGATGTCCCGCACATTCTGCAGCAGCACGACGCGGCGGTGGGCGGCCGTGTAGTCCAGCAGACGGGCCCGCAGGCGGCTGCGCACCTGCCAGGCCTGTGTGACGAGAGTAAGGCGGGCGGACTCGGATTCGTGTTTCGCGCGTTCGATGCGATAGCCGCGCTTGCCGGCCGTCTCCATCGTGGCGTCGACGGTCAGAGGCGCCACCCACGGCGAGACGCCGCTTTCGGAGTTGGAGGTATACTGGGGCGCGACATCGATGACAGGGTTCGGACGCTGGCCGGCGGTCTTGACGCCCGCCTGGGCGACCGCCCACTGGGCGCGCGCCACGTCGAGGTCCGGGTGGTAGTAAAACGCCGCGAGCGTAAGCGTGCCAAAGTCCCATCCGCGCAGCGGCCAATCGCCGAGGTCGCGCTTCAGATTCTCCTCGAGGAACTTCTTCAGCTCCGGGTTATCCAGCGTGCGGGCCTCGAACCGGGCGGCCGTCTGGTCGGGCGATAGCGGCTTGGCCTCAAAGTGGGCACAACCGGCCAGCAAGGACAGAACAATCACCTCAATCGCGTGAAGTCTCACGATTTTCACAATTTGCATGGACCTGTTTCTAATCCGTTTGACCTGCGGCGTCAAGGCTCAGTTTGATAGTCGAGGAGATCTCCACGCTCGTACTCGATTGTATCCTGTTGGCAACTCGCCGCCCGGCATGCTTACGGCCGGCGCAAGAGCCACTGATGAACAAAAGCCCCGAGCAGCCAGACGGCGAAGCTCGCGCTGAGCACCGCCCACAGCGGCAGATGCCGGCGAAAACAAAACAGGGCCGTGAGGAAAAAGAGAATGGTGGGGATAATGCCGAGCAGAGCGCCGCTGCAATACTGGGTCATCAGGGCGAAATCGCGGGGATGGTCCCAGTACAGCCACAGCAGCACGAGCAGGCTGGTCAGAGGCATCACGGCGATCAGGCCCGCCAGGGTCGGCACCTTGCGGCCGATCTGGGTTGCCAGCAGGATGACCAGCAGACTGATGAGCAGTTTAATGGCGAAGCGCAGCATTTACTTGATGAAGCGGATAATCAAGGGGTACGGGTAGCGGTAATGCTCGCCGTCGTTGGCCCTGATGGCGGCGATGACCACGAGGACGAAATCGACAATCGGCACGGCGGGCAACAGGATGATCCCGATGCATGTGAGGGGCAAGGCGAACAAAAAGATGAGCATCGTGAGCTGGAAGTTCACGGCCTCCTTGCCCTGCTCATCGACAAACGGGAACTGGTCCTTCTTGATCAGCCAGACGATCAACGGGCCAATCACGAAACCGAACACGGGGAGTATGGATACTCCGGAAAAAGCCGCCAGGTGGCAAAACGTCGCCCACAGGCGCGCGTCCCGATTGGTTTCTCTGCCCGCATCGGCCTGAGGAGATAGCGGCGTCCCGGGGGTTTCATTTGTGTCTATCATACTCTGACTCCATGCACAATGACAGGGTTCACTGCTCTGTTTATCGCTGCACGGCCGAATTCATTATGCCGGAGCCGCCGCACGCGGTCAAGCGAGCTCCACATCTTGAGTCGTGCTTCGCGCTGGTTTATTGCCGCGGACCGGCGCTGCTTACGTCGATGGGCTCGATGCCCAGCTTGCGGACCGGCGAATCCGAGGCGAATTCGACCTTGCCATCCGGGGATACGGTCAGCATCGGATCGGCATAAGAGTTGGAGCCGCTCGCCTCCAGCCAATAGCTGCCGGCCCGGTCGTATCGGTTGAGCTTGTGGCATTCGACCTTGCCTTCCGGGCTGAAGAGGACGTTGTTCGCGGCCGTCGCGATTCCTTCGTAGTTGTCGAAGGTAATCTTGCCGGCGGCGCACAGGACATTCTTCTCGAACGTGTAGCCGGACGACCGGGGGAACGTGAGATAGAGGTCCTTGTCGCTGATGAAGATATTGTTGCGAATCGTATTATTGACGGCCATGTGGTTGTGCGACGGCCGAACGACGTTGACCGCGAGGTTCTTCTCCACTAAGCAGCCTTCGGATCGCTCGTCGAGGTAATAGGCCGAGGCGCCGTAGCCGCCGGTGTCGGTGATGTCGTAGATGAAGTTGCCCCGCAGGGTCAGAGCCTTGCCGGCAAAGCAATAGATGCCCGCGCCGTCGTGCAGCTCCTGCATGGCATGATGAATGCGGTTGCCCTCGATGCGGCTGCCCTCGCCGCCGAAGGTCACGGCCGAGTAGGGCGTGTGGTGGACGTGGTTATAGCCGATCCGGCAATCCTGCCCGCCGCCCGTCAGAGCGATCGCGCTGGGGTACGTCAGGCCGATGTCGTGGACGTGATTATCCGTCACCTGTGTTCCGCGCCCGCGAAAGCGGATGCCGCAAGCGCCGACGTGGTGGATATGGCACCTCTCGATGCGCAGGTCTGAGCCGGAGGCCTTGATGCCCTGTCCGCCCGCGTTGACGATTTCAAGATCGGCGAACGTGCAACTCTCGGCGGAGGTGGCGCTAATGGCCCCCTCGAATCTCTCTGCCCCGAAGCCGCCGGCCTTGAGCGGGGTGGTCGTCGCGGCGAGCATCAGGCGCCGGATCGTGATGTTTTTGATGGGGTTGTCCCTGGTGCCTTGGAGGACGATGATGGATTCCACGGTGGGGGCGATGACCTCGGTCATGCTCATGTCCTCGCTCGGCAGGGGCCAGTAGACGACCTTGCCCCGAGTGCGGTCGAGGTACCACTGCCCCGGCTCGGTCATTCCCTCGCGTACGTTCCAGACGACGTATTTCTTGACGCCGAACGCCCCCGGCGGATGACCGGCGGGCGTCGAGAACGTCAGCGTGTGTGAGTTCGGATCGTTCGCCGAGACGCCGACGAGCGATTCATCCCACATGTGATAAATCGCGATTTCGGCGTTGCGGATGTCGAGCCAGGGGCCGAGGTCCTCAGACTTGTACTTCATCGTGGTGAGCTCTTCGTTGGTAGGCTTGCGCTTCCAGCCGCCGCCGGTGGTCGTCATCCACGGGACATCGAATTGGCTCAGATGCTCGAAGGAACCCTGCTGCGGCACCCGGGCGCGCGGACAGAACCGCCCATTGACGATCAGGGCGCGAAAATCCCACTTGCCCTCCTTCACGCCCGGCAATTCCACCGCGTAGAACTTGTCGCCATCCTTCTCCCACCCGCTCACTTTTCTGCCGCCGTACAGCCGAGTTTTCGCGCCGGGCGCCGCTTCGATGGTCAGGCCGCTATCCTCACTCGTAAGGACCACCGGCTCATCAAAGAAGTACTGACCGGCCTGCACCACGATGGTGCGCGTCTGCCCGGTTCCCTGCTTGCGGGCCGCTCGACAGGCCGCTTGGAGAGTTGCAAACGGCCCATCCGTGCGATCCGGATTGGCCTCCCCCAGCCGGCCGGACCAGGAATCATTGCCGTTGGCTGATACGAAGAACTTGATGGTGTCGTCCGCCTTCGTCGCGATCCCGAAACGCAGACCTGCGATGATCAGGGCGATACAAAGGATTCTAAGCAGCGGCGTCATACACGCACTCCATCAATCAGAAGGTTCATCTTTTCATGCATCCGTGGAGCATCATCTTAAACGATGACAGGTTCGCTGAAAAGACCTGAGGACCCGCGCAACGCCCGCGGACAAATTTGAACGCAGGAAGCCTTTCCGCTGTAGTTCCTATTCGGGATGTATCGGCATGAAGTGGTGTTCGAGAATGGGTGGGTTTTCTTCACAGAAAGGAGTAGCGCGATGAAACTGGTATCCAGAGAGATGGTCGAGAAGGCCGGTGTTGACGTGGACAAGCTGCTCAAGCTGCTGGTCTCCAACGCCGCGGCGGAATTGACGACGTTCTACTACTACACCATCCTGCGGATCAACCTGATCGGTCTCGAGGGCGAGGGGCTCAAGGAGATCGCCGAAGATGCGCGGATCGAGGACCGCAATCACTTCGAGGCCCTGGTGCCCCGGATCTACGAGCTGGGCGGGAAGCTGCCGGACGACATGAAGGAATTCCACGATATGTCGGCCTGCCCGCCGGCCCGGCTGCCGGAGAACCCCGGCGACATCCAGGAAATGCTCCAAGTGCTGCTGAAGGCCGAGCAGTGCGCGGTGTGCGGGTACACGAATATCTGCAACCTCACGGCGGGCAAAGACCATCGGACCTATGACCTCGCCCTGGCGATTTTGAACGAGGAGATCGAGCATGAAGCCTGGTTTGCCGAGTTTCTCGCGATGGGTCCGTCCGGGCATTTCCGCCGGAGACGGGTGGGCGAGTCTCCGTTTGTATCCAAGTTCCTGCACAGCGAATAGAGAGGAGAGCATGACCGGGTAGAAAAGCCCACGCGGACAGGCGGATCGGACCCGCCCGACGCCCGATCCGCCCGGACAAGCCGAGCAGAAAGGCATTTGCCGGAGGGGCTTCCCGGCCCTTATACTGGGCCGCGGCACGAATAGGGGTGCCGGAACCTTGCATGGGATTTGACATGGCGGCATCAGGCAATGTAGGCTTGCCATTGATGTTGACGGTCCTGGCGGGGCTTTCGACCGGGATCGGCAGCGCCATCGCCTATTTCATCCGGCGGCCCAAGATCGTCTATCTCGCCTTCTCGCTCGGCCTGTCGGCGGGAGTGATGATCTATGTCTCCTTCACGGAGCTGCGGCATGCTCACGATGGCCGTCAGTCTCATGATGCTCTGAATTTACGATTTACCATTGACGATTTACCATTTCTTTCCTGAGAGCAACGGGGAATCGTAAATCACACATCGCAGATTCCATCACGCGCTTTGCGTCTCGCGGGCCACGTGGGGCAGCGTCTCCTTCGGATGCTGGATCACGGACGTCGCCGCTTTGATGATGCCGGCAATGTCCGCCAGGTCCGACGGGATGATCATCGTATTGTTCGTCTTGGCCAGCTTGCCGAACTCGCCCAGGTATTGCTCGGCGATGCGCAGATTGACCGCGTCGGCGCCGCCTTCTTCGTTGATGGCGACGGCGATCTTGCGAATCCCGTCGGCGGTGGCCTGGGCCACCTGCTGGATCTCGAACGCCCGGCCCTCGGCCTCGTTGATCCGTCGCTGTTTCTCGCCCTGCGAGCGGGCGATCATCTCCTGCCGGTCGCCCTCCGCCCGGTTGATCTTGGCCTGCCGGTCGCCCTCCGAGACGGCGATCTCGGCGCGCTTTTCCCGCTCGGCCCGCATCTGCTTTTCCATCGCGTCCCGAATCGACTGTGGGGGCATGATGTTCTTCACTTCGTAGCGTGTGACCTTGACGCCCCAGGGCTCGGAGGCCTTGTCCACCGCGTTCACGATCTCGCTGTTGATGTGCTCCCGCTCCTCGAAGGTCTTGTCGAGCTCGAGCTTGCCCATCACGCTGCGCATGGTCGTCTGCGCCAACTGCGAGGCGGCGAACCGGTAATTGTCGATGCCGTAGGATGCCTTCTTGGGATCGACGACCTGCATGTAGAGGATGCCGTCCACCTCCACGGCGACGTTGTCCTTCGTGATGCACTGCTGGGGCGGGACGTCCAGGACCTGCTCCTTGAGCGAGTGCCGGTAGGCCACCCGGTCCACGAAAGGCCCGAGGACGTGAAAGCCGGCCTCCAGCGTTGTCGCATATTTCCCGAGGCGCTCGACGATGAAGGCCTGCTTCTGCGGCACGATGCGAATCGTGGTGAGGAACACGATGAACGCAAAAACGAGAATCCCGACGAGAATGAGAGTCAGAGGGGTGATCTCTGCTAACATGGACAGTCTCCTTGTGATTTACGATTTGCCATTTGCGATTTACGATTTGAGATCCACGGCGTGTGAAAATCGTAAGTCGTAAATCTTACACGGCTTTCACTTTCAGGGTCAGGTTGTCTTTCGCCACAACCTCGACCACGGCGCCTTCCTGGATTTCCTGATCCGCCGCGGCCAGCCAGGGGGCCCCATGGAACTCCACTTTGCCCGGGAGCTTCACCGTGATCTTTTGCGTCACGACCGCCCGCTGGCCGGCAAAATCGTTCAAATCCGCGTTCGCGTCCTGCTTGGACGTGACGTATCCCGTGAACATGCTCTTGAGCCAACTGCGGGCCAGCGCCAGCGACAGCGCGGAGGTCATGATGAACAGGGCCAACTGCTGGTTGAGAGTCAGCGGCCGGAACAGGCACACCACCGCCACCACCCAGCCGCCGAACGCGAAGAAGGCGATGATGAGTCCCGGCACGACCATCTCCACGAACAGCAGCAGCAAGCCAATCAGGAACCAGATGAGTTCCGGCCGGAGAAAGTCCTTGAAGGTGTCCATCGGTTCTCCTTTCTATTCGACGACCACCGCCGTACCGTAGGCGAGAATCTCCGCCGCGTGGTTCTCGATCTCTGCGGTCGCAAATCGCATCCCCACGACCGCGTTGGCGCCGAGCTTCTTGGCGTCCTCGATCATCCGGTCGAGAGCCTGCTCGCGCGATTCGGCCATCAACTTCGTGTACTCGGTGATCTCGCCGCCGACGAGGTTGCGCAGACCCGCCAGCATGTCTCTCCCGATGTGCCGGGCTCGAATCGTGTTGCCCCGCACCAGGCCGACATGCTTCACGATATTGCGTCCAGGTATGGTATCAGTCGTTGCCAGCAGCATGAGCTATCTCCTGACGTCCCTATAACGGTCCCTGCTCCAGAAGTAGATTCTCTCCCGCAGCACGGACACAAATAGTATAGCCAGTCCGGCGAGAAGGGCCAAGAGGCCGATCTTCAGCAGCACGCCCACGGTCGGGTCCTCGATAATGGTCTCGATGAGCAGGAAACCACCGTAGATGAGCAGAGCCATCGCGGCCAGGGAAAACAGGATCCAGCCCGTGCCGCGCTCGATCCGATTATACACATGATTCCAGTATTCATTCCAGACCCGGTCCTCGGGCTCGACGAACGCCACACAATCGGTCATCTGCTTGAGTCTCTTGAACTCCTCCATATCCTTCGCACAGTCGGGACACGAGGCCAAATGCTCCTCGAAAGCTCGTCTCTGCTCCTCGTTCAATTCGTCATCCAAGTAGGCCATCATGAGGTCCTTGTGATCCTGGCAGGTCATGATGTCTGACCTCCTTTCTGGGGCCCCCACACGCCGGATTCCGGGTCCGGGGAACTCATCTCATGGTCCAATATCTCTTTGAGCCTTTGGCGGGCGTAGAACAGGCGGCTGGTGACCGTGCCCTGATTGCAGAACAGCAGCTTGGCCATCTCCTCGTAGGACAGGTTCTGGAAATGCCGCAGAATGATGACCTCCCGATGCTTTTCATCGAGCTGGCTGATCGCCCGCCAGATGCGGTCTTTGGCTTCATTCCGCTCCGCAACCACCTCCGGGTCAAAGTGATCATTGAGCTCGATCGGTTGCCGATTCCGGACGGCGGACTGCGAACTGCAATCGCAGTCGCTCGTATGCGGCCCGCCGTCGTCCATCTGTGATTCGTAGTTCCGGCGAACCCGCCGCCTGCGCAGGTGGCTGAAGCACAGGTTGCGAAGGATCTGGTAGAACCAGGGGAAGAACTTGCCCTTGGAATTGAGCTGGTCATAATGCTTGTACGCCCGATAAAACGCCTCCTGTGATAACTCCAGGGCATCTTCCCGGTTGCCGACCAGGCCCAGGGCGATCAGGTAGGCATCCTTCATATGCCGCTTGACGATGACCTCGAACGCCTCGCGCGGACTCTGGCCCGAGTCGCACAAGGCCACCAGGTTTTCCTGACACAAGGCGCTCAATTCCGACCCCTTCGGAAATCCGAAGACTCGTCAGATGGATTGTGCCCACCACCGATCGCCGGCATCTGTACGCATCGGCGGGCAGGACCCGCCCTGCATCACTTTTTCCTATCCGTTTCTGTCAATATAGACTCTCCGGCGGACATTTTCTTCAAAAGAATCTGCACCCCGGCGAGACTTTACGATTCTACCGGATTGCACCCGAAAAGCCAGCCGCCTACCCGGCCCCACGCACGATACCGGTTCCGAGCGGATTCTGCGCCTCTCGTTGGCATTTCGACCAAGGCCGAAGGCCGCGCGGAGAAATCTGGCCGCGAGTGAAAGGTGTCCAGGATCCGCGGCGAAACTCTCGTAAACTGCACTACGAACGGATTTAACCGAGGGGACGTGCGCGCAAGCGCTGGACATGCAATATTCGGAGGCAGATTTCTCGACTTCACTTCGTTACGCTCGAAATGACAGGCAGAGGGTCCGTGATTGCCCCAGTCAGATATGTACGAGCCAAGACGAGGCGCCCGGCAACTCGAATCTACAGATCGAAATCCCCAATTCTTTGACATGGGGGCCTTCCGTGTGTAAGGTGGCGCGGCTGTATGACTGAGTACGCGGCACATTCGGATCAGCCGGTTACGGCTGTCGCACGCAAGGACTTTGCCGTCCTGCGACAAGACCTGACGGTGCAGGAGGCCCTGGACGCCATTCGCCGGCGCGAGATCGGCGAGCGAATCGTCTACTTCTACATCGTGGATGCGGAGGATCGGCTCGTGGGTGTCGTGCCCACCCGTCGGCTGCTCACCGCGGAGCTGCAAGAGCG
>Ga0315279_10007107_pt1 | contig 13928 bp, 11 predicted proteins | sample YL17G06_20_MG_FD_203694 | JGI IMG/M metagenome (GOLD analysis project Ga0315279, IMG submission 203694) | Sediment microbial communities from Yellowstone Lake, YNP, Wyoming, USA - YL17G06_20 | ecosystem: Environmental > Aquatic > Freshwater > Lake > Sediment | place: USA: Wyoming | collected... | reverse complement strand
CCTGGCGGATGCGGCGGTGCAGGCCGAGGAGCCGGAAGTACCGCCGCAGCAGTTCCAGCCCGCCGTACGACGTGAGGTCCTGGCGCACGAACTCCATCTGCAAATCACCTCTGACCGCCCGACGAAGACTTGCTATTCTCAAGCGCACGATAGGGGCCTCCTGTGTGAGAGAGTTGCTTGGCGGCACTCTCTATACAATCTACACAGGAGGCCCTTTTATTCCAGCTTATCAACGTCGAAAAGCGAATTTTATTTTCGGATTGGGGTTAACGTAGTCAACAACATTACTCATCATCGTCGTCTCCTCCTCTCCAGAGAAGTCTTGCTCACAAAGGGCCACAGGCTCTTCGTCCCCCCACGCAAGAGGTGAGACCAACTACATCGGGTCGCTGCCCGTTCGTCGCCGCGCAACGATACACAATTCGCTTCCAAGGCTTCCTGTGGTCCACCAATCACCCGCCCACGTGACGTGCCCCAAGCCACGATCCGCTCGTCTCGCCCCTACTTGAACCCAAGTAGGTTCGGAAGAAAGAGGACGAACTTCGGAAACACGGTCAGGATCAACACCGTGAGAATCTCCGCGAGAATGAAGAGGAATATGGCCCGGGAGAGCCTTTCGAGCGTGACCTTCGCTATCGCGCAGACCACGTACAGACACGCCCCGACGGGAGGCGTAATTAGGCCAACATTCAAGGTCACCACGACTAAGATGCCGAAGTACAGGGGGTCAATTCCCAATGCCATCGCTGTCGGTAGAAGAATGGGCACGGTGATGATGAGGCCGGAGGCTGGATCGAGGAAACATCCAACGATCAAGAGCAGCACCACGACAAAAATCTTATAGTACAGCGGATCCTGGAGGCGTGCCATGAAATAGGCGCTCAATTCGTGGGGGATCCTCTCGGTGGTGATGATCCACGACATTACGCTGGCTGCCGCCACCACCAATTGCACCACCGCGGTCGTTACCGCGCTCTCGATGAAGATCCGTGGGAGGTCTTTGAGCCGGAGGGTCCTCAGGACGAACATCCCCACCACCAACGCATAGACCACCGATACGGCCGACGCTTCCGTCGCGGTGAAGAGACCTGAAAGAATCCCCCCCATGATGATGACCGGCATCATCACCGGAAGGATGGCCTTGCGCAACGCAGCGAGCATCTCCCGGAGCGCCGCCCGAGTTGCTCGCTTGGGATAGTTCCGCCGCGTTGCGTAGTAGCTGATGAGTGCCATCAGGAGCAAGCCCATGAGCACTCCCGGTAAGAACCCAGCGACGAACATGGCGGCAATCGAGACGTTGGCTGCCACCAGAGCGTAAATGACCATGATGATGCTGGGCGGGATGATCGGGCCGATCACGGATGCCGAGGCGACTACGGAGGCCGCGAATTCCTTGTCGTAGCCGGCGTCCTCCATCATGGGAATCAAGACGGACCCCAGGGCGGAGGCTTCCGCCACGGCCGCTCCTGTAATGCCGGCAAAAATCATACTCGCGATCACACTGACATGGGCAAGCCCACCCCGGATGTGCCCGACGATCTTGTCCACGAAGGTTACGAGGTCTCGAGTGATCCCCGTGTAGTTCATGAGGTTGCCGGCCAAGATGAAGAACGGCACCGCCAGGAAGGGGAAGACGTCCAACGAGGTGAACATCTTCTGGGGAAACATCTGCAGGAAGAAGAGCTTGCCCTGAAGGGCCAGGAAAGAGACGCAGGTCAGTCCGATGGCGAAGGCAATCGGGAATCCGACCAACACGAGAAAGAGCAGGATAAACAGGAGGACCATGCCCTCACTCCTTCGCGAACAGCAACTGGACGTCCTTGCACAGGAGCTCAAGCGTGTAGATAATCATAAGCCCGCTGCCCACTGGCACCGCCGCGTATGGGATAGCCATGGAGAACTCCAGGGCAGGCGAGATCTGATCCCTCACATTGACCACCACCCAGTATCCATACGCAGCTACAATCGCAAGGAAGAGGAGCATGCCTAACTTGATCGCAATGAGCAGCGGAATCCGAATGAGTCTCGGCGCATTGTCCTTCACGAAATCAACCGCGACATGCGCTCCGAGCCGCAAGCCCACCCCGGATATCAAGAAGGTGATCCAGATCATCAGGTATCGGGCAGCCTCCTCCTCCCAATGGATGGAGGTCCCTATGAGGTAGCGTAGCGCGACCTGAAGGGCCACGAGGCTGACAAGGGAGGCAAAGAGCACAACCACGATTGCCTTGACGAGCCGATCGAGCCGATCCACGAACCAGGACATGGCGGCAACCATTCTAACTCCTTGTTTGGGCTCCCCAGGCGGGGACCATGTCTCCGCCTGGGGAGAACCGAAGAGCCCTATTGCACCCGCTTGATCGCCTCAAGAGACCGCTTCACGAAGTCCTCGCCCACCTTCTCTGCAATCGCCTTCTGTGCGGGTGGCTGCATTTTGGCCTTGAACTCGTTCATCTCGGCCGCTGTGGGGGAATAGATCTCCAATTTCTCGCTGAGCAGTTTCAGCCCCTCCCCCTCGTTAATGATGATCGACAGGCCCATCCAGGCCTTCACGCCGGCATCGGCGGCCTCATCAATAGCCGCCTGATACTCTTTAGGAAGCCTCTGATAGAACCTCTCGTTCATCACCACCAGGGCGGTTCCCAGTTGATGGCGGTTGAGGGTCATGTATTTCTGCACTTCGTAGAGCTTGTACGCCGTAAGGACGATGGGCGGGTTCTCCTGCCCATCGATGACTCCCTGCTGGAGCGAGGTATAGAGCTCCGTGACGGAAATGGGGGTCGGATTGGCCCCGAGCCCCTTGATCATGGCCACAGGCACGGGGCTCTCCATGACCCGGATCTTCAACCCCGCCGCGTCGTTGGGATTCTTGATGGGACGCTTGTTGTTGGTCAGACTCCGAAAGCCGAATCCTCCGGCCTGCAGGATGCGAAGGCCCGTTGTCTTGATGCTCTCCTGAGCCAACTCCTTTCCCCAGGCGCTGTTGAAGAGCCGATACGATTCGAAGGTCTCCGTGAAGAGATACGGCATCGAGAAGATCATTACCTTGGGGACGAAGCCGCTCAGCGCCGCATCCGAGACGAAAGCTGCCTCGATGTTGCCGAACTTCGTGCTCTCCGCGAGTTCCCGCTGCCCCCCAAGCTGTCCCGAGGGATAGATTTCGACCTTCACCTTCCCGTCGGTTTTCGCCTCGATCATGCCTTTGAAGACACTGCTGAACGCTCCCTCGATCGACGTAAACGCGCCTTCTGTAGCCGTATGCCCGAACTTGATGACGTAATCCGCCTTCGTGCCAGCAACCGCCTGACCAATGCCGATCGACCACGCGAGGAACACCGTGCATGCCACAAGTACGAGTCTTCGAAGCATTGTTCGTTCCCTCCTGTGAACTGGTCGTTCAGGACGACTTCTCTTTGATTGTCTCTCCCTCCTTTCCTTTCCGCTCTCATCATCCGACGATTCGGCCTGCCGCAATCTCCACGGCATCTTCATCAAAGAGGGCCCGCACAGCGCCTCCTGGCCCTACGCTCTGTCGCTTCTAGAACTTATTAACCCAATTCGAGGGCTTTCCGGTTAGCAGCGCTTGCTTCACCTGTTCCGCGACTTTCCGCTGCAACTCGGCAATGGAGCCTGTGGAGTACCACGCCATGTGCGGCGTGATAATCACGTTGGCGAACTCAAACAGAGGATGATTCGTGACATCCTTCTCATTCTCAAGAACATCCAGCGCGACCCCCGCCAACTTCCCCTCACGCAAGGCAGCGACGAGATCTGCCTCGTTCACCAGAGCGCCCCGGGATGTGTTGACAAGGAACGAACTTGTTTTCATTTGACTCAAGGTCTGCCGATTGATCAGGTGTTTGGTCTCTGCCGTGGTAGGAGCGTGCACCGAGATGATGTCCGCCTGTTCGAGCAAGGTATCCAGCGAGACAAAGTCGTACCGAGGATATTGTCTCCCATCGCTGACGTATGGGTCGTGGACGAGGACTCGCTTAAATCCGAAGGCCTCGGCCTTGGCGGCCACCCGTCTGGCGATATTGCCGAAGGCAATCAACCCCAGCGTCATGTCCGACAATCGCCGGACCGGCACCGCCTTCTTGTAGCTCCACACGCCGTTCCGGACGTCGCGATCCATGAGGGAGATCTTTCTGACCAGCGCGAGAATGAGGGCCAGCGCGTGATCGGAGACTTCGCTGATGCAGTAGTCAGGCACATTGGCGACCATGATCCGTCTCTCGGTAGCCGCTTGAATGTCGATCGAGTCCAGTCCGATGGCGTACCGGACGATGACCTTGCATTGCTCCAGGTGTTCGATGATCCGTCGCGTGATCGGCACGAATTGCGTGACGAGGGCGTCTGCATGCCTGGCATACCGGATGACGTCGTCTTCGCTGACGCACTTTCCATTACAGTCCACGATTTGGATCCCGGTGCCTGCGAACACCTTCTGCTCTTCGGCCAGTGTCGGATAGTGGTAGTCGGTGATGACGACCTCATAGAACATGAGTCCCTCCGCCGAGGTAGCCCGCCTTTTGAGCGATCGTAATGGCACCCTGGATGCTCAATCGGTCGACCTGGTCCGGATCAGAGATCGGGATCACCTTCTGGCCGGGCTTGTGATAGGCCTCCAGCAGATATTGGAGGATGCGACACCTCCCCCTCTGACCCACCAGAACAAACATGGTGTCTGCCGGGAAGCCCACCAAAGGAAAATCTGCCAGAGCTCTAAGGTCCTCGGCGCCGATGGCCCCCTCAAGGAACAGCCTCCGCATCTGGACCGGAGCGTGGAGGAGAACGTCCATGAAACGGGGCATCAACAGGCTTCGGGCAAACCCCGCGTGCGTCACCGAGTCGTAAGCCGCGTCGATGACTTCGGGGTCGAAGAAGTCCTCCTGAAAAGAATCGTCTGGAAGAGCGATGGACTTTCCGATCGATGTTCCACTCAGGATCGCTTCAAACAGTTGGCCGCTCAGCGTGGTGATAGAGCCGAGGATGCGTTGGTCCCGGCTGACGCTGATGTACTTCGTGTGGGAGCTGAGGATCACGACGGTGAGGGGGAGTTCCAGCTCGGGGTGAAGCGAGAGGAGTCCCGCGATCTGGGTTTCCTCGCCGCGCATGAAGTCAATCTGGCGAATATCGCGGTAGGTGGTCTTGGCGGGGTAGGCGTTCTTGATTCCGCGAATGAAGAGAAGGGGGACATCGAGGGGGAAGGTGCCTCGGTCATTGACGAGCTTCACGTTCGCTGCCAGGTCCTCAACGCGTACCGGAGCCCACAGATGGGGAATCTCCAAGAGTCCGAGTTCAGAAGTAATCATCCCGGAGGTTATCGCGAACCGGATGTCGGACAGTGCAAGCGTCGCGTCTCTGACGGTGGTCTCAAAAAGCTCCCTGAGTCCGTCTTTCAAGACCTGGTTGGATCCATGGACCGCCGTATCCTTTACGCCAACCTTCTTGGATCCCTTCCCAACAACGGCGAGGTCCTCGTTGAGCAGATAGACTCGTGAGTTGGTCGTCCCGCAGTCGATCGTGGCAAAATGCATGGGGGGCTGCCCCTCCTTTCGGCAGGCGGCCTGATCTTCATGACAGCCGGCGATACTACGCTGGCCAAATTGGACGACCCGGTTGACAGGCTTTGATCGAGTCTGCGTTTCCTTGCATGGTATGGGTCGGGGGGATCACGCCCCGTGCGTCGAACTACTTCACAAACCCTGCCTTCACCAGCTCCTCTCTCATCAAGACGACCTCTTTGTCCGATAGGGGAATGAAGGGCTCTCTCGGATAGGCCTCACACACGCCCCGGATCTTTAAGAGAGCGTACACGGCCACCACCGTGGACTTGGCCAGATACATCACATCCCGGAGCGCATTCACCTGCCATTGCAGCTGGAGGGCGCGGTCGCTCTCCCGATTGACAGCGGCGTTGTAGAGGTCCGCGCAGATCTCCGGAAACGCGTTCCCGAGTCCCGGGATGAAGGCCCGTACGCCGATGGCTGCCGCGTACAGGAACATGGCCTCGGTGCCTAGAACCACGTCGAAATCGGTGCGCTTGATCCCGCGGACGAAGCTGGCCAACACCATGATGTCAAAGCTACTATCCTTGATCCCTGCCACGCCGATATCCGCCAATTCCTGCACCAGGGGGACATCCAGCGCCACACCGGTGAATTTGGGGTTGTTGTACACATAGACAGGGATTCGCACCGACTTCACGAGCCGGTCGAAGAAGAGCTTGATGCTGTCCCGCGTGTGATGAAAGTAAAACGGAACGACGGAAGCCACCCTCCCCGCCCCCGCCCCCTCGGCGTACTTAGCCAGTTCGACGGAATCTCGCACATTGGTGGAACCGACGTGGACTATCAACTCGGTGCCTGGCCTCGCGTGTTTAACCACGGTGTCAATCACCTGCCGCTTTTCGTCCAGATTCATCAGGGGCCCACTCCCGTACGAGCCGCAGATGAAGAGGCCGTGAACCCTCTCCGACAAGAACTGTACCAGCTTGGCCAGGTTCAATTCGTCAATGTTCCCATTGCATCGAAAGGGGGTGACCATCGGGGGAATGACGCCATGCAGCTTCTCCATGTCCTCTCTCCGTCGTGAGACCTACGAGTGGGCAATTCCGCGCAGATCACGTGGCCCCATCCTAGGCGAACCCGAGTTCCCGGCTGATATTGGCCGCTATCCCTTGCAGCAGGCTTGCATAGGTCTCGATCGTTTGCTCTGCGGGGAAGTCCACGACGAGGCCGGTGATACTCAGGGCCGCTTCGGCCCCTCCCTGCCTGTTCAGCACGGGAACGGCCACGCACTTGATGTGCTTCTCGTGTTCCGAATTGGCAATCGCGTAGCCCCGTTGCCGAGTGAGTTTCAGTTCCTCGAACAACCCCTCAGCGGTGGTTATGGTGTTGGGCGTGAAACGCTTTAATCCATGGAAGTTGATGATTTCCTCCACCTTCTCCCCGGAGGAGAAGGCCAGGAGGGCTTTGCCCTGGCCGGTGCAATGCGCTGGGACAGCAAGCCCAATCCGAGAAAGCATCCGAATGCCGTTTGGAGGATCGATCCTGTGGAGGATCACCACATTCGTACCCTCCAGGATCCCCAGATGGACCGTGAGATTGATCTTCTGGGAGAGTTCCTTCAGGTAGGGTGTGGCGACCTTCAAGATCTGGCTTTCTCGCGAGAAGCTGTTTCCAAGGATGAAGAGCCTCAGCCCGAGGTGATACTTTCCGGATTCGCTCTTGGTCACGTACTGGTTTTGCTCCAGCGTGTACAAGAGTCGAAAGAGCGTGGACTTGTTGAATCCAAGCTGCTGCTGGATTTCCCGGAAGGGCAACTCGGTGTGGTCCTTGAAGAGATTCAGAATGTCGAAGGCCTTCTGGATTGTCGTGGAGAGGTAATTCCTGCCCTGGGGGGGACGGCTCGACGCGGTTTGATCTGTCGGCTTGGTGCGAGCGGTTCCGGAGCGAGCCGCACGGCGAGGTCTGGCTGTCGGGCGTGTGGTCATCTATCTGACTCGCCTTGGGGATTCCAAGAATAGCAACAAGCGGTTCATATAGTGAAACCCAGTCTTGTTTCGTTTTAATATGCAAAACATTTTCGAGTAGTAGCTGACAATACAGAACATGATTTCACATATCAAAACCTTGAAAGCGTGTCAAGCAGAAAGTGGGGCCACACTCGGCATCTGGCCGCGGCGACCCACATCCGCCTCTTCGCACAACGTTCTGACCCTACATGGTGGATCGAGAGCCTGGGGAGCAGCCGGCCTGTGTACACCTGGGGTGTCCACAGACCTGGACGCGGCCCCGATGCGGGCCCTGCGATGACTTCGGCCCGAGGCGCCGCCATCAAGATTGACAGCATGATCATCGCCGGGCTCGTCCCCATGGTGCGGCGATTCCGGGACCACGGGCAAGCCGGGACGGGGGACAGGCGACGCTCACCTGGACATCCTGAAACGTCGCGGTCTCAGATACTCGGGGTGATCCTGCTCCTCATCGAGGCATCCACTAAGCAGTCCTGCAAGCAGCGGATCACCGTGCCCATGATGTGCGCGGGACGGGCATGCAATTATGATTTTCCTTCGTCCCGTTAAGGGGGTCAGGCAGTCTTATTGATCTTTTGGCGAGAGACAAGTGGGGTCGCGAGGGAGACGGCGAAGACCTAGCCACTTCTTCGGGGCCATCCTTGAGATACGGCGACGCGGGGGTCGCCGCAGGTTCAGGCGTGGGGATCGCCTTTCAGCTGTCCAGAGAGATTTCGACCAGTTGGTCGGCGACAACGATACTAGGCCGGTTGCAGAATTTCGCCTTGACAGTCCGGAGGGCTGGCATACACTAATGATGCCGGACGGGAAAACACTCCCGCACCGAGGGGCGAATAGCTCAGGGGGAGAGCACCTGCCTTACATAATGGGGGACGGGTTGCGTACGTTAACTTATCCTGAAACCGGCGCGAAAACGGCCTACTTTTCCCCTGAAGGATGGAACGCATAGATGGGAAATGCGGCGATTCCTTGGGCCGTAGGCGGCCACGGGCGAACCTCACTGAAAGTGCGGTTTCTCCGGAACCGCCCCGCGCGGCATCTATATCGAGTTCTGTAGCCATACACAAGGTGTTCCTGCACGGGTGGCGCCTCGTTGTCATGAAGAATGCGCCGGATTCAGGTTATTCCTCTCCACTTGAGCGCGGACCGATGCGTCGGCCTCGCTCACACGGGCTCTGACGCCTCTCCGGAAAAGACAACGGCCCCTTGCGTCGTGCGTGTCGCAAAGGGCCGAGTCGGGTCGAAATCCAGGGGCGCCATCGCGGTCCCTGATCCTCCCGTCCGAGCAGGACACTTGGGTGCCGCATCTAGGTGGATCCTATCGCCGACCGGCGGGCGAGTCAAGGACACTGCGCCGCAGAGGATGCGAGAGGGCGATGCCGAGGCAGCGATGGACGATGCGGCGGAGGGCGGAAAGGAATCGGGGCAGGCGTGACGAGCCGGCACGATCATGAAGGTGGCAGCTTTTCCTTTATGGCGAGGCAGGCCATCGGCACGCTGAATTTGGTCTCGGCACCGAAGAACTGGCCGGATCTCTCATTACAGGATGAGCAGCAAGTGAAGGCTGCCGTCCTGCCCTACTGGCAGGATGTCCGGACGGGTGTGACCGGCCGGCTTCACCGGCACGGAGACACTCTTGACAACGACCACCAGAGACCTCACGCAGGCCTTGTTTGTGGCGGCCGTGGCCCTTGGCCGCGCCCGACCCGCCGGTATCGGATGCCCGCCGAGGGGATAAGGGTGACAGACCCCCGGGCAAGATTGCCTTGACAATTCCCCGGAGGTCGTCTACTCCTCCACCGTATCGAGTCTCGCCAGGCATGCTATCGAGGGCCGCCGGCGCTCGACTATGCCGGGCGATCCCCGCGGAACGAGCACGGGCGTCCCGAGCATGAGGCTTCCACATCGGCCGCACGTTGCCGGGGCCCGGTCGCGGAGTCCCATCATTCGCCTGCGAGAGCGTTTCGCCGCTCGGGCGACTGAGAGAGCCCTGCGACTTCTCCTCGGGAGTTCGAGGTGCTTATCCTGATCGTCGAGGATGATCTCGGCGTGGCGGACACCCTGCGCGAGGCCCTGGCCAGGCACAATCACGAGAGCCTCACCGCCTCCACCGCCCTGGCCGGTCTCGACCTCCTGCGGACCCATCCGATTGATCTGATCCTGCTGGACATCAACCTGCCCGGCGGCCTCTCGGGCTACGCGGCCTGCGAGGTCTACAAGAGCCTCCGGCCTCACCTTCCCGTCATCCTCATCACCGGCGCCTTCACCAGCGATGCCGACGCCCGCCTGGCGGACCGCCTGGGCGCATCCGGATTCCTGCGAAAGCCCTTCGCCTTCGAAGAACTCTTCGCGATGATCCAACGGGCCCTGGCGGCTGCCAAGGCCAAGCCCCCGGACCTCTATGCCTTTGACTGCGAAGAATGCGGCGCGGAAAGTCGAGTGCGCCAGCAGGCCGGAGACTCGCGCCACCTGCGGTGCCCGAACTGCGGGGCCATCCGCGTCATCAAGATGGAGGACCTGAGGCCCCTTCCCGAGCCGCGGTTGCACCGGCCCCCCACGGCCTTCCAGCGGCGCATCCTCGTGGTCGACAACACGGAGCACTTCCGCCTCTACCTCCTGGACCTGCTGACGGACGCGGGCCATTACGTGGTCACCGCCCGGGACGGCCAGGAGGCCTTCCGCCTGGCCCAGGAGTGGGCGCCGGACCTGGTCATCACGGAGATTTTGCTGCCGGGGATGGATGGCCTCGCCCTGTGCCAGCAGATCAAGGCCCACCCGCGACTCAGCCGGACCCCGGTTCTCACCATCACCGGCCTGAAGAGCGAAGACTATCGTCTCCTCGGACAGCAGGCCAGGGTTGATCAGTTCATGGTGAAGCCCATCCGGGTCGAGGACTTTCTCGAGAAGGTCCACGCACTCATCACCCGCAGCTCCCACTGAAGCCGGCCCCCACCTGGCCTTAATCCAAGAACTTGAACCGCCGGTACCAACGGCATCCGCCGGAGGCGGACACGGAAGATGTAGGCTGAAAAGCTTAGGAGGCAGGGATGCTGGGATGCCTCGGGCTTCCAAGCTTCCCAGCCTCCTCGCGTCCAAGCGTTCCGGGTACCCAGCGCCAACGCTGGGTGTCCTTGGTGGTTGACAATTTCAGATTTGGGACTAATTGTGGTAAAAGGAGAGTGCTGGAGAACGCCCCCAGCATCGCCGGGCTCATGATCACGACCGAGTGTCTGGTGACGGAGGCTCCGGAGAAGAAGGAGAAGGCGGCGGCTCCGATTGCGCCGGAGGAGTACTGACAGACCCGGGGCCGGGCGGATGGCGCTCGGCCCCCCATTCGCGCCCCAGAGGCGAACAGACAGGAGGACACACGATGGCAGGTCGGTGGGTGGGTTCCGCGGGGTTTCCCCGCAACTGGTGCAGCGGGCGGCCCGGGCTCTTGGTCGGGCTCCTGGTAGCGCTGCTCGTTCTGGTCGCGCCACCTCCGGTCCTGGCGGCCGGCGACGAATCGGCGAAGCGGGACGACCGGCCCGACCGGGGGATCGCGATCTACTCCGATTACTCCGGGGTCGTGGTTCCCGTGGGCGAGGGGGTCCGGATGGACCTCACGGTGGAGAACAAGGGCAAACGCGATGAGAACATCGCGCTGAAGCTCACCTCGGTGCCCAAGGGCTGGCGGGCCTCCCTCAAGGGCGGCAGTTTCACCGTCACCGGCGTCGCCGTCCCGGACGGGAAGGCCCGGACCCTGGCCTTCAGCGCGGAACCGGAGAAGGGCCTGGCTCCCGGGACCTACGCGTTCGAGATCCAGGGGGTCACGGCCGACGAGAAACTGACCGCAAACTACACCATTGCGGTCATCACCCGCGAGCGCAGTCGCATGGGCACCGAGGACATCCAGGTCACCACCTCCTACCCCGTCCTGCGAGGGCAGACCGACGCCACCTTCGAGTTCTCCCTGGACGTGGCCAACAAGAGCGACAACGATCGCACCTTCAACCTGGCCGCCCAGGTCCCCGACAAGTGGGAGGTGAACTTCAAGCCCGGTTACGAGGCCAAGCAGATCTCCAGCCTGCGCATCCGGGGGGGCAGCAACCAGACGGTGGCCGTGTCGATCACCCCTCCCCGGGATGCCACCTCCGGTGAATACCCGATCCTCGTCCGGATCAGCTCGGGCGACTCCAAGGCGGAGGTGCCGCTGCGAGTGGTTCTCACCGGCATCTTCAAGCTGGACGCGGCGACCCCCTCGGGGCTGCTCTCGGCGGATGCCGTGACCGGGCAGCCCACAACGGTCTCCCTGCTCGTCAAGAACACCGGTTCCGCCGTCAATCGCAACATCAGCCTGAGCTCGTTCAAGCCCGAGAACTGGAAGGTCGACTTCAAGCCCGAGAAGATCGAGGCCTTGGAGCCGGGGGCCCTCAAGCAGATTGAGGCCACGATCACGCCGGCGGCGGGTGCGCTGGTGGGGGACTACTCGGTGGGGCTCATGGCCGATGGCGAGAAAGGCAGCAGCAAGACGGTGGAGATGCGCGTGACGGTGAAAGCCCCCACCGCCTGGGGCTGGATCGGGGTCGGCCTGATCGCCCTGGTCATCGGCGGGATGGGCGGCCTGTTCGTCTGGCTGGGCCGGCGGTGACACCATGAATACGGTCATCGAGACGCACGATCTCACCAAGCGGTATGGCAGCCAGACGGCCGTCAACCGCCTGAACCTCCAGGTCGCCCGGGGAGAGATCTTCGGGTTCCTGGGACCCAACGGCGCGGGCAAGACGACCACGTTCCTGATGCTCCTGGGTCTGAGCGAGCCCACCGCCGGCTCGGCCCGCGTCTGCGGGTTCGATCCCACGCGGGAATCGCTGAAGGTCAAGCGGGTGGTGGGCTACCTGCCGGAAAACGTCGGTTTCTACGACGACATGACGGCCGCGGAGAATCTGCGCTTCGTGGCCCGGCTGAACGGCATTCGGGACGGCGCCCTCGCCGGGAAGATCGAGGAGGCCCTGGTCCGCGTCGGCCTCCAGGCCGAGGCCCGGAAGCGGGTCGGCGCCTACTCCCGGGGCATGCGCCAGCGCCTGGGGATCGCCGAGGTCCTTATGAAGGAGCCTCAGGTCGTCTTCCTGGACGAGCCGACCCTCGGCCTCGACCCCGACGGGACACAACGCATGCTGGAGATGATTCGCGCCCTGAGCCGCGAGCAGGGGATCACCGTGTTCTTCTCCTCCCACCAACTCGACCAGGTGCAGCGGATCTGCGACCGGGTGGGCATCATGCTGCAGGGCAGCCTGGTGGGCGTTGGTCCCATGGACGAGCTGGCGAAGCGAAAGTTGGGGGTGGACCAGGCGCAATACACCCTCGAAGAGATCTACATGCGCTATTTCCAGGAAGGCGTGCCGGCCGCCTGAAACGGGAGGCCAGGGGCGTTCGGCGGTTCGGCTGTACTGGCCGAACAGCGGAATCCGCCTGTGGCGGAAACTGTCGAACCGCCGAACGCTTTGCACGAAACGCTGGGAGCCAATAACTGGAGGAACAGTCGTGCACGGATTACTCGCAATGTATCGGAAGGAGCTGGAGGATCACTTCAGCAGCACACGGTTCATCCTGCTCCTGACCGTGATCCTGATGATCAGCCTGGTCACCACCTACATGGTCGGGACCGGACTCCGGAGGGAGCTGGAGGGATTCGCCAAGCCCTCCCTGGTGTTCTTACTGCTCTTCACGTCCACCGGGGCGTTGTTCTCGCTGGCGCAGTTCATCGCCTTCTTCGGGCCCCTCATCGGGATGGTCCTGGGGTTCGACGCCATCAGCCGCGAGCGCGCCGCCCACACCCTCAGCAAGCTGCTCTCCCAGCCCATCTACCGCGATGCCGTGATCAACGGCAAGTTCCTGGCCGGGCTGACGATCATCAGCCTCATGCTGTCGGCGATCGTCCTGCTCATCTCGGGGATGGGCCTCTGGGTCCTGGGTGTCGTGCCGGGCTGGGAAGAGATCGGCCGCCTGGCCGTGTACCTGGTGATCAGCATCGTCTACATCGGGTTCTGGCTCGCGGTTTCGATCCTGTTCTCCATCTTGTTCCGCGGCATGGCGACCTCGGCTCTGGCCGCCCTGGCCCTCTGGATCTTCCTCGCCTTCTTCATGGCCCTGGGGTCCAGCCTGGCTGCGGATGCGATCTCTCCCATACCCATCGGCGCGTCCACTGACGCGGCCGCCGTGCTCCGGCACGAGCGGACGCGCGAGATCGCCTCCAGCTTCTCCCCCATCACGCTGTACAGTCAGGCGACCGCGACCATCCTGGACCCGATGCGGAAGACGACCCGGTCGCTGATCCTCATGGGCCCCATGGAACGGCTGTCCCTCAGCCGGTTCCAGAATCCGCTCCCTTTGCTGCAAAGCACGCTGA
>Ga0315279_10007106_pt1 | contig 13929 bp, 11 predicted proteins | sample YL17G06_20_MG_FD_203694 | JGI IMG/M metagenome (GOLD analysis project Ga0315279, IMG submission 203694) | Sediment microbial communities from Yellowstone Lake, YNP, Wyoming, USA - YL17G06_20 | ecosystem: Environmental > Aquatic > Freshwater > Lake > Sediment | place: USA: Wyoming | collected... | reverse complement strand
GCAACAAGTGGCATATATCTGGGGCTGGTTGGTTGTTCCTGGTACATGGGTTGTTCTGAAAAATCATTTTTCATTATATTTTCGTCTTGTTGGGATGTTTCCATGGTATTATTCCTCATTTTTTTTATGTAATAATTATTTGCCTTTTATGTCTATTTCTTTTTTCGTTCGTTTCCGTCGTTGACTTTCTTCGAGTATCCGTGGCATGATCTTTTTTGTTGCATACCAATACACAATAATTCCATACACGACAAGGCTGATCTGGAGATAACTTATGCTAAATAAATTTGTTACCCCAATGACCGTAGTAATCGGTATCTGAAGGAGTATTGCAAAGGTGAGATAGGTTGAGAGTTTGTGGGAATAAACCCCATATCCGATGATTGCCCCTGTTGCGGCGTGGAAGAGGATAATACCGAACGATCCGATGATGGCCGCGATAAATGCGAAATTTATTTCTTGAAAATTCCCCATGATGATAGCCGCAGGGGTGAAGACCGATCCAAATCCTAGCCCAAGTGAAAGACCATAGATCGTTGTCTCTTGTTTCTCCTGAAATCTCCCAAGGTTAAGCACGATGGTTTTAGAAAGTTGCTCAAGGACTGGAAAGAGGATAATGTAGATAATGAGACCGATTTCTCTTGTTGTGAAAAGTTCAATAACTGCTGATATAAATCCAATGATGATACCAACGATGAAAGTTAAGAAAATAAGTTTATCTTTGAAATGTCCTTCATAACCTTTTAATCCTATATAGAGTATTATTAATGCAGGTATAATCCCAATAAAGAGACTTGTTTGCGGTATGAAATTGTTCATGGTTGTCTGCGGGTTTATTGCGAAGGAATATATTAATCATTGCCACTGCTACTTATAAGAGATATATTATAAGAATTACAAAAGTATATATTTTTAAGGTTCTGTCAACATACTCGGGTGGCACATTCGGGTGTCGCACTCGGGAGTTTTTAGTATAAAACTGAATGGTACATTTGGTATAGTGGCATCAGTTAATTTTTTAAACCAATAAGCGTTATCCCTTTTATTACCCCACAAGGTAATGCTCGTATGCAAGTAAAAAATGAAATAAAAGATAAAAATAGAAATGCTATTCCATATGTTAATTTTTCTCAAATAAAAGATACTATCATAATCTTATATCAACAAGGCAATCTAAATGAGCAAAAATTATCTGAAAAATCAAAAGAAATTAATAATAACGGAATTGCATTATCAACAATTAAAAATATTCTGCCCGTAACTAACGAATTAGGATTAACATTTAAGATTATTAATGAATTGGATAAAGATAATTCTGATGATATCCATCTTACCTCAAAAGGTAAAGATTTTTCAGAATTATTATTGGAAAATAATACAAATAAAATAAAAGAATTTGCATCTGAATTAATAAAAAAATCTCCATTTCTTGTGAAAACTTATAAACTTTTAAATGAAAACAACAGTATCACATATGAAGAATTAGGAACTGAATTAAAAAATGAATTTAATAAAAAATGGATTCACCCAAGGACACAAATAAATGTTGCTCAACATTGTGTAAATATTTTAGAAGGATTTTACCTAATTAATAAAAATAAAATTAGAACGGTTCGTAAAGGAAGAAAATATGGAGAAAAAAAAGAAGGGGGATTGCGATTTACCGCATCTGCAAATAAAATTTTTGATTATATTAAAAAAGTTGATATAGAAAACGAAATTGAAGTAACCTCTCGTTTTCAATCGAAAAGGAGAAATGAAAAAATATTATCTGAGTTTGCAACATTGGTTGATTTAAATTTAGTGAAAGAATATGATAGAAAATTTAAGTTAACTGATCTTGGTAAAGAATTGAAAAATACTCTTGAAACATCGAATGAAACAGCGAAATTCAGGGAAATATTACTAAAAAATATTCTATTAAAACAATTTGTATATCAGTTAGCAAAAGAAAACGAATCTTTTAATATAATGGATATTGGTCATAAATTACAAACATTTAATCAAGCAGAATGGCATGAATATACCGCAAAGGACTACGGAACAAAAATTTTAAATTGCTTAAAAAAAGCAAACATTGCTATTGAAAATAGCAGAAGAGGAAAATATCGTATAAATTTAACTGTTTTAGATGAATTTAATAAATCATCTGGGGAAAATAAAAACGAAATACATCTTGAATCAACATTAAAAATTACAGATATTAAAATCGAGAAAGAAATATCTGTTTTTAAAAATCTTTTATTCGATATTTGGTTACATGAAAATAATAACTGGAACTCTGATTTAACAATCAAAGAAAAAATTATGAATGAAATTGAGAAAATGAAAAATGTTTACATTGAAAAAATGTATCAAATATTAATCGAACATATATCAGATTGTGTTAATGATGCATATGATAAAAACGATATATCATATGTAAAAAGAGCTGGCAAATATTATACTGATTTAATCAGTACAATAAAAGAGAAATCTGATTCATAATAAAGTGTGTGGTGAACTTGAAAGATAACGCCATTTTCGGCGGGAGATGTGTTTCCTCAAAATAAGGATGAACAGATATTAGTATGCTGGAGTAGTTCAGCGGTAGAACTCCAAGCCTTACCAACTTGGCGGCTAGGGTTCAAATCCCCACTCCAGCATTTATTGTTATAATCAAAAGGAATAAAAAAGAATCCCACAAGGTAATTGATTCCTCAATTCCTTTTGATTTAACGTATTATAACATCAGTTGACATATAAATATAGTTAAAATTCCATGATGAGTTTCTCCCACTAAAAGATGGATAGAATGAAATATTCATTGATTAATACTAATTTTCTTCCTATTCAACAGGAATACTTTCAATCACCCTACAGGAGAGGATATAAGGTTTGTCACCTATTCAAAATCAGTAGTACAACCCTGGAGGATTTTGGGTTGAAAATCGACCAAGAGAAGTGTGACCTTCCCTTGGTCTGGAGTCATGATAGTATGAGTATCACAACCCCGTTGGGAACAATAGACGATGAAAGTAATAAAGCTTATGGTGACCTCATTGAATGTATTTATTGCGGTTCTCCTGATGTTATACGGATGGGAAAACGTAAAACGCAATGCGGTGAACGACAACGATACCAGTGTAAATCATGTAATAGGAAGTTTGTCTCCGATCCGATAAAAGGGTATAAGGCAACCGCTAAACTTATCACACTTTCAATGGATTTGTATTTTAAGGGATTGTCATACAGAAAGATAGCGGATACATTGTTTCAGTTCTATGATCTTGAGGTTCATCATGAAACGGTTAGACGTTGGATTAATACCTTCATGAAGGCAATTAACAAATATGTTGCCACATCTTTCTGGACGGTGGCTTATCGATGAACAGAAGGTAAAATCAAAAAGGGAAGGGTGGGTTTGGTCTTGGAATGTTTTAGATTATGAAACAAGATACCTGATAGCTAATACTATTACAAAGGAAAAAGACCTTTCAAATACACATAATATTTTTAGAGAGATTGAACGCAACACGAAACAAATACCTGAGACTATTTGTACTGATGGTTGGCGTTCATATCCACAGGTTATCAGAAACGAATTTAATGTAGTCGAACATAAGAAAAACATCTCATTGAAAGATGGTGGTAATAATAGGGTTGAACGGTATCATGGGAATTGGAAGGAACGAAATAAGGTAATGAGAGGATTAGGAAATACAGAAACAACAAAAGATATGTTGACGAATTATCGTACATATTATAATTTCATCAGACCACATCAATCCCTCAATGGTTTTACACCTTCAGAAGAGGCAGGAATAACTATTGATGGAAAAGAAAAATTGTTAACATTAATGCAAAAAGCAATACAATATAATAAAAACAAATGTTGAATAAGATATAATTTTATGCTTCTTTAAAAATTTAAACTATTTTCTTAATTTCTACTTCTGCGACCAAGGATACAAAAGCCAGAATAAATAAAATGAATAGAAGCTCACGCAGATTTTCATAAGACTTAATTGATAATAAATTAAAACCTACCCCAGCAAAACTTATTAATGATAAAATAATTGTAAGTGAAAAAATATCCCATTTATTGGCTTTTTTTATAAATCCTTTGGCAAGAATTTTAAATTTTTCTTCTTCTGAGTCTGTAGATTGCATATACACACATCAATAATGGTAATATACATACAATTATAATGCCAATTGCATAATCTAACGGTAAACATAAAAGAGAAATGCCAACAATAAATACAATAAATAGTATTCCAAAATAAAAACTTGTTGTACGAGGATATAATTTTAAAATGTCTTTCTTTAAAATTTCAATATCCTTTTGTATATGGACTATTTCATTGGTTAAAATTTTATTAATATCTTTTTTTGCGATTTCAATATCTTCTTGCATCTTTGTTATATCTGGAGCCATCTTTTCTGTCATTATTTATTTCCTACGACTCTTGTTCGATTAATTGACTTCTAATTTGATTAACAAATTTTTCTAAGTTGTCTCTATTTTTTAATGAATCTATAATGTTTATACCACCAAGTGAAGAAGCATGCGCAGTTGCTATAATAATATTTTTTTCGACGCTTTCATCGATATTAATTATTTCTCTTAAAGAAATCATATGTATCAATGGTTCTGATGGTTCTTTTCCTTTAAATTCACAATCATAGAGAAATTTATTAGTAAGAATAAAACAATCTAATATTATTTCTGGATAATTTGGAGGGAATGGACCAAATACAAAGAACCATTCAATTATTTTGGATTTTTTTAGAATTGGTTCTAAATACGTTTTTGTTTTCTCTATTTTTTCTTTTGAAATATTAACTTTTTTACATTCGAGTTCAAAAATAGAAAAAAATTCATTTATCTCTTTAGTCATTATTAATGATAATCTTTTACACATATTTTATTCTATCGTTATTAAGAATTATACAATAAACGACAATAAATGAAAATAATTTCTTGTATTTTTATATATAAATGTATATTGACATATATAATTTACTGATAACTCCCGTATGCGACAAATAAGAGTTACCTCCCGTAGATGCGACAGAACCATTTTTAAATATACAAATATAACACTCAGTTACTTGACTATTCTCCTGTTCCTCTATAAATAAGAAAACGCCGAGGAGGAGATTTGAACCTATGTTTACTGGTAAAAAGTGCGATTTTTCTCCTGTTGAGTTTATAAATTAGTGCAGGGGAAGAGATACCAACTCCAAGTTTAAATCTCATACCTACTATAAGGATTTGACCTAATAGCCACAAGATTCTCATCGAGAAAAGAGCTTGAATTTAATGATAAATTAATGCTCCTGTCGGGATTGAGGACTCACGGGTATAAATCCCTAGAAACGTTAAGCGGATGCTGGTGTCGCCCGCATTGGTTTTTTAGGCTTGTTGATTAACAGATCGGACCCTGCTTGTGGCTAACGCTGCTAGTGAGGCGAACGAATGGAGTATCCGCTCCTGTTCGATAGTTATCGTTTCATCTGGTTTGAGTGGTTTGATAGCGAGGACACCAAAGTTGTCAGTTGCGGTATTTATCGGCAGGAATCGCAGACCTGAATTGGTAAATGGTGAAGTCTTCAGTCCAATATCAATTCCTGTTTTCACACACATGTTCGCCTCTGCCCACTGCTTTTCGTCCAGGGTTATTTCCTTACTTGAGGCGATCATGCGAAGTGTGCCTTTCTTTACAAACAATACTGCGACCTTCCACACAAAGTTTTTTTCAATGTTATCGAGTAGTGCCTTCGCGATGTCGTCAATGGTCACAGCCGTAGTGAGGTTTTCACTTAATAGATAAAGGGTTGAGATATGTTGTTCCCCAAGTCGTGCCGATGTAGCGTTGTCTCTTGCTCGGGTTATGAGTACACTAATAATAACACCGACGATAAAAAGAACAACAAAAGTAATAATCGATAAAGAGTCTGCAACGGTGATCGAGAAACGAGGAGGAACAAAAAGCACGTCATAGGTAAGGACGCTTAAACCAGCAGTAAAAATCGCAGGCCAAAGCCCCCATAGGACTGCAACAGTCACAACAGCGAGGAGGTAGAACATGATAATATTCGTCGGTTCAAGAAAATCTGTGAGTAAATAGCTGACGAAACTGACGAAAGCCACTATTACGGTGGCATAGAGGTAACCAGATATAGAAAATGTTTTGCGCTCATGTTTTTGTTCATGAGATGTTGGTTCGGTCTCCCCGACGATATGGACGTCGATGGTATTGCTGTGGTGAAGAACCCCCTCACTGACCGAAAACGGAGCAAATAAAACGTCATATACCTTTGATTTTTTCTGTCGGCCGATGATGATCGTTGTGATATTATGCTTTTTTGCATAGTTCACGATTTCTTCAGCAATGGAGCTGCCAAATATCGATTCTGTTTTCGCGCCGTAGGACTCAGCGAGGTTCAGCATTTGGTTCATCTGGTCTTTTCTTTTGCTTGTATAACGATGATATGCTGGTCTTTGAATGTGGATAACGTCCCAGGCAGCATGAATGTTGTTGGCCATGTCGCGTCCTTTCTCAATCAGTCGATTTGAAAGAGCAGCGTTTGTGCTGATACAGACGAGCAGATGTTCTTGGGATGGTTGATGTTTAGAATCAGACTTTTCGATCATACTACCCCTTCAGAGGTCTATTTCTTCAGCAATAATGGCGTTCTGAATCTAGTCTTCTAATGCTGAAAGATATTTGACCAAAGGCCAATATCAAACAAGACATACTTATTTATTATCAAAGACATCCAAGATGCTATTCCTCTTGTTTACTCCTTGTATTACCCTGTTCTTACACTGTCGAAAAACGTATAAAGGGCATGAGAGATAGCTGAGCCCCGAACATCCTGAGGTGACCGGTATGGATGATTGGGTCGTTCTTCTGATTTTAGCCGGATTATTCCTGGCCGCATGGGCGTATGCTCAAGCGTGCGAGAGGTTGTAAGGAGGATTTTCAGATGGCAATAGACGTAATCATTTTAATTGTTGTTTGTGTTGTGTTATTCCTCTATCTTCTCTATGCTCTTCTTCAACCAGAGAAATTCTGAGGTAATCGTATGCGAAATGTTCTGAAAAAATATATTGGGCCGGCTATCCTTTCCACCGTTATTTTTGCTGTTATTACTGGATTGTTCTACCCTGCATTTATCACCGGTGTTGCTCAAGTTGTATTCCCTCACCAGGCGAACGGCAGCATCATTGTTCATAATGAAACTATTATTGGCAGCGAGCTTATTGGTCAGAATTTCACGCAAGACAAATATTTCCATGGTCGTCCCAGTGCTGCTGGTGCTGGATACGATGCAATGCTCTCTGGCGGTAGTAATCTCGGTCCGTCCAATCCGCTTTTACGTCAACGAATTAATACAGATATCAACGCGAGTCGCTTGGTCGGAGAGACAAACAAAGATGGTACTGTTCCTATTGATGCGGTTACTGCGAGTGGTAGCGGTTTGGATCCTCATATTACTCTCGCGAATGCCATGGATCAAGTCCCAAGAGTCGCGAAGGCTCGGGGTGTATCTGAGGAAGCTCTTAGAGGGCTCGTTGCGCAGTATGTCGAAGGCCGGGATTTTGGAGTCTTTGGCGAACCAAGAATCAATGTTCTCAAACTAAATCTCGCCCTGGATTCTGCCAAGACTGCTCCGAGTGTCAATGCAAATATCTTTAATCAAGGGGACCCCCAATTTTTCGGTATCATCCAAGCTGTTATCATTTTTGTTCTTCTCGTTATAGCGTCGTATTTTCTCGGGACTTTTCTTTTTAACATCGTTACTGGGCGACCAACGAAATTGACAAAAAAATTTGAACGTGTAGAATTATGGTTCTATCGTATTTTATACATCGATCCTAAAGAGGATATGAGCTGGAAGACTTACGCCTTTTGTGTGCTTGCGTTCAGCTTCATTTCTTTCGTATTCACGTATGTGATTTTACGGTTACAGGGGGGGCTTCCTCTTAACCCTCAAGGACTTGCCAATGTGCAACCTGATGTTGCGTTTAACACTGCAATGAGCTTTGGTACTAATACGAATTGGCAAGTGTATGCTGGCGAACAGACAATGAGTTATATGAGCCAGATGCTTGCGTTGACCTTCCAGAATTTTATGAGTGCGGCGGTTGGCATTGTTGTCGCTTTAGCGCTTATTCGTGCTATCACGAAAAGAAAAAAAGGCAAAGGTCTTGGTAATTTTTGGGTCGACATGACGAAAATAGTTCTGTACGTTCTTATACCTATCAGCATCGTTGCCGCTCTCTTCTTTGTAAGTCAAGGTGTGCCCCAGACCTTTAATGGCCCTATTCATGCGACCACGATAGAAGGTGTCCAACAAGTCATTCCAGTTGGTCCTGTTGCGAGCCAGGAAGCAATTAAAGAATTCGGTACAAATGGAGGTGGTTTTTTTAATGCTAATAGTGCTCATCCCTTTGAAAATCCAACTCCCTTTTCTAATGTTGTCCAGATATTCCTGCTGCTTTTACTGCCATTGTCTATTTTGGTCATGTTCGGACGTATGGCACGTCAATTGAAACAAGGTGTGGTGCTTTTTGTTGTCGTCCTTATTTTTCTTATCGCTGCGGTAGCGGTGACCACTTTTGAGGAACAAATGGGGAATCGTTCGCTGAATACGTTAGGAGTTGATCAGTCACCTAGTGGTCTTCAAGCAGGGGGAAACATGGAGGGAAAAGAGGTTCGTTTTGGTACTTATGGATCTACCGTGTTTGCGATTGCTACGACGTCGACTGCATGCGGGGCTGTCAACAGCATGCATGATTCCTATACACCACTTGGAGGAATGATCCCTCTGGTCTTAATCCTCTTAGGTGAAGTGGTTCCTGGGGGGGTCGGGGCTGGTTTCTTCTGTTTGTTCATGTATGTGCTCATTACCATATTTATCGCTGGTCTTATGGTCGGGCGTATTCCAAACTATCTAGGAAAGAAAATCGAATCGTTCGACATGAAGATGACTGTACTTATTCTTATTTCCATAGAGACAACCATTCTTGTTTTTGCTGCGTTGTCTGTTGTAACCCCTGCTGGGTTGTCATCGATCACCAATCCCGGACCACATGGCCTCAGCCAGATCCTGTACGCATTTGGAAGTGGTGTCGGAAATAATGGAAGCGCGTTCGCAGGTCTTAATGCTGCATCTTTTTGGTACATCATCATGATGGCTCTTGCGATGTTCATCGGGAGGTTTTTCATCATCGTTCCAATGCTTGCCATCGCAGGTAGTTTCGCTGAGAAGTACATTTATCCACCAACAGCAGGAACCCTGCCGACAGATAACGCCACCTTTGGGTTGTTTCTCATCGGGGTCATTATCATTGTTGCCGGTCTTTCCTTTCTCCCTATCTTAGTCCTTGGTCCGATTCTTGAACATCTGTTATTGTCTGGAGGACATCTGTTCCTATGCGGGGGTTTATTGATATGATAAAAAATGAGGGTAACAATGAAAATACGCTGACGCAAGATCAAAAAGAAAATCGTAGAGCAGCACGTACTAGGCCCCTTCTTGATAAAAAAATAATTTTGTTCTCTTTGAAGCAGTCAATCCTGCGACTGAATCCTCGAATTCAACTTCGCAATCCTGTCATGTTCGTCGTTGAAGTCGGTGCCATCCTTGTTTCATTGGTATCTTTGTTTAATCTCTTTACTGACCATGTTTTGTTATTTCCCATTCAGATAGCTATTTGGTTATGGTTTACGGTAATATTTGCGAACGTTGCAGAAGCGATGGCTGAGGGGCGAGGCAAAGCTCAAGCGGAAAGCCTCCGACAAACGAAAGTGGATACTCAAGCAAAACTCATTGATAAAAACGGAGAAATTAAAGTAGTGAGAGCAGCAGATCTTCGCAAAGGAGATATTGTTATTGTCACCGCAGGAGATATTATTCCGGCTGATGGTACCGTAGATGAAGGTGTCGCAAGCGTCGATGAAAGTGCTATTACTGGCGAAAGCGCTCCGGTGATACGAGAGAGTGGTGGTGATAAAAGCGGGGTGACTGGTGGTACACGCGTTCTCAGTGACAGCATTCGAATCAAAGTATCTGTTGATCCAGGCGAATCATTTATGGATCGAATGGTCGATTTAGTGGAAAGTGCGGAGCGTCAAAAAACCCCAAATGAAATCGCACTGACAATTCTCATCTTAGGACTTACCATGCTGTATATGGTTGTTGTCGTTACCCTTGTCGCGTTTGCCTCGTACACGGAAACAGAGGTAAGTACCGTTGTTCTTATATCGCTTCTTGTCTGTCTTATTCCAACTACCATAGGGGCGCTTCTGAGTGCGATCGGTATTGCGGGGATGGATCGTTTACTAGCCAGAAATGTTGTAGCAAAAAGTGGTCGTGCGGTTGAAGCAGCTGGGGATATCGACGTGATCCTTCTTGATAAAACAGGAACAATTACCCTAGGAAATCGACAAGCAGTTGAGTTAATCCCTGCACCAGGAATCAGTGCTGCAGAGATTCGTGATATGTGTTTGTTGAGTTCTCTATCAGATAGTACCCCTGAAGGCCGGAGTATCGTTGAATTAGCTCTTGTTCAGGGAGCTATACAAAAGGAGGCATCTTGCGGGAAATCTATTGATTTCAGCGCGGATACACGGATGAGCGGGATTGACCTTACGGATAGGAAAATTCGCAAAGGTGCACCTGAGGCGATGACGAAATACGTTCAGAGTCTAGGGGGGTCGGTACCAAAAAAGGTCAATGAGGTGGTCATACGTATAGCTCAAGAGGGTGGTACTCCCCTTATGGTCTCAGACAATGAACGTATTATTGGAGTCATTCATCTCAAGGATATCGTAAAACCGGGGATTGCAGATCGGTTACGCATTCTGAAGCGAGTTGGCATACGGACGGTCATGATTACTGGTGATAATCCCATTACCGCAAAAACCATCGCAGATGAAGCAGGGGTCGATGAGTATATCGCTGAAGCAAAACCAGAGGATAAACTCGGGTACATTCGTAAGGAACAAGCAAAAGGTCAGTTGGTTGCAATGATCGGCGATGGAACCAACGATGCTCCTGCGTTAGCTCAAGCCGATGTTGGGCTTGCTATGAATAGTGGAACCGATGCTGCAAGAGAAGCTGGTAACATGGTGGACCTTGATTCCTCACCAACCAAACTTATTGACGTTATTGAAACAGGGAAACAACTTCTTGTTACAAGAGGTGCTTTGACGACGTTTAGTATCGCGAATGATGTATCGAAATATTTTGCTATCATCCCGGCGATGTTCCCTGCGTTACCAATTTTCCATGCCCTAAATATTATGCGTCTTCACAGCCCTGAAAGTGCAGTGCTCAGCGCAGTTATTTTTAATGCCATTATCATCATCCTCCTTATCCCTCTTGCATTGAAAGGCGTGGCATATCGTCCTGCAGGAGCTTCAAGTATCCTTCGAAGAAACGCCTTACTCTACGGGGTTGGTGGATTGATCGTCCCATTTATCGGAATTAAATTAATTGATATTCTCATCACTACTGTCGGATTAGCATGATGGATTATTGATTCAAACATATGATTAATATAGTGTTGAACGACTATGTATTTCAAGCCTTATTGAGCGGTACAGTATGCATGAATTAAAAAAAGATACGCGTCCTCGCCCTGAGTCATTTCTCGACCTTATTCGGCAGGAAGGACGAGGAAATCTTAAAATATTCCTCGGTTTTGCACCAGGTGTCGGTAAAACCTATCGGATGCTTCAGGAGGCACACCAATTAAAACAGAAAGGCGTTGATGTTGTCGTAGGTATCGTTGATACCCATGGCCGAGAAGACACGGAAAAACTCCTCGAAGGCCTCGAACAAACCCCACCACGAAAAGTAAACTACAAAGGACATGAGCTCCTTGATATGGACATGGATGCAGTACTTGTGCGTCTCCCCGAATTAGTTTTAATTGATGAACTCGCGCATACGAACGCACCAGGTGGTCATAATGCGAAACGATGGCAGGATGTTGAAGAATGTCTGGCGATGGGTATCAACGTTATGACTACCATGAACGTCCAGCATATTGACAGCCTTAATGACGACATTGCGCGGACAACGAAAGTTCGAGTGACTGAGACGGTCCCTGATAGATTCCTTGATACTCTCGCTGACGAAATCGTTGATGTAGATCTTCCTGTTGATGAGCTTTTAACCAGACTTGAAGAAGGTAAGATTTACCCGCGAGATAGGATTGCAACGGCGCTTCATAATTTCTTCCAATCGCGGAAGCTCACTGCACTTCGCGAACTCTCTTTGCGTGAAGTAGCAAAGAGTGTAGGTGCAAAAGCTGCAAAAAGAGAAGCCACTCTGTCTGAGGAATCTCGCGGTGAGGTTCCAAAGGAGCGTGTATTAGTGACCATTAGTTCGAATTCTAAAAATGCATGTTCGTTAATTCGGAAAGGTGCGCGATTAGCAGGAGAGCTTAATACCGATTGGGATGTGATCTCTGTCGAGTCTTCGAAGGATAATGAAAGCACACGAACGATTGAAGAATCACAACGTCTGAATGACAACATGGACCTTGCCAGGTCACTTGGAGCAAAAGCCGTGAGACTTAAAGGTGAAATTGTAGCGCATACAATCCTTGATTACGCGCGGGAAAATAGAATCGGAAAGATTGTTGTGGGAAAAACATGGCATCCTTTGTATAAACGATTATTCAAAGATGATATCATGGACCACATTCTGAGAGAATCGGGATCAATAGATGTGTATGTGGTGACTTCTGAGAATCCTAAGAAGTTTCACTTACGGTCATAAAAAAATTGAGATTTTTCGGGGTTCCCAACAGAAGAAAAAATGGTTCACAGTGCAACAGGTAGATCTATTTTTAAATAACCGTGCTAATTGTTGGCAATAGCTGCTGGAGGGCTACCGAGCTGGAGTTCAATACCCACTTAGGGATTTAAGCACTGATTAACCAAATTGCAGGTTCAAATCTCTTTTTTCAGACTAAAATTTATAGTTCGTTATAAAAACTATGTTTTTCTCCTGTAAAAACGGTAAAAATGCAGGGGAAGAGATACCAACTCCAAGTTTAAATCTCTTTTTCTTCGAGATGATAGAGAGAAAAACAGTGATATTGTAATTGTGGAATCAAATCTATTTTTAGTACATTTATTATTAAAATTATCTTCTGAAAACATTTAAATGAAATTAAAGGATGACAAACTTTAATCTTATTTTGTTGAAGTGACAAGGTAGCTTTTACCCTCTGCGCAGAAATTTACATTTTTAGGGCTATCTAGCCGGAGGAAAAAAGGTTCAGAAACATGTACATGGATTATTTTTATTAAACAAAAATAATAAAATTACGCCGAGGAGGAGATTTGAACTCCTGCGGAGCGGATGCCCCACGAGCTTTCCAGGCTCGCGCCGTACCGGTCTGAGCCACCTCGGCAAAAACAAAGGCCACAATATCATTCCTGTTTATGTCTTTTTCCAGATAGACGGATACGTTCCTTTATTCATCAACACGCGCTCCAGGCTTGCACAGATACCTGTGTCTTTTTCAATAACCTGTTCAGAGGAAACCTCCATCTTCACGAGCGCAACCCCTTCACCTTTCAACGACACCACTGCTGCAATCTCACCTTTCTTGATATCATCATCAATTTCAACAACCCCGGGCATCGCAAGGTTCGCACCATGACACAAGGCATCCACCGCAGAATCACGCACCACAATCTTCGGAACAACATCTAAAAGTCGTTCCATTGAGAGAATCGTCTTCCGTAGCTCGGTGTCATCACCATCTTCCTTCCAAAAGAAAAAAGCATCCTTCAAATCCTGCAACGTGACCACTGTCTCTTCTGTAATATTTCCTACTCTAGTCCTTCTCAGTTCAGCAAGCTGCGCGCCACACTCCAACTTCTTGCCGATATCAACACACAAGGTTCG
>Ga0315279_10007105_pt1 | contig 13931 bp, 15 predicted proteins | sample YL17G06_20_MG_FD_203694 | JGI IMG/M metagenome (GOLD analysis project Ga0315279, IMG submission 203694) | Sediment microbial communities from Yellowstone Lake, YNP, Wyoming, USA - YL17G06_20 | ecosystem: Environmental > Aquatic > Freshwater > Lake > Sediment | place: USA: Wyoming | collected... | reverse complement strand
CTGGCCGAGCACTGAGGCGCGGGCGGCGCGGCCCGGATCGCTAATTGGGCGTGGAGGCGGATGGCATGGATTGGCTTTATGCGTTGATGCCCATCGCGGGCGTTGAGATTTTCTGGCCCGGCCTGATCATCCTGGGACTGGGCGTGGGGATGATCGGCGGTTTCTTCGGCATGGGCGGCGGGTGGATGGTGACGCCGGGGCTGAACATTCTCGGCTTTCCCATGGCCTTCGCCATCGGCACCGATATCGCCCAGATGGCCGGCCCGGCGCTGATCTCCACGGCCCGGCATACCCGGTTCGGCAACGTGGACTACAAGCTGGGCTTGATCATGGTGGGGGGCACGGTGTGTGGGTTCGAGGCCGGCGCGCAGCTCATCATGTGGCTGGAGCGCCTTGGCAAAGTCGATTTCTACGTCCGCGCCGCCTACCTGGTGTTGCTGACCCTGGTTGCCTGGCTGGTCTTCACCGATGTCTCCAGGAAGATGCGGAAGGACCGCGAGGCGCGGGCCGCCGGCAAGGTCCTGGACAAGCTCTCGACGGGCATCGAGTGGCACAAGCGGCTCCACAACATCCGCATTCCCCCGGTGGTGCACTTCCAGCGGGCCGGCATCCGCTGCTCGGCGTGGCTTCCTATCTCGGTGAGCTTCCTGACCGGGCTGCTGGCGGGCGTGATGGGCATCGGCGGCGGCCTGATCCGCATGCCCGCGCTCATCTACCTGATCGGCTGCCCCACGCACCTGGCGGTGGGCACGGACCTGTTCGAAGTGGCGATCTCCGGGCTGTACGGCGCGGCTTCTTACAGTTACAAGGGGCGCACCGAGTTGATGGCCGCCGTCATTATGCTGATGGGCGCCTCGGTGGGCGCGCAGATCGGCTCGGTGGCCACCAAGTACGTGAAAGGGTACGGCATCCGCATCTTCTTCGGCGTCGCGGTGGTGGGGTGCGCGGTGTCCATCGTCTTCAAGCTGATCGCGGCGGCCAGCCCCGCGCTCCGCGGCTTCTTCGACAAGGCCGCGACGGTGCTGATCCTGGGCCTGGTTACCTCGCTCTCCCTTTACATCTTCACCCGGTTTCTGCTGGGCGTCCGGGAAGAGCTGGCCGCCAAACGGATGTATCGGGCCTCCGTCTGACAAGGAGATGGCGATGCGATCGCGGAATCTTGGCTTGGCGCTGGTTGCCGGTGGGCTGCTGCTGGCGGGCTCCGGCTGCGGAAAATTCGGCCGCGTGAGCCAGGGACGGGTGATCGAGTTCGACCGCTCCCAGGGGCTGATCACCATCATCCAGGATTCCAACTCCAGCGGGTCGGGCCAGCCCCGGTTCGACATCCTGCCGCCGCTCACCGTGCGTCTTCCCCGGGACCCGGCGGAGATGGGTCCGCAGCCCGAAGCCGGGAAACTGATGGAGGTGGATGCCGCCCGCCGCCGCGCCGTGGTCTTCGATGCCCAGGCCGGCGGCCTGCGCCACGTCGCGGTCACGCTGCTGGAGCAGCAGGACAATGTCGCCCCCGACGACCGCCGCGTGGCCGGCCTGAAGTTTCCCGTCATCGACCGCGCCGAGCGCACCGTCACCGTCTATTCCGCCGCCCGCCAGCAACTCCTGCGGCTGTCGGTTGCCGACGAGCACCTCAACCTTCCTCTCGAAAGCTGGAAGATGGGCGACGACGTCCGCTACTACTACAAGGATTCCGGGCAGGCCCTGCGGCTGATGAACCTCACCCGAACCGATCTGGCCAAAGCCGGCAGATAGGCTGTGGGCCGCAGCCTGCCGCCTGTTCGTGCGGCGTTCAGCGCCGTTCGCGGATCGCCGCTGGGGCGCCGGGCGGCGCTGCCGCATATTTCTATTTGAAATAACATAGCATGAAAACGATAGCTATTGCACGCCTGGGCGCGGTGCTGAGGGAGCTGGGGCTGGCCGAGTCGCCCGCGGCCCTGGCCGCGCTGGCGGCGCACTTCGAGCTGCTGCTGGCCTGGAGCCGCAGCATCAACCTGACCGGGATCCGCGATCCGGACCAGATCCTGCGGCGGCACTTCGCCGAGTCCCTGTTTCTGACCCGGGTGCTCGAGTTCGGCCCCGGCCTGCTGTACGACATCGGCGCCGGGGCGGGTTTTCCGGGGCTCCCGCTGAAGGCCGTGCGCCCGGAGATCAGGCTGGTGCTGGTGGAAAGCTCCGAGAAGAAGTCGGCCTTCTTGAAGGAGGTCATTCGGGCGTCGGGGATCCAGGGGGCGCGGGTCGAGACCGCCAGGGCCGAGGAGTTGGCCATCCGCGCCGGTGTCGAGCTGGGCGACTGGGCCACGATGCGGGCCGTGGGCGGGCTCCGGCGGCTGCTGCCGGCGGTCCGGCGACTGCTGGCGCCCCGCGGCCAGGTAGCGCTGTTTCTGGGCGCCGGCGATGTCACGGCGGCGCGGGCGGCCAGCGCGGGCTTCGAATGGCAAGCGCCGGTCGCGGTGCCGGGCTCGGAGCGGCGCGTGATCCTGGTGGGAAGGCTGTAGGCTGCAGGCAGCAGGCAGGAGAGCAGGTAGGGCGCGTTCCACGTGGAACATTCCAACCGCGTTCTTCAGCCTACAGCCTACAGCCTACAGCCTGCGTGCGTTCCACGTGGAACTGTGGTAGATTCCTGCCTTGGGCCGCACCATTGCCATTGCCAACCAAAAGGGCGGGGTCGGCAAAACCACCACCGCCATCAACTTGGCCGCGTCGCTGGCCGCCGCCGAGTGCCGCGTGCTGCTCATCGATTCCGACCCGCAGGCCAACGCCACTAGTGGCCTGGGTTTCCGCAAGGATCCCGGCCGGCGGACGCTTTACCGCGCGCTGGCCGGCGAGGCGGCGCTGGCCGAGCTGGTTCTCCAGACCGAGGTCGAGGGCCTGGCCCTGGTGCCCTCGGACAAGAACCTGGTGGGAGCCAGCATCGAGCTGGTCGGCGCCGAGAACCGGGAGCGGCTGCTGCACGGGCTGCTCCAGCCCCTGCGGCCCGATTACCGCTACATCCTCATCGATTGCCCCCCGGCCCTGGACCTGCTGACCCTGAACGCGCTGGTGGCCGCCGATTCCCTGCTGGTGCCCATCCAGTGCGAGTACTTCGCGCTGGAAGGCGTCTCCGAGCTGCTGGATACCATGGAGCGCGTCCGGGCAGCGTTCAATCCCGCGCTGGAACTAGAAGGCGTGCTGCTGACCATGTTCGACGAGCGCACCAACCTGGCCCGGCAGGTGGCCGAGGACCTGCGCGAGTTCTTTGGCCCCAAGGCCTTCCGCACCGTCATCCCCCGCAACGTGCGGCTGGCCGAGGCCCCCGGTTTCGGCAAGCCCGCCCTGCTCTACGACGTCCGCTCGCGCGGCGCCGAGAGTTACATTTCGCTGGCCAAGGAGATCATGGCACATGACCAACGAGGCATCACCGGATACACGGCCCAAGCGTAAGGCCCTGGGCCAGGGCCTGAACGCGCTGCTCGGCGGACGCACCGCTCCGGCGGCGGCCTCCGGCGCCGCGCCAGCCTCCGGCCTGCAGGCCATCCCCGTCGAGGCCATCGGCCCCAACCCCCGCCAGCCGCGCCGGCAGTTCACCCGGCAAAGCCTGGAGGAGATGGCCGAATCGATCCGCGCCCATGGCCTGCTGCAGCCCATCATCGTCAGCCCGCTGCCGGGAGCCGCCCCGGAGCGCTACCAGTTGATCGCCGGCGAGCGCCGCTGGCGCGCCGCCCAACTCGCGGGCCTTCATCTCATACCCGCCCTGGTCCGCGAAGCCACCCCGGACCAGTCGCTGGAGATGGCGCTGGTCGAGAACCTGCAGCGCGAGGACCTGAACGCCATCGAGGCCGCCCAAGCCTTCGATCGCCTAGTCGCGGAATTCGGGCTTAAACACGAGGAGATCGCCCGTCGCACGGGCAAGGACCGGGTCACGATCACCAACTTGCTGCGGTTGCTGAAGCTTCCCGCCGAGGTCCAGGAGTTGGTGCGGAGCGGAAAGCTCTCGGGGGGCCACGCCAAGGCCCTGCTCGGCCTGGCCTCAGCCGAGGAACAGTGCCGCGCCGCCGCCCAGATCGTGGCCGACGACCTGTCGGTTCGCGCCGCCGAGCGCCTGGTCGGCAGGCTGGCCGCCGGCGAGGCCCAGCCCCGCAAGTCCAAGGTCCAGCGCCTGGATCCCAACATCCGCGCCGCGCTGGCCGATCTGGAGCGGCTGCTGGGCACCCGTGTCCGCCTCACCGGCGGCGGCAGGAAGGGAACGCTCATCTTCGAGTATTACTCGCCCCAGGACCTGATGCGCATTTACGACGCCATTGTCAACCAGGACAGCGTGGAGGTCTGAGAACGGAGACGTCAGGACACCACAGCGTGGCTGCCGCCGTAACTGTGCCGCGAGCGTCAGCGAGCGGTTGCACACCGGACCACCGCTCCCTGACGGTCGCGGCACAGTCGGTTCGGTGCCCGCCGAGAAGCTCTTTTTTTCGCAGGGCAGGACAAAAAGCGTACTGCAAACTTTGTTGGCAGTGCTTCACTCGGGAAAGAGGGGCAGCGGTTCGTCCCGCTCCTCGGTGCGCACCGGGAACAACGACCTGGCGGCCACCGGGCGATAGCTTCTGCGGTGCTCGGGCGTGACCCCGAACTCCCTCAGCGCCCTGAGATGCGCGGCCGTGCCGTAGCCCTTGTTGCGCGCCAAGTGATACTGGGGGAACACCCGGTCCCAATCCTCCATCAGGCGGTCGCGGTGGACCTTGGCCAGGATGGAAGCCGCGGCAATCGATACGCACCGCGCATCACCATGGATGATGGCCCGCTGCTCCACTTCCCAGGGCAGGTCCAGGCGCAGGGCATCGACCAAGACCAAATCGGGCCGCGCATCCAGGCCCAGGACGGCGTCGCGCATGGCCTGGCGTGAGGCCTGATAAATATTGATCCGGTCGATCCGAGCGGCATCGACGGCCGCCACCGACCAAGCCACGGCCCCGGCGCGGATCTTCTCGTCCAGCGCCGCCCGCGCTTCCGGCAACAACCGCTTGCTGTCGTTGATCCCTGCGATCCGGCAGGAGGAACCCAGGACCACGGCCGCAGCCACCACCGGCCCGAACAGCGCACCGCGACCCACTTCATCGACGCCGGCAACACACCTGCGGCCCGCAGCGTAAGCCAGATTCTCGAGGCGGCGCGTGCAACGCATTCAGGTACACATCGCAATTATCAGAGGCGCGACCGTCAGGGAGCGCAGCACTGCCCGACGTATCGTGATCGTCGGTCACGTGGATGGTGCGCTCCCTGACAGTCGCGCCTCTGGTGCGCAACCACCCAGTGAAACCAGGCTCCGCCCCAAACTGCGTCCCGGCTGGGAGAATAAGCCACTTCCGCTGCCAACGCAATACGGAGGAATCCTGCGGCGGAACTGGCCAGGGATGGCCAAGACCCGCCTCACTCGGCACCCGACTTGGGGCATCTGACGCACATGGAAGCCGCAGCCAAAAACTAACTCCCTTGTCTTCAATCCCTTCCTCCCTGGCCCACTTTGTGCAAGTTTTAGATAGCGCGATATATAATCGTCGTCTGCCTCCTCGGAAGGGCGGGAGACCTCCAAATGAGTCAGTTCTGGCTGCGCGTCACCCTGATCCTTTACTCGATCGGTCTGGCGCACGCCCTGCTAACGATATTCATCCGCCGGGCCAGACTGTTCCGGGTGGCGCTGGGAGCCATTTCGCTGGCTGCGGTCTTTCATCTGGTTTCTATCGTCGAGGAGGCGGCCGCCACACATCGGTTTCCCATCACCGATTTTCACCACTCGGTCTCGTTCTTGGCGTTTTCCATTACCTGCGCGTTTCTGATCGCTTACGCCCGGTACAGGTTCCAGGCGCTGAGCGTATTCGTGTTCCCGCTGGTGTTCATGCTGACGCTGTCGGCGGCGGTCAGCTCGGGCGCCCGGCTGGAGGACCCCTTGCTGCGCAGCGGCTGGATCTGGCTGCACGTGCTGCTGCTGCTGGCTGGCTACGCCATGCTGTTCGTCACCTTCGCGGCAGGCATCATGTACATCCTGCAGGAACGGCAACTGAAATCGAAGAAGCCGCGCGCGTTTCATTACCGCCTGCCGCCGCTGGAACAGTTGGACGACCTGGCTCACAAGACGCTGGCCGCGGGCTTCCCGCTGATGACGTTGGGCATCATCAGCGGCGCGCTGTGGGCGGCCGCCGAGTGGGGCAGCCGCTGGCCGTTGGATCCCAAGATCGCGCTCTCGTTCGTGACCTGGCTGATTTACCTGGGGCTGATTTTCTCCCGCTGGACGGCGGGCTGGCGGGGTCGCAAGGCCGCCTACTTCGCCATCGCCGGCTTTATTGCGACGGTGGCCACCTGGGGCGCCAACAGCGGCCTGCACTCTTTTAAATGAGGTCCAAGGTCGCACCAGACCTTGGACCCTTGGACTCTTGGACCCTTGGACCTTGAAATGAACTTCGGACTGGTCGGGCTCAGCCACAAATCGGCTCCCGTGGAGATCCGGGAACGGCTGGCAATCCCGGAGGCGGCGCTGCCGCAGGCGCTGGAGGCCTTGCGGCGCCACGACGGCATCCGGGAGGGCCTGATCCTGTCCACCTGCAACCGCGTGGAGGTGTTCGCACGCGGCGGGGCCGGCAGCAACCTGGCCGATTCGCTGGTGTCGTTCCTGGCCGGCTATCACCGCTTGCCGGCCGGCGAGCTGAAGCCCTACCTGTACCAGTATGCGCAGCGCGACGCCATCCGGCACGTCTTCCGCGTCACGGCCAGCCTGGATTCGATGGTGGTGGGCGAGCCGCAGATTCTCGGCCAGGTGAAGAACGCTTACGCGGCGGCCCGCACCGCCGGCACCGTTTGTGGCCTGGTCGAAGAAGTGCTGATGCGCGCCTTTTCGGTGGCCAAGAAGGTCCGCAGCGAGACGGGAATCGCGCAGTCGGCTGTTTCCATCAGCTACGCCGCCGTCGAGCTGGCGCGCAAGATCTTCGGGTCGCTGGAAGGCAAGCACATGCTGCTGGTGGGCGCCGGGAAGATGTCGGAGCTGGCCGCCCGGCACCTGCTGCGCAGCGGCGCCGCTTCCCTGATGATCGTCAACCGCAGCCTGGAGCGGGCCGAGGAGCTGGCCGAGGCCTTTGGCGGCCAGGCCGTGCCGTTCGAGCGGCTGTTCGATTCGCTGGCCCACGCCGACATCGTGATCACCTCCACCGGCGCGCCGCACTTCATCCTGAAGAAAGAAGACGGGCCGCGGATCCTGGCGCGCCGCCGCAACCGCCCCATGTTCTTCATCGACATCGCCGTGCCGCGCGACGTTGACCCGGAGTTGAACAAGATCGACAACATCTTCCTCTACGACATCGACGACCTCCAGCAGGTTGTGGAGGCCAACCTGGCCGAGCGGCGGCATGAGGCCCAGCGCGGCGAGCAGATCATCGAGCGCGAGGTGGACCGCTTCCTGGCCCGCACCCGCACCCTGGAGGTCGTGCCCACCATTGTCTCGCTGCAGGAGCGGCTGGAGGAAATTCGGCGCAGCGAGATCGAGCGGCTGCATGCCAGGCTCGGCGACCTGACAGCCGAGCAGGAGCAGGCCATCGAAGCGCTCACCCGGGGCATCATCAACAAGATCCTGCACGAGCCGATCGCCCATCTGAAATCGGCCGCCCAGGAGCCGGACAGCCGCAAGGCCATCGACCTGGTCCGCCGCATCTTTAACTTGAAGTGATGAGTGACAAGTGACGAGTGACAAGTCTACGGCTCTTCTTCGCTTGTCACTCGTCACATGTCACTGGTCACTTCGACTGTTGGTCAAATAGGCGATGAAACTGATCATTGGAAGCCGGGGATCGAAGCTGGCGCTGTGGCAGGCGAACTGGGTCAAGGCCGGGTTGGAGCGGTGCGGCCACGCGGTCCGGATCGAGATCATCAAGACCACCGGCGACCGGATCACCGACGTGCCGCTGGCCAAGGTCGGCGGCAAGGGCCTGTTCACCAAGGAGATCGAGGAAGCGCTGCGGGCCGGCCGCGTCGACCTGGCCGTCCACAGCCTCAAGGACCTGCCCACGGAATTGCCGGCCGGGCTGATGCTGGGCGCGGTGCCGCCCCGCGAAGACTCGCGCGACGCGCTGGTATGCGGTGCGGCGGCCCATGGTGCCCGCGACGTGACCAGCCTGCCTGCCGGCGCGCTGCTGGGCACCAGCAGTCTGCGGCGCTCGGCCCAGTTGCTGCATTTCCGCCCCGACCTGAAGATCGAGCCGCTGCGCGGCAACCTCGATACTCGCCTTCGAAAGCTGGATGATGGGGGCGTGGCGGCCATCGTGGTTGCCTGCGCCGGCCTGCGGCGCATGGGCTGGGAGCAGCGCATCACCCAGCTTCTTCCGCCCGAGGTGGTATGCCCGGCAGCCGGCCAGGGGGCGCTGGGCATCGAGGTGCGGGCCGACGATGCCGCCACCCGCGACGCGCTGGCCCCGCTGGATGACCGCGCGGCTCGCCTGGAGACCACCGCCGAGCGCGCCCTGCTCGACCGCCTGGGCGGCGGCTGCCAGGTGCCCATCGGCGGCTCGGCGCGCCTGGAGCCTGACGGCCGCCTGCGCATGACTGCCGTGGTGGCCTCGCCCGACGGCCGCCGCCTGTTCCGCGCCGCCGGGGACGGCTCCCATCCCGTCGAGCTCGCCAACCGCCTGGCCGACCACCTTCTCCGCCATGGCGCCGCGCGCATCCTCGACGAAGTCTACGGCCGCAGCGCCCCGCTGGCGGAGACGCCGTAGTTGAACCACAAAGACGTGAAGAACACAAAGCTCCACAAAGAAAAACAACCTTGGTGAGCCTTTGTGTTCTTTGTGCCTTTGTGGTTCCAGCGTTTGCGGGCGGAGGCGGCACCCCGCGCAACTGCCAGGGCGCCGATGCTGAGTTCACTCACGTCCCACCCAGTACATCGGACGCCGCTTCAGATGCATAACGGCGAGAATACGCATTCCTTCTGGTTTGATCGAGTAGAGCACGGCGTAGGGGAAGCGCCACGTAAGCCGCCGCCGCACCGAGCCCGCGACGACGGCCGCTGCTTCCGTATAATCGAGAATACCCTGGATGCAGCGCTGAATCTCATCCAGAAACGCGGCTCCGAGTCCCGGGCATTCCGCATCGTAATACTGCGCGGCTTCGTTCAGTTCGCGCTCGGCCAATCGGTGAAAGCTGACTCTTCCGGTCATGTGATTCTGGATCGGGCTTCGCGAAACACGTCGTCCGCAGGGCGGCCGGATTCAGGCTCGGCGTCCATCTGCGCATCTCGCCGCTGGGCCTCCTCGGCCCAAAGTTGAGCGCACTCTTCTTCAGACAGTTCTTCCAGGCTGCCCAAAAGTTTCTGAGCCAGTCGCGCACGCGCCTTCGGATCTAATTTGAGGGCCTGCGATTCGAGTTCCCTGGTGTTCATGATCACATTCTACATCCAGTGTCCACGTGTGGGCTCGTCCCGCCCTGCGGGATCAATCGCGGCGCGGACCTTGCGGCGGTTCGACGACGGACGCCGATCGACCAGCATCGGCCGCGCTGATCGAATGGCCCCAGGCCGGTGGCGCTGCGCCACGTGGACGGGGAATAAGCCGCTTCGTTGTAAACTTGGCGTAGATGCTTCCCAAGGTCGCATTGGTCGGAGCGGGCCCGGGCGATCCGGGTTTGCTGACGCTGCGCGGGCGGGAGTTGCTGGAGCGCGCCGAGGTGGTCATTTACGACCACCTCGCCCATCCCGAGCTGCTGAATTACGCCCCGCCGGAGGCGGAGCGGATTGATGTCGGCAGGCGATCGAGCGAGCATCCGGGCTTCCAGGAAACCGTCAACCGCATGCTGGTGGAGAAAGCGCGGGCCGGCAAGCGCGTGGTGCGCCTGAAAGGTGGCGACCCGTTCATCTACGGCCGCAGCGGCGAAGAAGCGGAGGCCTTGCACGGCGCCGGCATTCCCTTCGAAGTCGTGCCGGGCGTGACCGCCGGCTATGGCGTGCCGGCGCACGCCGGGATTCCCCTGTTCGGCCGGCGCATCGTGGTGACGCGAGCGGCGCACCAGGCAGCGGCGTTTGTTCGCGAGCTGCGCGATCGTGGCGCCGTGGCCATTGAACTGCCCACCATCGAGCTGCGCGATCCGGAGAGCTTCGATCCGCTGGACCGCGCCATCGCTGGCCTCGATCAATACGACTGGCTGATTTTCACCAGCGCCAACGGAGTAGAGCGCTTTTTCCGGCGGCTGGAAAGCCTGGGGCGAGACGGGCGCGCCATCGGCGGCCGCGTTTGCGCTATCGGCCCGGCCACCGCCGAGGAGCTGCGCCGCCACGGGGTGCGAGCCGACCGCACCGCCGCCGAGTTCCGGGCCGAGGGTGTTGTGGAGGCGCTGGCCGGCGAAGAACTGAAGGGCCGCCGCGTACTGATCCCGCGCGCCGCGGTGGCCCGCGACCTGCTCCCGAAGGAACTGGAGGCCCGCGGCGCCCGCGTCGAGCTGGTCGAGACGTACCGCACGGTCGCGCCGAAGATTGACCCGGCGAGAATCGCCGAGGTGCTGGAGGAGGCCGACATCATCACCTTTACCAGCTCCTCGACCGCGCAGAACTGCCCGCCCGATCTGCGCGCGCTCCCGGCCGCTTCCATCGGCCCGGTCACCACGGAAGCCGCCACCCGCGCCGGTTTCCGCGTCGTGATCGAAGCGCGCGAGTACACCACCAGCGGCCTGCTGACGGCGCTGGAATCCTATTTCGCCCGGTAGCCGCCCACCGCCCCGCGTTCAACGCAGAGACGCTGAGGACGCCGAGGCGCGCAGAGAAATTCTCTGCGTTTTCTCTGCGCGCTCTGCGCCTCTGCGTTGAACCTTCGGCTGTGTCTTCACTACGCGGTGGCAGCTTTGGCAGAGAAGAACTCATCGACGCGGGCGATGATTTCCTCGGCGGTGTGCGCCTGGTGGACGGCGGCGCGCAACTGTGCGCCGTCGCGCACGCCGTGGCTGAAGTAGGTGGCGAACTGCTTCATCTTGCCGGCCGCTTCCGGGTTCGCTTCCTCGATCAGCATCCGGTAGTAGTCGCGCATCATCTGGTAGCGGTCGGCCTCCGAGGGCCGGCGATAGTCGCCGCCCGCCCCGAGTTCGGAGATCTGGCGGAAGATCCAGGGGTTGGCGGCCGCCGCGCGGCCGATCATAATGCCGTCGCAACCGGTTTCGGCGACCATGCGCCCGGCATCCTCCGCCACCCGGATGTCGCCGTTGCCGATGACCGGGATGCGCACGGCCTGCTTGACGGCGGCGATCAGGCCCCAGTCGGCCCTTCCGCCGAACCCTTGCAGGCGCGTGCGGGGGTGCAGGGCGATGGCGTCCAGCCCGCAATCCTCGGCCATGCGCGCCACATCCGTGGCCACGATTTCTTCCTCGCTCCAGCCGGACCGGAACTTCATAGTGAAGGGGATGGTGACGGCCGCGCGAATGGCGCGCAGGATGCGCCGCAACAGCGGCAAGTCGTGCAGCAGGCTGGAACCGCCCTGGCACTTGACGACCTTTTTGGCCGGGCAGCCGACGTTCAGGTCCACCAGGTCGAAACCCAGTTCCTGCACGATGCGGGCGGCGGCGGCCAGGCGCGCCGGGTCGGCCCCGAAGAGCTGCGCCGAAATGGGGCGCTCTTCCTCGACGAAATGGAGGTAGCGGAGCGAGCGCCGCCGGCAGCCGGCGCGAAGCGCCCAGTCGCGCGTCAGCCCTTCGCTGGACGTGAACTCCGTCATGATCAGGCCGCAGCCGCCCAGGCGCCGGATGAAGCGCCGGAAGACGGTGTCGGTGAGGCCGGACATGGGCGCCAGCACGGTCGCCGGACGAATCGCGACGCAGCCAATGCGGAGTTCGGAAGAGACCATTGCGGCCAGTTTACAGTTCAAAGTTCCGCCCAACTTTAAACTTGAAACTTCAAACCTGAAACTCAGAGCGGGTCTCGGGACTGAGGCTGCGCTCCGGCGCGGGATTCCACTTTAGACAGCGATGGCACAGCAGCTCATGCGAGGCAGTCACAAGGCCGCGGAGCAACACGTGAGCCGCGCCGCAGCACCGGCAGCGCAGGTCGGCCAGGCGCTCGGCCGTGACCCAGCAGACGACGCCTCCCAGCAGCGCAAACTGCCAGCGCCAGATGAAATCATCCCCAAGGGCGGGCAGGAAATCCATCTCCGCCGCGATGGCCCAGACGAACAGGGCCCAGCACAGAAACGATAGTATTCGCAGCGCACCGATCGTCTGGTTCATACACGGCCTGCTTTTGGGCTGGCGGCTCGGGGAGAATACCAGTATAACATCGACAGGTCCGCGAACGGACATGAATCGCCGCGGTGGTCCATCTTGGTAAATGCCGTGGCGGCGGTACAACCATTGCGAGGAGGCTAATATGCGCCAACTCTGCCTGCTGCTGATGGTGGTCGCGGCCACGGCCGCGATTCTGCCCGCCCAGTCGCACAACCCCATCCTGCGCCCGCCGGGCTTCGAGCCCCGCTTCCCTTACAGCCCCGGCGTGATCGCGGGCGACCTGGTGTTCATCGCCGGGCAAGGCAGCCGCGATCCGAAAACGGGCCGCCATCCGGAGACCTTCGAAGCCCAGGTGCGCCAGGCCATTGAGAACATGCGCACCGTGCTGCAGGCCGGCAACATGGATCTCGGCAACTTGGCCTCCTGCCACGTCTACCTGGACGACCTGGGCAACTACGGCCGGATGAATGCCGTGTACGGCGAGATGATGAAAGCCGGCTCGCCGGTGCGGACCACCATCGCCGTTCCCGCGCTGCCGGACGAGTCGCACGTCGAAATCACCTGTGTGGCCGCGCGCGACGCCGGCCTGAAGAAGCCCGTGTACCGCGACAACAGGCCCCCGGCCAAGCCTGGCCTGTTCCCTCCCGGGATGCGGGTTGGCAACTGGGTGTTCACCTCCGGCGCCGGAAGCAGAAACCCGGCTACGGGCCAGCATCCCGAGGGATTCTCGGCGCAGGTCAAGCAGGTGATGGAGAGCCTCGGCGAGGTACTGAAGGCGGCCAGCATCGGGTTCTCCGATGTGGCCTGGGCCAACGTCTACCTGGATGATGCGGCCAACATAGCCGCGGCCGACGAGATCTACAACGGCTACTTCCCAGGCCGCAAACCGGGCCGCACCGTCTCCATCGTCAAGACCATCCCCGGTGATTCGCACGTGGAAATCACGCTGCTGGTGGCCACTCCGGCCGCGCGGTTCCGCGCCGTGCCCCCCGGCGTCGGCGCGATGGTAGACGGCACGCTGCTTCTTTCCGTGCAGTCGGCGCCCGGCGGAAGCATCGAGGAGCAGGTCCGCAACGCCCTGGAGAAGCACAAAGCATCGTTGGCGGCCATGAAGATGGACATGGGCGACGTGGTGAAGGCGCACGTGTATCTGAAGGACCTGGCCGATTTTCCCAGAATGAATGCCGTCTATCGCACCTTCTTTGCCAAGGACCCGCCCGCGCGGACCACCGTGCAGGTGAAGCAGCCGGGCTCCTCGCCCAGCGCGCTGGTGGAGATTTCGCTGGTGGCCTTTAAGTAGGGTCTAAAGGTCCAAGGGTCCAAGGTCCAAGGTCCAGCGGTTGGACCCTTCGCCGAGAACATCGTGGTGGGGTTCGCGCGGCTGGACGGGCGGCCCGCGGGCATCGTCGCCAACCAGCCCGCCGTGCTGGCCGGCACGCTGGCCTACGTCTGCCGGCAGTTCACCTGCGAGCGCCCGGTATCGGATCCGGCGTCGCTGGCCGAGGTGCTTGGCCGCCCCGCCTCCCTGGTCGAAGGTCCTGGCTAATTCATTGAAAAACAACGCGGTTGCGAGAGGCTCACGGGCCATGGTACACTGCCAGCGGGGTGGGCGTTAAATCTCGAAGGAGAGGTTGATGGCCAAAGAATTTTCAGTCGGGCAAGTGGTGGAACACTCCACTTACGGACTGGGCACCATTAGCGCCATTGATGCGGATCGTACGACGATCGAT
>Ga0315279_10007104_pt1 | contig 13932 bp, 10 predicted proteins | sample YL17G06_20_MG_FD_203694 | JGI IMG/M metagenome (GOLD analysis project Ga0315279, IMG submission 203694) | Sediment microbial communities from Yellowstone Lake, YNP, Wyoming, USA - YL17G06_20 | ecosystem: Environmental > Aquatic > Freshwater > Lake > Sediment | place: USA: Wyoming | collected... | reverse complement strand
TTTGACACAACCGCTGCAAATTGGATTGTTGAGTCGAAAAACTGCGACACACCGCTTATTTCAGCACCATAGGGACTGCCTTCTAACACGATGAAGATACCTGCGGTGTTTGAACTCCTCAGTTTCTCTATCAAGGCGTGCACGAACCTTTGAGTCTGGTGTGGCTCGTTGTAAATAAACAGGGTCGACAGAGAATCCAAAATCACAAGATCGAACCTGTTTTTGGCAAACAACTTGCGCATTGTTATCGACAGTCCGGTCAGAGACCCGGGGGCCCCAGGGTAAGTGGTGCTTCTTACCTTTGGAACTTGGCCGCAAGCAGCTGGCAACCAGTCAGGCGCCATTTCAGGGGATTGGCCGTCCACGACAAAGAGTTTCGGGATTTCAATACTTTTTTCCTTCAGATTCGAAGAAATTTCATAGCAGGGCATGTTCAGCGAAACGAGTGCCACCCCTTGATCTTTGAAGTGTTTCAATAGCTCCCAACGCAGGGGGTAATAGGCAACCGGGTCCACCCGCGCCAGGATGATCGGGTTGTCCTCTAGGTCTATTTTTGATATTGATTCGCTTATTTCGCTAGATTTCACGTTTGTTCCCCATTACTGTTTTCCGCGTGCCATAAATAAATAGCGCGCCCGCCGTTCCATGGAATGGCGTCATAAAGAAATCAGGATTGTAACCGGAGGGTCCTGCAAGGCCATGACTTCGACCTTTCCCCCGGCAGTCTTGGTTTCCTTGGTCACATCAACATCCTCCGGGAGGACCTTGAACGTCTTTCCGCCGGCCTTCAACGTGATTCCCCCTCCCGCCAGCTTCTTGGCTATTTCCTCCGGGTCCGCCTTGCTCAGGGCTTCCATGACGAGCTTGGCATCGCCCTTCAGCCGCGGGCCCAGCTTCGAGAAGTTCGGCTGGACAGAAACCACTTTCTCAACCAGCTCCGGGATTTTTGTGACGACCTGGACCTTCTTCGCGCGTATCGTCTTGCCAACGTCGTCAGAAACTTTCCGCACTTTTTCCGCGAGCTTTGCGCTCGAGGTGTAGATTTCCACCCCCGAAATCTCCTGGCTCAGGGCCATCTTCCTGCCGGACTTGAACTGCCGCACGGCGCTCACGAGGGCATTCGTGATTTTTCCAAGCTCCTCAGCACCATCGTCAATGAACCTTTCCTCAGCCTGTGGCCATTCTGAAGTATGAATTGTCTTGTGCGAGAAGTCCCCCGCAAAGTATGTCTGGTATATCTCCTCCGAAAAGTGAGGAGTGAAAGGAGCAAGGAGCTTCGCCGCTGTGAGAATCACCCTGTAAAGAACAAACCTCGCGGCGTCAGCGCTCTGGTCGCTGCCGTAAAGCCTGTGTTTGACCTCCTCGATGTACATGTCGCAGAACTCGTGCCAGATGAAGTTCTGGATTTCTCCGAGCACGCGGCTGAACATGAAGTCGTCCAGCCCAGAGGTGGCCTGTTTGACGAGCCTGTTGAGCCGGCTCAGGATCCAGAGGTCCACCGGCTTGAAGTCCAGCCCTTTCGGGTCCAGCTTTCCCGCCCCGGCAAAATGGGGTGAGGCGAAGCGTGCGGCGTTCCAGAACTTCCTCATGAACCTGTGCCCGAACTCCACGTCCTTCCAGCTGAAAGGTACGTCCGCCCCTGTGGAAGCCCCGATTGCTGCCCACTGGCGCAGGGCATCAGAGCCGTACTTTTCGCGCGCCGTCGCACTGTCGACGTAATTGTCGAGAGACTTGTGCATCGCCCTCCCGTCCGTCCCGAGGACCATGCCGTTGATCAGGACGCTCCTGTACGGCGCCTCACCGAGAAGCGCCAGGTGCCTGACCATGAGATAGTAATCCCAAGTCCGGATGATGTCTGTGCCGTTAGGCTGGAGGTCGGCTGGGAAAAGGCGCCGGTCGATGTCTGGCCATCCGGCGTGGGCGGCTATCGTTATCGAGCTGTCCATCCACGTGTCGAGGACGTCCTGCTCAGGCTCGAAACTCTGGTCGCCGCACTTCGGGCACTTCTCTACCAACGGCTTGTCTTTTGTAGGGATGACAGGCAGCTGCTTTTCTTCCGCCACCACCGGCTCCTTGCAGTTTGAGCAGTACCATACGGGGATTGGAGTTGCGAATATCCGCTGTCTTGATATCACCCAGTCCCAGTCCATGGATTTGACCCAGTCAGTGAAACGCGTCAGCATGTGTTCCGGGACCCACCTCACTTTCTTTCCCTCCTCCAGGACCTTGTCCTTCATCGCCAGCACCCGCATGAACCACTGAGGCTTCGACAGGATCTCCACCGGTGTTTTGCACCTCCAGCATACTCCGACGTTCTGGGGGAGTTTCTCCTGCTTCTCGACCAGCCCGGCCTTCTTGAGGTCCTCGGTGATTTTCTTCTTGGCCTCCTCGACCGTCATCCCAACGTAATCCCGGGCGGCCGTTGTCATGCGTCCCTTCTCGTCAAGTAGCCTCACTATCGGCAGCTTGTGAAGCTTTACCCACCGGACGTCCGTCTTGTCCCCAAACGTGCACACCATCACCACACCCGTCCCGAACTCGGGGTCTACCTCCCTGTCCTGGATTATCTCCACAACCTGGCCGAAAATCGGGACCTCGACTTTCTTCCCAACAAGCCCACTGTGTCTTTCATCGTCGGGGTTGACGGCCACGATCACGCATGCCGGGAGGAACTCCGGCCGTGTTGTGGCTATCGTGAGAAAGCCGCCGTCTGTAAGCTTGAACTTTACGTAGCTCAGCAACGTCTCCCTGTCGCCATATTCCACCTCCGCGTCTGCAATCGCGGTCTCGCAGCGCGGGCACCAGTTGACCGGGTGCTCCCCTCTGTAGATCAGCCCCTTCTTGTAGAGCTGCACGAACGAGAGCTGAGTTTTGCCGTAATAGCTCGGGTCCATCGTGCGGTACTCTGTGGACCAGTCCATCGAGAACCCCAGGGATTTCATCTCCTCCTTCATGTGGGCGATGTTCTCCTCCGTGAGCTTCATGCAGAGCTCGCGGAACTTCTCGGCGGGGAGGTCGCCTTTCTTGATTTTGTGGCGCTTCTCCACCTGGACCTCGGTGGGCAGTCCGTGGCAGTCCCAGCCCTGCGGGAAGAGAGTGTTGAATCCACACATCCGTTTGTACCGCGCCACGATGTCGAAGTAAGTCCAGTTGAGCGCCGTGCCTATGTGGAACTCTCCCGAAGGGTAGGGCGGCGGCGTGTCTATCACGTACGTCGGGCGGCTCGTGTCGTTCCTGTCGAAGTTGTGGACTCCCAGCGCTTCCCACCTCTTCTGCCACTTCTGCTCGGCCTTCAGAGGTTCGTAATCTTTCGGAACTTCCATGCCAATCCTCACGAAAATGTGGACGGGACGCTTAAATTGTTAGCCGTTGCCGGGCCTCAGGACCTTTTGGAGCTTAGTGCGACAGGTTCGTTGATTTTGCGGAGCATGCCCTTCGCGCCCATGCTCAAGCCCCTCAGAACATCTCTCGCCTTGTTTTCCTTAGTAATCCTGAGATGCTCTGTGGAGAACTTCAGCACGTCGTCCAGGTGCCGCTCGGGCTTGAAGTTGCGGTCTCCCCAGTCAAAGATCGCGCAGATTTTCCCAGGCAGGTATCCCGTGTAGTAGTCGCCGTAAGCCCTCGTGACCCTTAATTTGCTTTCGTCAGGGAGGATTGCTTCCGCCTCTTTCCTGAAGAGAAGGTCGGTGCCGTTGTCCGCCAGGCCGAAGAGTCCCTCCGCCGCGAAGAGGTGCACGCGGAAGTTAGGCCACCACTCCTGGAACCTCTCCTCCCACTCCACAAGCCGCGAGCATCCCTTCAGAGAGCCCGCTATGGTGAAGACGACGATTCCCTTAACATCGTAGTCCCTCTCCCTCAGCTCGCTCCTAGCAACGGCCAACGTCTGCCCAAGGGAAACTCCCGTGGCTATGGTGTCCCCCATGATCAGGAAACCTTTGTCTGGAAGGGCGTCGAAGTTCGTGTAAAAGACGTCCGCCCCGAACTCCCCGCCTGATATCCTGCGCCTCTTCACCCCCACGAAGCAGCGGGGGAGGTATCTGCCAAATGTATTCTCGAACGCGATGTCGAACTGGTAGCCCAGGCTCCCTCTCATGATGACTATCTCCCCGACCTGCCTGTTTTTGGCCCTTTTCAGGGGGGGAAGCAGACTCCACGCCGTGCGCAGGAACTCCTTGCTGCACTCGAGCGAGAGCTTTTTCAGCCCCATCCCGCAGGCCAATGGATTGTAAATGATTTTTTGGGCCTGTGGCATGCAGAGGACGTACGTGGTCTTCGGCAGCGAGTCATGCCTGACCTTGTAAAGGCCGAAACTTGGCCAGCGCACCCTCTCAAGAGCTTCCACTCAAACCCCAGAAGCTTCTGTTTTTGGCTTTAAAACTCTCTCGGAGCGGCCACTTTGTTTTCCTGGAGCCCGCCCCTTCGCCTCCATGACTGTTTTTCTGTCTCGCGCTTAAAAGTGTGGCAAAGTCCAGAATTGGCGTTTATGGTAAACTTGGAGCCGTTCGGAAAAGGGTTAAAGGCGTCGGTTGCAATGTATATTAGTATGTCTTTACGCGCGCCGAGGAAGGTTTCGTTCGCGTGTCAGAGGTGCGCAAGGTGTTGTGGTGACACACCTCATCGCGGGCGGAGCGTTTATTTGATGGAGGACGAGGTGAAGGCTATCGTCCGGGCGACAGGGCTGGGTTATCCCGAGTTCGCGCAGCAGATATCTGGCATGAACAGCTACAAGTACAAAATGAAGAAGCGGAACGGGAAGTGTATTTTCCTGAAGGATGGGGCATGCAGGGTCTACGATGAAAGGCCACTTGTGTGCCAGTTCTACCCGTTCGCAGTGAGAAGGTACAACGGAGACTGTATCGTTGACGTTTCGGATGACTGCCCAGGCATCGGACTTGGAAGTGCAGTGAGTCAAGAGGCATTCCAGCAGATGACCAACGCTGCGTTGAAGAAACTTCGCGCAGATTAGCTGGCATCAATCCTGGTGAACTCAGCAGCTTTCAATAGCCGGCTTCAATAAGCCTAGCTTTGCTCAGTTACTCAGTATCTTCTTCCGCCGTAACCGCCGCGGCCACCACCGTATCCACCGCGACCGCCGCCGTAACCGCCACGACCGCCACCATAACTTGGTCTGAAAGGTCTGCGTTCCCTCTCGTGCTCTGCAGCGCTGACGTCGACTTCGGTGTTGACGCTCGGGATTTGCTGGTCAGACTTCGCCATTTTTCCGTATTTTCCAACGTTTAGGTGCATGTGTCCCTGCACAAGCGAGATGTATCCGTTTTCTATGGATAGAACGTCTCCCTCGCTGACCGTCCCTATCTGCTCCTGCCACAAAGATAGCAGGATTGACCCGGTTTCGTCTCCAACCCTAGCCTCCGCCACTCGTCTCGCTTCGCCAAACTTGCTTGGGATTTCCTTGGCTTCTCCCACGCTGATGGTTTTCACGAGCACGTTCACTCTGTTCGACTGAGGTGTCAGATCTTTCACTTTCGTTATTCCGGTTGGGCCTGTTTCTGTCTTTTCTTCCAAATGTCTCCCTCCTTTGTTCAGTGCTAGTTTTCCACGTAAATACTTAATGGATAGGCAGCTGGCGTAATTTCTGGGGAGACTAGAGCACGAAAACTGCCGCAGCCAGGACTGTCGACCACATATCCTCTTTCACGAGGCCCGTCTGCGTGATGTTCGTGGTCTTGACTATCTTTTTGGATATCTTCCACATCTGCTTCCTCTGGTCCCAGCTCTTGTCGGGCTCGAAAGGCAAACCCAGCGCGCTTGCGAGCATGGACGCCGCTAGGTCTTCAGAGTAGTCGCCGGCCTCCTCAGCCGTCTGCCCGTATGCGTGGTGCTCGCTGATGTACCCGCAGGTGTTCGCGTCAGCCGGCAGGGCGCACCCTATGCTTGCCGATAGGAGCCGTCTCCTCTCTTCGCTCTCGCACTTCGCGAAAACCCCGAAAAGTATCTGCCCATCCCTGAGGTAGCTCAGGCCCTTCTCTTTGGAGATGATCTCACACCTTGGGGGGATTATGCTGGAGACGGAGACGAGGTTGTATTTTGCTATCCCTGCGTTTTCCAGCGCATACTCGAACGACCTCAGCTTTTCCTTGTGGTGGCCGACACCCCGCGTGAGGAACAAGTGTCTTGGCACGAAGTTCAGTTCATCTCCTCCGTTTCTTCAGATTGAGATGTCTTGCAGTTCTTAAACTTTTTCGTTACAGTTACGAATTCTTCAAGCAACGGCAGGCACTGGAATTTTAACTTTATCCAAGTATCTGCTCGAACATCTCGGATTCAACTTCATCAATTGTCGGTATGCCAGTAACCTTGGAAGCACGCTCTGTAAGCGCTGCAATATCGCTCCTGTCGAGCAAGTTTAGCTTCCACTTCCTCGCACCTGCCATGAGTTGCTTGAGCCCGACCCCGATCCTGTCCTCAAGGTAGGTGTAGAGCCCCATCGCCGGCAGCGGGATGTTCGCAAATTTCTTCCCGTATTTCTTTTTCAGCTCAGGCGCCGTGACTATGAACTTGTGCGGGTTTGTGCCGTAGCGCTCTGCGAAATCGCGGGGCAGTTTTTTATCCTTCGCCAACTCTTCAAAGTAAGTGGCCTTGAACGTGGCGGTGATCGGCGCCCTAGCCATTGTTATAACTTTGATTACGGGCCCCTTACCGAAGTTGCTCATGGCGATGCTCTTGAATATCTGGGTCTCGTTCATGAAACCTCCGGCCATGCTCATGTCGGGAACGTGGCGGCCCTTTTTCTTGAGAATCTGCGCGCACTTCAGGATCTGGGCCTCGAGGTGTATGGTCGGGGTGCTCATCTCGTTCATCATGGGCACCGGGCTCATTCCCGTACCGCCGCCAGCTCCGTCAAAAGTTATGTAGTCGACTTTCGCCTCGGACGCCACCTTCATCGTCCAGGCCACGTCCGCCGGGCGGTAGGCGCCGGTCTTGAGGGAGACCTTCTTAGCCCCGTTTTCCCTGAGCCACTTCACGTCTTCCACGAAGTCCCGCTCTGCTGGCATCCCCACCCTGCTGTGCCGTTCGAAGCTCTTGAAGAACCCGGCTTTGAACGCAGCTTGCACATTTGGATTCTCCGGGTCAGGGATAACAACGTATCCGCGCTTTTTCAGCTGTGTAGCGTGATCCAGATTTGTGACCCTTATCTCGCCGCCAATAGCTTTTGCCCCCTGCCCCCACTTTCTCTCTATGATGTCGACTTCAAGCTTTGAAATAGCATACAAGTCAACCCCGCCTCTTTGGTCCTCGACATTCGTCTGGACAGCGATGTTGCCGTACTTCCCATCCCAGAACTCCCTGAACTTCTTGACCCTGTACTCCAAGTCCGGGGAGCGAGTGACCTTTCCATTGGTATAAGTCGCTTTCGGGTCGACTCCACAGACATTTTCCCCAACAACAATCAAAGAGCCAGCCAGAGCTGTGCCGATTGCCAGCCCGTCCCAGTTGGCCCTCGCGACCATTGTGGAGCCGAATGCACCTGTAGCTATCGGAAGCTTGAGGCGCACCCCACCCAGCTCGGACTCGATGTTGACGTTACTGAAAAGGGCAACGTCAGGGTCCGGCTCAATCCCCTCGGCGCCTCTCAGCCTGCACAGGATGTTGAAGTGGGACCAGTCGAGGCCGTAATTTTTCAGTGACGCGGCCGTGCTTGTCCCGTAGTAAGCCTGATCTGGGTAAAGTACTTCCCGACCCCGCATGGCAGACAGCCCGACCTCGCACAGGAAAGGACAGTCCTTGATGCAGATGGGGCACATCCCGCTCAGCGGGCTCACGTCTTTTACTCTCGTGCGAGTGTTGGTGGTCGACATGCCGTTCAAGTAGGCGGAATCTTTCTGGACCCTTTCTGTCATCGTTATTCCACATTTGGAGGGCGCCACGACCTAAAAAATTGAGTATGAAAATTCAGCGACTTTGTAGGAAAAGGGTTTCCTATTGCCCGCATGGTTAAATTGAGCCCAGATTATGGTTAGGTTGTGAGGTGGCGCGAGTGGTAAACGAAGAGAAGGTTCAGAGGCTGGTGTTTGAGATACTTGGGATCCTCAAAGAGAGAGGACGCGACGGCCCGGTTGGCGCGCGAGTGATGGCCCAAGCGCTGGAAAAGCGGGGATTTAAAATAGGAGAAAGGGGCGTGCGCCATCATCTGAAGATTTTGGACGAGCGTGGCTTCACCAAGAAATCCGGCCCGCTGGAAGGGAGGACCATCACCGAGAAAGGCGAAGAGGAGATAAAGCGCGCGCTCGTTGGCAAGCGGGTCGGTTTCGTCGTAGGAAAAATTGAGGAACTCATCTACAGGATGACCTATGATGTCAGGACCAGGACTGGCACCGTCATTGTCAACGTTTCTCTTCTGGACGCGAAGGACATCAAAAAAACGCTTCCTATAATGAAAAAAGTCATAGACGCAGGGTACGCGCCGAGCCCGTTTGTGAAAATCGCTGAAGAGGGAGAACTTCTGGCGGGTACCGTGGTGCCGAAGGGAAAAGTTGGCGTGGCCACCTTGAGCAGTATCACGATTGACGGGCTGCTGGCAAAGGCCGGAATTCCCGTTCTGCCGAAATTCGGTGGTCTGCTGGAAATAGAAAAAGGAGAACCGAAAAGATTCACTGATGCAATAACCTATCAGGGTTCATCGCTTGATCCTCTGGATGTTTTTGCTTCCAGAAAAATGACGTCATACTTGAATGTTTTGAAATCCGGTTACGGGAGAATACTCGCCAACCTACGGGAGATACCAATGCTGGCAAGGTCGCATGCAAAAGAGATCATAAGTCAGGCGAAAGAGTGTGACATAGGTGGAGTGCTGGTCGTGGGTGCCCCCGGCGAACCTTTGTATGGGTTGCCCGTTGATGTGAATAAGGTAGGGATAATAGTAATGGGCGGGATTAACCCGATTGCTGCCGTTGAGGAAAGCGGCATCAAGGCGGACACAAAAGCGATGGACGCCGTGCTGGACATTTCAGAGATGAAGCGTGTCCAGCAGTGGATGTGAAGACTCAAAGTGCTTTTTCCCCGCTTTCCCCAGTTCTGATTCTTACGACTTTTTCTACAGGCGAAACGAAGATCATCCCATCGCCAACTTCTCCGGTCCAAGCGCTCCTGGTTATACTTCTGACGACTTTATCGACGTCCTTATCTTTTACAACGATTTCCAATTTCAGCTTTGGTAAGAAATCTACCCTGTATTCACCGGCTCTCCACTGCAAGGTAACGCCCTTCTGACGCCCGCGGCCACTTACTTCAATGACAGTCATGCCTGTAATGCCATTCTTTTCCAGAGCTGCTTTCACCAGCCCCAGCCTTTCTTGATTTATTATTGCATCTATCTTTTTCATCCTGATATCCCCCCGTATGCTCTCTCGCCATGTTGAGATATGTCCAGCCCTACCTTCTCCTCTTCCTCCTTGACCCTCAGCCCCATGACAGCGTCCAAGACCTTCGCCAAAATCCAAGTTACAACAAAGGCGTAAACCAAAACAACGGCGATAGCGACAACCTGCTTAGCCAACTGCAAGGCGTTTCCCAAAAGCAAACCGTCAGCGCCTGCAGAATTAATCGCGACGCTTGCAAAAATCCCAGTAGCTATTGCGCCCCACAGCCCCCCCATGCCATGGACTGCCCATACATCCAACGATTCATCCACATTCCTCTTTGCCCTGAAAAGCGTGCAGTAGTAACAAACCAGCGAAGCTACAATGCCTATCGGTATCCCAGCGAGAGGGGGTACGAAGCCAGCAGCAGGAGTAATCGCCACCAGCCCGGCCACGGCCCCCGTGACAGTGCCAAGGATGGTCGGGCGCCTATGGACCCAGCCAAGAATCATCCAGGTGAAGGCTGCTGAGGCGGCAGCAGTGTTGGTGGCTACAAAAGCGCTTGCTGCTAACCCTCCTGAGGTCAGAGCACTGCCAGCGTTGAAGCCGAACCAGCCAAACCAGAGAAGCGCCGCACCAATCACAACCATGGGTACGTGGTGGGGTTCCATGGGATCCCCCTCCTTGAACCCCTTACGGGGGCGAAGCACCATCGCCAAAGCTAACGCCGACATGCCGGCGTTTATGTGAACTACTGCGCCGCCAGCAAAGTCAAGCGCGCCCAACTTGGTGAGGAAGCCTCCGCTCCCCCAAACCCAGTGAGCCACTGGGCAGTATACTAAAGTGAACCACAAAGCTGCGAACGCGAGAAACGCGCTGAACTTTATCCGTTCCACCACAGCTCCACTGATGAGAGTTACGGTGATGATGGCAAACATGGCTTGAAACATCATGAAAGCTAACTGAGGCACGGTAGTGGCGTATACAGCGGAGGGCTCCTGCCCCACCTGCGCAAGACCAGTCCAATCTAGTCCGCCGATGATGCCGCCTTTGTCAGGGCCAAAGCTTAGACTGTAACCATAAAGCACCCAGAGTATGCCTATCAAGGCCAGAATGCCAAAACTCATCATCATTGTGGAAAGAACGTTCTTCTTTCTCACCATGCCGCCATAAAACAGAGCCACTCCCGGAATCATCAGCATAACAAGTGCTGTTGAAATCAGGAGCCAAGCGGTGTCGCCCGAGTTGACAACCATTTCAACCTCTCAGAGATTTTTCACAGAAAACTGAAATAAAATTGTTTGAGATTTTTTCCTACAAATAAGATAAAGTAATCTCATACTTCTTCATACTTTTCGCAACAACGATTAAGTTTCAACCCATCTTTTTACAAACGTGGGCAAGATGAAAGGAAGAACTGAAGCGGAAACGGAAGTTTTGAGCTCAGTGAAAAAACAGGACGTGAAGTTCATCAGGCTCTGGTTTACGGATATTCTCGGGCAACTGAAGAGCTTCGCAATACCCCCTGAAGAACTGGAGGGGGCTTTCGCTGAGGGCATGGGTTTTGACGGCTCTTCCATAAAGGGCTTCGCCAGGATTGACGAGAGTGACATGATCGCCAAGCCTGATCCTAACACTTTTGTAATCCTCCCGTGGCGGCCAAAGGAAAAGGCCGTGGCCAGGATGTTCTGTGATATCCTGCAGCCAGATGGCACGCCCTACGAGGGCGACTCCCGCTACATTCTGAAGAGAAATTTAGAACGGCTGAAAGAGAAGGGCTACACATTTAATGTGGGGCCGGAGCTGGAATATTTCTACTTCAAGAGCAGCAACGCCCCAGAGGTTCTGGACGTGGGGGGATACTTTGACCTCACCACCCTTGATGCTGCGAGCGACCTGAGGAGGGACACTATTCTGACACTGGCGGAGATGGGCATAAAAGTGGAATACAGCCACCATGAGGTCGCTTACTCCCAGCATGAGATAGACCTGAGATACACGGACGCGCTCACCATGGCAGACAATGTAATGACCCACAGGATTGTTGTCAAAGAAATTGCGCACAAGTATGGCTTCTATGCGACGTTCATGCCCAAACCAGTTTTTGGGATCAATGGAAGCGGGATGCACGTCCACCAGTCCTTATTCAAGGGGAACAGGAACGCATTCTTCGACCCTGATGATGAATACAAACTCTCTGAAGTTGGAAAAAGATACATAGCTGGGCTGCTGAAGCATGCTCCGGAGATCACCGCCGTTACCAGCCAGTGGATCAATTCATACAAGAGACTGGTCCCTGGGTACGAAGCACCGGTTTACATCACTTGGGCCCGCCGGAACAGGTCTACCCTGGTGAGGGTCCCTATGTACAAGCCGGGGAAGGAAAAGGCCACGAGGGTGGAGTACAGGAGCCCGGACCCCGCCTGTAATCCTTACTTGTGCTTTTCAGTGATGCTTGCTGCAGGTCTGGAGGGGATAGAAAAGAAATATGAACTTCCTCCTCCGGTAGAAAAGGACGTCTACCACCTCAGTCCCGATGAGCGGGAGAAACTCAAGATAAAATCTCTGCCCGGGAGCTTGGATGAAGCCTTGGGGCTGGCAAAGAAAAGTGAACTCGTGCGCAAAGCTCTGGGCGACCATATCTTCAACGGATTTGTCGAAAGCAAAGAAGTTGAGTGGGACAAATACAGGGTTGTGGTCCATCCCTGGGAAATACAAGAATACCTGCCCATCCTGTGAGGTTCATGCAGTGAGCGGCCCCACCAAAATCAGAGGCATTTCCAAAGCTTTATTACCTGCTCAAGATAGGCGCCATATGGAAGGATGCGAATGCTAGTCGGGACAATTGACCAACATAGGGCAAGCTGGCGGGAGTTTTACCTGCTGGCCAACGTGATACAAAAGTCTCTTTTAGCGTGAGCCATCCCCGATTATAAACCAATAATTTTGAGGGTGGCATCTTGGATGGCAACTTAAACTTACATTTAAGAAGGGCTTTCGAAGGCTTCGTCCCTGACCAAGTATATCAAAGACCGACCAGGCACAGTCATAACGCGCGGACGCCGAAGTACTCGAAAGTAATTTGGAATGGGGGGCCGTGGGCATGACTGAGAAAAAAGTAAAGCTCACAAAGAAAGAGGCGGAAAAACTAGAGTTGGCAGATCAAACTCTAGCTTCTGTCAAGTCATATAAGAAGGCAGCAATCGCCAGCATAGCAGATATCTATAAAGAATTTGGAACAGGCGAAAAAGGTCTATCCGGTGACGAGGCGCGCAGGAGACTTGAACAATATGGCCCCAATGCCCATCCAGCTGGCAAGAAACTTGGATTTATAGGGCGTTTTCTTATCCAGCTCAAGAATTGGTTCAACCTTATGCTGCTGCTGGCTTCAATACTGTCGTTCTTGAGCGGAGTAATATCTCAAGACCCCACATCGTTACAGGCCGGGTATGTACTGGTTGGAGTTGTGCTGGTCAACATTTTGTTCAGCATGATTCAGGAGTACAGAGCAGACAGGGTTGTTCAGACGATTAATAAAATGATCCCGCAGAAGGCGAAGATTGTCAGGGACGGCAAGGATGTACAGGTCGATGTATCCGATGTTGTGCCCGGGGACATGGTCCTCCTGGAAGAAGGAGACGAAGTGCCAGCCGACATTAGGCTCGTCAGCGCGTTCGAGGTTACTGCGAACAACTCTTCTCTGACTGGTGAGTCCGCACCCCAGCACAGGTTTGCCGCTATTACCGCGGACGCAGGCATGCAAAGTCCGACCGAGTTGCAGAACATCGTGTTCGCCGGGACGACCATTGCAACCGGGGTCGCCAAGGGCATCGTAATATTCACTGGCGGAGCCACCCAGATTGGGAATATTGTATCCCTGGCCGGGCAAATCAAGGAACCGCCCAGTGCACTCCAGAAAGAAATAGACCACACTGCAAGGCTAACTCTTATCGTGTCCATTGCAGTTGGCGTTTCTTTTTTTGTTATTGCTCTTGGGCTAGTGAAGCTTACCGTTGTGGAGAGCATTCTACTGGCCATCGGGGTCATGGTGTGTATGGTACCTGAAGGTCTGCAGCTGACGGTCTCACTCTCCTTGGCGCTGACGGCGTTCAACATGTCCAAGCGAAATGTGGTGGTCAAACGTCTTTCTTCCGCGGAAACCCTGGGAGCGATGACCGTCCTCTGTGTTGACAAGACAGGCACAATGACGAGCGGCGAGATGATGGTGGAAAAAATATGGACCGGCGGCAAGGTCTTTCAAGTCACCGGGGACGGTTACAACCCAGTTGGATTAATTAATGGTTACGGAAGGCCGGACCCGAGAGAAAGGGCGCAGCTGGCGAAGCTTTTTGAGGTTGCTGCATTTTGCAACAACGCCAAACTGAGTCCCCCGAGCGATAAGATAGGGAGGTGGACTGTTTCGGGAGATCCCACCGACGGGGCGTTCCTGGTGTTTGCGGAGAAGGGCGGTTTAAATGTGCAAAAGGCCATGGCAGAAAATCCCAGGGTTCACCTTCTCCCGTTTGAATCGAAGAGAAGGATGATGACTAGCATACACAAGGGGCCTGGCGGAAGTTTTACGGCGTACACAAAAGGAGCATGTCGTGAGCTG
>Ga0315279_10007103_pt1 | contig 13932 bp, 9 predicted proteins | sample YL17G06_20_MG_FD_203694 | JGI IMG/M metagenome (GOLD analysis project Ga0315279, IMG submission 203694) | Sediment microbial communities from Yellowstone Lake, YNP, Wyoming, USA - YL17G06_20 | ecosystem: Environmental > Aquatic > Freshwater > Lake > Sediment | place: USA: Wyoming | collected... | reverse complement strand
GTCCTGGCGGGCGACTATGGCGCTATAGCGTGCCAGCGGGAACGTCAGCCAGCGCTCCAGCAGCCTGGCGCCCATGCCGGTGACGGTGTTGTCGATGCAGGCCAGCAGGCTGCCCTCGCGGCGGTTGGACCGCAGCGTGCGGTGGATCTCCAGGCATCGCAGCGTGTTGCCGTCAAGAAGCATGTGGTCGCTGCGATCGAATCGCCCCAGCGAACGGATGTGGCCGAGGGCGGTCTTCTGTGTCTCGCGGAGGTACTCGATGATGGCCCCGGCCGCCGATATGGACGGGTCCCAGCCATCGAAGCCGAAGCCCTCCAGCGTGCGTGCGCCGAAATGCTCGTGGAGCGTCTCGGTGGCGGCGTGGGCGTCGAAAGCCCACGGCGGACGGCTTGTGGGCGTGGCGCCCGTGGCCTGGGCTAGCGCCTCGCGGGCGCTGGGCGTGTCATGGGCGGAGCCCTCGGGCAGGAGCACCTCGGCCGGGCGGATGCGGATTAGTTCGTCGATGACGTGGTCGGCCGGGGCGAGCATCGCGGTAAACTGCCCGCTGGAAAGCTCGACCCAGGCTATGCCGACCGAGCCGTCCGCAGCCTGGCCTGCCTGGCCGACGGGCGTTCCGCCGGGGGCCGCCGCGCCGCCGCCGCGTTTGGCGGCCTTTCCGCCGGCCGGGGGCGCGAACACCGCCGCAAGGTAGTTGCCCTCGCGCTGATCGAGCAGGTTCTCGTCGGTCAGCGTGCCGGGGGTCACCAGGCGGGTGACGTCTCGCTTGACAAGGCCCTTGGCAAGCTTGGGGTCCTCGACCTGTTCGCACAGCGCCACGCGGCAGCCGGCGTTTACCAGCCGGGCCAGGTAGCTGTCCAGGGCGTGGTAGGGAATGCCCGCAAGCGGCACGGCCGAGGGGCCTTTGCTGCGGCTTGTCAGAGTCAGGCCGAGTATCCGCGAGGCGTTCTTGGCGTCTTCGTAGAACATCTCGTAGAAGTCGCCCATGCGGAACATCAGGATGTAGTCCGGGTACTGCTCCTTGAAGGCGCGGTACTGCCGCATCGCGGGGGTGTCGAGTTGTTCGGGCGTCTCTTCGCTCACGCCGGCTGTTATAGGGCATGATCGGCCGGCAGGCAAGGGGGCTCGGCCGTGGCATGGGCATCTTGCCCATGCGTCACAGGGCCGTCTCGGCCGTGGCATGGGCATCTTGCCCATGCGTCACAGGGCCGTCTCGGCCGTGGCATGGGCATCTTGCCCATGCGTCACAGGGCCGTCTCGGCCCTGTTCCGGGCCGAGAACCACGGGCGAGGCGCCCGTGGGACTCATGGGCGGGACGCCCATGCCACAGGCAAGGGGGCTCGCCGGCGATGCGGTCTAGCGCCGCGATGCGCTGTCAATGATCCTGCCCAGCAGTTCCTCCCTTCCCGCCGTCACGTCCATTTCGATTTCGAGCTGCCATATCGGCGGACCTGACGGGGCGGCAAGGTGGGCCAGGCGGACGTGGTCTTTCCGCGTGGTGACCATGATCTCGGCGGCGGCGGCCCCGGCCAGTTCAGCCAGCTTGGCCAGAAGGGCCAGGCTGTAGGCGGCGTGGTCGTCGAGGGCCTTTGCGGCCACGACATTGGCCCGGAGTCGGGCCAGGGACGCGAAGAAATGCTCCGGGCTTCCAAGCCCGCAGAACGCGGCTACCGCCCTTTCGGCCAGGACTGCCGGGGGGTGGGACCGCCCCGCGTCGTCTATCACGGCCACGGGCTTGTGGGCCGCCTCGGCCATCGTGACGGAGGGTTTGCACAGGGCGGCAAGCTTGGTTCGCAGGGCGGCGAGGCATTCGGGCGCAACTTCATCGGCGTGGGTGATGACGACGGCGTCGGCGTCGATCATGGCGGCCTTGGGCTCGCGAAGCAGGCCGCGCGGCAGACAGTGCCCAAAGCCGAAGGGCTCAACGGCGTCGACCAGGACGATGTCGAGCCGGCGCCGCAGCCGGCGGTGCTGAAAGCCGTCGTCCAGGACCACAACGTCGCAGCCGGCCTCGGCGGCACGGCGTGCCCCGGCCACGCGGTCCGGCTCGATGATGACCGGTGCGCCAGTGAGCGAAGCCAGTAACTCCGCCTCGTCGCTTTTGGGCTCGGCGCCGGGGGCGGTCTTCCTGGCCCGGTAGCCGCGCATGACGATCGCGGGCCTTCGCCCCGCCTGGCTGAGGTGGCGGACGATCCACGCGACCATCGGCGTCTTGCCCGTTCCGCCGGTGGTCAGGTTGCCCACGGAAATCACCGGCACGGGACCATCGTGCGAGGCAAGCACCCCGCGCCGGTATCCCCACCGCCGCAGCCGCATCGCCAAGCCGTACGGCTTGCTGGCGACCCACGTGGCCAGGCGAATGCAAGCGGGGCCCACCTCCCGCCGCCGCCCGCTCATGATCTCCTTGTACGCTCGCTGGTCCATTGCGGGTGACAGTGTAGCAGGACCGGCGAGGGAGTAGTAGCTGGCAGTTACCAGTTACCAATTCAAAAAACCACATGTGAGCCAGGGATGCGTGTCACAGTATAAGTATCATACGCGGCGCTCTTGACCTGCCCCTTGCTGACCGCGAACTTGAGCCTTGGGCAGGCTTGAGTCTCGGCATCGCCTTCTTTCGTGACGCGGATCAGTTTCCTGTTCTCGCGGATCAGGTATTCTGCCTCGGCTTCCGTGGGGCAGTTGGGATCGTACTCCAAATGCTCCGGCTCTCCCAGTATCCCGGCAATATCCTCAATGCTCACGCCACCCTTCTTGACAGACTCCTGAACTTTCGCGATCCATGCCTGGAGATCCTCCTCCATCGCCACACGTAAATCCAACGGAGGCAATGTTGATTCATTCCTCGGGTATCGGAATCGGTCGCGAAGACGTCCCTCTTCGAGCTTCTTCTCGCAGTCCAAGATCCGCACAAGAATCACGCTCAGGCCCTTCCGGTCCTTCCTGTCGCTGCGCCCCTCCATTACCAGGTACCGCCGGCCCGGCACCAGAACGTCCGGCTCCTCCACAACAACTATGGTCAGATTCGGATCGCCAAGAATTGAACCTCTGCCCGTCGGTACGAGGGCCTCGTCCCCGCACTTGCCCACGATCGGGACAAGATCCGTCAGGCGGTACGACACGTTCGAAGTGGTCAGTTTTCCGGTGTAGACCCTGCTGTAGTAAAGATTCGGGTCCGAGTCCTCCCATTTGCTCTGCAAGGTCGTCGGCCCGGCGGGCGCCGCCGGCGCATGCACAGACAGTTGCGGAACAACGATCACGGCGATGCAGAGCCCGGTGACGACTACGGCGACGCGTCTCATGATCATCTCCTCATTGCTCAGGTGCATTGCCGCGCGTGCGGCTTGAATATCCTGATGATTATACCCCTACTACGACCTCTGCCATCTCTGCGCTGAGTCCTTGTTTTCCGCCACCGCCAGCTCCACGCTCTTGCCCGCCGTCAGCGTCCGCTCCCTGAGCAGCTCGACCTGGCCGGCCCTGATCAGCGTGAGCTTCCTCAGCCGCAGCCTGCCGCCGAGGACCGTCAGCTTCGCGCCACGCCCCGCCGTACGGCTTGCTGGCCAGCCACAAAGCCGCGCGAATGCACGACGCGGAAACGCCGACGCACCGGCCGCTCATGATCGCCTTGGCCCTGCCGTCTTCAATTATCCGCTCAGGAATCATGTGACAGACAGTGTACATGCCCCGGCCCCCGGAGGACAGACTTCAGACTTCAGACCTCAGACTTCAGGCTTCAGACTTCAGACTTCAGACTTCAGACTTCAGACTTCAGGTTCCGGGCTTCAGACTTCAGGCTTCAGGCTTCAGGCTTCAGGCTTCAGACTTCAGACTTCAGGCTTCAGGCTTCAGACTTCAGACTTCAGGCTTCACACTTCAGACTTCAGACTGTGAGCCCCTGCTCGCTGAAGCGAACAGGCCTCAAAAGCAAAACTACGGGTTCCGGGCCTGCCCCGGCGCGCCGGGGTTCCGCTCTTCTCTTCCCCCCAGTTCCGGGTCCCGCCTTTCGTCTTTCACGGGTTCCAGGTTCCGGGTTCCAGATTCCGCCTTTCTCCTCCCCCTGGCTACCGGCTCCTGGCTACCAGCTACCGGCCACTATAGCGCAGCGATGATCGCGTCGGCCATCTGGCTGGTGCCCACCGCCGTCGGGTCGTCGCGGTTGGGCTTCATGTCGTAGGTTACGTTCTTGCCTTCGGCGATGACCTTGGCGACGGCGGCCTCCAGGCGCTCGGCGGCGGCGGCTTCGCCCAGGTATTCAAGCATGAGCTTGCCGGAGAGGATCATTGCCGTGGGGTTGACCTTGTTGAGCCCCTTGTACTTCGGGGCCGAGCCGTGCGTAGCCTCGAAGACCGCCCCGCTGTCGCCGATGTTGGCGCCCGGCGCGACGCCCAGCCCGCCCACCAGCCCCGCGCACAGGTCGCTCAGCACGTCCCCGTAAAGGTTCGGCAGGACCAGCACGTCGTAAAGTTCGGGCTTCTGCACGAGCTGCATGCACATGTTGTCGACGATGCGGTCCTCGTACTCGATGTCCGGGTACTGCCTGGCTATCTCCTCGCCGACAGCCTTAAACAGGCCGTCGGTGAACTTCATTATGTTCGCCTTGTGAACGCCGGTGACCTTTCGCCGCCCGTGCTCGCGGGCGTATTTGAACGCGTAATGGAAAATGCGAGTCGTGTTCTCCACGCTGATGGGCTTGATGGATATGCCCGTGGTGTCCGGGCGGGTCTTGATCTTCTTGTCCTTCGAGAGCCTGTTGATGAACTCGATGAGCTCGGCCGTGTCGGGCTTGCCCTTCTCGAACTCGACTCCCGCGTAGAGGTCCTCGCAGTTCTCGCGGACGATGACGAGGTCCACGCCCTCGTAGCGGCTGCGCACGCCGACATAGCTCTTGCACGGGCGAAGGCAGCAGTAGAGGTCGAGCGTCTGGCGCAGCAGGACGTTGACGCTGCGAAAGCCCGTGCCGACGGGCGTGGTGATCGGGGCCTTGAGGGTGGCGTCGGTGGCGCGGACGGATTCGATGGTCTCGGGCGGCATGGGGGTGCCGGCGGTTTCCATGATGTCAACCCCGGCCTCGCAAAGGCGCCACTCGATGCCGCCGGCCCCGGCGGTGCGGTCCAGGGCCGCGTCGATGCACCGCCGCGCGGCCTCGGCCAGTTCGGGACCCGTCCCGTCGCCACGGATGAGAGTAACCGTGTGCTTAGTCATATTGCCCAATTCTTCTTTTCTTCTCTTCCTCTGCGATCTCTGCGTGCTCTGCGCTGAAATCTTCTTCCTTACTTGCCGACCCGCACGCTGACGGCGCCGTATCCGACGTTGCCGTACAGGTCCGTCGCCCGCACGGCGATGCGGTACGTGCCGGGCTTGAGGTCCTCGACGTCGAAGCTGAACTTCTCTACATTTGAGTCGCAGATTCCGTCGGCCGGGCCGACGGCGTGCCACTTGTCCTGGCTGTTGACGGAGTATTCGATCTCGGTAATCCTGCTGGTGGCGTCATCGACCTGCCCGGCCACTGCGACCTTCTCCCCGACGAGTTTCGCCGACAGGCGCCCCACTACCGGCGCGGTGTTGTCCACGACGACCGGCTCGCTGATCCGGGCGCCGGAAAGTGCCTGCCCGGCAGGGTTGGACGGGTCGTCGGAGGCCTCGACCCGCAGTTCGTACGTGCCGTCGCCGACGCCACGGGTGTCCCAGATGAACTTGGGAACCATCAGGTCGTCGGTGATCACGATCCATCCCTGCGAGCCAATCTCGCGGAAGGCGATCTCGAACCGCAGCTTGTCGCCGTTCTGGTCGATCGCCTTGATATCAACGTGGCGGTAGACCTTCGGCGAGCCGGGCGGCTCGTTGCCTTGCTGGCTCTTTTCGCTGGCGGCAACGTTCACGCCGGTCAGGGTCGGTGCGAGGTTGCCCACCTGGTAGACGACCTGCACGCCGGAGACGTTCGGCGTGACCTTGGGATTGCTCGTCGAGAGCGTCAGTCGGTACTGGAGGAACCTCGCGGCCGGGGCGCCGATCGGCAGAAAGCCGCTTTCCAGCGGTACTTCCTTGGACCATGAGCTCCATGTCCGCTCGTCGGGCTCGGTGACGTTGCCGCTGCGCGTGGCGATCGTCACGTGCGTGCCGGCGGGGGCATTGCCCGCCACCTGCATGGTGCCCCACCTGGCGATCTGCTGGGCGTCCAGGGCCTGCGAGACGAACGTGCCTTTGCGTGCCAATCCGCCGGCCAGGCGGGCGATGGAGCCCTTGTTGGCGGTGCCGAAGACGATCTCGCCGGACTTCTCGACTTCCAGGCAGGTCACCTGCTTGGCGTCGGTGTCGGCGATGAGGGCGACCTCGTCGCCGTCCGGCGAGACGCTGTATATTCCGCCGCCGTTGCCCGTGGCCAGGATGAGCCTGCCGCCGGCCTCGGCCATGGCGAGGATAGTCACGGGACGGCGGAAGATAGTCTCGACCAGCCCGTCCGTTCGGATGCGGTAGACGGCGTTTCCCTGGGCCTGCGTCGCCGATGATGTCGGCGCTTCGTCCCCGGCGTCGGGTCGGGATGGCACGCGGATGATTCGTACGCCCGGCGGCAGGGCCATGGCGGTGTTGATCGTTCTGGGCGCGGGTGACCGTCCGGACGGCGCCGCTGTGCCAACGACTTGGGGCGCCGCCGGCGCCCGCGGCCCGGCCGCGGCGGCCTTGACTTCGGCCGGCGCTTCCGCGGGCTTGTCGGCAGCCTTGTCGGCCGGTCCCTCGGCCGGCTCAGACGCCTTGAGATCGTCCTGGCCGATGGCGCCCTTGGGTTTGTGGCCCTTGGGCTTGGCCTTTTCAGCGTCGGCGTTCTTGCCATCGTCGCGGCCGTCCTTGCCGGCGTCGGCGGCCTTATCATCGGCCTTGGGCTTGTGTTGCGCGGTCTCGGCCGGCTTGGTGGCCGGGGCGGATTCCTTCTTGTCATCGGGCATGCTGGCCGGGCCGGGCTTGGCCTTGTCCGCCTTGCCCTCCGCGGTCGTCGCGGGAGTCTTCTTGCCGTCCGGGCCGGCCTTGGAGGCGTCCGACGTGGCCGCCAGAAGCGAACCGTCGGCGGCGACGATCAGGGCGGCGACTTCCTTCTCGGCAGGGTCGTAAAGCACGCGGCCCGTCTTGGCCTTGGGGTCGATCTCGATTATCAGGCCCTTGTCCCCGGTGCCCGCGTAGAGCTTGCCCTCGGGCCCCGCCGCCAGGCACAGCACGTTCTTGGCCAGTGTGCCGATATCGTAGACGACCCGGCCATGACCTTCCTTGTTGATTGCGAAGACCTTGCCCTCCGGCCCGGTCGCGACGTACTGGCCGCCGTCCTCGCCGGGCACGACGGCCCAGACGTACTTGACCTTCGCGTCGGACCACACGCACGAACTCTTGCCCGCCCCGTCAATGCGCCACAGGCCTGGCTTCTCCCCGCCGCCCGCCCCGATCAGCAGAGAATCGCCCGACGCAAGCATGCACGCGATCATCGCGGCCGGGAGCTCGCAGTGCTTCACGAGTTTGCCGCCGTCGAGCCGGTATACCACCGCCTCGTCGCCCGCCCCGACCAACAGCGTGTCGCCGACCCTGGCGATGCAGGAGACCACGGCCGGGCTGCTCTCGCTGCCCGCAAGCACCTTTATCTCGCGAGCCAGGCGGATCTCACCCAGCGAGGTCGAGACGGCGGAGTTGAACTTGCCCGCGCCGAACTGGGCCTCGGTGTTGTGTATCCACGTTGCGGGCCTGACGGCCAGGGCCGACGCGGCCGAAATGAGTACGATTGTCGAAAGCAGGGTCAGACCTGTGCCGAGTTTCATGCGGGGATCCTTTGTTGGTTCGGGGCTACACCGGTTACTGCTGTTGCTGGTTCCGCTGTCCTTCTTTTATCGACTACGGGCGGGTGCTAATGTTTCTTCTTCCGGGTTCCGGGTTCCAGGTTCCAGGTTCCAGGTTCCAGGTTCCGCTGTTTCTTCTCTTCCCGGCTACCGGCTACCGGCTACTGGCTACGATCCACTATCTCTTGCGAAGTATCGTCGCCTCCGGCTCGCGCCGAACCGTGAAGGTCGCGCTACCCGAGCCGTCGATAAGGTAATGCGTCTTGACGGTCTGGACCAGGCTCCGCTGGAAGCTGCGCGTATCCGGCACGTTCGCCTGCGAGAGGATCTGCGCCCTGCTGGCAGGCAGGTCGGGCATCTCGGCTCGCTCGATGGCAAGGCCGCCGCGGCCCGGCAGCGGCAGCCGCAGGTAAAGCTCGTCCGACCTGCCCGAAACGACGTGCTGGATCGCCCTGAGCAACTGCTCGGTCGTGCGCGGCGCGAACCGCTGGGGCATCTCGCGCTGCTCCGCCCGCATGCTTTCGGCCGCGTTGCAGACGGTCAATTCGTACGTGCCATCGGCGATATCTTCCGGCAACTGGAACTTGACCGCCAGTTGCCGCGTCGCCTTTCGCAGCGGCCTGATCGTCGCGACGCCCGTGACCGCCTCGCCGGGCCGATACAACTGCCCGTCCAGCCTGAAGCCCACCAGCGAAGCCGCCAGCGAGCCAGGTTGGACCGTTATCTCAACGTCGATCCGCTTTGGCGCCACCCGCTCGCCGAGCGGGTTGTTCAGCATGGCCGCGATCGGCCTAAGCGTGTCCGAACTGGCCGCCATCGCCTCGCGGTCAGTCGAAACGTCCGCCGCCTGGTACTTGCCAAGCCGGCCGAAATCCACCGACACCGAGTAGCTCATCGTGTGCTGCTCCGGCATGCCGTGCCAACCCTCGATGGCGTTGGTAAGCACCATGCTCGTTCCCATGGCCGTCAAAAGACGGTGGTTGCAAATCTGGTAATGGTAGACCTCCTTGCGGGCCGTGTCCTTGCGGTTGATCGTCAGCGTCATGGGGATCATTGCGGGCTTGGGGCCGACCTCGCCCGAGATCGCCACCGCCTCGTCGCTGTGAAGCGTGCCCTGTATGTTCAGGCCCGCGCCCAGCTTGATGCTCCGCAGCACGCCCGCCACGGGAGTGTGAATGTACGCCGGGGCCATCGGAAGGTCCGTCGCGCCCTCGGCGAAGAAAGCGTGCCCGAACGCCATCACCCGACCGTTGAAGACATCCGTGACGGTCCCGATGGCCGTCATGTTCGTGTCGCCTGTGACGATCGGCACGGCTATGCCGCCGCCGGGGATCAGCTTGGCGGACCTGACCGCCTCGTCAAGGTCGGCGTTGACCCCGCCCGAAGCCACCGGCATGATGCCCAGCGGCTCCAGGCGCCTCGCCGCCTCCTCCAGCCCGGCTGCGCTGAAGCCCGAAACCATCAGCGGCGTCGCCAGCGGCGCCAGCGACGCCGCGGCGGTTTGAGCCGTCGCACGCCGCGGCATGCACAGCCAGGCGAAGTCGGCCTTCTTGGGGTCCAGCATGGCCGCGATGTAACCGTCCAGGTCCCGCCCCGCCGGCAGAGCCCCGCCGCTATCCGCGGCCTCAAGGGGATCGACAGCCTTGCTCTCGGCCTTGCCCGCGTCACCGGCCTTGCCTGACCCGTCGCCCACCGGCTGGCCCTTGTCGTCGGGCGTGGCTGGGTTGATCGGCTCGAGGTGCGAAAACGTCCGCCCGGAGGCGAGCATCTGCGTGATCGGCTGAATGCCGCAAAGAGGGTCCTTCTGCGCCTGCCAGCCGTAAGCCACGGCCCCAACCAGCTTCTCCTTGCCGTCGTCGGGGTCCTTGAAGTACACCGGCGAGCCGCTCATGCCCGCGATGATCCCCGTGTGCTCGAGGTTCTGCCCGCTGAGTTGCGCCAGGATCACGTCCTGGTGAGGCCCCCAGTTGGTGACCACTGAAACCACCACGGCCTTGAAACGCACCGGCACCGTGCCCGTCATGACGGTCAGGCCGTAACCTTCCATCCCGCGACGCAGCTTGCTGTGGTGCATGTAGCGGTCGGACTTATCGACATACCGCCGCGCCGCCGCCAGCCGGTCGTCCGGCGACGGCTCAGCCGCAACCGCCGCAACCACGCTCCCGGCAAGAGACGCCATCGCCGCCGCGATTATCGTCATCCGACGCAAGTTCATGCTCATACTTCACTCTCCTGGCTCTGCAAGACGAGCCGCCTTGCACAACCTGATCGTATCGCCCGGACGGCACCTCAAGCAAGCTCAAAACGCACGAGCCCGTCGGACCGGCCGCCAATCGTAAGACGCCGGGAGCCCTCTACTTGTTCGGCCCTATCCAGCCGCGACTGAAGCAGGCCGGCCCCATTGCCTTCGTGATGTCTGTCGATTTCCCCAGCAGAGCCATTCAATTCCTCAGAAAATCATGTTGACATTAAGGCTACTTCTGCTATGATTAAAATAGAGGAGGCTCTTAATGCCTCTGGAGTTATAGATCGTTAGGGAATTGTGATGGGCACAAACTTAAGGAGAAAGACAATGCCATTATTGACTTGCGGAAAGAAGGAACACCATGCAACTTGACCTTGGTTCGGAAGGAAAAGTCCCGAAAGGGGACTTTCTTCTCGATTTGATCTCAATTACTGAAGATCCAAAGGTCAGGAAACGGGATGCTAAGGTTCTGGTTGTAGTCGCCAGGAGTTTTCGGAAAAGGTTTGGAAAGCACTTTACCATGAGTGAACGGGTGCTTTTTGATAGATTGTGGTCAGTCTTGTACGTCAAGACGATATAAATCGTAAAGATGCCGGTTATTACCGGTCTTTTATAAATTGTGAGGTAGCGGACAATGTTGAAGGATCGTGCAAATATCATTGATAGTCGCCCGGAAAAGAAGAACCATGAGTTTTCCGCGGATGCCCGCGTTTCATCGGAAATCATGGCGTTCTTGGTTAACCAACATGGTTTCACGCAACGACAAGTCGCGGATATCCTCAAAGTCCACTATAGTTATGTAAGCAAGGTTCTTAAAGGCCAACGCAACTTGACTATCAGCCACATTGAGGCAATAAGCAAGGCTCTGGATATGCCTATGCCGGTGTTCCTGTGGCGCGCTCTGAGGCCGAAGGCGTCCTCCGCCCGCAACAAGAAGGCCCGCAACGAAATCGACGAGCTTTTTGGCGAGATGTATCCTGAAGTGTTCGAACACACGGCTTGACAATGTTCCCATTCGGGCTCACTTACATGGGCGCAAGAGACCGTTAGTTGCGCTCGCTAATTGATGTCGTTTTCAAGCGTCAGAGGCGGCGGTCGATCCAGACTGCCGCCTCTCTTCTTTTGCAAATCACCTCAATGGGCTCCGAGGCTGTGTGGCAAACCCGTGTTCCGGATGGTTCCGCATTGGCGCGGGCCGGCCAGAGCGGTAACATGCTCAAGCGATTGGGCCGGACCTGTGGAATAAGTTTTTCATTAATGGCTCCTGGCGGCATAGTGGCGTTTTCCCAGGTTATTCGGTCTTTGTTGCAAGCGGCTTTGCTTGCGGATTTCACGGGTATTCTTATGACAGGCAAGCGCACGAGAGTCTTCACCTACGACACCACCCTGCGGGACGGTTCGCAGGCGCTGGGGGTGAGCCTCAGCCTCCAGGACAAGCTCCTGATCGCCCAGGTTTTGGACGGGCTTGGAATCGACTACATCGAGGGCGGCTATCCCCAGAGCAACCCCAAGGACGAGTCGTTCTTCCGCGAGGTCCGCAAGCTGCCGATTGTCAACGGCCGCATCGCCGCCTTCGGCATGACGCGCCGCCGCGACAGCCGGGCCGGGACCGACGCCGGCATGACCGCCCTGCTGGCAAGCGAGGCGCCGGTGGTCACCGTCGTCGGCAAGAGTTGGGACCTGCACGTGGCCGAGGTCCTTCGCGTGAGCCTCGACGAGAACCTCTCGATGATCGCCGACTCGATCGGCCTGCTGGCCAAACGCGGGCGCGAGGCCGTCTTCGACGCCGAGCACTTCTTCGACGGCTGGCGGGCAAACCGCGACTACGCCCTGCGGACGTTGCGGGCGGCCCACGAGGCCGGCGCGGCCTGGCTGGTGCTGTGCGACACCAACGGCGGGGCCATGCCGCAACTCGTCGCCGACGCCGTCGCCGACGTCCGCGCCGCCATGCCGCAGGCCGCGCTTGGCATCCACTGCCACAACGACTGCGGGCTGGCGGTCGCCAATTCCCTGGCCGGCGTTACCTGCGGCGTCCGGCAGGTGCAGGGCACCATCAACGGGATCGGCGAGCGGTGCGGCAACGCGGACCTGACCACGCTGATCGGCAACCTGGCCGTCAAGATGGGCTGCGACGTCCTTCGCGGCCGGGCGCTGTCCAGGCTGACCGAGGCCAGCCGCTTCGTCTACGAGGTCGCCAACCTGAACTTCCAGGAGAGCCAGCCCTTCGTCGGCGCGGCGGCATTTGCGCACAAGGGCGGCATGCACGTCCACGCCTTGCGGCGCTTAGCCCGAACGTACGAGCACATGGACCCTGCTCTGGTGGGCAACGCCCGGCGCGTGCTGGTCAGCGAGCTGTCGGGCGTGTCCAACATCGCCGCGACCGTGCCGGCGAAGTTCGGCCTATCCGGCGACCGTGCCGCCCAGAAGCGGATCCTCGACCGCGTGACGGCCATGGAGAACGAGGGCTACCAGTTCGAGGCCTCCGAGGCCAGTTTCGAGATGCTCATCCGGCGGACGCTCGGCGGCCACTGGCACCGCCGCCTGTGGGACCTCGACCACTACCGGACTGTGATATACAAGCATGACGAGGCCCCGGCCGGGACGGAGGCCATCGTCAAGATCCGCATCGGCGAGGCTGTTCCACATACCGTGTCTGAGGGCGACGGGCCGGTCGACTCCCTCTACAAGGCCTTGCGAATGGCCCTTCGGCAGCAGTACCCGGCCGTCGACGAACTGCACCTTGTGGACTACAAGGTCCGCGTGGTGAACACCGCGGCCGGCACGGCGGCAAAGGTCCGCGTACTCATAGACTGGCACGACGCGGCGACGATGGGGTACTTCGGCTCGGTCGGCGTCAGCGAGAACATTATCGAGGCGTCCTGGCTGGCCGTGACCGACGCGATCGAGTATACGGTTCTGAATTCCGACCGCCCGCGCGGCGCCAGGCGCCGGCAGGCCAAGGCCGGGCAGGCGCAATCGCGGCCGACCCGCCGGCGGAAGAAGCCATAGGTCATGGGACCTATGGGACTCATGTGACGCTTGGGTTCCATAGGTCCTATAAGACCCATAAGACCCATGAGAATCCGCCAACCGCGAGCGGAAGAAACCCCGAAAGGCTTGACCGAACATGACTGAGGAACTGGCGAAAGTCTACGATCCCAAGAGCGTCGAGGCCCAGGTCTACGACCTCTGGCAGGCCGAGCGAAGCTTCGCCGCAAACCCCGCCGACCCCAGACCGACATATTGCATCGTGATCCCCCCGCCGAACGTCACGGCCGCGCTGCACCTCGGCCACGCGCTGAACAACACCCTACAGGACGTGCTGGTTCGCTTCCGACGCATGCAGCAGTACAACACGCTCTGGATGCCGGGCACCGACCACGCCGGCATAGCCACCCAGACAGTCGTGGAAAAGCGGATCATGTCCGAGGAGAACAAGCGCCGCACCGATTTCTCCCGCCAGGATTTCGTCGCCCGGATACAGGAGTGGAAGGACGAGTACGAGAGCAGCATCACCAACCAGCTCAAGAAGATGGGCTGCTCGTGCGACTGGGACCGCCAGCGGTTCACGATGGACGCAGTCTGCGCGAAAGCCGTCAGGAGCCTGTTCTTCAAGCTCTTCTCCGACGGCCTGATCTACCGCGGCAAGCGCCTGGTCAACTGGGACCCCGCCACGCAGACGGTCCTGGCCGACGACGAGGTCGAGCACGTCAGCATAGACGGCCACTTCTGGTACCTGCGATACCCGCTGGTTCGTGGCACGGGCGTCCCGCCCGCGAGTGGCATGGGCGTCTCGCCCATGAGTCCCACGGGCGTCCCGCCCGTGAGTGGCATGGGCGTCTCGCCCATGAGTCCCACGGGCGTCCCGCCCGTGAG
>Ga0315279_10007100_pt1 | contig 13935 bp, 10 predicted proteins | sample YL17G06_20_MG_FD_203694 | JGI IMG/M metagenome (GOLD analysis project Ga0315279, IMG submission 203694) | Sediment microbial communities from Yellowstone Lake, YNP, Wyoming, USA - YL17G06_20 | ecosystem: Environmental > Aquatic > Freshwater > Lake > Sediment | place: USA: Wyoming | collected... | reverse complement strand
TCTTTCTGGTCATGATCGCCTACATGTTTAGGCATTTGATTTTTACATATTCGGTACTGTTCGGAAAGTCGCAATCGTTCGTAAAGTCCTTCAAGAGGATTGCTGGCGTTTTCATGCCGAAAGTAAGTATCCTCATCCCAGCGCACAACGAAGAGTTCGTGATAGGAAATCTGCTTGAACGAATGACGGAACTAACATACCCAAAGAATAGACTTGAGGTAATATTGGTTGACGACGGATCAACTGATACAACTGGCCAGATAGCAGACGACTACGCAATGAAATTTAGTTTCATAAAAGCAATTCACAGACCAAACGGTGGAGGCGGCAAGCCGGCTGCTCTGAATGACGGAATCAAATTCGCAACTGGCGAAATTATTCTGACGTTCGATGCTGATTATTACCCGCAGTTAGACATAGTTGAGAAGCTCGTTGCCCCCTTTGTCGACCCTGAGGTTGGCGCAGTTCAAGGAAGAGTCACAGTTCTGAACGAGGAAGACTCAATTGTCTCAAAAATAGTGACCCTAGAAAGGATCGGCGGGTACAGGATAGACCAAGAGGCTAGAGACGAACTTGTGCTCATTCCCCAATACGGCGGAACCGTAGGAGGATTCAGAAGAGACGCATTGGATAAAGTCGGCGGATGGGACAGGTATATGTTGACTGAGGACACCGACTTAACAATAAAGCTGGTCCTGAAGGGTTACCAGATCAGGTACGTGAACGACGCGGAAGCTTACGAAGAAGCTGTGACCACGTGGAAAGCCTACTGGAACCAAAGATACCGATGGGCTAAGGGGCACATGCAATGCGCCATGAAACATCTCAAAAACGTCGTTAAGGCACCGTACCTAAGTGGATACGAGAAGACGGAGCTTGTCCTCCTTTTGTGCATCTACTTTATGCCTATCTTTGTATTAGTGGCGTGGGGAGTTGGATTAGCTTCTTACCTAACTCACGAAGAAACGTTTCTTTCGTTAAACATTAGAGGATACTATTTCTTCACTTTATCCATATTCACTTACAGCACAGTCGGCAACTTCGCCCCATTCTTCGAAGTTGGCTCAGGAGCTTACCTTGACGACAGGAAACGTCTCCTTTGGTTGCTTCCAGCCCTCACTTTCGCTTTCCTAATAATGGCTTTTTGCTGCACCAAAGCCCTAATAGACTTGAGTTTGACGAGGAACGGAAACCACAAGTGGAACCATACACATCACAATGGCAACGGTAACGGAAACGGTAATGGGCATAACGGTAATGGTCACAACGGCAACGGATTCAATGGCAATGGGCTCAATGGTAATGGTCACAACGGAAAGAACGGGAAAAACGGAAACAACGGTTTCAACGGATTCTACATGAACGGAAACGGGAGGACAACTCATTGAACCCACTGATACTTTTGCCATTCATTCTTCTGGGAGTCCCCTTTACTCCAACAATTCTTGAAACCTTTAAACGAAAAGACAAGGGTCCCAAAGAAATTCCTGAACAAACCACCTACGAGGAAAAGCCTGACGTCGACACCCCATTGCTTGAACGGGCAAGAGAAGAGGCGAGGGTAAAAGTCTCCGGTGAAGTGATCAGGATAACGGGAGATGCAAGTATACCCGATGGGACCGAAGTAAAAAACCACATAGTAGTGCAAGGAACCCTTAAAGTAGGGAAGAAATGCCACGTTTACGGCAGCGTGAAGGCTTTTGGCGACGTCGAGATAGGGGAGTCCTCAATCATCGAAGGCCACGTTCTGTCTGAAGGAACCATCATCATAAGACGAGATTGCGTAGTAAAAGGCGTTGTCGATTCACTCAAAGACATCATATTAGAAGAGAACGCTGTCGTAGAAGCCGTCTCAACGGAAAAAACCGTAAAGGTCGGTTCCAACGCAAAGATAAACCGAAGAATATTATCAGGTTCTTCAATTATTGCTTCTCTGCAGGAGGCACAGACAGAGGTAGTTGAGAAACCTGAAAAAACCGAGATTGGTCTTCAACCACAAGTCGTAGTAGAACAGCCTCCAGCACCCATCCAACAATCCGTCACAAAGGTAGTTCCACTACCGGAAGAAGTGAGACCTGAGCTTCCTTTTGAGGTTCTAAATCCCGACGTTGGTCATTTCTACTTCTACGCTCCGACAAAGTACGGCAAGACATACATGGTTGCAAACTACGTTATTCCACAAATTCAAGGCAAAAAAAGAATCGTCGTCATTGACCCACATGAAGAGTACCTGTTCGATTCATACGAAGTAAATTACGATAAAACCATACCACAAGTTGACAGCGACCTGTTCAAAACTTTTCTAACCTTCAACGTGTGGGCAGACGTCGACCGGATAGTTAAAGACATGTTAGAAGCTGTAGTGCAAGGCACAGGCGACCTCTCGATTCGTTTGAACATAGTGGATGACAACGTAGAGAAGCTCATAGTAAGCGAGTTCCTGAAACGTATCACCCAAAACACGTGGGAGAAACCCATCCTTCTCATAGTTGAAGAGGCGGACAAGTATGAAGTCGTCAGCACCGTCACACGAGGGAGACACGCCAACTTACAGGTCATTCTGACAAGCACAAGAAAGCTTATGCCTGAAATCTTCTCCAACGCTCATCTAGTCTTAGGAAATATTAACCCAGCCCTGATTGAAGACTACGATCACCAGGCAGCTAAAGAAGTTTCTGAACTAGGAAAATTTGAGTTCATATGGGAAAAAGACTATCATGACTGGCGAAAATTCCGACTTGGCAAGCAAAGTGAGGAGACACAGGCTCCCGAGGAGAAAAAGCCGCTTGTTCCACAGGTTGTTGAGCCTATTCTCGGCGTTCTGGCTCCTGAAAAACCAGTTGAGACTATGGGAATAACTGAACGAATATTTTCTCACCTTGAAGATCGCATAAGAAAATTTGATGAAGGCAAATCTGGCGTAGCGGAAGAGTCTAACTTGGGAAATTTGTCTCCCTTGGAAGCTAAAGTTTTCAAGGTTGCCTCAAAATGCAGTTCACTTGAAGAAATGTGTCTTAGGCTTCTGATGGATTCCACTGAGGTAGAAAGCGTATTAGAGGGGCTGGTAAAAAAAGGCTTCTTAGATGAAAACTTTAAACCTAAAAAGCCATTTACGAAAGAACACGTTGAACCAACATTCGCTAAACAAGTCGCAAGACAAGAAAACCTACAGGCAACACCTAAAAATGCACCGTCAGAAGATGAACGTTCTGGACAAGAACAGCCATCAGAGGACGAACTGATCGAAAAGCTGATAGAGTCCAAAATGAGGAATGAACTAAAGAGCAAAATTCAGGTTAAAGAAGGCGAAACCATTGGATGGGATCAACCTATAGACATTTTAAACGAATGGGAAAAACTTTCATCGTCACTATGGGGTGCCAAAGAAAAAACGGAACCAAGCAGATCAGGTCTTAAAAAAAGTGTTAGCCGAAAGAAACGCCGAACCGTTGAGAGCGAAAATTCCGAAGACCTTTCTAAGGAGTGAAAATAGCCATGTCTCGCCGCTCGTTGTTAATAACTGGTGTCCTCCTCGTTTTACTCGTTTCACCAGCCACTTTAGTTTACGCTTACTCGTGGATTTTCTTGGGCAGCGACCCGATTGGCGAAACAACGCCTCCGGGAGACATTACGGGCATGTACTTCTACAACGACGGCTACTACGCCTACTTCAACGAGACTCTTCGTGGTGCTCCGAACGTATCTCAGTTCACATACGCAGTTTACTTGGACAAGCCGCGTTTTGGCACTTTCCTCTTCGATTTTAGGCTTGTATATTCTACGGCTGGTTCTAAGCTGCAGAAATGGAGTTGGTCTGGATGGGTTGACGTTGAAAGCATAGCTGTGACCACAAGCACCTCCCCAAACAGCATAACTTTCAAGGTAAAGTTATCCAGCATCGCAAACCCCGACGTTCAACAAGACACTGGAGTCACCTACGTCAACACGCCGAAAAGCATCAGCGTCGGAAAACAGTGGGTCAACCTAGTGTATGGGTCGAAGAACACAGTCGTTGGGAATGTGTCCTTCTCGGTGGACGCCACCAACTTCTACGTCGAAATATACATGAAATCAGGATGGAAAACAAAAGAGAGTCACGTGAAAGTTTCAATGGACCAGTTTTCGTGGTCTTCACCAGGACTGTGGCCATATGCGCACGTGTTTACTAAATATGTTACATACGACAAATTTACCATTCCGCTCAGCAACATAGGACACGGTGACTTGGGAACAACTTCACCTCTAGGAGTAGGAGTAAATGACGCCCTTTTCGTTATGGTTCAAGTGGTCGCAAGAAGCAATAGCGGAAGGGAAGAAAGTGCTTATGCGTCTGCTTTCAAGGCTATGTGTCCATTTGGAGATTGGGCATATGCCTGCATCAGTCATGAAGTCATTCCTGAACTGCCATGGCCAACTCCTTTAATCTTCGTTCCTGCAATCGCTGTAACAGTCTATACTATTTATAGAAGAAGGTTCAAGCAATAATGTTGACAAAACGCTGTGTTCTGCTCCTAGACTTTCAGCTGGAAGTAAGATTCTAAAGGATTCAAAAAATAGTGCAAGGTGGCTAATATGATGAAAGCTAAAGCAATTCACACGCATCGGACAATAATACGGGACATTTTACTAATTCTTGTAGCCACAATTGTTGTTGTCTCCTATAACTTCAAAGGACCAACCAACGGTTCAGACGTGACTATGCATCTGTCAATTGTTAGAGTGATAATGGATAGTCTCCCTTTTGTGCCACGGTGGAATCCTTACTGGTATTTTGGGACCCCAATGCTAAGAGTATACTCAGGTTTTCTGCATTACTCTATGGCATATCTTGGTTGGGGGCTCTCTTTTTTTTTCTCTGAATTGCCGATGAATGAGCTTTTGTCCCTTACTTTTTTGGTTTACACTTACATAATTTTTTTTATTGGCGCCCTATCCGTCTATTTTCTCGCTAGAGAGTTAGGGATTGGAAATTTAGGAGCCGTATCAGCAGCTTTTCTTTTTTTAACGTCATTTAATTTTATTGGCTTTTGGTTGGTTGGTTCGTATCCAAACATTACATCTATTCTAATTTCTCCTTTATCACTTGCTTTTTATGTAAGGGCAGCTAAACGGAAGAATCTTTTGGGTGCTCTTCCAGTTGGCTTTACTTTTGGAATTGTAATACTCACGTATGTTGGAAATGCTTTATACTTTCTCGCTTTTTTTATAGTAATATCGATACTTTTATTGATCCGTGACCCCAGTCTTCTCTATGTCTCTCGAACAAGGGGTGAGCCTCCCAGATACACTTTAACTTTGCCTAAGATCGCTGGGTTGTCTGCTGTTTCGGCATTAGCCTTTTCAGCGTGGTGGCTGTTTCCATTCTATACAAGTGTTACAACAAGTTCATCCTCTTATGCTGGTTCCTTGGGAATAATAACTTCTGTGACAACCTCAAGACCAATTATTGACCACATTTTATTGATTAGTGGATTTAATGGAGAAAGTATTTACACACCTGGAATTGGGCACTTCATCTTGGTTCTCATAAGCATTATTCTTCTCATAAAACTTTGGAAACATCCAGCTGCTGATGGAGTTTTCTTAACATTAGCTGCCTATTTTCTTTGCTTTACCCCATGGTTGGGTTTTACTTTTTCACCGATACCTTCGAACCGACCTCCTCTCTTCTTTTCATTGTTTGCTTCGCTTGCTGGAGGATTTGCGTTATCCTACCTCTATTTTTCGTATAACAAATTTGTGAATAGAGTATCAAGCTTTAAGAGTATTAAAATTCTTAGGTCAGCTATCCCGGTCTTAGTTTGTTTGTTTGTTCTGTTAGCAGCGTCTTTCCCTACTTTTTTAGCTACTAATTCTTATGCAATAGTTGTCTTACCACCTTGGAATGAAGCGATGGAACAAACAGTGAAACCTGGTGAAAGGATAGGAATCGATGGTGGATACGACATGAACATTGCTTCAGATGTTTGGCAGTCTGGAGGTGGATCAATCGAAAGCATGTATGTTTTGAACGATTTTGCCTACAAATTTTGGTATTACATAATCTACAAAAGGGATGCTAGGTATCTCCCCTACCTTTCAAGAAATTATAACACTAGATACCTAATTGGAATAAACATAGAAGGGCTTCACAGAACCGATTCAGGTTTTTATGAAGTAAACAATTACAGCTCGTCGATTGCAGAAATCATTCCACAAGAATCACTAAAAGTTTTTCATATAGGCACACAAACCAAATATTCCTATCTTTTCACAACAGCAGCCCTTGCAGGGAATATTGATCCTATCCTTGTTGATGGAGGCGAATACTTAGAGGACTACAGTGCTGAGGATTTAGGGCATTTCAGTCTTCTTTACATATCTGAACTAAAACCCAGAAATGAACAAGCCTATGCAGCCTTAATCAATTCATACGTTGAAGGCGGAGGTATAGTCCTTTTTGACATCAACGAATTTCCGCCTTTGCTCAGCGAGGAAATCATGAATCTTCTTCCCATAGAAGGTCTTTATACAACATCCTCTAATCTTCAGCTCGTCTTTTCGCCTGTCTTTAATTGCTCATTTTCCTTTTCTCTCCAGAATACATCACAAGCTCAAATAGCGTATGCTGATGGGTTGAGGACAGGCGCAGAGGTTGTTGCTTGGGAAGAGGCTGGCAATCCAGTAATCGTCCGTATGATGAAGCAAAATGGATGGATAGTGTGGACTGGCTTAAATCTGCCATATCAGGTAATGCTTAATGATGATTCGGGAGGAGCAAAATTACTTGTCCAACTTATGCGTTTTCTTACTTCTCAAGAAACAGAATCAAACAATGTCGTGCATCCCGCTGATTTTTCCATAACATCAACCGACGAGTATGTTGTTAGCCTAAGCAATCCATCATTGGGCGATGGCGTCTGGCTTAAGGTAACCTATTATCCCGGTTGGGAATCAACCATAAAAAGTAGCCAAGAAAGTCTCAAAATTTTCTTAGCTGGACCTCACGGGATGCTTGTTTTTCCTCAACAAAATTCTGCGACTGAAATTGTTTTTAGTTTTGGAAAAACTCAAGACGTTACATATGGCGAACTATTCAGCATTGGTTTCCTTGTTTTATTCTTTGGAACCTGGTTTTTACGAAATACTGTCATAAGATTCTGGAAGATTCCCGAAGGATGGACGCATACGCACCATAAAGGTTCGAACTTCAAAAACTCCGAAAAGAAGGCTGACATGCAACATTCTATCAAGAGGGATAGGAATTGAAAGTTGCTCATGTTACGCCTTATTTTCCTCCTGTAACTGGCGGCATTGAGACCTATGTTTATGAGCTTGTAACGAGGCTGGCTGAGAAATGCGAGGTTGAAGTGTTCACCTGTGGGAGAGGCGTAACAGAAAAAGCGGGAAAAGCCGTTGTTCGCCGAATAAGAGCCATCGACGTGAAGGACCTTCCTCTACGATTGAAGATACCTTATCCCGTTCCGCCTTCGCTCATGTACCATCTGGCTAAGTCCAAGCCGGACATCATCCACGTGCACGGCCACGCCTTCTTCACGAGCTTCGAAGGCGCATTGGCAGCAAGGCTCATAAAAAGACCATATGTGATGACCATCCATGACATAGGCTTGGCCTACATGGATTACTCTTTCATCAGAGGCCTACGACGAGTCTTCGACTCAATACCCGTGCAGTTGGCAATAAGACGAAGCACTGCCATCATTGCTCAGAACCCTGTGACCCGCGACTACGTTTCGAAGTTCGACCCCAAAAAAATTGTCATCATTCCGCAAGGAGTAGACACAGAGCAGTTCAAACCATCCAATAATGAAGGACGATACGTAACGTTCATCGCAGCAAGGCTTGTTAAGCTAAAAGGAGACGAAGTTTTCATACGTGCAATGCCGTTAATAGCGAAGGAAATCAAAGATGCCAAATTCAGAGTTATAGGTGGCGGAGCGCGAGAAAATTATCTCAAAGATTTAGCGTTTAAAAATGGCGTGCAGGATTTAATAGAATTCATTGGCGCGGTTCCGCACGCAGATGTCCCCCGATACTTAGCTGAAGCCAACATCGTTGTCTGTCCTGGACCTACGGGACTATTGCTTCTTGAGGCAGCTGCAATGAGAAAACCCATCGTTACTGTCAGTCATGAATGGGCTCACGACGCTGTTGGAAACTCAGCTTACTTTGTTCCTCCTGACAGTCCAATTAAGGTCGCAGAAGCAGTAGTGTATGCTTTGAAAAATCGGGGAGAAACTGTTGCCCTTGCTGAATCTGCTTATGAAAAGGTTAAGTCGGAAAGGAGCTGGGAGACCGTGACACAAAAACATCTAGAACTATACAACATTATTTCCAAGGTTCAGGCAACATAGCATAGGAAGCCGCATAATGTCAACACAAAAGCCTGAAGTCTCAATCGTGATACCAGCATACAACGAAGCCCACAGAATTGGAAACACAATAAGGCGAATCTTTAGGGAGCTGGCAAACCTTTCATTCGAGGTCGTAATCTCCGAGGACGGCAGCACAGATAATACAGTTGACGTCATCAATGGACTGGCAGATGAATACAAAGGCAAGATAACCGTTCTCAAATCAAAAAAAAGGCTAGGCAAAGGCAATGGTTTCCTAAGAGGAGCATTCCGCTCACGTGGAAAATACATAATCTTGCTTGACGCAGATTTTCCGACAAACGCTGACACAATAATCAACGAAATAAAGTATCTTAGGGCAGGTTATGACGTTGTTATAGGCTCTAGAGCTCATGAATCAAGCATTCTTGATCCGCCAGCTCCACCTTTAAGGGAGGCATTAGGAAGAGTCTTCAACACAATAGTCAGACTACTTTTCAGCGTCAAGATACACGATACACAGTGTGGAGTGAAAGGATTCAAAAAAGAAGTTTTTTCCACGATTGGTCCAATACAATTCACGAGCTTCGTGTTCGACGTCGAGATTATAACTAAGGTGTATGCGCACAACTTAAGAGTGATCGAGGTACCTATATACTGGTCAAGCACGTTAGGATCTAAGGTTAGAATACTTAGAGATGCTCTTCTCATGCTAAACGGACTAGTGAATATTTGGTTACGGCTTCCAGGATACCGAAACAGAATTAAATCGAGAAAATAGTATATTATTAACAATTTACTTAAATTGAAAGAGATGAGAAAAGTTTCCTTTTAAAGAATGTTTATTAAAGACGCGTTAGCTCTTTACCTCAGCTGGTCCATAACTAAAATATGTGGGATTATGTGGGATTGTATTAGAAAATTTGTTATTTTTACGATTTTATTATAATTTTTTATATAATATTGCGGATGCACAAGAAAGTAATACCGATCAGTTTTTGAATTGAACACATCCCTAATTAGCTTAACGATGTTTTTAGGTTCTGAAGCAAATGCTTTATCTGTTTCTTGTTCTTGCCGTTGATTTCTTCTAGACTGGTTTACGCCATGTTTATGTTTTGTCCATACGCCCATGGAATCTGAAACGTAAGTTAGATCACTGAAGTCTATGTCTAAATAAGCTTCGCCTATCAGGTTTTCTTCTTCTCTAAGCTGAGGGTAGTGATGAAAAATGTCGAAATTTATAACGGTTCCCTTGGAACCGTGAGCACACACTGTTTTGACATTGATGCCTGACTGCCTGAATTTTTTCAGTTCGGTTTTAAAAAGTGCTATTGCCTCTTCGATGTTTCCCCTATTTTTTTTCAGTGTTTCGTAATGATACCCAATTTCATGCCCCATTTTACTGATTAATTTGATTTTATTTAAATCAAAAATAAATGGCATAAATCGAAAATAATATGTGGCTTTAATGCGATGTAGGTACTCGATTCTAGCCATATTTACAGCTCTAGAAGGATTCAAGTCAACATCGTGTCTTAAAATGATGAACTGTTTAGATGGCTTTTCTATGATATATTGTTCAACAGTATATACTGAAATGTTGGATCTCTTTATTTCATCGCAAATCTCTTGATACAAAGACAGAGGAAAATACACATTAGCCACCAAGCATTTTACTAATATCTTGATATGTTAGATTATATTTGTTTTGAAAGTGTTTGCCATGATATGTGATAACCCAAAAAAGATTGGTATGGTCACTCATGGGCGTTATCCCGCAGATCCTCGCATTGAGAAGGAATCTGCATCCTTATTTAACGCAGGCTATCAAGTATATGTTTATGCTAACGGTAATGTCACTGAACAAAAAAGAAGTTCATTTATGGGCGTGAAAATGAGATACTTTGAGCTGCAACACTCATTTTCCTATCTGCTTTTCTTTCTCCCTAAAGCACTGAAGAAATGGCTAATCACCGATGGTATAGATGTGGTGCATGTTCAGGATACTCCAATAGCAATCCCAACAATCATTGCAGCAGCTTCGTTAAAAATACCGATTGTATACGATGTTCACGAAATATGGCCTAAGATGGTTGCTGAGGATGCCTATGTACCTCTTTCACAAAAACTGCTATTAATAATCTGGAACAAAATAAGCGAGGTTGCAGGTTGTTGGGCTTCAAAGGCAGTTCTTGCGACCTCTGACGAAATGGCTTCCTACTTAATCAATACATATAATATCTCTCAAGAGAAGGTTCACGTTGTCAGGAACGTGTCGGATCGTATAAAAATTAAGGAAATTCCAAAGATAGAGCTTCCCGCAAATTGTCTCAAAGTTTGTTACGTTGGTAACATGAACAGTGGAGAGCTTCTTCTAAATACTGTTATTGAATCTGTGCAATATGTACAGAATCGGACGAACCTTCGGATCTACTTTGTCGGTGAAGGCAAATTTAGACCACAATTTGAAGAATTGACAAGAAAGATACATGTCGAAGATTGTGTTGAATTCACAGGTTGGATGCCAAAGAAGAAGGCATATGCCTATATTTTGGCTTGTGACGTTTGTCTTCTCCCTTATCGAAAGACCTTCAATACCAACATAGGTAGCCCTCACAAGTTGTTTGAGTACCTTATTTTAGGAAAACCAGTAATAATGACCTCACTTACTTCATGTATTAGGTTACTAGGGGATGTTACCCTTATATGGGATCCGCCAACTGCAAAGAGATTGAGTGAAATACTTTACGAATTATTTAGAAATGACAGTCTTCGGAGAAAACTGGGAAACAAAGGGCGAAAATTAGTTATAGAGAAGTACAATTGGGAAATAGAAGAAAAAAGTCTATTAAAAATCTATGAAAGACTAGCTCAACAAGATACACTCAAGTAGACATTGCAAGTAAAATTTCCCTGTAATTTTCTCCAATCTTATTGGTGGAGAAATGTTCAGTGAATAACTTATATCCTCTTTCAGCAACTCGTTCCCTCAATCCATCGTCTTCTTTTAGTTGTAGTATGGCATCTGCTAGTGAACGGGGATCTCCCATGTTGCACAATAAGCAGTTGTCCCCATTCTTTAGAAAACACTCATCAGTTGCAGCTGACTTACCAGTAATGAGCAGTTTCTTCATAGCAAGAGTGTCAAAAAAAATTATTCGGTTTGTTCTTAAGGTTCATCTTGTTATCTTCACGAAGATTATACCGATAAATAATAATCATCAACCAATACATTAACCTCTCTTAACCTGATAATGACTACATAGTTTTCCTGTAAAATCTATAAATAAAAGTTGTGACATTATGTTCTCTTATTCTCCTACTATCCAAGAATCTAACAAGGTTTACAATATAGGCATTTTAAGCCTCTTTATATGTATGATTTATTAAAATAATAATTAAAAAGAAATTAAGGAGTCTTCGATGAAAAAATTTCTAAAAAGGCTGGCTAGCTATCTAGAGTCCCCATCAAGAACTCCTACTGGAGAACCAGATTTCCTTTTTCTAAAACACTTATACGCATATCTTTTCATTCAACAATTTGTACACAAAAAAATAGTATTAGACATAGGTTGCGGTAAAGGATATGGTTCCTTCGTGCTTTCAAAAAAGGCAAAAGAGACTTACGCTCTAGATCTACAGAAGGAAAGAGTTATCTACGTTCATGAGAAGTATGGATCAAAAATAGTTTTTTTAGTGGCAGACGCATCTTTTCTTCCTTTCAAAGATAAGGAATTTGATATTATTGCTTCTCTACAAGTAATTGAACATGTCCCGGATTTGAAAAAATATTTATTTGAAATACACCGAATTCTTAAAGAAGGTGGCAAATTCATTCTAACAACTCCTAACAGAAAGATAAGGCTTAAGTCGGGTGAGAAACCCTGGAATCCTGATCATTTACGAGAATTTGACTTTACTGAATTACATTCTATATTAAAAAGATATTTTGATGATGTTAAGCTTTATGGGTTGCATGGAAGTAGCGAAATTTTAACTAGAGAAAAAAATCGTATTCATAGGATAAGATTGTCCTTAAAACTATTTCCCTACAAAATACGGCATTTTACACCAGTATTCGTGAAAAAGCTCATGGACAAAGTACTATCAACCATACTCAACATAAAGCAAAAGCGAGTGCAGACCTCCATGATACGTATTGATGATTATAAAATCAGAACCTCTGTTGCTTCCTGTCTCGATTTTATAGCTATTTGTTCACGATAGTAGAGCAATGATAAAGCCCTTTTTTCAAATAACAGGAAAGACATACTTTTTCTCAGCTCTATTTGAAAGCGATAATGAATCTTTCAAAACCTCATATTCTTTAGTAAATACCGCATTGAAAGATAATTTCTTCCGACAATAATCTACTGCATTATTTGAAAGTGATGTAAATAATTCTTCATCCGAAGTTAAATTCCGTACTGCTTTTCTCAGGCTTAGGTAATCTTCTGGAGGAACTAACAACCCGTTAACTCCGTGTAAAACAAACTCAGGAATTCCTCCAACTTTAGTTGCGATGACTGGTAAACCACAGGCCATTGCTTCACACATGGCTACCCCTTGTCCTTCAGTACGACTTGGAGCTACAAAGAAGCCATATTTATTATAAAAAAAGGGCATTTCGTTGTGTGGTATCGGTTCTGTCTGTAACACGACATTTGATTCATAGTAATTGGTATATTTTCTTAAATATTTCTCTAGGGGACCGCAACCAAGAATTGTTAATTGAGCATCAAGCCTTGAAAAACTCTTAATAGCTATGTCCAATCCATATTTCCAGTTTAACGAACGGATTGACACTCCTTCTCTCATTCTATATTTGATGTTATCTACAATAGGCTTAAAGATACAAGTGTCTACAGGATTTGGCAGCACAAAAGAGTTGGGATGTTTAAACCCGATGTATCTCTCACACATATTCTGCATCCACTTGGAAGCAAAAATAACACTAGTGGAATGTTTTAAAATCATCCACAAAAACATACGTTGAACTGGATCGTATAACACAGTAAGAAACTTTTCAAAATTCGTCCTAATTCCCATTGGCGAGAAATAAAAATGAGATGCTGAAAAAAGTGCTTCACTACCATGAATCCATGAGATTATTGGTATCTTCTCCTCCTTACATATTGAAATTATTCTTGGTAACACACGTATAAAATGTTGGATGGGAAGTAATCCATGGAGTGCCACAATATCTGGATCATATTTTCTTAGTATCTTAGGAACATCATTGGAAGGCAATTTGAGAACATGTATTCCTTCAAAATAATAATCATTTATTGATTTTTTTGTTGGTATGAGCACCATTAGTTCTTGATTATTTTGAATATACATTTTTGATCTCGCATGGATGAAAGCATAACTATATCCTTCTTCCGAAGGATAGTCACGGGCAAGTACTAGTATTTTCAAAAATCTATCACAATGAACAAAATGTAACGAAACTTATATTTATTTAAGCATCCTTACTTTACTTTCTGACTATCCTAACATAGATAACATATGTACCTTCTTGGCATTTGTAGTATTAATTATTCGCTACTCGGAGAAAAGACGTATTACACGCAAGGTATGTTTGCTGCCCTTATCT
>Ga0315279_10007098_pt1 | contig 13940 bp, 22 predicted proteins | sample YL17G06_20_MG_FD_203694 | JGI IMG/M metagenome (GOLD analysis project Ga0315279, IMG submission 203694) | Sediment microbial communities from Yellowstone Lake, YNP, Wyoming, USA - YL17G06_20 | ecosystem: Environmental > Aquatic > Freshwater > Lake > Sediment | place: USA: Wyoming | collected... | reverse complement strand
TCTCAGCCCATCTCTACCATCCACCAAAGTAGCATATCCTCTTTTCTTTGAAGAGGTGACGTTAATAAACAGATGTGGACAAAGGTCACCCAGGGGGCTGTATTTCTCGTGCTGGTCCAGGATCTCTTTTTGGTTGAGCACGTGCCAGTAGATGTCGGCCGTGGTCGAGGTCTTTTTATGTCCCAGCATGGTAGACGTGGCCTTTAAGTTGGCGCCGGAGCTGAGCATCTGAGTAGCGAAGTAATGCCTGAGCTGATGCGGTGTTATCTTCTGTAAATCGAGGTGCCGGCATAAGCGCTTAAGGTAGTCGCGGACGGTGTCAGTGGTGACATGGTCCCCGGGTACCTGTCCAGGAAACAGCCAGTCTCCGTCATAGCCAATCGAGCGAAGCTCCTCGGCCTGGGACCTAACGATGTTGGCCACCGTCGAGCTCAGCGGTACCTGCCGCTCCCTCTTACCCTTACCCATGACCGTTAATAGCTTATGCTCCAGGTCAATTTTGCTGATGCAGATGGTCACCAGCTCCTCGCAGCGGAGGCCGCAGTCGACCAGGAGCTCCAGCATGGCCTGGTGTCTTAGACTTTTGGAGGCCTCCAGGACTTGGGCGACGTGGTCGACACTGGGGGCAAGCCGCAGCGACCGCTGGAGGTGTGGTCGCTCTATCCTGGAGGCCACGTTGGTGGTCACCGCCTCCACATCGATGAGGTAGTTAAAAAAGCTCTTAAGGGCGTTTATCACCTGGGTGAGGCTGGCCGGCTGCATGCCGCGGGCGGTTGCCTCAGCCAGGAAGGCATCGATGTGTGTCCGCCGCGGGTGAGGATATCCGGCCAGGAAATGGCGCAGGTAGCTCCCATAGTTCCTGATGGTGTGATGCGATAGACCCCTGTTTACCAGGCGCATCAGCCAGGGGTCGAGCTGTGCTGCGTAGTCTAGCGTAGCGTCGTGCTCCTCCGGTGTGGTGATTTGCTCGAGCTGAGCTAGCTTGAATATCAGCTCCCGGAGCAGCCGCTGATTTGACGGACTCAGCCGGTCAAGTAGTGTTAATAGTTCCTCTTTCATCACTTCTTCCCTCCGGGGGTATTGTAGTCTGATCAGTCTCTCCTGGCAGCAACGGATGCGGACCTGTTGGCCAAGCTGCTCTGTGGTTTTTGATTACCTTCAGGGCTTCAATGCCTAACTTAAGAGCTTCTTCCCATTTCAGTGTTCCACTACCTTCCCCATAAACTAATTCTCTCTGTATCTCTTCAATGGCTTCGTCTATCGTCATGCTTTACCTCCTTATATCGACTACCGAGGCAGCTCCTGACTTTTACGTAAATCAGGAGGTGCCTCATGTTGCTAGGTACTCCCCATGGCAGGTCAGTTCCGGGTAGAAAATCGAAGCTGATTTTGCGCGGAAAGCCCCTAAAACGACCCTGGGGCTATCTTTACCCCAAAAAAGGGCTTCGCAGGGCTTGGTCACTTCTTGGTCAAGAAAAAAGGGCATGTTAAGGGTCTCCCTGGGAAAACTCTACCAAAACTCATAGGTCCCCCCGATAGGTCCATAACGACCCGCTAGCGTTGCCAGGTCAAAAGGCCCCCTGCCGTAGTAGAGGTCAACGTAAACCAGGCCGCGGTCGCAGGTCTGAAAAATGTTGATGGCGTGGTAGCCGGCGGTGAGTTGCATTAGCAATATGCCGGCTCTGATGCCATGGGCCTCAGCGGCATCATGCAGAGACACAGCGACGGCTAGACAAGCTCCCTCCGGTTTCTCTACACCTTCCAAAAAGGGGGTGAGCTCCTGGTAAATGACGTTGACCGCTGCCGGGTTGTCCTTGAGCTCTATCGGCCGGCCGTCGGGGTAGTTAAATCCAGGGAAGGAATGCCTGACTGCGGAGGCATGGCTACAGCCGAGCGTCAAAAAAAGACCGACCAGGAGGATTGGGAGTATTTTTAATCGATTAGGCATACCCTGGTAGTCTAAGGCAATCGATTAGCGGTTGTCAAGGGGTGTCAAAATTGACAAAAAAATTGACCGGGCTTAGGCAGTGGGCGGCGGCGCCTTGCGGATAATCTCAAACTGAGTATAGGCCTCGGCCAGGTCGGGAGGCATCTCGAGCTTAACCAGCTCTGCCTCGAGCTCGGCGGCGGAGGACAGGTCACGCCGGAAGGCTTCTTTGGCGGTGTTGACCCGGAGCTGACCTTCGTCGGTCAGGTACTCGGGTACCGGAGTAGGCGCTTTTGTCACCTTGGGCGGCTTGAACTTGCTAGCGTTTTCCCGGAGGATATAGCCCTCTATCCTCACCGGGTTAATGCCCAGTCCCCGGAGGAGCTGCCGGAAGTCAGCCTCGGTGATCATGTCTTTGCGAAACTGGGTGCGGTAGGCGGTCAGCATGTCAGAGGCGTAGTCGGTCTGATAGCTGAGCTGAGCGGCAAAGACCCACAGACCGATCTTTGGCTCGGGCAGGCCCAGGGCGCCTAGCTCGGTCTTCAAGTCCTCGACATCGCTGAAGCCCTCACGAAAGCGTGTTAGGGCCAGGGGCAGCATAACGCCCTTAACCTCTCCCAGGGAGAAGCGACGAAACATGTCCACCATGTTTTTGACGGTGTAGATGTTGTAGCCGGAGTTAAGCAGCTCGGAGATGTAGTAACCCTCGTCCCAAAATCCCGAGTCGGCCATGGCTCGGAGGGAGAAGTATTTTGCCGGGCTATCGGCGAGCTCGTAGAGCTTGTTACCCCAGTCGTCGGAGTAGCCGTGGAATTTGGTGATGTTTAGGAACTCCTGCCTGTTTTGCTCGTTTATTCCTTCCAGGTCACCGAGGGAGACGCCTCCAGGACCAGTTTTAGCCTGGGGGACAAGTGCGTATTCACCGGCCAGGCTCAGGGCGTGGCCCAGCTGAGGCAGGTAGGGGCGAGCTAAGGACTGATAGTAATACTTGACCGGCTCAGCGATGTAGACGGCGGCCAGTGTGGTCATAAAGGCACCGGTTAGGGTCCTGAAGTTGGTAATGTCGTAGAGCATGGCCGAAACCACGCCCAGGCCCATCTGCTTGAAAAAACCCATAAGGCCGCCGGCTAGGACAAAGGCCGATAGCCCGGCGATGGTGGTGGCCAGTACCTTGGTCAGGGGTATGGCGATATTCCTACCAGGCTGTGGCGCCATGGGCCCCATAGACTCAAAATGATCGAGGACGTCCATAAACGCCGGTGTGACATACTTCTCGACGAGATCCTCCATTTTACCGGTTTTCTCAAGTCCTATGATAACCAGAAATGGAAGAGCCTTGATAACGTATTTCCCGAAGTATTTCCAGATGAGAGGTAGAGCAAAACCTATAGCTGATATGATTGCCGCCCACTGATGCCCACCCTTGGCTATATCCTCTAGATCTTCAGCTCCCTTTACTGCCTCGAGGGTCTCTTCCGCCTCTTTGTTTATCCATTCCACGACCTTGTCCCATATACCCTTAGCGACATCTCCGATGCCGGCGAGGACGAGGTTGGGTATGTCTTTGATGGTGCCCCACAGGTTAGAAAACCAGGTGTTGATATTCCCCCACACCTCGACTATCTTCGCCCACAGCTTATTAAACCAATCAGCGATGCGGGCCCACAGGTCGCTAGACCAGGTTGATATCTTAGTCCAGGTCTCCTGGATCCAGCCCCACACTGTCTGAGTTAGATTGGAGACGCTGGTGGATATCCACGTCCACGCCTGGTTAAACCATGAGCCCAGCTGGGTGCCGAGCTGGCTAAAAAAGGGTCCGATGTAGGAGGTGATGCGGTTGACCATGCCCTCTAGGGCCTGGGAGACGTTCTGGAATATCTCAGAGCCTACGGTCCAGACCTTGTTCCAGACCTCGTAGAGCTTGTCCCGGATCCAGAAAAAGGTGTACTGGATGCCGTACCACCAGTTTTGAATAGCCGCGGCAGCGCGCTCGTATATCCAGTTCCAGACGTTGGTTAGGAAGCTGGTGAACTGGTTCCAGTAGTAGCTAAAGAACTGCTGGACGCGCTCGTAGATGTAACGGACCCACTCGATGATGTCCTGCAGCACCCAGTCATGTAGGCCGGGGTAGAGGTCGGCAAAGAGACGCTCAAACTCCGGCTCTGCCGGCAGCGCGTATTCATCGGCCATCGACTTTACACCTCGAGAATTTCTGGCTTAGCCGTCTCTGCTTTTCGGATATCGGCCCCGATAACCTCTCTCTCCTTGTCCGGGGAGTACTCCTCCTCGGGTATGTAGACCGTCCTGGGGGGCATGAAGCCGGACTGGTAGGTCACGGCTTTAACCCGCTTAGGCGTCTCTGGAGTCGGGTACATTATCAGGTCGACTCGAGATATGATCTTTACCTCTGGCATGATACCTCCTAAGTTGTCGGCGTAGCTTTCGGTTGCAGAAAGGGAGCTGCCATCTTGTCGATGGCGCTTCTCAGGATCTGGCAGACCTCGCAGTTGCACTGTGTCTTGGCCGCCATGAGCATGGCTGCGGTGATGGCCTGGGGCACCTGGTCCATGGTGGGTGGCTGCGGTATGTCTCCCGGTGGTAGATTAAAATTCATACTCATATCTCTGACACCTCCTTGTCAGCTAATTATAGCCTCTTTGTCAACCGGCTGTTGTCAGCCACCGCTAAGTAGTAGCTGCTCGGCCAGAGTCCCCACGCCGTACAAAGTCCTATTGAACGGAGCTAACTTGGACTTCCAGTCGATTTTGGAGGTGGCCAGCTCGGTCAAGGCATTGGCAGCTCTGATGGTGGTGTTGAAATCCCGGTTGAAAACATAGTACTCCGGGCTGCGGCCGCACTCCCCCTTGGTCTTTTCGGTCGCCTCCTTTATCCAGTCCCGGGCGTCCACTGCCAGGTCCACCAGGTAATTCCAGTAGTCCACTACCTGCGATATGCTTTGGCAGTCGGTCACCGAGCCCTTGTCCCTGGCCTTGTAAAATATGGTGCAGGCGTTGACCTCGGTGTAGGTCTCTTTGACTGTGGCCATGACGCTTTCGTGGAAAGCCTTGGGGTCAAAGGGCATCGGTGTCGGCTCGATCACCGGCTGGGCCACTGCTGCCGGCTGCTGTGCTGGAACTCCGTAAACCGGGGCGCCGGCTGCGGCGGTTCCGTTGGCCAGGGCTACCTGGGCCAGGGCTGTTTCGGCTTTCGCCTTCTCTTTGTCAACGCCGCCCTGGGTCACCAGGTAGAAGATGCCGGCGACGAGCACCGCCACAGACGGGACCATGTCCATAAAGGTCTTCTGTGCCTCCGGGTCCTGGACAAAGAGAGGGATCAGGGTAGCCAGTATGGTGATGATGAAGGCTGAGTACTTCTTTTTGCCGTCTAGGAATTTTTGTAGCATGGTTCACACTCCTTTTTTCGTTTTATCTAAACCTCGGCTCCGGGGACTCCGCGGCCGAGGGTTATTTTTTTTATTGCACTGGTGGTCCCACATCATGGAGACCTTCGCCCCCATCTTGGCCACCACTCGCTCCAGGTGTACCAGGCAGCCGAGCACAAAGAGCAGCAAGACGGTCGTTAAGTACTCCATAGCTCACTCCTTGATTACCTTCTCGGCTAGCTTCTCCCCAATGAGCTTCTTAAGCAGCAGCTGGCACTTGGGGCACAGCTGGGGATAGAGCTCTTTGATGTCGAGGGTTATGTTTTGCTTGTTGTCTTTAGGCATGCCTACGGTCCTCCTTACGGCAGCGCCTCCGGCGGCGACGGTATAGGCGGAGCTGCCGTCTTGATTGGTTTCATACCGGTATCGCTTTTGACGTCGACCATGACCTTGTTGGCATCGTATTCGGCTACAAACGAGCCCTGCAGCTGGTTGACATCGTCGACCAGGCTGATTTTGCACCTGGTGGCCGACAGCCACTCAAAGCTGCAGCTGTTAAATTTACCCTGGTAGTATGCTAGTACTGCTTTCATTTAGACCTCATAACCTCCTGCGGCTGCGCCCGGGCGTGCCGAAAAGCTGGCAAAATTCCACGCCATCACCCAGATGGTATGTCCTGCGGGTATGCGTATGGCTTTGGCAAGGTTGGCAAAAACACCACCATTACCACCGGCCCAAAATAGGTACGTTGCTGCCGTTGCGTCGTAGATAGAAACCGCCATGATGTGGTTTTTGTCAGCATTAGCTACCGCGGTAGCGTACATATACCCACCTACGTGAGTAATCAGTAGCGTCTTACCTGATGGCACAGTATATGAGGCGTAGTTGTACCCTAGATTATCTTGAGCACTAGCCGCTACCACCAGGTTCTTATCCGTTCCCTCCTTGGCCGCCCACTCCGGCTGGAGGTAGACGCCGACGCTCTGAGCTGATACCGAGATTGCCAGGTTGCCTATTGTCTGAGCTGAGATATCGATGGCGATGCTGCCCACGGTCTGGGCGACGATATCCACCTTGAGGTCGATGTACTGCCCCTGGATGTCAACGGGCATCTGGATATAGGAGCCCTGCAGATCCATAGGTACCTGGATGTAAGCGCCCTGGACATCAAAGGGCACCATGACCTCAGAGCCCAGCAGCTCGATAGATTCCGTCCAGTCCGCGTAGTCAGGCATGGTGTTACAAGGCCTCCAACTCCCTTACGCTGGGCAGGTTTCTGACGGCTCCCTGGAGCCTCACCTTCTGCAGATTCCAGACAGTAGAGATACCAATTTGAGCTAAGATGACCTGCAGCTTACCGGTTTCAATAAATCCAAACTGGTCAGCCTCCCCCAGCACAGCTAGAATAACCTGCTCTCGGGCAAGCTCACCCAGGGTCAGATGCTCAGCCTCGCCCTGGGCAGCTAATACCACCTGTAGCCTGGCTGTCTCAAGCATGGTCTGAATGTCAGTAATGCCCTGGGCAGCCAGGGCTACCTGGAGCCTGGCTGTCTCGACCATAGCCTGGATGTCAGCTTCACTCAGTACGGCTAAGATAACCTGCTCCCTGGCAAGCTCATTTTTGGCATAACTATCGAATTCACCCTGGGCAGATAAGATAACCTGCTCTTTACCGAGCTCGAGGCAGGCTCTGCTATCAGCCTCACCCTGGACGGCTAATACCACCTGGAGCTTGGCCGTCTCAGCCATAGCCTGAGTGTCGGTCTTACCTTGGGCAGCTAATACCACCTGTAGCTTAGCGGTTTCATCGTAATTAAGTACCCCCCACTCCTCAAACATCATGTCTTGGGTAGCATAGTCTGTCCAATCAACACCCGAATTGGTGCTATATTCAACACATCCGCCAGAATAGGTTGCAGATGACCAATCCGCCCTCCACTGCAAAGCATACGCCCAGCTTGCGTTAGGTGCTCTAACTACTATGGCGTATTTAGTACCGGCGGAGAGACCATAGCCAGCACCAAGGGTTATCTCATACCATGTAGGAGTGCCGTTTAGGACAACTCCGTCCATAGTTCCAGAGCATAAATCCGGACCCGTAGGACGACCATTAGCATCTACAGCTTTTATACTTACTGTGATGATGCCAGGTGTTTCTGAACCATATCTATAGAGTTTTAGCTTGACGCTGGTAATCGTGTGGGCGACAGATGGAGTAAAAGTTTGTGCACCCCATACAGCAATCCCTAAACCGAGGTAATCGTCATCCCCAGTGATGTAGTATTCGAATTTTGTGCTCATGCTATCTGCTTCGAACTACTCTGATAAACCTATGTACATTGAGGCGTTAAGGGAGTCACCGTCCTGCAGGGTCCGACTGGAGGTGAGGGCTTTGGTACAGACAAGCTTACCGGCAGTGCCGCTGGAGACGGTGCACAGGAAAAGCTGTGTCACCGCGCTCCAGGCTCCGCCAGAGGCGGTGAAGATAACGATCTTACTATCAGCCCGGTAGTAAGCTGCCGGCTGGTTGATGTAGAAGTCCTGACCGGAAGCGCCAGTGCCGGCAGTGCTTAGAGCGCTCCTGGCATAGCCGCTGCCTGAAGGCTCTCCGGATAGAGAAGCCAGGGTATCGGCTTCAGCCGGTGCCGCCCTGGCGTCAAGCCCGAGGTAGATAGAAGCCGGGGGAGCGCCGTAGCCGCTCAAAGCCGTAGCGAAGTAGGCGGAGAGAATGGCTTTCTCACCCTCGTCGTGGAGTATATTCCTGGGGTCTACCTGTAAACAGGTACGCCTCTCAAAGTCGATGGCTCTGGCTATCTCCCTGATAGGGTCTACCTCAAGCAGCCAGAGAAGTTTACCATTGCGCAGGTGTTGTACGTTCCAACCACTGTGCCATTTCATGTCTAGTCACCTCCGATTAGTTAGTAATTTGTTATAAGCCGAATATGCTTTTTAGCTTGTCGAGGACGCTCTGCTGCTCAGTCCACGGCTCGGCTACCTCCACCGGCAGCAGCAGGACAAAGACGGTGATGGTGTGGGCCGCGGTGGCCGTGGGGGCGTAAGCTCTGACGGTGAGCACATACGGCGCCTCCTCGAGCTTGTAGTGCTCCTCACCGCCCTCGATGCCACCATTCCAGGACGCCGGCTCGTCGGGATTAGCCGGGAAGATTTGATGTTCCTGGTGGTATATCCTGGCCTTGACCCGCTGCTTGCAGCCGACAGGGAAGCCGATGCCCAGGTACTTGATAACGCCGTGGGTGAGCTTGATCTCCGCCTGTACCGGATCAGCCTCAGTGGTGCCGGCGGGTACCGATAGCGAGACGTGATACCACATTCACTCCTCGATACCTTTCAGGTCTCGCCACTGGACGAAGATGCCAGAGACGTTAGTGCCCACGTCTACATATAACCCTTTGTCGCAGTAGACCGGGACCTTTGGTGTAAATTTATGACCGGTGATAGCTGCCGCTTTCAGCGTGACAATGGGATCGCCCTTGGTGCTTTGGCCAGCGTAGATGATACTGTCCGTGGTAGCACCGCTGGGCGCCAGGTAGGCGTACAGCAGCTCACACGGACCGAGCGATAGCACCCTGTCAGCAGTAACCCAGGCCCAGGAGTACTCTTTGCTCTTCATGCGAGTACCTCCTAGACTTTGCGCATTTGCTGGGTAATTATGGCGATATCGCCGTTGGTACCTGCGGAGCCGGACTTGATGCGCATTTTCAGGCTGCCCAGTTTGGTAACGTCGTACCAGTCTGCGGGGTCATCCTGGTCTCCGAACAGCACCGGGACCACGCCGTGGGGGTTATACCCCATTACCTCGAGCACAGCATTGCCCGAGCTCGAGCTGTACAGCTTCTTGGGCGAGGTTAAGGGTTGTCCCTCGACGCTGAGCACGGCTCCAGCGGTTTCACTTAAGCCACTGACAATGACGTCAAAGTTGGGCGTCCAGTAGAAGTCAGCGCCGCCGCTGGTGAGCACGGCATAGAGCATTTCATGCCATTTAGGGTAGAGGGTGTTCATGGCCTTCATCAAGGCGCTCACCTTGGAATCAACCGGTATCTTCTTGTCGTTCTCTTCGGAGATCCTGATCTCGTTGGCCACCTGCCAGGGCTGATAATCGGCATAGTATCCCTGGACCAGCAATTTCCTCATTACGTGGTCGGTGGGCAGGTCGGTATATTCGTAGCTGCCCTCGGAGCCGGCACAGTAGGCCTTGAGCTCCTTGGTCATGAGGAAGCCCATGGGGCTGATGGCCTTCTCGTCAAACACATAGCCCAGTATGCGCAGGGTGTGGGCTGACGCGGAAGCGTCGTTGGCGGTACGGGAGAAGGTCACCTTGATCTGCGGATTCCGAAACCGCTTGGGGTCCAGCGCCAACTGGGTATCCCAGAGGGACCTGCCGAAGTGATACTGCAATGCCAGGATCTCCATGACGCCCACAGCATTGGTGAGGAAGGTGTACGGCGTTTTGCCCAGGTCAAAGTAACCCAGGGCATGGAGCTGCTTGCCGGTGAGGGAGAACAGGACATCGGCGCCATCGATGAGCTCGACCTTGGTTATGCACGATGCAATGTGAGCGGCGTTGGTATTGCTGCCTCGGGTATTCTTATACTCAAACAGCAGCATGGAGACCGGATCGGTCAGGTCCAAGTCAATGATCTTCGTCCCGGTGGCGTCAAGGGTGGTTTCCGGTAATACTTCAGTTATTCGTTGCTTCATTGTTCACCTCCAAATAGTAGTCTGGTATTAGCCCTAGAGGCCGCCGGTCTTCTGGCTGTGCAGCGCGGTGGCGATGGTCCTGACGCGCTCGATGTTGGCCGGGTCGCCTCTCTTACCTCGAGTCGGCAAGGAGATCCTGCCCAGGGCATCGAGGTATGGACCAAAGTCGGCCGTGAAGTCAGCCGTGGCTGCGGATACACCCGGACCGTAGCGAGCTGGCCCGACTGCCAGGGCTTTACGTGACCACTTCTCGGAGCCGGCCTTGGTCACTCCCTTGCCGAAAGCCCCTCGGCTTACGGCGTCCTGGACGCCGGCCTGATAGGCAGGCTCAGCGGCCTTGGCCTCGGTGGCCCAGTCCTTACTCGGCGCCTGTATTCCTTTCTGGTAGTCGGGGGATGCGGCTGACGCTCTGCTTGCCCACTTGGTGGCTACGTCAGCGATAGGTTTGGTTTTGATCATTTAGGCACCTCCTGATGAAAGTTTTACCGGGGGTGCCTCAAAGACAAAGGGGAGTAGCCCTTAGTCGAGTCTTTGGGCACTCCCCTTGACCTTAATCGTTACACAATGATAGAGTTTTGTAAAGATGGGGGTGAAATTCCCCCCGGGGGGGGATGTCCCAGCTACGAGGTTATAGCTGCAAAGAGTGTCAGGAGATCTACTTTGCACTAAGGGAAAAAAGTAGCGGTCTCTGCCGTGAATGCGGCCGTAAGCGCCTTAACGAGATTAACAAGCAGCTCCGCGAAAAACAGGGACCGTACTACGAGCTGTGGAAGAGAGAGTTTGAGGCTTGGAAATATGCCGGAAGCAGTACCCAGGAAACCATACGTCCAGAGGGATAGGCGTTATGTCGCCGAGTATGTCGACCAGGTCTACCCCTATGCCAAAGTTTGGTATAACCTGCGCCTGGGGCAGGCGCCGATCGGCGTGGCTGAGAAGTACCCCGGAATAGACGTCGATCGCTACGCCCGGGTGTGGAAAAAGACCTGCGACGCCGTGGTGGTCACCGAGAAGGAGGTCGTGCTGATTGAGGGGGAGCTCCGCCGGCCGCTGCTGGCCCTGGGGGAGCTTATCAGCTACCGGGACCTGCTGTTTCAAACACCCGAGCTCATGCCCTACGCTAAGATGCCGGTGAAGTCAATTTTGCTGTGCCCCGTCTACGACCCTACCCTGGAGCTGCAGCTGAAAGAGCATAACATCGAGACAGCGGTTTTTAGGCCGAAGTGGGTCAACGAGTACCTTAAGGAGGTGATGAGCTGATGGTAATGCCAGAGCCTAATTTCGTGAAGCTCGAGCCGGAAAAGACGAAGCGGCTGCGCTTCGACACGTGGTGGTGGGATGACCGTACCATCACCGACCCCAAGTCCAGGCAGACGAAGCAGGTCAAAGTGATGGTACTGCACACCATCGAAGAGGACGGAAACAAAATAGACAAGCCGTTTTCGGTGCTGTCATACAAGCTGCAGCAGACGCTAGCCCCACAGATAGACACCGGAGCCCTTTTCACCCGGCTAGTATCGATCACCTGGTACCCCAGGGACCACGCTACCGAGTACTCGGTGGGCCTGGAGTAAGTAAAGAACTTGACTGCTAATCATATACTACTAATTATATACACGAGCTGAAATGCAGGAGGGACCACACCATGATAACGCTGGCGCCCAGGGAGAGTAAACACGAGGACCTGCCCCAACCGGTAGGGGGCATCGATGTAGTTAATGAAACGATTGCTTCTCTGGACTTAAAAATCGAGGTTGAGGACCAAAGACTGAAGGTCTACGTCCAGGGAATTTACATCGGAAAAACGCAGGAAGCTCCGTTTGAAGGTACCAAGAAAAAGTGGGCTCTCGGTTAAATCAACAGTCCTGCGGCAAAAACACAATTCTTTTCTTTAGTACTGCAAATTCAGTTTCGTACTAAAACACAGTAATGAACCGTCGCCATAGCCTTAAAAATTTGCTTGACGGCCGGCGTGCCTGAAAATTTTTAAGGCCCCTACCCCGGCCAGGGCGTGGGTTCGAATGCCCTCAGTCCTGCGGCTATTTCCAGCCCTCCGCTGTCAGTACCTTTTTGCCTGCTGGCGCCGGTGCAGCTTCAGCCGCCGGCGGGGGCTGACTTGTGATATACGCCGACCAAAACTGGTCCATTAGCTTACGGTGATTGTCGCATATCCAGATATAGCCGTCGCCGCGGGTAACCTCCTCGTGGCAGAAGTAGCAGACCAGCGGGATGATGGTAGGCTTGCCGTCCTGACCGAAGGCAACGTCCCCCGGTCCGGGCTCAGGCCTTACCTGCAGCAGGTCCAGGACGCGCTGTTTGACTTGCTCCTCGGTGTATTTCCAGCTGACGGCGTCCCTGGCCACCTGGGTCTGTAACTGCGGGTCCTGCAGTTTTGTCAGGTGATCAGCCGAGGAGACAGCCAGGGATCCGTCCTCGACCAGTACCAGGACCTGCTGCGGCAGGTGAGAGATCTTGTGGAGCCGGCTGACCCAGCCCGGGGAGAGGTTGCATAAAGCTGAGACCTCGTCCAGCGTCAGCTTTTCGTTTTCCAGGAGGTGACTTATCACCTGGGACTCGTGGACCGGGTTGCTTCTGCCCCGCTGCCTGTTGAGGACCAGGTTTCGGATCATCAATTCCCTCTCGGTTGCCTCGTGAACTATGCAGGGCACCTTCTCCATTCCCAGCTCTTTGGCCACCACAAGGCGGTGCAGTCCGTCCTCGACAATCAGCTCTTCGCCTACCTTGGCGATCTGGAGCGGCTGCAAGATTCCCTCGTTTTTTATTGACTCCCGGAGCTCCTCCATGATGTGGTCGTCGACGCTCGAGGTCACCCGGAGCTCCGGTACCTTGATTTTGTCGACCTCGATGTGCCTGATGATGTTCGGCCCCCCCTTGGGGTTAGGTATGATTTTCTGCATTGAGTCCTCCTCTTTAGTTTCTGCTGAGCCAGCTTTTCACTTCTAGGGCTGTCTCGCGAGTTACCCCGATCACTTTGACTTTTTTGTTTATCGCGCTGGTAGGCCTTCCATGCCGGCGCCGTTGCCTCCTGGTAGGCCTTCCATGCCGGCGCCTTTGCCTCCTGGTAGGCCTTCCATGCCGGCGCCTTTGCCTCCTGGCAGGCCTTCCATGCCGGCGCCTTTGCCTCCTGGTAGGCCTTCTCTGCCTGCGCCGTTGCCTCCTGGTAGGCCTTCCATGCCGGCGCCGTTGCCTCCTGGTAGGCCTTCCCTGCCCGCGCCGTTGCCTCCTGGTAGGCCTTCCATGCCTGCGCCGCTGCCTTTTTACCCATGCTTCACCTCCTTAGCCTATGTCCAAGATGTTCCCTGATGTAATTGTTTCTCTCGTTGTTTCCGCTGACCTGGCTAGCCCGGTTTATCCAGTAGCGCGTCTGCCGGCCGCTGCCCTGCCTTATGGCCACGATGTTGATCGACTGGTCGCTGCCGGCTAATTTCCTGAGCAGGCTGTAGACCGACTTGCCGACCTCCCAGTACCACGTCATGCCGTCAAAAATGACCGGCAGCTCGTAGCGGACCCGCTTCGGTATCCCATCCATGCAGCTTAAGCATGTCTTCTCGTAGTGTAGATAAAACCTGCCGACGTCCCGGTCGAAGTGCTTAACAACTCGCCTGGCCGAGCTCATGTCGACCTGCAGGTGAGCAGTTTCGTCCGGGAGCAGTACCAGCCAGCCCTTGGAGTTATCCACATTTTCGGGGGTAGTTATGCACATGTTATCCACATTTTCCACAGCTTCAACTCAGCTAGAGTTATCCACATTTTCCACATGCTTATTGTTTCTCAGCCCATCTCTACCATCCACCAAAGTAGCATATCCTCTTTTCTTTGAAGAGGTGACGTTAATAAACAGATGTGGACAAAGGTCACCCAGGGGGCTGTATTTCTCGTGCTGGTCCAGGATCT
>Ga0315279_10007097_pt1 | contig 13941 bp, 12 predicted proteins | sample YL17G06_20_MG_FD_203694 | JGI IMG/M metagenome (GOLD analysis project Ga0315279, IMG submission 203694) | Sediment microbial communities from Yellowstone Lake, YNP, Wyoming, USA - YL17G06_20 | ecosystem: Environmental > Aquatic > Freshwater > Lake > Sediment | place: USA: Wyoming | collected... | reverse complement strand
CAGCTACAGCACGGAACTGATGCAGTCCGTGCTCGGCCGCACATCCCCTTCTCCGGCGTTTACGATCCTGATGAACCATCAGCCGACAGGATTTGACATCGCCGCCCGTCACCGCATCGGCCTGATGCTCTCCGGCCATGTGCACAACGGCCAGATCTGGCCGTTCAACTACGTCGTGGGGATATTCTATCCGCATCTCAAGGGCCTGCATGAAAAGGCAGGCGCCTTTCTGAATGTCTCGACCGGCACCGGCATTTGGGGCCCGCCGATGCGCCTCGGCTCACACAGTGAGATCGTGTGTTTTGAACCGATGCCATGAAGGCAGTCTTGGCACCGAGGTTATCCGAACAATCCTACTTGTGACGTGCAGCGTGGGACGGAGCGCCCCGGCATCCACAGAGGACGGACGTCTGGTTCAAATCCAGCCCCCGCAACCACGAAGCGGCGACGGGCCATGCGCAAGTCGCATGGCCCGTTTCATTGACGGGCCTGCCGGTCGGCGATAGGATGCAGTCCGGGGCGGCACCCGCGCGAGCTTCTCGGTGCGACTCGGCCCTTTGCGACACGGACGTCGCAAGGGGCCGTTGTGTTTCCAGCGCGGATGCGTCTCCCCACCGGGGATCCGTGTCGGCCCAGGGAATTCCGAGGTATCGAGAAGCGTCTCCAGACGTAAGGTGACGTAGACTGCGACGTCCCCAATTACCTCAGCCGTGATACCTCCAGGAGGTCCCCCACAAGAAACTCGAACCTACATTCCGGTACTGGAACTGACGCGCCACTTACTGCTCGACGGGCCGCCCAGAGACCCTTGGTGGAAAGCGGGGCAGGGGCCCAATGGCGGTGCCACACCGGCGCCACTGTGCCTGTACGGTAGGGGAGCCCTGGTTGGCTGTCAGGGCGATGGATCTGCAATCCCAGGGTTGCTCAGATCGGCACCAGGCCGACTGTCAACTGGATGATGAGCCTGGGATGTCTCGATGCGCGGCCGACTGTGGCGCCGTCACGATGCCCGTCTGTCCCGCCCGTCAGGCGCTGGCGACCCCCAGCCCCCCGTTCTTGGCCGACTTCCTGATCGCGGCGCACGCCCTCAGGCACGCCGATCGTTTCCTGGGCCGTGATCGCGGCTTCTACCAGCGCTGCTTCCCGAACCTGGTCATGCTCGACCCGTGTGCCCCCCAGCACCCGCCAAAGACAAGGAGAGTCTCATTGACACCAACCCGGGATCGTTTGACGAGAGGGGCAATAAAGTGCGCTATCGGTAGAAGAAGCGGGCGGAATCAAGGAGTTGCAGAGGAGAGATTCTGACCGCCCCCCTGGAGGATCCCGCGGGTCCCTGGACCCCAGATTTCTCGATACCTATCCACTGCTAACGTACACGATTCTCCGTTTCGTCAAATGACCCCAGAAAGGGCCTGCGAGAGTAGAGGATGGGTCCCTCCGCAGACACAGACCAAGTAGGCGTCGGGCGGGTCAGGCTGGGTCTGGCCGAACAAGGGTATCAGATCAGGCGCCCGCTGTCGGCCGCTCGCCGCGGTTTGGAATGGTGTCTGTGGGAAATAGGAGGGCGGAGCACCGGATTGGACGTACGGGAGATGGTTTTTTTCTTGACGATCATATACGATATGTAATATATGAATCCTATGAAGAATATCATTCAGGGACAGGCATACCGTTCAAAGATGCAGATCGCGTATAACTTTCTCAAAGAGAACATCGCCACTGCAAAAATAAAGCCTGGGGAGCCGATCGTCATCGGGACTGTCGCCCAGGAGCTTGGCATGAGCTACATTCCCGTCCGGGAGGCCGTGCAGCGGCTCGAGGGAGATGGGCTCATCGTTACCAAGCCGCACTGCAGTCCCACCGTGAGTGAATTCAAGCTCGAAGACCTAAAGGAGGTACTGCAGGTCCGAGCAATCTTGGAGGCGAAAGCCGCCGAGCTGGCCCTGCCGAACATCACCGCCGAGAAGGTGGCCGTTCTTGAACGCTTGATCGACAGCAGCTTCCGGGAACTGCAGAGAAACAATCTCGCCAAAGTGGCGCTCCTGGATCGAGAGTTTCACCGGCTGATCTATGAGGAGACCGGGAACCGCTTCCTCTGGGAGCTGATTCGAGACCTCTGGAACAAGTCGGATCGCATGCTCGGCGTCTTTACGCTGGTCCCGATGCGAGCCAAGGAAAGCTGCGAGGAGCACCGGCAGATCCTCAAAGCAATTCGGCGGCGGGACGGCCAGCAGGCAGCCGAGTTGGTGGCGATGCAGAAGATGAAGGCGCTGGAATCCCTTTTGAAGTACGCGAAGAACCCGCCGCTCGCGCAGGCGCCTTCGCCAGCGACAGCCGAGGAGAAACAAAGATGACAGGATACGCATCATCGCAAGGTGCAACCGGCAAACACGAGGGGCACCCGCTTCCACCAACCCGCGAAGACCAGGATAACAGCCTGCGTGGCATCATCCCGGTCCTCCCCACGCCGTTCAAAGAAGACGCCAACCTTGATCTGGATAGCCTGGATCGGTTGATCGAGCATGCGCTAACGTGGGGCGCCCAAGGGGTGGCCATCCTCGGGGTTGCAAGTGAAGTGGAGAAGCTCACCGCGGAGGAGTATGAGACGATCGCCGAGAGAGCCGGTCGGGAGGTAATGGGCAAGTTGCCGTTGGTCGTGGGAGTAAGCGCCGCGAATACCAAGGCGGCGGTGAAGTCAGCAACGATCGCGCGCCGTGTCGGAGCAAGCGCGGTGTTTGCGAAGGCACCAGCCCCTTCCCGACCCGAGGCGGCAGAGGCGGAAGCTCTGGACTACTACCTGGCAATTACGAAGGCAGCGGACCTGCCCGTCATGGTGCAGAATTTCGCCCTCGCCAGCGGCGACAGCGGCGTGATCTCCATGGAGGCCTTGGCGAGAGTAGTCCGCGCCGATCACCGGATTCGTTATGTCAAGGAGGAGACGCCGCCTCCGGCCGGCAATGGCAAGATCACGCAGATCAGGCGTGTGCTCGGCGATAGCGTCACCATCCTCTCCGGACTAGGGGGAATCACCCTGGTTGATGACCTCCGACGCGGCGCAACGGGCAATATGCCGGGGTCTGTACTGGTTCGCGCCCTGGTCCGGATCTTCGAGTACTGGACACAGGGCAAGGAAGAGGAGGCCGATCGGCTCCACAGCACCATCCTGCCGCTGATCGTCTTCCGGGCGCGATGGGGGAATGCCGTCGTCACCAAGACGATTCTGAGGGATCGGGGAGTCCTGAAGACTGCGACAGTGCGACCGCCGGCGGGGGGCAGCCTCGACGACCAGGCGCTCTGGGAGCTCCGGCGGCTTGAAAGAGTCCTGGCCGAGTATATGTAGCCTGCCCGGGGATGCAAGCGAGAGGCTCGGCGGACGACCGCCTTGAGCTGTGTTCCAATTCGCGCGTGCCGCCGTGGTGATCGTGGCCTGGTGCTGCGCCGTCCAGGGCGGAGAATCCGCTTCGCTCCGGTGAGCGGATCTCGTGGAGATAGGAATGGAACGGAGAGTCTTCCTGACACAGAGAATGCATCCTGCGGGAATGGAGTTGCTCTCGGCCGCAGGCCTCACGATCGAGGAGGGGGACAGGGCAGATGAGGCCTACCTGCTCGACAAAGTGGGCGGCTGCGAAGCAATCATTGTCAGGGGGGGGACATTTCAGATCAACCAGGCTGTCATCGGCGCCGCTTCGAGCTGCGTCGTCATTGGGCGGCATGGCGTGGGGCTCGACTGCATCGACGTGCAGGCTGCCTCGGCCGCGGGAATTCCGGTGGTGTTTGCCCCCGGTTCGAATTCTCTGGCCGTCGCCGAGCATGCGGTCACCCTCATGCTCATGGTCGCCAAGAAGATCTGGGAAGCGGGCATTCGGTTCAGAATGCACGGAGACTACGACTATCGGCTGAAGGTGGCCGGGCGGGAGTTGACCGGGAAGACGCTAGGCGTCGTGGGGCTGGGGAGCATCGGGCGGCGAGTCGCGGCGATCTGTCAGAACGGGTTCAAGATGTCGGTGGTTGGGTTCGACCCCTACGTCTCGACAGAGATCCTGCAGCAGGAGGAGCTGCGGGTGGAGCTGACTGATCGCCTGGAGCCAGTCTTGGCCAGGGCCGATGTGCTGTCCATCCACGCGCCCGGAGGCGTGGAGACGGAGAAGCTCATAGGCGAGCGGGAGCTGCGGCAGATGCGGAAGGGGGCCATCCTGATCAACACGTCCCGGGGGACCCTGGTGGATGAGGCGGCGCTGTATCGCGCCTTGGTCGATGGCCATCTCGCAGGGGTGGGGCTCGACGTCTTCGACCCGGAGCCGCCGGTGGTCGGGAACCCACTCTTGGCACTGGAGAATGTCGTCGCCACCCCGCATACCGCGGCCCACACGGCGGAGGCGAACCGGAACATGGCGGTCGCGGTTGCCCAGAACGTGATCAGTGTGCTGTCGGGCGGGAAACCGAGGGCCTTGGCGAATCCGGACGTCTGGGATCGCCGGCGCGCGCTTACAGCAACGGCGGAAGGCACGTCCTTGGAGTGTCACGACTAATCACGGAGGCGACACCATGGCAAGAGAGCTTCAAGGCATCATCCCGGCAGTAATCACGCCGTTTACCCCTGACGAGCGGGTGGACGAGCAGGCGTTTCGCAAGGTCCTGACAGCCCTCATCGATCAGGGAGTCCACGGCCTGTTCCCGGTCGGGACCGGGGGTGAGTTCGCGGCGCTGACCTTCGAGGAGAAGACCCGACTCATGGCCGTGGCGGTCGAGGTGGCGGCGGGCCGAGTGTTCGTGATGCCGAACGCGGGAGCCATCACCACGGCGGAATCGGTGGCGCTGGCACGTCACGCGGAGTCCGTGGGCTGCGACGCGGTGTCGGTGGTCACCCCGTTCTTCTTGAAGCCGTCGCAGGATGAGCTCTTCGAACACTACCGGGCCATTTGTGCCGCGGTGAAGATCCCCGTCCTGGCCTACAACATCCCCGAGCGGACCGCGGGTGTAGCGCTCTCGGTGGCCACCGTGGCCAAGCTCGCGCAACAGCTGCCGAACTTCGCCGGGATCAAAGACAGCACCGGGGATCTCTCCAACAGCGCCGACTTCGTCCGGGCCTGCCCGCCTGGCTTCCGCGTTTTCATGGGCCGGGACACGCTGATCTATGGCGGCCTCCACTACGGGCTGGTGGGGGCCGTGGCGGCGACGGCGAACGTCGCGCCGGCGGTGGCCGTTGGCATTTACACGGCCTGGCAGGCTGGCGACTACGCCAAAGCCCGCGCTCTTCAGGCGCAGCTGGCCCCGGTCCGCAAGCTCTTCACTGTCGGATCGCACCCGGGAGGCCTCAAGGAGGCGATGGTTCAGCTTGGCACGCTCGAGTGTGCCCGGTGCCGCCGGCCGACACTGGAGCTCACCCCCGCCCAGAAGGCCGAGGTCACCAAGGTGCTACAGGAGGCCGACCTGCCGCCCCAAAGGCAGCAGAGAGTCTAGTCGAGTCAGCGCGAGAAACGTTGCGGCTCACCGCCTTCGAGAGCAACACACACAGGGAGGATGGCGATGAACAAAGAAAAAGTGATCCAAGGCGTCATTGATTACTTCAGGAGTGACCAATGGCGGCGCGTCATGGCGTTTCTGGTGCAGGATCCTGAACCCCAGGGGACTCACGCCCACGTGTACGTTCAGACGTGCGCAGACCCCCTCGCCCTCCAGAAGATCATGGAAACGTACTTCGTTCGCAAGGGATACCCCATCATGCGTCGCACCGACCCCGTGTCGCCCAAGGAGGGCTTGGGCTGTCTGCACGGGATCGAACCGAAGGGTCTGCCGCACTTTGACTGGAACTGGTTCCACAATCCGGACGTTTCGCTGGCGGCGACGGATGGCGGCAACCTTGGCGAGAGCGGCTGCAACTTCTGTGGCTGGAACCGCAGTTACATGAAGGAATTCTACCGTGATTTCCCATTCCGAACAGTTGGCTCCGCCGAGGAGAAGGCTCTGCGTAGCTTCTTCCAGACTGACTTCTGGCACAAAGGGCTGGAAGTCTGCACCCGTCCGACGACCAACCACGGCCACATCAACTGCTACACCAGCGTGCACCCCGATGTCATCCAGAAGTTCGCTGAGGAGTCGATCCGCGAGAAGGGGTGGGAGATCTTCTACACCTGCCCGAATGTCTACATGGTCGACGGTAAGTATACCGGGAAGCTGGTTTTCATGGGGAAGAAGCCCGAGGCTGTCTACGATCTTGGCTGGAAGTTCAACGCCGACGTGACCATCGCACCTGCCACCGATCCCTGGGTATGGAAAAACAATGTGGGCTACGATGTCTGGACCCAGGATGCACTAGACAAGGTGCTGGCGCTACCGTACGTGAAGTTGGACGAATCCGATGTTAGCCGCATCATCAACGCGATCGTCTGATGGACACAATATGGGTGAGGGAATGCAGGGCAGCGAGAAAGAGGGTGTCGGCGGCCGGGTGGCGATCGTCACCGGAGGCGGGCGTGGCATCGGTCGTCAGATCTGCCTGACCTTCGCGGCACGGGGTGCCGCCCCGGTTGTCGTGGATGTGGACTTGGAGATTGCGCAGCGCGTAGCAGACGAGGCCTCCGCCCTTGGCATCAAGGCCATGTTCTTCCAGGCCGACGTGCGTAGCTACGACCAGGCGCGTGAGATCGCGGCGACCGTCGCCGCGCAAATGGGAAGAATAGACATCCTGGTGAACAATGCGGGCATTACCCAACCGAAGCCCTTTCTGGAGCTGTCGGAAGCGGATTGGGACTCAACGATTGGGGTCCATCTCAAGGGATGCTTCAACTGGTCGCAAGCAGTTCTCCCCTATATGCTGCGCAACCAATGGGGAAGAATCGTGAGCATGTCCTCGATGGTCGCCAAGCACGGCGGAGCATTCCCCGCTGCGAGCAAGACCGCTTACGCTGCCGCTAAAGCGGGCATCCTTGGCCTTACACGTGGGCTGGCCCGAGAAGCGGCGCCCTTTGTCACCGTCAATGCCATCTCCCCGGGCGTCATTGATACAGGCATGGCCCGGTCTTTCTTAACTCCAGAGAAAATGAATCTTGCTCTGGGCCAGATACCGCTGGGGCGCCTCGGCACGCCTGCGGACATCGCCAACATGGTAGTCTTCCTTGCCTCCGATGCCGCCGCATACATCACCGGCGAGGAAATCGACATCAACGGAGGAGTGTATATCGACTAACGTTGGTGCGAGTTGCCGTCTCGGCCGGTCAGCGACGGTCAATATCTTCGCGGCGGCCCTTTCGTGCTTGGGCACGGGCGTGGTTCGGAATTCTGGTGGCGGTGAACTTACGGACCTGGCCGGGCGGGATGCCCGTCCGGCCAGGCTGCAATGCATCTTGATCTCGCAGGAGAGGACTCGCGTGAACTCGATCGTCACTATTGACTACCCGCATTCGCCAGTCACCCCCGAAATCGCCGCCCTGCGGCTTCCGCGCGTCATGAAGGCGCGCCAGTGCTTCGTCGGCCCCGAATTGTGTGACATACCGGCCGCCGTGCGCGGGGAGATGGAGCGGGTAAACCTGGCCGCCCGTTTCAACCCAGGCGCCAGGGTAGCCATTACCGTCGGCAGCCGCGGCATCTCCTCTATTCCCCAGGTGGCGGCCGCGATCGCCGCCGAGGTGCGTCGCTGCGGCGGCGACCCGTTCATTGTCCCATCGATGGGCAGCCACGGCGGCGCTACGGCCGAAGGTCAGAAGACCATTCTGGCCGAAATCGGCGTCACCGAGGATACGGTTGGCGCCCCGATCAAGGCGGCAATGGACGTCGTCGAGCTGGGCAAGCTGTCGCGAGGCATGCCGGTCTACATTGACAAGTATGCCTACGAGGCTGACGCCATCATTCTATTGAACCGCATCAAGCCGCACTCGCCGTGGGGTCACATCGGCAGCGGGCTGATGAAAGTGGCTACGATTGGCCTTGGCAAGCAGATCGGCTGCAACACCATCCACGCCTGGGCGGTGGGCACGGCCCAGCTTTACCATATGATCGTCGAGGCCTATCAACTGGTGAGACAGCGGGCGAGGATCATCCTGGGCGTGGGCATCATCGACAACGCCTATGCGCGACCGGCCAGGATTGTGGCCCTGACGCCGGAGGAGCTTCCGGAAAAGGAGCCCGGCCTGCGGCGCGAGGCGGATAAGCTCGTCGCTCGGCTCCCCTTCCGAGAGCTCGATGTACTGGTGCTCGATGAGATGGGCAAGAACACCAGCCCCGCTGGCATCGACCCGTTAGTCGTGGGGCGGCCGAAGACCGACCCTGAGGGCAAGCCGATCGAGGGGCAGCCCAAGATCCAGCGGGTTGTGGTGCTAGACCTGACACCGCAATCGCACGGCAACGCCATCGGTTTGGGCAACGTCGACGTGACCACGCGGCGCCTGGCGAGCAAGATCGACTTCTATGCCATGTATATGAACGCCGTCTCCGCCTGCAACGTCGAGCCTGCTCGCCTGCCCATGGTGCTGCCCAACGATCGCGAGGCCGTCCAGGTGGCGGCTCTCTCCTGCGGCATCCGGGCCTGCAACAGCCTGCGCCTGGTCCGCGCCCGGAACACCCTAAGGCTGGGGGAGTTTTACCTATCTGAGGCGCTGGTCCCCGAGCTGAAAAAGTTGCCCAATGTCGAGCCGCTGGGTGAGTTGGAGCCGCTGGCCTTCGAGGAGAGCGGGAATCTGTTCTAGGGGGAAGGGCGATCCCGGACTGCTGCAATGACCGACGACGGGCGGGGCAGCCGCCCTACCGCCCGGCGCTGATGGTGAAGCTCCTGGGGCGTTGTGGGCGAGCTGGTCCGCGGGGACACCTTCTTTTGGGGGCGGCTCATGGCGGGGGCGCTGCTCGGCTCGGTGCCCGTCGCCTTCATCTACTCGTTCTTGATCGAGAACTACGTGAGCGCCATGACCGGAGCGGTGAAGGGGTAGGTGGGTCTCCTGGTCGATGAGTTACCCATTTTGAAAGGAGCCACGATGAAGGAGCGCGTAGGCGTGATCGGTCTGGGTTCCATGGGGTCCGGTATGGCCAGGAACTTGGTGAAGGCCGGGTTCGACGTCTGCGTGTACGACGTTAGACCCGAGCCAATCCAGCAGCTTGTTGCGGAGGGCGCTCGTGCGGCTACCTCGCCACAAGATCTTGGGGCGAAGAGCACTTTCGTCTTTTCTGTTCTCCTAAACTTCCCGCAGATTCGGCAGGCGGTTATGGGCGATGGGGGGGTGTTGACGGGAATGCAACCCGGGGGGACGCTATTCATCTGCTCCACAATTTCCCCAGCGGAGGTCAGGACCGTGGGAGAGGCAGCGGAGGCCCGAAAGGTGCACCTCCTGGACTCCCCCATGAGCGGGGGGGTGCGAGGCGCAGGAAGCGGTACCCTGACTCTCATGCTGGGGGGAGACCCACAAGTCTTCGAGGCTGCTCGTCCCGTCTTGGGAGCGGTTGCCAAGAACCTGTACTTCTGTGGCAAGAACCTTGGGGACGGACAGACGGTGAAGATGATTAATCAGCTTCTGGTGTCTGTGGGCTTTGTTGCCATGGCGGAGGCAGTTGTCCTGGCCGAGAAATCCGGGTTGGATCTGTCCCTAGTACATGAGGCGATCAAGAACAGCGCGGGCGACTCCTGGGTCTGGCGCGACAAGCTCCCCCTGGTCATCGCTAGGGATTTCTCAACCCGGAGCGCCCTAGACATCCAGATCAAAGACATGGACGTCGTCCTCCAAACCAGCCAGCGATTAGGGGTTCCTCTGCTCCTGGGCGCGCTGGTTCATCAGGTAAACCTGATCGCCCGGTCAAAAGGGCTGGGACGAGAGGATGCCTCAGCGGTCGTTAAGCTCATCGAGGAGTGGGCAGGTCTTCCGAAAGCCGCCTGAACACGGACCGGTGCTAGACGCTGCCGCGGAGAAGGTGGTGGAAGTGCGGCATGGGGCAGTATCGTGATGAGATTGTAGTGGGATGGCGATCTTGCGGTGAGAATCGGTGCAACAGGAGGAGAGTCGGATGAAACGCTATGGACTGCCCTTCGTGGTTGGTGTGGCCGTGATGCTGGCCCTGAGTTTGGGGTTGAGCATTCCAGATGCCTCAGCGCAAGCGAAGCTGGGCATAACGATCCAGGGGCTATTCACGCCTGGGACGAACGACCTCTTTAAACAACAGGTTCAGGACTGGGCAAAGACGAAAGGGGTAACGGCTGAGGTTGAGTTCCTCACTATTGATAATCTTCTTCCGAAGGCTGCCGTTGCGGCGGAAACTGGCATCGGGCCGGACATCGCCTCCTTCCCCCACTCCGGCCCGAATTTGCTCGCGGAAAAGCTTGTGGATATGGATGACATCGCAAACGAGCTCGGGTCGAAGCTCGGTGGGTGGCTAGATGTCGCCAAGCGGGTGTCGGTGGTCGGTGGCCACTGGAAGGCGGTTCCTTATTATGCGTATATCAATGCGCTCGTCTACCGGCGGGACCTGATTCAGGAGATTGCTAACGACAAAGTTCCGGATATCTGGGAAGACGTCGTCCGGATCGGGAAGAAGCTTCGGCCCATGGGTCATCCTGTCGGATTTGCCCTGGGTCATGCCACCGGTGACGCGAGCGATTTTGTGTATTCTCTTCTCTGGGCGTATGGCGCCAAGGAAGTGGAGAAGGATGAGAAAACCATCGCGATAAACTCTCCGGAAACCAAGAAGGGCCTGGAGTTCATTGCTAGGCTGTACAAGGAGGCAATGCCGCCCGGAGTTTTGGGCTGGGACGACTCCTCGAACAACCGGATGTTCCTTGCGGGCGTTCTATCAGTCACTAACAATAGTGCGAGCATTTACTGGGCCACGAGGAGAGACGCGCCCGCCCTCCGTGCGAACACCGGCCACGCCATCTACCCAAAGGGTCCTGCCGGACGTGCACATCATACAGGGGTGTACGGATTCGGCGTCTTCAAATACAGCAAGAATCTCGAACTGGCAAAAGATCTGATTCGGTACCTCATGGCGCCAGAGCAATACGCGAAGTGGCTCGAGTCCGGCGAGGGGAATATGACTCCCCTCCTGAGTACCTACGCCGGACTTCCCATATGGACAAAAGATCCGAACCTCACCGCATTTGCCGAAGCCCTAAAATACGCTCGAGCCATCGGATGGCCGGGCGGTGTGACCAGAGCGGCGGCTGAAGTGAACGCAAAGTTCATCCTTGTGGATATGGCCGCAAGGGTTGCCAAGGGGATGCCCGCGCAGAAATCTATTGACCAAGCCGTTTCCGAGATGAAGGAGATTTACGCGAGACACTAGAACTTACATCTACTGAGACTTAGATCCGTCACCCCCTGTCAGGAAGACCCCTGACAGGGGGGTGCCTCTCTTCGAGCCACAGTATTGCTCATATTCGCACCAATGCGCGGCAAAGAGTTTCGGCAGCAAACACCACCGTTGGAACCGGTGGGCACGCCAAAGAACGGCAAGATGGCCTCGGAGGATACCAGCGTGTTTCGAAACCGCACAGACGATACAAGGGGAAACCCTCCTCCGGCGGTGGTTACAGTCGGTGAGCGGTTCCAGATCTTCTTCCATCGAGAGGAAACTGTCGCCTATCTTATGATGTTTCCCATCATCGTCCTCGTGCTGGGACTCTTGGCGTACCCGTTCATCTTAGCCGTAGCGTGGAGTTTCACGGACAAGGTCATCGGTCTGTCGGGGAAATTCATCGACTTAAACAACTTCATTCAGCTTTCAAAGAGTAGCATCTTCCGCCAGACGGTGCAGAACGCCGTCATTTATTGCGTGGTCTCAGTGGCCCTGAAAATAACATTGGGGATTGTGATGGCGCTGGCCTTGAACCAGATCGGATGGTTCCGGAGCTTTCTGCGCGGAATCCTCTTGCTCCCCTGGGTCATTCCGTCGGCTCTGAGTTGCCTGGTGTGGCTGTGGATGTTCAATGACATGTTCGGCGTGCTCAACTATATCCTGCGGGCAACGGGGATCAGCGAGGAGGGATTCCTTTGGCTCGCTTCACCGGAGATGGCGCTCACCTCGGTAATAATTGTTAACGTATGGCGGGGGACGCCCTTCTTTGGCATTGCCCTTCTAGGGGGGCTGCAGACAATTCCAGAGGAGGTGTACGAAGCAGCGGCCATCGACGGGGCGGGCGCTTGCCGGCGGTTTCTGCATGTCACGCTGCCTTACTTGCGAAGCGTGCTCGCGGTTGTGACGTTGTTCTCCACAATCTGGACCTTCTTCGATTTCGAGGTCGTCTACATTATCACCCGGGGTGGACCCATGAATAGCACCCACCTATTTGCTACACTCGCATATCAGACCGGCTTGATCGCAGGTAGACTCGGCGAGGCAGCTGCTATTTCCCTGTATCTCTTTCCCGTATTGGTGGTCATGATTTATCTTCAACTCCTCTATCTGCACCGAGCGGAGGCCTGATATGTGGCAGGTCGCTGGCATGAACGGGTGGAACCGGCGGGCGTACAGCGTGATGGCCTATCTAGTCCTAGTCCCGTTTTTGCTCTTCAATCTGTTCCCGTTCGTGTGGATCGCTCTTACCTCGGTAAAGCCAAACAAGGATATGTATGATGCCGCCCTCTCTCCCTTCGCGCTCCCTCGAATAACCCTGGAGCATTTTCGGTTCCTATTCACGAAGATTTCCGTCCTTGTCTGGCTTCGCAACAGCGTCATAGTGGCCTTGGGGGCCACGGGCATCTCGTTAGCCGTGGGCATCCTGGCTGGTTATAGCCTCGCTCGACTCCGTTTTCGCGGGTCCACCTGGATGGCGACAGGCGTCTTCGTCACCTACTTGGTGCCTCCCGCTATGATGTTCATCCCTTTGGCGCACGTCGTTCGTGCGCTGGGGCTCGGGAACTCGATTCTGGCGCTGATCGTGACCTATCCCACGTTCTTGATCCCGTTTTGTTCCTGGATGCTCATGGGATACTTCAAGACCATCCCAAAGGAAATTGAAGAATGCGCAATGATTGATGGCTGCGGACGAATCCGGACCCTCGTTCGCATCGTCTTGCCAGTGAGCCTTCCCGGTCTCGTCTCCGCTGGCATCTTCGCATTCACACTGTCGTGGAATGAATTCCTCTACGCCCTGACCTTCATCCAGAGTGAGGCAAGCAAGACCCTACCCGTTGGCGTGGTGGAGCAACTCGTGATGGGAGATGTCTTCTTCTGGGGGCCGCTTATGGCAGCGGCCCTCTTGGGCTCCCTTCCGGTGGTGATAGTCTACATGTTCTTCCAGCGGTACTTCGTCGCCGGCATGACGGCTGGCGCGGTGAAAGGCTGATCCGGGGCGACCGAGGTGTCCCTGGTGGCCGGAGGAGATCATGTCCGCCGTGACCTCTTTTGCCGGGAAAGGGCTTCCCCCGAGCCTGGCGCATATGAAGCTGGTGGTTAATGGGGGACCCGGCCGTTTCTTCGGCGTCAAGGTAAATCCTTCCTATCGACGTCCATGCGTCGCACTCTCGGTTTAGTCACTCGCCCCCCGAGGTGCCTCTCCCCATGGATGCTTCCCCGCCCCATCGTAGTGGTGCTATGCGGCGGCGTCGCTGCCGGACGCGCCTAGCCTAGCCGGCCTAGCCCGAGCTGAGGAAGCGGGAGAGGCGCGCCGTTGTCCCGCCCGAGATCACCTCCCGGTGCCTCCACGTTGCAGGCGCGCGCTACCTCTCCCCATATAATGGGGGCATTGTTGACGAAGTGGAATAATCTTCTCAGGATCGCAGAGCCAATCGGGAAGGAGGGCGAGGCTCCCAACACGTTGCACCGTATCATACTCTGGGGAATCGAGCGGGGCAGTTTGAGCGATGCAAGAGGGGACGATGTACTGCATGATGAGGGACGTTGTTGGCGGAGTTAACCCATTTTCCCCAGTTTCAAAATGGTCTCGTCGTTTTTTCAAGGAGTTACCGCTCCGAGCGGGGGGTTTTAGTCACTACAATTGCTGACTCTCGAACAGGTCCCGATCCT
>Ga0315279_10007096_pt1 | contig 13941 bp, 16 predicted proteins | sample YL17G06_20_MG_FD_203694 | JGI IMG/M metagenome (GOLD analysis project Ga0315279, IMG submission 203694) | Sediment microbial communities from Yellowstone Lake, YNP, Wyoming, USA - YL17G06_20 | ecosystem: Environmental > Aquatic > Freshwater > Lake > Sediment | place: USA: Wyoming | collected... | reverse complement strand
TATCGTTGTTTAGAGAGAATTAGCGAAGTAAAAAATTTAGTGAGGTAGCAAAAAAATTTGACAAACTAGCAAGACAAGAGTAATATAAAAAAATTAAATAAAAAGAAAAGATTTTTACCAATGGCTAAAGCATAATAGAACAATTTTTAAAAAACAAAATGTTGTTATTGTTACACAAGGACAAGGAGAAGTATAATTTTGCAATATATTTTTTCCAGTAATTTCACTAAATTACTCGAGAACCTGAAGAGTGACTATGAGATTTACATTCCGGTTAAAAAAGGTGAACAGCGTTTTTATAAAAAGTATATTGACTTCACTGATGATATTGTTATCGGTGAGGTGCGAGCCTTTGAACCGCTAAAATCTTTTTTCTTCCGTGCACGTGAAATCGTTGCCGAAAACTTCAAGTCTGATATTCCTCATACAAGCCAAAAACCTTATTGTATAGTTGGTATGAAAGCTTGCGATCTTAAAGGATTAAAAATACATGATTATGTATTCAAAAATCATGATTTTCAAGATCCTTTCTATATTAATAGGCGTAAAGATAACCTTATTATTTCTGCCGATTGTACTTCTGCTATAGATACATGTTTTTGTCTTGCCCTAAATGTTAAACCTTATCCCCTTGAAAATTTTGATATAAATCTTTCTGAGGTGGGAGAGGATTTTATTGTTGAGGTTGGCTCGTCAAAGGGTAAGAGGCTTGTTGAAAAATATTCTTTTCTTTTTGAAGAAATAAAAGATAAATTCCTTTCCCAAAGAAACGAACAGAGAGAAAAAGTTACTAAAGCAGTCGAAAAAAATATAAAAGAAAACAAAATTCCTCAACAGGATTCATTTAAGGGTATTATTGAAAGAGGATATGAATCAGATATATGGGCTGATGAAGCGGACAAGTGTGTTGAGTGCGGAGCGTGTAATACAATCTGTCCTACTTGCCACTGTTTTTTACTTTATGATCAGAAAGATGAAAACCGGATGGCTCGTTTGCGTATCTGGGATTCTTGTATGATAAAAGATTTTGCTCAAGTTGCAGGGGGGGCAAATCCCCGACCAGAATTATGGATGAGATTAAGAAATCGATTTGAAAAGAAATTTAATTTTTTCCCAAAAGTTGCTAATATTTATGCCTGTACAGGTTGTGGTCGGTGCATATCTGCTTGTCCTGCAAAGATAGACATTAGGAAAATTCTTAATAGATTGGTGTATGATGTATAAGATTAAAAATCCGTATAGGCCTATTAGGGCTGAAATTACAGGAGTCATATCTGAGACACCTACAATAAAGACGATAAGGATTGTACCAGAAGAACCAATAACATTTGAAACAGGCCAGTTTATAGAACTTACCATTCCGGGGATTGGTGAGGCTCCTTTTACCCCCTCATCAAGGCCTGCTATGAAAGGCATAATGGAACTAACTGTTATGAGTGTAGGCAAGGTTACCAAAAAGGTTCATGAACTTAAAAATGGTGATATTGTAGGTGTGAGAGGACCTTTCGGGAAAGGTTATCCTATAGATAGGTTTAAAGGCAAGGAGATATTAGTTGTAGGCGGTGGATGCGGATTTGCTCCTCTTAGAAGTTTGATGTATGAGCTTTTTGATAGGAGTGGAGAATTTAAAAAATTATTTTTTAGAGGTGGCTGCAAGACACCTCAGGAGTTGCTATATAGAGGTGAAATAGCTGATTGGGCCAAACGAAAAGATTTAGATATAAAACTTAGTGTAGACAAAGGTGATAGCGGGTGGAAAGGGAATGTAGGTGTTGTAACTACTATTCTGGATGGCATAGATATGGATTATGAAAGTGGTATTGCCATTGTTTGTGGGCCACCAGTAATGATGAAGTTTTCGACTAAAAAACTACTTGATATAGGCTTTAAAGAAGAGAATGTATACCTTTCTATGGAGAAGAATATGTCATGTGGTATAGGAAAATGTGGTCATTGTAGATTAGGGATATACTATGCTTGCAAAGATGGTCCTGTTTTTAGTTATGATAAGGTAAAAGATTTTTCAAATATATGGGAGTAGAAATGTACACCAGCGCAGAACAAATTCATCAGGGAAAATTAAATATTAAGCCGAAAAAAGGCAAGGATTTAAGACTTTTTATAGATCTTGATATTTGTAACTCTGGTGAGTGTAAAGAGTGTGTTATCAATTGTAGTTATTATTATCATCCAAATAATAATGGGATTATTTCTATAATAGAACTTGTAACATATGCATTGGTATGCCGTAAATGTGAAGAGCCGCACTGTGTTAATGCTTGCCCGGTAGAGGCAATTGAACAACAAGAAGATAAGTTATTGATAAGACATAATATGAGATGTATAAGTTGTAAATCATGTTCCTATGCTTGTCCTTATGGCACAATATATCCAGAAAATGTTCCGCTATTAATTCATAATTGTGATTTTTGTTTTGAGAGAAGGGATCAAAAGGATGAGATATTATGTGTAAAGAGCTGCCCTTATGGTGCATTAGGTTTAAAGAAAGGTGATATCGGACTGGATGAAAATAGTTTTTTAGTTGGTGATAATATTATAGTTCACTCAACTCATTGGAATAGGGAGAAGGCATGATTTACATATTTTATTTTTTATTTTATGGATTTTTTTTAACAGCTATTATCGGACTTCTAGCCAGTTGGATAGATAGAAAGGTTACAGCCAGGATACAATATCGCGTTGGCCCACCTCTTTTGCAACCATTGATAGATATTGTAAAGCTTCTAGGTAAAGAGACACTTATTCCAGCAGGTTCATCAAAGATAACGTTTTTGATGGCCCCAATTATTGGCTTGGCAAGTGTGATATTAGTATCTACTTTATTATGGATAAATAATATTAACCCGGCAAAAAGTTTTTTAGGTGATTTAATAGTAGTATTATATTTTTTAGTAATTCCTTCTGTAAGTATTATTATAGGTGGTTTTGCATCAAGAAATCCACTTGCAAGTTTAGGTGCATCAAGAGAGATGAAGCTCGTATTAAGTTATGAGCTTCCTTTTATACTTGCGATGTTAGTTACGGTGATAAAATCTGGGTTTACTTTTAGACTTGGTGAGATATTAGCTTTTCAAGCACAGAACGGAGCCTTGGTTAGAAGTTGGTCTGGTGTTTTAGCTTTAATTGTGGCCATAATATGTATGCAGGCTAAATTAGCACTAGTCCCTTTTGACATCCCTGAAGCAGAAACGGAAATTAGTGGTGGCGTATTAATAGAGTATTCGGGTTCTGGACTTGCTATTTATAAACTTATGAAGAATATGCTTCTGTTTACACTTCCATTCTTTTTAATAATTGTATTTATAGGTGGTTTAAAATTTGATGGTATACATCTCTTGTATGGTGTGTTAAAATATATTTCATTAGTCGCCTTGATGACAGTTATAAGAAATACCAATCCCCGGGTAAGGATTGACCAGGCCGTCAAGTTTTTCTGGGGGCCTATGACTATAATTGCTATAATAGCTGTAGTATTGGCATTATTAGGAAGATAATATGAGTATGAAATTAAAAGCACTTCTAAAATCGGCGTGGGTATTTCATTTGTCCACCGGGAGCTGTAACAATTGTGATATTGAAATACTGGACTGCCTTACTCCGAGATTCGATATTGAGCGGTTTGGTATGCTTCTTGTAGGGAGCATAAAACACGCTGACGTTCTTTTAATTACTGGTTCAGGTAATCGGAAGTCGATGGAAAGGGCAAAAAGACTATATGAACAGATACCAAAGCCATGCCTTGTAGTAGCAGTAGGAGAATGTGCTTTATCAAGAGGTATGTTTATTCATAGTTATAACTGTCCTGTTCCGATAGATAAGGTTATTCCTGTAGATGTTTATATACCGGGTTGTCCCCCAAAGCCAGAGGCAATAATTGCCGGTGTAGTAAAATTGATTGAGAAAGTTAAAAAAGGTACTGAGAAAAAGTCATAAGTTTAAGGTATAGGAATTTTAATAATTCCTATACCTTAAATAAGGAATATGATTTATTATTATGAAGAATATTAAAGACAAGATATTCAAGGGTGTAATAAATATTGCGGTGAGGGTGAATTAAGGGGTTTCAAGGGGAAGAATTCCCCTTGAATATCTTGTCTGTACTAATTATCATATTGAATGACAAAGGAGCCGAAGTATGAGACGGGAAGAAGTTTTATGTGATTTAAGAAAAAAATTTAAGGATGACATAATTGAAGTTTTAGATAAATCTCCTAAGAGAGTATATATCGAGATTAAACCTGAATCAATAATTCAAGTAGCAAGTTATATTTTTAAAGATTTAAAAGCTAGGTTCAATACCGCCTCTGGTGTAGACACACGCTATCATATGGAAATTCTTTACCATTTTTTGATCGAAGATATTAATCTATTGATTTCTTTAAGAGTAAAATTACAAAAACCAAAATTAGAAATAGATTCTCTTTCAACTATATTTGAAGGTGCAAACTGGATAGAAAGAGAAATACATGAAATATTAGGTATAAATTTTAAAGGCCATCCTGATTTGAGAAGACTTCTTTTACCAGACGATTGGCCAGATGGTGTTTATCCATTAAGAAGGGATTATAAAGAGTGGGATAAGAACGCTATCAGAGATAGAGGGGTATAATGGCAAAAACAATAATACCAATAGGTCCATATCATCCATTACAGGAGGAGCCGGAATTCTTTATACTTACTGTTGAAGGAGAAAAGGTTGTAGATATTGATGTGCATATTGGCTATAATCATAGAGGAATAGAGAAACTCTCTGAGACAAAGACATTTGATCAGTCCACTTTTGTGATAGAGAGAATTTGTGGTATATGTTCAACAAGTCATCCCTTTGCCTATACGAGAGCAGTAGAGGATATTATTCCTATAGAAGTGCCAGAGAGAGCCAAATATATAAGGACTATAATAGCTGAAGGTGAAAGGATACACTCACATCTCCTATGGTTAGGTCTTGCCGGCCACTTCTTAGGATATGATACTGTATTTATGTGGACATGGAAGCTAAGAGAAGAGATTCTTGATGTGATGGAGATATTAACCGGGAACAGAAATAATTATGCTATGTTTAAGCCCGGAGGGGTAAGAAGGGATATAAAATCTGAAGATATACCAGTGGTTATTAAAAAGATTGATTCTATCGTACCTACATTGGAGATGCTGAAAAAAGCAGTTATAGACGATCCGGTTATACATGCTCGGACGAAAGGAATAGGCGTTCTTTCAAAAGAAGACGCTATAAATTATTGTGCACTTGGACCCACTGCAAGGGCTTCGGGTGTAGCCAGAGATGTGAGAAAAAACTCACCTTATGGAGCTTATGATAAAGTAGAGTGGGATATGATAGTTACCCATAACGGTGATGTTTTTGATAAATTGGTAGTAAGAGTATTAGAGGTCTTTGAGTCAATAAAGATAATAAAGAACTGCTTCTTGAACCTACCAGGCGGTGAAATAGATGCTAATATTAAGGATATTCCTCCAGGGGAAGGTATAGGACATATAGAAGCGCCAAGAGGCGAGTGTTTCCATTATGTAAGAAGCGATGGAACAAACAGGCCTGTTCGTCATAAGGTCAGGGCGCCTACATTTATGAACCTTCCTACATATAAAGCTACTGTTATAGGTGAGGACATTTCAGATGCGACGATAATTTTAGCTGCTATAGATCCTTGCTATTGTTGTACAGAAAGAATGACTGTATGTAACACAAAGAGGAAGAAGATATATAGTGGGGAAGATTTAATTAAACTTTCTCGAGAAAAAACCAAGATATTAAGAAATAAGATGGGTGTTAAATGAATTTAACTACGCAATTTTTTAAATTCGATAATCTATCCATGTTTGTGGGAATATTTATTGGAATATTTTTCCTGCTAATTATTATTTATTCTTTTGGGTTTATGTCGCAGAAAAAAAGACTGATTTACTATTATTCTTATTTAATCCTTACTTTTATAAGTTCACTCGGTGCTGTCTTTTCCAATAACCTTATTCTCTTTATGGTATTCTGGGGATTTTTAGGACTTCTTTTATATTTATTAATCGGATTTGGTCAAACGGAACATGCTTCTTATACGGCTAAAAAAGCATTTATAATAATCGGTGGCACAGATGCCCTTATGCTTCTTGGGCTGGCTATTATTTGGCAACTTACAGGTTCACTTCAGATGGATAGAATAAACATAACATTAAATACAAAGATAGCGGTTTTAGCATATATGTGCCTTGCAGTAGGTGCTTTTGCTAAGGCAGGCGCTATGCCATTTCATACTTGGGTTCCAGATACCGCCCAAGATGCCCCCACACCGGTTACTGCCTTTTTTCCAGCATCACTAGATAAGTTTTTGGGGATATACTTCCTTGCCAGAATTTCCCTGTATATGTTTAAAATGAGCCCAGCTTTAAATACAGTCTTAATGATGATAGGCAGTTTTACTATTGTGGCTGCGGTTATGATGGCACTTGTACAACATGATTTAAAGAAACTTTTAGGGTATCATGCTGTAAGCCAGGTCGGTTATATGGTCTTAGGAATTGGTACAGGTAATCCTATCGGTATAGCAGGTGGATTGTTTCATATGCTAAACAATGCTATATATAAATCCTGTCTCTTTCTTTCAGGTGGTGCAGTGGAAAAAGAAGCAGGAACAACTGATCTTGAGAAGCTAGGTGGTTTTGCTAAGATTATGCCTATTAGCTTTATTACATTCTTAATAGCATCATTAGCAATCTCGGGAGTACCCCCTTTAAATGGGTTTGTTTCAAAATGGATGATATACCAGGGTATAATAAAGACAGCTGGTAATGGTAGTCATCTCTGGATAATATGGCTTATTGCAGCTATGTTCGGTAGCGCCCTTACCCTAGCGAGTTTTATGAAATTAATCCATGCTGTATTTTTAGGACAGCCGGTTAATGTGCAATATTTACTTGACCAAACATCGATGAAGGGTAGAGTGATGAATAATAAGCCAAGAGAAGCTAGTCCAACTATGTGGATTCCTCAGGTTTTTCTTGCAGTTCTCTGTGTAATATTTGGTGTATTTGCTTACAGAATACCTCTTAAAATGTTTATCTTCCCAAGTTTAGAAGGGAAGGTAGAATTCTTCGGTATATGGAATGCAAGTCTTGCTACTATTTTAATAATTGTGGGGATTATAGTTGGTGTTATAATTTATTTTTTGGGCACAATCACAAAAACTAGAGAGACGGAAGCCTTTATTGGTGGAGAAATATTGGAAAAACAGACAAATATGAGGGTTTCAGGAACCGAATTTTATGATACAATAAAAGACATAACTCCCTTAGATACTATTTATAAATTAGCCGAAAGAAAAGTATTTGATATTTACGACATTGGCACTAAAATGACCTTTGGATTTAATAAGATTTTGAGCTATTTACACAATGGTATACTCCTTACATATCTTTCCTGGTGTCTTTTAGGAATGATAATACTATTTTATATTTTATTAAGGTAATGAGATGATAGAATTATATATTTTATTAGTGCTTATGATTGTTGGAGCGATAGTCGCGATTGAGTTAAAAGACCTGCTTTCTGCTGTAATATCTATTGGAGCTGTTGGTATGGTGCTTTCGATAGTTTTTTTAATAATTAAAGCACCCGATTTAGCTATTACACAGATTGTTGTTGAAATGTTGTGCTTTATTATATTGTTAAGGGCGATCTTAAAAAAAGATCTTCCATTTTCAACAACTGGTAGTTGGCTTTTTAATACTTTTGTTGCTGCAGGTTTTATTGCAATATTCTTATTTGTAGCTGTAAAAGCCTTTAAAGATTTACCTGAATTTGGCTACCCTATTATGAGAGTTGCCAACATATATCTGAAAGAAGGGTTAGTTAAAACAGGTGCATCTAACCTCGTTTCTTCAATTATTCTTGATTTTAGGGCCTATGATACTCTAGGCGAGGCTACGATATTATTTACCGCGGTAATAGGTGTTCTAACTATTGTTCGGCGTATAGGCAGAAAGAAAAAAGATGAGATTGTGGAGGAAGACGATGAGTAAAGAACATGATGCAGGTATGTCTCTAATTGTAAAAGTAATTACCCGTTTCACTGTAGGACTTATACTACTTTATGGAATTTATATAGTTTTACACGGTCATATATCGCCTGGAGGAGGATTTGCTGGTGGAGTTATTATAGCACTTTCTTTTGTAAACCTTATGCTTGCTTATGGTAAAGATGTGGCTTTAAAGAAACTTCCTAGAAAAACAATTTCGTTTTTTGAAAGTACCGGTGCCCTTCTATTTTTAAGTATAGCTCTAATAGGATTTTTTGGTGGATACTTCTTTTTAAATTTTATATCAAAGGGAGAACCTTTCAGGTTATTTAGTGCAGGTATTATACCTTTTTGCAATATAGCCATAAGTCTTAAAGTTGGCGCCGGGCTTTTTGCTATATTTATCGCCTTGGTATTATTAAAATTTGATTGGGAGAAAAAAGAATGATAATATATTTGCTTTGTCTTATGCTTTTTTGTTGCGGACTTTATTGTATTTTAGTAAAAAGAAATATAATCAAGATTATTTTGGGAATTATTATAGCAGAATATGCTGTGAATCTTTTCTTTATACTAGTAGCTTATCGTATGGAAGGCAGGGCTCCAATTCTTTCATCTGAGGTTGAAATTGTTAATATGGTTGATCCTCTTCCTCAAGCACTTGTTCTTACTTCAATTGTGATTGGGCTAGCAACAACAACATTGCTTGTGGCTATCGCAATGAGAATATATGAAAAGTACGGGACGTTTGATATTACAAAAATTAAGGAGTTAAAGGGATGATAGCTATATCTCATATAATACCGCTTTTTGTGGCTATATCTCTATTAGGGGCATTTATAATTTCAATAATTGGTAAGAGGTTAAAATGGATACCAGATGTAATAGGAAACATAACCACACTCATTTTATTAGGTCTTTCTGTTTTAGCTATGTGGACGATAGTTACAAAAGGTACTCTTGTATATAGTGTTGGTAGCTGGAAGTTACCCATTGGAATAGCTCTTGTATTAGACGGTTTGACGGCCTTTATGCTAATAACTGTAAATCTGATAGCGTTTTCCGTTTCCATTTATTCCATAAGTTATATGGAGAGATTTACCTCGAAATGGAAATTTTATACATTATTCCTGTTGATGGTGGCTGGGATGAACGGGGTAGTGGTAAGCGGTGACATATTTAATCTATTTGTATTTTTAGAAATAGCCTCTGTTGCAAGTTATGCCTTAGTTGCTTTTGGTACAGAACGTCATGAGCTCGAAGCAGCGTTTAAATATACTGTAATGAGTAGCGTAGGTTCACTTTTTCTCCTTCTTGGAATCGTATTTTTATATAGTTATACCTCTACATTGAATATGGCGGATATGGCGAATATTCTGGCTCAAAAAAGTGCAAGTAATATTATCATCATGGTGATCGTCTTATTTATTATGGGGTTTGGGCTTAAGGCAGCGCTTGTTCCTTTTCATGCCTGGCTTCCGGATGCTCATCCTTCTGCACCAGCTCCAATATCGGCAATGCTTTCAGGGGTATTAATAAAATCACTGGGAATATATACATTATGTAGAATTTTTTACAATGTAATTGGAATAAACCCTACCCTCTCTTCAATACTTATGATACTAGGAACCCTATCCATGGTTATTGGAGTATTTTTAGCTATTGGACAATGGGATTTTAAGCGACTTCTAGCCTACCACTCTATAAGTCAGATTGGGTATGTTATTCTAGGGATTGGTCTGGGCACCCCACTTGGTATAATAGGGGGTTTGTTCCATCTTTTTAATCACTCCGTATTTAAATCATTGCTATTTTTGAATTCAGGGGCGGTGGAATATGCAACTGGTACGCGCGACTTACAAGAAATGGGAGGATTAGCAACAAAAATGCCTATCACAAGTACTACAAGTCTTATTGCCTCTATGTCAATTGCAGGTATTCCTCCTTTTAATGGTTTCTGGAGTAAATTGATTATTATAATTGCAGCTGTACAAGCTAATCATTTAGGATATGCTTTCTGGGCTGTTTTAGCAAGTATATTAACTTTAGCATCTTTTACGAAGGTTATGAAGTATGCCTTCTTTGGTGAACTGAGAAAGAGATGGAGTGAAGTAAAGGAAGTACCTTTTTTTATGAAAATAGCGATGGTAATTCTGGCACTTATTTGTGTAGTTGGAGGAGTTTTACTCATTTCTAATATAAATGAGGTTTTTCTTAAACCTGCTTCTGACGTGCTTTTGGAAGGCACAAAATATGCTGATATAGTCTTTAAGGGGATACAGTAGATGAAGAGTAAAATAATTATGTTTTTCGTAGCATTTATAGTATGGTGTCTTTTAAGCTGGGTGCCAGATTGGCAGCACCTTATTGTTGGTGGATTTGTTTCTGCATTTGTTACCTTTATGATAGGAGATTTATTTATAACCCGGCCACATGTATTAAAACATCCGTTGCGGTATTGGTATTTTTTTGCTTATTATTTACCTATATTCTTATGGGAATGTTTTAAGGCTAATCTGGATGTTGCCTATCGTGTCTTGCATCCTCGGTTACCTATAAATCCAGGAATAGTTAAAGTAAAAACTGAATTAAAGACAGATACAGCCTTAACGTTTCTAGCCAACTCCATAACCTTGACTCCTGGTACAATGAGTGTTGATATAGATAAAGATAATGGTATTCTATATATACACTGGATTAATGTAAAGACAAAAGATATTGAATCGAGCACGAAAATTATTGTTGAACCCTTTGAAAAAATATTGAAAAAGATTTTTGATTAGAGGATAGGATATGAAGATATTTAGATGGTTTATTAGTATGATTTTTTTAGTAGGAATTATTATTTTTATTATAATACGCCCGCTACCATTTCTATTTTATCCCGACCTTCCCTATGTTGGGTTTTTAGGTAGAGCCCTTTACATAATTATTCTAGCCTGTATTTTATGCCTTTACCGAGTATGGAGAGGCCCAACCGGAGCTGATAGGATAGTTGCCCTCGATATTCTGGGAATTTTGATTGTCGGACTATGCGCGGTTTTGACTATTTCAACAGGCAGGCCTTGGTATATAGATATAGGCATAGCATGGGCACTTCAGAGCTTTATATGCGCACTTGCACTTTCTAAGTATTTGGAGGGGAAAGGATTTGATGATTAATATTATAGGTTTGATATTTATAAGTATAGGAATAGCTTTTGATTTTTTTGGATGTCTGGGGCTTGTACGTCTTCCAGATGTATATTGTCGTTTGCAAGCAGCAACAAAGTGTGTTACTCTTGGTACTTGTAGTATTCTATTTGGCTCGTTCCTTATAGTCGGATTTACTGCTGCTGGAATGAAATCCCTCTTATGTATAATATTTGTTATTTTAACCGCTCCAGTAGCAGCACATGCTATAGCAAGAGGTGCACATAGAGCAGGAGTAAAACTCTGGAAAGATAGTATTGTTGATAAATATGCGGAAGATAAAGAGGGAGAAGCCTAAAGTAGGATTAAATAATAAGTAAGGATAAAATTATATTATGAAACTTCCAAAAGTAAGAGAATTGATAGAGGCAATAAAGGCGCTTATCCAGGGACCGTATACTTCTAAATTTCCAAAGGAACCGCATACGTCTCATCCAAATTTCAGGGGTCAGCCTGAATTTAATCAAGAAAAGTGTGTTGGTTGCCTTGCCTGTGAGGAAGTATGCCCTGCAGAAGCTATCGTTCATAAAGATATAGTCGGTGAGAACAACTGTGCAAAACGAATTATAATCCATTATACAGATACCTGTATATTCTGCGGACAGTGTGAGGCTGCATGCATTGTTAATCACGAAGGGGTTAAATTGACCAACGATTGGGAACTTTCATTTTTTGACCGTAGCGAATCCGATGAGAGGATAGAAAAGGAGCTGCAGCTCTGTGAAATTTGTGGGAAACCTATTGCCTGTAAGGATCATTTAAAATGGATTTCTGAAAAAATAGGTGAATTATCCTATTCAAATCCTACCCTATATTTATCCCACCTAAAAAGCCTTGGCATTATAGATGAAAATATTATATCAGCATTGAAAGATAAGGGACGTTCTGATCGAGTAAAAATTCTTTGTGCCCGTTGTAGAAGAGAAACTACCTTAACTACAAAGTGAAAAATATAAAATGAATGAATAAAATTTAATGAAGAAATTATGATAGATGGAAAAAGATATAGGGCACACAGAAAATACCTTCAAGGATATCCTTAAGAAAAATATAATGATTGACGTATTAACTGTTTCAGCTACTTCAGCTTAAGAGGCGGCAGATAAGATGGTTAAAGATGGAGTTAAAGCCATCTTAATTTTTGCCCCTACCTACATAATATTACTACTAGAAATTAAGTTACATAATGTTGATTTATCTATTGAATTTGAAAGGTTGACTTATTACTTATCTTCATAATAAAATTATTTCTATTTTAAATTTGTGATTTTTTTCACAAAATTATTTGTAAATGTTTTAATTAATATAAGAATTGTTGAATAAGTATTTTTTAAGAAAGAAATATGAGTTTAGATTAAAAATAACTATTAAGTAAAGTTTCTAAAAATATTAAAAATTAGAAATTAGAAAGGGATGGAAAAAGATGGAAGATCTTATGATAAGCGAAGTAACTAATTGTTATGAGAATAAATCAGAAAATCTTATACAAATACTTCGAGAAATTCATAAAAAACAAAATTATATTACTCCTACTCAATTGGAAGAAGTAGCTCAAAAGTTGAATCTTCCTTTAAGTAAAGTGTATGGAGCAGTCACTTTTTATACCTTATTAAGTTCAAAGCCCAAAGGTAAATATGTATTAAGAATTTGTTCCAGTACTCCTTGTTATATGGCTGGAAGTGAGAATTTATTAAAGTATCTTAAAAATAAACTCAAAATTCAAGAAGGAGAAACTAGCGCAGATGGACTTTTTACTTTAGAATTAACTAGTTGTTTAGGTCTTTGTGCAGTTGCTCCAGCAATAATGGTAAATGATAGAGTATATGGTGACTTGAATAATCAGAAATTGGACCAAATAATTGATAGGCGTAAAAGAGGAAAAATAGAAAAAGAAAAATTTGTTAGTTTAGGAGCAAATATTTTAAGCAATAAAGAGGGAAGGATAGTTTTACAAAATTGTGGAATTATTAATCCCGAATCAATCGAAGAATATAAATTAAAAAGCGGATATACTGCTTTATCTAAAGCAATTAAAGAGATGACCCCTCAAGAAGTAATTAATGAAGTAAAAAAATCAAAATTAGTAGGTCGAGGAGGAGCAGCCTTTCCCACAGGTTTAAAATGGGAATTTACTTTTAGAGCAGCAGATAAACCTAAATATATAATTTGCAACGCAGATGAAGGAGAGCCAGGAACTTTTAAAGACCGTTTAATTTTAGAAAATGATCCCCATAAAATTGTAGAAGCAATGGTTATTGCGGGGTATGCTGTTGGTGCAGAATATGGTTATATTTATATTCGAGGAGAATATAACCTTTCTATAAAGAGAATAAAACAAGCTATCGAGAGGGCAAAAGAACAAAATTATTTAGGGAAAAATATCTTGGGGACTAAATTTTCTTTTAATCTAGTAATTAGAGAAGGGGCAGGAGCATATATTTGTGGCGATGAAACTGCTCTAATGGAATCTATTGAAGGTAAAAGAGGAGAACCAAGATTAAAGCCTCCTTATCCTCCTACCTCAGGGCTTTGGAACAAACCAACAGTAATAAACAATGTAGAAACTTTAGCTAATATTCCTTCCATTATTTTAAAAGGAGCAAATTGGTATAATAAAATTGGACTAGCTGAAAGTACCGGGACTAAAGTGCTTACCCTTTTAGGAGATGTAAAAAATCAAGGAGCAGTAGAAGTACCATTAGG
>Ga0315279_10007094_pt1 | contig 13943 bp, 9 predicted proteins | sample YL17G06_20_MG_FD_203694 | JGI IMG/M metagenome (GOLD analysis project Ga0315279, IMG submission 203694) | Sediment microbial communities from Yellowstone Lake, YNP, Wyoming, USA - YL17G06_20 | ecosystem: Environmental > Aquatic > Freshwater > Lake > Sediment | place: USA: Wyoming | collected... | reverse complement strand
CGATAGGAATGTCGGATGGATCACGGGCCAGAACAATCTAATAATGATAAGTTATAACGGCGGAGATAACTGGCTGCCGCAAACTCAGCAGTTTCCGAATGAAAATCTTTACGGGCTGGATATTTTAACGAACGGCTTCGTTTTTGGCTGCGCGGTCGGTTCCTTGGGCAGGATACTCATTTATGACCATCCGGTGATTCAATCAATCCAGCCGGCAAGCGGACAGCAGGGAACATCGATTGATCTTACAATTTATGGATCAGGTTTCCAGGAGGGGATGGCTGTTCAGATTACTGGAGCAGGTATAGGAGCCAGCGCCCCTCAGTTTATAAGTTCAACAGAAGTTATTGTTTCAGTAAATATTGATCCCGCCGCGCCCACCGGGCCTCGAACCATAACTCTTATAAATCCTGACCAATCGCAGGCATCGGGAAATTTCGAAGTTACTCCTGCCGGGGTTTTAAACTATCCCACGATTTCAAAAATCACGCCTGATTATATATTTGTCGGAGAAGTAAAACTGATCACGATCGAAGGCACGAATTTACAGAATGGGGCGATAGTAGTCTTCAGCGATGAGGGCCTTAATGTGCAATCAACAAGCTATATCTCTTCAAATCAAATTGTTGTCAGCCTGGAAGCCCGGTCATCCGCGATAGAGGGTACATCCGGCATCACAATCGTCAATCCGGCACCGGACTATACGGCGACTTCAGAACCTGACGCCATCAGCATCATTAAACCCAAGATAATCTCTATTTCTCCGTTTTCCATCAATCAGGGGACAACAACGACCATTGTCATTACCGGAATAGGTCTTATCCCCGGATTTACGTTAAACCTTGGCTCCGGGGTAACGGTAAACTCAATAACCGTCGATTCATCAAACGAGGCGCACGCGTCTGTAACCATAGCCGCGGATGCTCCAACCGGCGGGCATGACGCGATTATAACCATGCCTTCAGGGTATTCATTCTCAAAGGATAACGCGATAAACGTGCAGGCAAACATTCCCGGCATAACAAATCCCGTCATAAGCACGGTAAGTCCGAACACGATAACGCAGGGAACCTCCACGACTATCATGGTAAACGGAACAAACTTCCAGAACGGCGCGGCGCTTGCTTTTTCGGGCGTCGGCCTGGGCGTCAATTCCGTGACATTTATTTCACAAACAAGCTTGGAGGCAAGCATTACCGCGTTAAGCGACAGCCAGATCGGGCCCAGAAATTTAATTATAGTAAATCCCGACCAGGGATCAGGGGTGTTAAATAACGCTGTAACCGTGTTAGCCAAAATCCCGTTAAACAATCCCGCTTTGTCAAAATGCGTCCCAAACAGCGGCCGGCCGGGAGAAACGCTGAACCTGACCCTAAACGGCAGCAACTTCCCGTATCCTGTCGATGGCGTAACGGTCGGGATTGATTTTAATGATCCCGGGATAACGGTCAGCAATGTAAGAGTGATCAGCCCGACGCAGATCACTTTTACCGCGACCCTTAGCCAGACTGATACTACCGTCGGGCCGCATAAAATAACCGTTACGGTAAGGGACCCGGCTGGAAATGAAACCGGCGCGGCGATTTTAGAGAACGGATTTACCGTGCTCGACCGGACGGGAAATTTTGCGGAGGTCATCTCCAAAAATCCCTGGTATCCGCAAAGGGATGGGGACTTAACGCTCCAGATCCGGGTGCTTGAGTCCGGCAATTACCGTGTTGTTATTTTTAATCCTGATTATACTATGCTTAACGCCGGCGTTTATTTTAACGCCGGGCAGAATAAGTTTGTTGTCAGCAGGGCGTCCAATAACTGGTCAAACGGTATTTATAAGGTGATCGTGGTGAAAGATAATAAAATAGTCGGCAATTGGAAATTTGCGGTGGTGAACAATTGAAAAAATTATTTATTCTTCTTATAATTTCTGTTCTAGCATATCCTGCGCTTTCGGAATTTCAGGCTGTTGACCCGACCGCCCGTTCCACGAACGCGAGGATTGTCGGGATGGGCCGCGCTTTTACCGGGCTGGCGGATGATCCCTCGGCGATATTTTTTAATCCGGCGGGGCTGGGCTCGCAAAAGACACTGCAGTTTTCTTCAATGTCGGGTAAATTTATCGAAGATTATAACTACCTGTCCGCGGCGGCAGCCATTCCCACAAAATACGGCGTTTTTTCGATCGGCTACGGATCTTTTAATATCGGAGGAGCTTTGCCCACCGTCACGCAGGAGGGGTCCAATCCGAGCGATCCGATATACATAGTTGATCCAACGCAAACGCAAATAAGCGACCAGAACAGCGCGTATCTATTATCCTACGCGCTAAAATTTCCCAAACGCCTTTCCGTCGGAGCAAACTTAAAACTCTTTTCAGCCGGATTGACCGGCGGCGGGATCGCAAATGGATCGGCCACTGGTTCGGAAATGGACCTGGGCATATTATACGAAATCAATCCCGCACTCAAAGCCGGGGCTTCTCTTATCGACGCGTTGCCGGCTTCAATGGGGGGAAAATTAACTTTTTCCAACGGATATTATGAAACCTATCCTGTAAAATTGAGGGTTGGCCTGGGCTGCAAGGTCTTAGGCCAGGAAAAAGCGTTAAGGGCGGCCGGAAACCATGAATTACTGGCGGCATTTGATGTTGAATCCGCTCCCACGGTATCCGGCAGGCCGGTGCTGTACCATGCCGGCCTGGAATGGAAGCCGCACAAAATGGTGGCGCTCAGGCTGGGGCTTGACCAATCTTTGTTTGACAACTTAAACAAGAGCACCAGCGTTGTTTCCGACCTGACTTACGGGATCGGCTTGTATTACGCGAATTTCAGATTTGACTACGCCCTTCACCAGTTCGCGAATTTCCCGTTGAACAGTTCGTACTTCTCATTCTCGTTTGTACCGCAAATCATCGAGAAACCAAAAGAAAAAGTTGTGATATTCGAGCCCCAGGACAAATTGATCACGTTTGATCAGTCCGTAAAGGTTAGGGGCCTGATAGACGACACCGACATAAAACAGCTTCAGATAAACGGCAACAGGGTGGAGATTACTTCAAAGAATTTATTTGAATACAATTCGCCGCTTAATGTCGGCAAAAATAAAATAGAGATCAATTCTTATGAACAAAAAGGGAAACCAGGAACTCCGTTGGATTATAAAAAGATAAGGGTGCTCAGGCTTAGAACGTTCCCCGATGTCCCGGATGGCCACTGGGCCAGGCGGCAGATAGCGCTTGTCTCGATGCTTAATATTGTTAACGGATATCCGGACGGCATGTTCCGGCCTGAAGGCGACATTACAAGGGCTGAGATGGCGACTATTTTGATGAGAGCGGGGCAACCCGTTAATCATGTAAAGCGAGTGACTGGAAATTTTAATGATGTAGAAAATGACCATTGGGCCGTAAGATATATTATGGCCGCGTCAGCGACCGGAGTTGTTGAAGGGTATCCGGACGGGTCATTCAGGCCCGACGGGAAGATCACCCGGGCGGAAGGGCTGACGATGATCACCCGTTTCTCAGGCGTCAACCGGGAGCCGTACGCGTTCCAATACTTTGCCGATGTCCAGCCGTCAAGCTGGTCGGCCCAGATCATCGCGGGGGCGGAAAAAGCCGGACTGCTTGAATTCCTGAAGGGAAAACCATTTGAGCCGAACCGCGCATTAACTCGCGCTGAAGCGGTTGAAATATTGTACCGAACGCAATTTATCCAAAATCTTCTCAATAAAGATTTGTTGAACTGGGAAACTTATTAAAAAAAGTGGCAAATTCTGAACTGCGTGTTTTTTACGGCACATCTCATCCTGAACTCGGTGAAAAAATCGTCAAGTATCTCGGCTTAAAACCCGGAGAAATTAAACTCTCGCGTTTTTCCGGCGGAGAAATCTACGCCCGCATCCTTGAAAACATCCGCGGCCAGTCCGCGGTTATCATTCAGACCTGCACGGAAAAAGTCAACGAAGATTTAATGGAGCTTTTTATTGTTATTGACGCGTTAAAGCGCGCTTCAGCTAAATCTGTTGCCGTGGTCATTCCGCATTTTGGTTACGCGCGCCAGGACCGCAAGGCGGCCTCGCGCGAGCCGGTTTCCGCCAGATTGGTTGCCAATCTTTTGGAAACAGCGGGCGCGGATCGCGTGGTCAGCATGGATTTGCATTCTGATCAAATTCAGGGATTTTTTAATATTCCGGTTGATACCTTAACTGCCATGCCGCTTTTTTCAAATTATCTGAAAGCTAAAAATCTTGCCGATCCTGTTGTGGTCGCGCCCGATACCGGCCGCGCGAAAGTTGCAAAGAGATTATCAGACCGCATAGGAGCGGGCCTTGCCATTTTGCATAAAGTCCGAGAGGAACATCATCAGTCGGAAGTCACCCATGTGGTCGGTGATGTCAAAGGAAAAACTGTCATTTTAACAGACGATATGATCGACACAGCTGGAACTATTACCAGTGGAGTAGGAGCATTACGGCAAGCCGGCTGCAACAGGGATGTCTATGTGGTAGCTACACACGGCATCTTTTCCGGTTCGGCTGTGGAGCGGATGACAGGGGCAAATTTTGCGGAAGTGGTCGTCACCGATTCCATCCCTATGCCGAAGGAGAAGCAGTTTAAGGGATTAAAAATACTTTCCGCGGCGGAGCTTCTGGGCGAGGCAATCAGGCGCAATTACGAAAACAAGTCGATCACATCATTATTTGATTAGGATTTTAGGCCTATAGGTAGTTAGGAAAAATGCAGAAAATTAAAATCGGGGTTATAGGATTTGGCACGGTTGGATCGGCGGTTTTAGGGCTTATCCGGCAGAATGGCGCATTAATATCAAATAGAATAGGATTAAGATTTGAAGTTTCAAAAGTTGCGGATATTTCAAAAAAAGTGCACCATCCCAAACTGGTGCGCAACGCTTACCAGATTATAAATGACCCGGAGATATCGATTGTAGTTGAAGCGGTCGGCGGGACAAAACCAGCTCTCGACTATATTTTATCCGCTATCAGGGCCGGAAAGCATGTCGTGACTTCGAATAAAGAGGTCATCGCTCTTTACGGCGATAAAATATTTAAGGAAGCGGCGAAAAATAAGATAATGGTCCGCTTTGAAGGGGCGGTGGGGGGCGGCATCCCGATCATCGGCCCGCTGTCTTCCGATTTGCTGGCTAATGATTTAACCGAGGTTTACGGCATCGTCAACGGCACGACCAATTTTATTCTTTCAAAAATGGCAAAGGACGGTCTGGAATTTGCCGAAGCGTTAAAAGAAGCGAAGGAGCTGGGATATGCCGAGGCCGATCCCAAAAAAGATATAGAGGGCTATGACGCTTCTTATAAAGCCGCCATACTTGCCTCCGTCGCTTTTGGAGCGAAGATAGCCTGGAAATCAATTTATTTTGAAGGCATTGGCAAAATAACTCAAGAAGATATCCGATACGCTGATGAGATCGGATATATAATAAAACTCCTGGCCGTCGCCAAAAAATCAGCCGGCGGCTGCGAGGTTCGCGTGCACCCGACCTTAATACCCAAAGACCATCCGCTGGCATCGGTTTCCGGCCCCATGAACGCCATATATGTCAAGGGAAACGCGGTCGGGGAGCTCATGTTTTACGGGCCGGGGGCGGGTGGGGCGCCAACCGCGTCGGCAATCGTGGGCGACATCATCGCTATCGTGAATCCAAAATTCCAAATGCTAAATCCCGATTTGAGATCTTTAAAGATAAAATCTATCAATGAAATTTTAAGCCGTTATTATGTCCGCTTGACCGCGCCGGACAAACATGGAGTTTTGGCCGGTATCTCAAAGGCATTTGCCGATTGTAAGGTGAGCATCGCGGCGGTCATGCAGAAAGAAACGGTTGGCAAGACCGCGACGATAGTTATTATTATCCACGAAGCAAAGGAAAAAAACCTCCGCCGGGCTGTCGCCAGATTAAAAAAGCTTCCGGTGGTCAAAAAAATCTGCAACGTTATTCGCGTGGGATTATAACGCCTCAGCTGAAAAAGATCATCTGGATGGCGATTATTAGAAGATATATCCCAAAAATTTTTCTAAGCATAATATCAGGCATCGGCTGTGCGATGACCGCGCCGATGTAGCCGCCGATCAAGAATCCAATCGCCATAAAAACAGCGAATTTAATATTTAAATTTCCCGCCTGATAATATTTCATGGCGGCTAAGATACCGACCGGAAGAAGAAGAGCCGCGATTGATGTTCCCTGCGCCATGTGCTGGGTCATCTTGAAGATTAAAAGAAGCGCGGGGATAAGCATAGTAGCGCCGCCAATGCCTAACAGGCCGCTCAATGTTCCAGCTATAACCCCAATGATTAATAATCCAAATATATTCATAAGGCCTCGATAATCGCGTCCGCCATCTGCGAAGTTCCAACAGCAGTCGGATCATCCCGATGCGGCTTAAGATCGTAAGTGACCGATTTCCCCTCCGCGATTACTTTAGCAATGGCGTTATTTAGACGTCGAGCGGCGTCTTTTTCTTGAAGATAATCAAGCATCAATACCGCCGAGAGAATAACCGCGGTTGGATTTACTTTGTTTAAACCGGTATATTTTGGCGCACTGCCGTGGATGGCTTCAAAAACCGCGATCTCTTCTCCGTAATTAGCCCCGGGGGCAACCCCCAATCCTCCCACCAGCCCCGCGCAGAGGTCAGAAATAATATCTCCGTAGAGATTGGGCAGGACAAGCACATCGTAGAGTTCGGGTTTCTGGACTAACTGCATGCACATATTGTCAATAAGCCGTTCCTCATATTCGATTTTATCTTTATATTCTTTGGCCACCTCGCGCGCGGCGGCAAAAAACAGGCCGTCCGTGAATTTCATGATATTTGCCTTGGTAACGGCGGTCACTTTTTTGCGACCATGCTTTACGGCGTAGTCAAAAGCGAATTTCACGATCCTTTTTGTCCCCGTGATCGAGATCGGCTTGATGCTGATACCGGAATCACCGCGGATTTTTTTGCCTGAGAGATTTTCTATTTCGGCGATCAGCTTTTTAGTTTCTTGCTTGCCTTCTTCAAATTCTATGCCGGCGTATAAATCCTCAGTGTTTTCCCTTACCACCACCAGGTCGATATTTTTGTATTTGCTCCTAACGCCCGCGTACGACCGGCATGGCCTCAGGCAGGCGTAAAGGTCGAGCTCCTTGCGAATGGCAACATTTACCGATCTAAAGCCCGTGCCAATAGGCGTTGTTATCGGCCCTTTTAAGGCAACTTTGTTTTTGCGTATTGAATCGAGCGTTTCTTTTGGCAGGGGAGTGCCGTATTTTTTAATAATATCCGCTCCGGCTTCCGCTATTTCCCAGTTTATTTTTACCCCGGTGGCGTCAACACAACGTCGGGTAGCGTTGCATACTTCCGGCCCGATGCCGTCTCCAGGGATTAAAGTAATGGTATAGGCCATGATGATATTATTATAGCTTAGTTTTATTAAGCTGCAAAGCGGTTTGGAAGCCGAAAACAGAAAATGTAGCGGCGGTCTTTAGACCGCCATGGCGACCTAAAGGTCGCCGCTACATTAATTTAACAGCGAATTTATTCGCGGGTTTATATATGTTATAATTATTCTGTGCTTGAAGGTGTTTTTTGCCCCAACAAAGAGTGCCCGCTTTACCGGATAACCGGCAAAGACAACATTGTAAAGTTTGGAGAATATCCATCCAAGCAGGGAGAGCGCGCAAGATACCTTTGCAAGGCCTGCGGAAAAACTTTTTCCGAACGCGCCAGCTCAAAGTTTTACGGCCTTCACGCGGGTGAAGAAGTAATCGCCAGATTTTTATCAGAATTAGAAGGTGGAAAATCATTAAGCAAAATAAGCCGGGAAATGGGATTCAAGGTTGACACTCTGCGTTCCTGGCGGGATCGATTTTTAGATGGGGGGGGTAGAAAAATGGATGCCAAAAAGAATGAGGTTTTAGAGAGAGCAATGGCTGATGGGGTAAAATTTGTAAACCTTCAATTTACGGATATCCTGGGGACGATAAAATCTGTTTCAATTCCGGTTGAGAGGCTGGCGGATGTTTTAGAAAAAGGGATTTGGTTTGATGGTTCGTCAATTGAAGGATTTGTCCGCATTTGCGAATCAGACATGATACTGGTGCCCGATCCCAACACTTACCAGGTGACTCCCTGGACCACGCCCGAGCGCAAGTCCGCCCGTTTTATCTGTGATGTTCATACGCCCGAAGGCGCGCCCTTTGAGGGCGACCCAAGATCAATCTTGAAAAAAATGCTGGCGGAGGCGGACCGGCTTGGTTATGTCTTCAACTGCGGGCCGGAAGTGGAATTTTACCTTTTTAAAAAGGAAGACGGGAAAATCACAACCGCGCCCCATGATCTTGGCGGTTATTTTGATTATTCCCCGCGCGACATGGCGAGCAATGTCAGAAAAGACATCATCATTGCTCTCGAAGCCATGGGAATGGAAGCGGAGATGGGCCATCATGAATGCGGACCGGGCCAGCACGAGATAGATGTTCGTTACGCCGACGCCCTTACTGCCGCCGACAATGCCATAACTTTAAAATACACGATCAAAGCGATCGCCCACCGCCATGATCTCTATGCGTCATTTATGCCCAAGCCTTTATTCGGTCAGGCCGGCTCAGGCATGCACGTCCATCAGTCGATCTTCAGTAAAGAGGGGAAGAACCTGTTCTTTGATGAAAAAGATAAATACAAACTTTCGCCTCTGGCCTATAATTTTATAGCTGGACAGCTCGAGCACGCCAAGGCGCTCACCGCGATTGTCGCCCCAACCATTAATTCTTACAAACGTTTGGTCTCCGGCTACGAAGCCCCGGTTTATATCTGCTGGGCGCAGATCAACCGCTCAGCTTTAATTAGAATTCCCCGTTACGCTCCGGGCAGAGAGCAATCGACAAGATGCGAGCTTCGAGATCCCGATCCTTCATGTAATCCCTATTTAGCTTTTGCTGTTATGTTGGCAGCGGGATTGGATGGAATAAAGAATGGATTGAAGCCGCCGGCGCCGGTAGAAGAGGATGTTTACAAGTTAGAGGAGTCCCGCCTTAAGGAATTGAAAATCGATATGCTGCCGTTTTCAATAAAGCGGGCGGTAGAGGAGCTGGGAAAAGACGAAGTTGTTAAAGGAGCATTGGGTCAGCATACCTTTGACCGGTTTACCAAAGCCAAGCTTACCGAATTTGATGATTATCGCATGCAGATAACGCCCTGGGAGATCGAAAAATATCTTGAAGCTTTATAGGATTTAAAATGTTTAAAAATACTTCCATACGATTTAAAATTATATTTAACTTATTGTTTTCCCTCTTGGCATTAACCGCAATTTTGATGCTGGCGATCTTTTTGATTGAAAATTACATTGAGAATCAATACGCGGGCGACAATATAAAAAGCGCCCAATATACCATTCAAAAGAAACTGGAATATCTGCTCAAAATAAACAAAGATTATGCGGATTGGGATGAAATGCGTAATTTTATTAAAACTAAAGATCCCAAATGGATAAAGAAAAATGTGACCGACTGGGTGCCTAACCATTTCGGGATCGACCTGATCGCGGTTGCGGACATGTCGGGGAACATTCTTTATCAATACGGGGATTTTCCTGAGTACACAGGCAATATAGCAAATAATCCCTTAGTTAAGAGGAGCCTTAATTATAAGGATGTAACCGGCATATATAAAACTTCAAAAGGGCTGGCTTTTGTCGCCGCCGCTCCTATTGAGAGCTCGCTGGATAAGTTGCCTCAAAACGGCGTTTATATTTATGGGGATTTAATCGATGATAGTCTGGTAAAAGAAGTCCATGAGGCAACCGGATTCGCATCTTCTTTGTATATGGGGGGCAAGCTGATTGCTACCACGCTGACAACGGAAGAGCCGTATTCTGCATCTGCTGCCGCCGTGGTTTACAATGAAAAAAAAGCAGCCGTATCCAAAGGGCTTCTTTCCATGTCGATTTATTTTCCTCTTATTGACCTTAACGGGGAACCGGTCGCCGCGCTCAAAATAATAAGGGATAGAACTGCGTTTTTATCTTCAATTGCCGGATTGATTCCGACCTCAATCCTTGCTTTTATTTTAATGGCTTTCATCGGCTGGAGATTCACCAACATGATTGCATCTCGCCTTCATCAGCTGGAGGAATCTTCTTTGATTATCCAAAAAGGAGAAATTCCTGAACCGCTTAATATTCTGGCGGAAGACGAGATCGGTAATTTAGTAAAATCTTTCAACAAAATGTGCCGGGAACTTAAAGAATCGAGGCAAAAAGCACTTGAGTATAATATGAAATTGGAAGAAGCGAGGGCGCGCAGGATCGAGGATCTTGAAACAGAAAGAGGATCTCTGGAGGAAAAAGTTTCGGAAAGAACAAAAGAGCTTGAAGAAAAACTGGCTGAGCTTGAGGAGTTTCGCAGGGTGGTTGTGGGCCGGGAGCTCAAAATGATAGAGCTGGAAAAGGAAGTCAATTCGTATTTGGCCGAACTCGGGCGAGAGCAAAAATATAAATAATATGATAAGAGAAGTTGAAAAAACACTAATTTATGTTCATCTTAAACTGCTTGCTGTTTTAGTTGTTGCCTTAATGCTTTTATTGGGCTGGGTGTTTGGATTTTACGGATTGAAATTTTCAAACGCGGATGTTACTGCTTTAGCGATTAATTTGGGAATCACCCTCCTTTTGTATCCCATGCTTCGCCGGGGGAAATTTAGTCCATATGTTTCTCACATTATCTTGATTGTTGACCTGATTGCGATCTGCTCGGCGCTTTATTTTGCCGGAGGGATAGAAAACTCCCGCTGGTTTCTTCCCGTTGTCATAATATTTGCCACCGGATATATTTTTAATCTTGAGACGGCCGCGGTTTATGCCGTTTTCGCATTTATGATCATGATCGGCGTGTTTGCCCTGGAATCTTATGATTTAATCCCGCATTATTCCATTTATAAACTGCCTTTTGTATACTGGAAAGACGCGCAAATTATGACCGATTACGCTTTGGGCACGCTTCTGCTTTATCTGCTTGGAGCATTGATGAGCGGTTATTTTAACCGGGTCTTGAGCCAGACCAATGCTGATCTTGAAAAAAGTTTAACTGAAAGCAGGCAAGCTCAGAGAACATCAGAGGAAACCCACAAATCACTTTTAAACGTAATGGATGATCTAAAAAAGGCAAGAGATGAACTTGAGGCCAGAGTGCGGGAAAGAACAGCAGAGCTGGAAGAGATAAAAAATAACTTAGAGGCCAGGGTGGAGGAAAGGACGATTGATCTTGAGGAAAGCCGGAGGGCCATTCTTCATATGCTCAGGGATTTAAAAGAAGATGTGGAAAAATTAAAAGAAGTGGACCGCATGAAGAGTGAATTTATATCCGTTGTTTCCCATGAACTGCGCACCCCGCTCACCCCTCTTATGGATTATTCCTCAATACTTTTGGAAGGGATAGCCGGCCCCGCAACAGACGGCCAAAAAGAGATATTTCAAAATATGTTGAGATTGAGCAAAAGGGAGTTAGTTCTGGTAAACAGCTTGCTGGATATCTCACGGCTTGAGATGGGCGGCTACACTCTGAATAAAGTTCCTTTGCAGATAAAGCCCATCATTTCTGATTCGCTCCTTGATATTCAAAAGGAAGCGGAAAAGAACAGCATAACGCTGGAGTCAGAGGTGCAGGAAGACATTATTGCCGTGCTGGCAGATGAAAACTTGATTTCAAGGCTTATTGCCCAGCTCTTAAATAACGCTTTAAAATTTACGCCAAACGGGGGAAAAATTAAAATAAGCTGCAGGACAAAAAACGATTGCGTGAGATTTGAAATAGCAGATTCGGGGATCGGGATCCCGCCGGATAAGATTGAAAAGATATTTGAAAAATTTTACCAGGTCGACGGCAGCTATTCAAGGAAGTTCGGGGGAATGGGATTGGGACTGGCTATCTGCAAGCAAATTGTCGAAAAGCATAACGGGAAGATATGGGTTGAAAGCGAGGGCGTGGGGCGCGGCGCAAAATTTGTATTTACACTGCCCATTGCATAATTATGAGCTTTAAAATATCGCACAAAGAAAAACTGGCGGAAAATATCCATTTGATTAAGGTTGAAGCTCCCCTTATCTCGAAAGCGGCGAAAGCCGGGCAGTTTGTTGTTTTGCGCATCGATGAAAAAGGAGAGCGGATACCGTTAACCATTGCCGACAAAGATCCCGGCAAAGGGACGATAGAGATAATATTTCAGGAAGCCGGCGCGTCAACAAAGCTGTTGGCGAATATGAAAACGGGTGATTCGATCCTTAATCTTTTGGGGCCGCTTGGCAATCCGGCGCACATCGAAAATGTGGGTATAGTTATTGTTATTGGTGGAGGGGTGGGCATTGCGGAAATCTATCCAGCAATCAAAGCGTATAAATCAGCAGGCAATAAAGTTATTACCATTATCGGAGCGCGCTGCAGAGAACTTTTAATATCTGAGAAGAAAATAAAAGAGGCAGCGGATGAACTTTACATCACGACTGATGACGGCTCCTGCGGCAGAAAAGGTTTTGTTTCAGATGTATTAAAGGAAATGATCGAAGGAGAGCAAAAAATTGATCTTATTTATGCGGTTGGCCCGGTGCCCATGATGGAGGCGGTGTCTAATATCACAAAGCCAACAAAAATCAAAACAACAGTTTCATTAAACACTCTTATGCTGGACGCGACCGGCATGTGCGGCGTTTGCCGCGTGACAGTTGGAGGACAGATCAAATTTGCCTGCGTTGACGGGCCGGAATTCGACGCCCATCTTATAGATTTTGCCGAGCTTAAAACTCGTCTTGCGACCTATAAGGATAAAGAGAAAGAGGCAATGGACCATATATGTCAGCTAAACAAATAGATCGCCATAAAATTTCCGAAAGGCCGGTCGCTGAGCGGATAAAAGATTTTGAGGAGGTTGCCCTTGGCTTTAGCTTTGAAGACGCGATCGAAGAGGCTAAGCGCTGCATACAATGTAAAAACCCAAAATGCGTGGGCGGCTGTCCGGTTGAAATAGATATTCCCGGGTTCATTAGATTAATAGCGGCCGGAGATATCGAAGGCGCGATTAAAAAAATAAAAGAGAAGAATTCACTTCCGGCCATCTGCGGCCGCGTTTGTCCCCAGGAAGACCAGTGCGAGAAAGTCTGCATCCTTAATATTAAAGGAAAGCCGGTAGCAATTGGAGCATTGGAGAGGTTTGCGGCAGACTGGGAGGCGAAAAATCCCAAATCCCAAATCCCAAATCCCAAACAAATTTCAAATTCCAAATCTCAAAGAATAAAAATAGCTGTTGTTGGCTCGGGGCCGGCGGGGTTGACCTGCGCGGGGGATCTGGCGAAGGCGGGGTATAAGGTAACGATCTTTGAATCGCTGCATCTTCCGGGAGGAGTGTTAAGTTACGGCATTCCCGAATTCCGGCTTCCAAAAAGTATAGTCAAGCTTGAGGTTGAATATGTGCGTTCATTGGGAGTTGACGTCATAACAGATGTACTGATTGGGAAAACATTAACGATTGATGATCTTTTTAAAGATGGATACAAGGCGGTATTTATCGGCTCGGGCGCCGGGCTTCCCAGCCAGCTTGGCATTCCCGGAGAGAATTACCAGGGAGTTTATTTCGCCAATGAATTTTTGTTTCGCGTGAACATGATGAAGGCGTATAAATTCCCTGAATATTTAACCCCGGTTTTGATCGGCAAAAGAGTTGCGGTTTTTGGCGCGGGAAATGTGGCAATGGACGCCGCCCGCTGTGCCCTTCGCCTCGGTGCTGAAAAAGTTTCGATCATTTACAGAAGATCAAGGACGGAGATGCCGGCCAGGGAAGAAGAGATCATTAGGGCGGAAGATGAGGGCATTGAGTTTGTTCTGCTGGTTGCCCCAACCGAGATAATTCCCGATGAGAAGGGGCGGGTCAAACAA
>Ga0315279_10007093_pt1 | contig 13947 bp, 9 predicted proteins | sample YL17G06_20_MG_FD_203694 | JGI IMG/M metagenome (GOLD analysis project Ga0315279, IMG submission 203694) | Sediment microbial communities from Yellowstone Lake, YNP, Wyoming, USA - YL17G06_20 | ecosystem: Environmental > Aquatic > Freshwater > Lake > Sediment | place: USA: Wyoming | collected... | reverse complement strand
CCAAGTCCTGGAAGCAGGGGTCCAGGATCAGCTCGCCGTCCTCGATGTGCGCGCCGGGAAGCCACTCGATCTGCATGAAGAACTCCGAACTCAGCCGGAGGATCATCTCCTCGGAGATGACCTCTTCGCGATGGGCCAGGAGGTCGGAGAACATCCGGCTCCTCCACTGCGGGGAGTGCGGATCGTCGCGGCGGAGCTCGGGCGGGACCAGATCGCGGAACCGCACGGCCAGCGCCTGCTGAACGGCCTGGAGCTCCTCGACGCTCATGGACCGGAAGTCCCGGCCCTCGAAATCCGCCTTCGAGAAGGCCCCGCCCCCCGGAAAGAAATCGATCTCCGGATTGCCCAGACGGTTGAGCCGCGCGGAGTAGTCCTGGATCTCGATCAGGTGCCGGCGCAGCTCCTCCGGCTCCAGCGTCCCCAGGCGGGCAAACTCCTCGCAGGTGAGAAACCGGGTGCCCGTGGTGTTGTTGAAGTAGTAGATCTCCCGGCCCCCGATGCCGATCCGCGAGTTGGCGATCATCTGCCGCATCGCCTTGTGGGAGGTGGGCAGCGGGGTGATCCGCCAACACTGCCCGCGGCGCTTCACCGCCTCCCGCACCTTCTCGTTGAGCACGTGGAGAAAGCGGACCTGCCTGGTCGGAACCAGCTCGGTGAGCACGTCGTCCGCGGCGAACGCCAAGGGCATGTTGTCGGGGTCGGGGCGGATGAGGATCAGGTCTTCCTCCATGATCAAATCGACGGCCTTCTCCCACTGGACGGCCCGCTCCTGGGGAGTCAATGGGGGATCGCCCCGCTGTTGGCGCTGGGCGTCCAAGAGCACCATGTAGGCCTCGCGCTGCATGGCGTGGATCCCCGGCAGGGTCACGATGACCCGGTCCTCGGGGAAGACCGTCCCGATGCGCGACTTCAACCGCCCCCGCTCGTCCTTGGCCAGTGGATGGGCCCCGATGATCCGCGGCATCATGACGCGTGCTCCTCCTACTCGTTCCAGACGTCCCGCCGGGGTCTTGCCCTCGACGCCATCCATTGTCTCACCCCGCGGCAAAAACCGCAACCCGAATGGTTGCAGCCCGTTGTGCCCCTCCGGCCTCCTGGTGGTCCGGGCCAATACCGGCTTGCCGGGAACGAATACGCAATGGCGGCGGCTCTTGATATCCGGTGGGGGATGGACTAAAACATCCAGTCGGGGTATCGGGATGCACCCCGGCTGAGACGGAGTCGGTGGCCGATGGATTTGCTCATCGTCCTGCACGAGATCACCAAGGACTACGGGCGGCTCCGCGCGCTGGACAAGGTCTCGCTAGCCCTCGGCTCGGGCGTCATCGGCCTGCTGGGGCCCAACGGGGCCGGCAAGAGCACGCTCATCAAGCTCCTCCTGGGACTGGTGCGCATGACCGGCGGCTCCGGCGAGGTCCTCGGCTATCGCTTGGGCCGCGATTTCCGCGCCATCCGCGCCCGCGTCGGATACGTGCCCGAGGACGACTGCTACATCGCCGGCCTGGTCGGCGTGGAGATGGTCCGCTTCGCCGCCCGGCTTTCGGGCCTGCCCTCGATCGAGGCCCTGCGCCGGGCACACGAAATCCTCGACTTCTCCGGCATCGAGCAGGAGCGTTACCGCCCCGTGGAGACGTATTCCGCCGGCATGAGGCAGAAGCTGAAGTTTGCCCAGGCCATCGTCCACGATCCGCCGCTTCTGATCCTCGACGAGCCCACGGCCGGGCTCGACCCCGAAGAGCGGACGGCCATGCTCAGCCGCGTGCGGATCCTCGCGCGCAAGATGGGCAAGACCGTGCTTTTGAGCACGCACATCCTGCCCGACGTGCAGGCGATCTGCGACACGGTGGTCATCCTGGCCAAGGGGCGGGTCCGGATCGTCGAGCAACTGGAGACGCTTTGCCGTCCGGCCTCGCCCGTGTATCAGGTGAGGGTCTTTGGCCAGGCCGCGCCCCTGGTGGAGCGGATCCGCCGCGAAGGGATCGAGGTGGCTGTCGAGAGCGATGGGCTGCTTTCCTTGACTTGCGATGATTCCGCCGTGACCGAGCGGGTCTGGGACTGGGCCCGGGAGGCGGGCGTGGGCATCCGCTCGCTCCTGCCCGCGCGAAACTCGCTGGAGCAAATCTTTTTGGACGCAGTGCGGGAGGACGCCCGTGCCGATCTATGACCTCGGCTACCGCGGCTGGCAGGGGCGGTTGGTCCCGGAAGCGGGCCGCTTCTGGGCGATCACCACGACGGGCATCCGCCTGGCGTGGCAGAGCAAGTTCCTGCGCCGCATCCTCCTGCTGGCGTGGGCACCGACGGCGCTGTTCGCGGCCGGGTTCTTCGCGTACGAGCAGTTTGCCAGCCGGCTCGATAACCAAGGGACGAGGCAGGCGCTGGAGTTCCTCAGTTTTCTGGTTCCGGGAGTTGACGATCACCTGCTTCCCCCGGAACTTCGCACCCGGCAGTTCAGATCGTCCCGGCCGGACCCGCGTCCCGGGGCGCAGGCCGGTGCCCCAGATCCTCGCATCCCGCGCGGCGGCGCGGCCGTGGGCCGTGCTTGGCGTGACGGTCGGAGCGGCCCTGGTGAAGAAGCCGGGGACTCCGACGGCGGCAGACAGCGGCACCTGGTATGGTCGTGGCTCCTCTCCAACTTCTTCCGCTACCCGCAGGCAGTGGTGATGGCCTTGATGGTGGGGATCATTGCGCCGCCGCTCGTGGCCCAGGACGTGCGCACGCGGGCCTTCATGCTCTACTTCTCGCGTCCCTTGACGCGAATCGAGTACGTCGTCGGCAAGATGGCGGTCTTGTGGGGGTATCTGGCGTTGATCACGACGCTGCCTGCCTTGTTCCTGTACGTGCTGGGGGTGTTCCTGTCGCCGCCGGACGTTCCTGTGGTGTGGCATACCTGGGACCTGCCCCTGCGGATCCTGGCGGCCTCGGCGGTGTTGATGATCCCCACGACGGCCCTCGCCCTGGCGCTGTCCTCTCTGACGTCGGAAATCCGCTATGCCACGTTCGCGTGGTTTGCGATTTGGGCGGTCGGCTGGGTGACGTACGCGATCGTCAACGCGAGCATGCCGCCCGGCGCCCGCACCCCAGGGCAAGCCGTCTTCGTCGATCGAATGACCCTGGCCTCGTTCTATCACACGTTAGGACGGGTGCAGCATTGGGTGTTCGGCCTGGAGACGAGTCTTCCCGACGCGTCTGCTGCCTCGATCAATATGACGGCGACTGCGGCGATCGAGATGGCCGCGATTACACTGGTCTCCCTGGCGGTCTTGTTCCGCCGCGTCTCCTCGCCGATGCGGATATGACCATGATCGAACTCGACCACGTCACCAAACTCTACGGCTCGGTCATCGGTGTGAACGACGTCACCATGTCGTTGCAGGGCGGCGCCTACGGACTCTTGGGGCCCAACGGCTCGGGCAAGACCACCTTGCTCAACCTGATCACCGGCCAGCTCCGGCCGACGATAGGCACGGTCCGCGTGCTGGATCGGCCCCCGATGAACAACGTGGACCTCTTCCGCCGCCTCGGCGTCTGCCCCGAGCGCGACGGGCTTTATCCCGGCGTGACCGGCTTCGATTGGGTCTGCTACCTCATGCGCCTCCACGGCTTCGGCCGCCGCGAAGCCGTCGCCCGCACCGAGAAGGCCGTCGAGCTGGTCGGCATGAAGGACGCCATGCACCGCCGCATGGGCGGCTACTCCCGCGGCATGAGGCAGCGCATCAAGCTCGCCCAGGCCCTCGCCCACGGACCGGAGCTGTTGATCCTCGATGAGCCGCTCAACGGGCTGGACCCCATCGGACGGCACGAGATGACCGACCTATTGAAGCAGTGGATCCGCTCGGGCCGGGGGCTCCTATTTGCCAGCCACATCCTGCACGAGGTCGAGGCCGTCACCCATTCGTTCATGCTGATCTGCGGCGGGCGGCTCTTGGCCGCCGGCACGTCGGAAGAGGTCCACAACCTGCTGGCCGACGTGCCCCACGAGATCCGCATCCGCTGCGACAATCCGCCGCAGTTGGCCCGGCGTCTGATCGACGAAGGCGTCGTCGAGTCCGTGCGCTTTGCGGGCGAGGGGGCGTTGATCCTGGGGACGCACCGTCCCGCCACGGTCTACGCCCAACTGCCGCAGTGGGTCCAATCGAGCGGGGTCCGCGTCCACGAGCTACGCTCCAGCGACGACTCCTTGCAGGCCCTGTTCAACTCGCTCTTGAAGATCCACCGGGGGGAATCATGAACGCGCTGCGCGCGATTTGGCTGTTCCTGCGGTTGCGGACAAGACACCTCTTCCGCGTCCTGCTGAACGCCGTGCGCACGATTCCGGCGGTCCTGGGCTTTGAGTGCCGGCGCGTGAGCGCCTTGCCCCGACTGATCATCACGGTAGGGCTGGTGATCTTCCCCGGGGTGCTCGCGGCGTTGGTTCACTACTGCGGCGCACACGTCCGGGACCCGGAGCCGCTGCGACAGCCGGAGCGGTGGACCTTCATGATGTTCGTCCTCGTCCCCGAGGTGGTCTGTCTCTTGGGCCTCCTTCTCTGGGCCACTCCCGTGATCCAGACCGAAGTCGAGGGGAAGACCTGGCCCTACCTGGCCGTGCGCCCGTGCGGGAAAGTCCCGATCCTGTTGGGCAAGTATCTGACCGCGGTCGTCTGGACCGTGTTGGCCGCCTGGCTCGCGCTGGTCTTGTCGCTGATCGTGGTGATTCCCTCGGGAAAGGCCCACAGCGGCGTGTTGGTGCTGGGCGCCCTGGTGGTTTTGTCCGCCTTGACGTACGGGGCCTTGTATGTCCTGATCGGCGTGCTGTTTCTCCGCCGCAGCATGATTGTGGCGGTGGCCTACACCTTCGTCTTCGAGTTCCTCGTCAGTTGGATCCCGGCGATGGTCAAGCAGTTCACCGTGCAGTACCATTTGCGGAATCTCGCGGCAATTTGGCTTCCTTCGGACTACGTCAGCGGGTTCTTTCTGGCGTCCGCGGGCACCGCTCCGTGGTGGCAGCACGTCCTCATCCTCCTGGGCATGACCGCCGTCTTCTTGACCGCGGCCGCGCTGGTCCTCCGCCGCCGCCAGCTCATCACCGCCCCGGAGGTGTGACCGTAGCACAGGCTTCCAGCCTGTGCGGGTGCAACGCGCAAACCCAGGCAACACAGGCAAGATGCCTGTGCTACGATCCTGCCGCCGCCTGCCAGGAGATATTGCGGCACACTGAGTCCGGCTGGTTCTTGACCCCCGCGGCCCGCGGCAGTACGTTGAAAGCGTCTATCGTCTCCCTATCCCAACCGGAGGTTTTCTTCCATGGCACACAAAGTCAGGAACCCGATTTGGGCCTTGGCCTTCTGCGGCCTGGGCTTCGCCGCGGCACTGTACACGATGCGGCCCAGCGACGCCGCCGCTCCCAAGCCTGCAATGATTGCGTCCAAGATCGTCGGCTGGGAGGAAGCGCAGGTCAGCAAGGCCGATTGGGGTGAGATGCGACGCTACTTTACCGGCGAGACCTCCGGGAGCAAGAACGTGCTTACGGCCGTCGCGGTGGTCGAGCCCGGCAAGGCGGTCCACAAGTCGCACCGCCACGCCGAAGAGGAATACCTGGTGCTGGTCGATGGCGCCGGCACGTGGAGCCTGGCCGGCCGCCAGACGCCGGCCAAGCGCGGCGACGTGCTCTACGCCGAGCCCTGGGTCTTTCACGGCCTGAAGAACACGGGCGAGAAGCCCTTGATCTTCCTGGTGGTCCGCTACAGCAGCAAGGGCGTGCCGCTGCCGCCCCGGCCGGACAACAAGCCGGATGAGATGTGAAGCGGAAAGCGGAAAGCGGAAAGCTGATGGCCGATAGCTGAAAGCCATTTTCACGGAGGCCCGCGATGAATAGCCAATCCATCATCTCCCAGAAGCTCGCCATCGACGGCGGCCCCAAGGCCGTCACCAACAAGCTGGCCGGCTGGCCGCAGTTTGCCGAAGAGGGGATCGCGGCCGTCGAGCAAGTGCTCTGCTCCGGCAAGGTCAACTACTGGACCGGCCCGAAAGGCATGGAGTTCGAGAAGAAGTTCGCCGAGTGGCAGGGGAGCAAATACGCGGTCAGCGTGGCCACGGGCACGGCGGCCTTGCACGTGTGCCTTTCCGCCTTGGGCGTCGGACCGGGCGACGAGGTGATCGTGCCGAGCTACACGTTCATCGCCACCAGCTTCGCGGTGGTGCAGGCCGGGGCGATTCCGCGGTTTGCCGACGTGAACCTGGACGACCATTGCATCAGCGTCGAGTCGGCGGAGAAGCTCCTCACCAAGCGCACCAAGGCGATCATCCCGGTCCACCTCTACGGCAACGTCTGCGACATGGACAAAATCCATGCCTTCGCCAAGCGGCACAACTTGCTCGTGATCGAGGACAATGCCGAGGCATTCGGCGGCGTCTACAAGGGCAAGAGGACCGGCACGCTGGGGCACATGGCCGCGTGCAGCTTCTGCCAGAACAAGACCTTCACCACCGGCGGCGAAGGCGGCATGGTCACCACCGACGATGAAGACCTCGCCTGGGAGGCCCGCAGCTTCCGCGACCACGGCTACGACGTCAAGGAGCGGCTCAACCTCCTGGTCCTCGAGCAGAAGCTCCCCTACATCCACAACCGCGTGGGCTGGAACTACCGCATGACCGAGATGCAATCGGCCATCGGCCTTGCGGAGCTGGCCCGCATGGACACGTGGAACATGCCGCGGCGTCGCCGCAACGGCCGCATCCTCTTGGATGCCCTCGGCGGGCTGCCACAGGTGAAGTACCTGCCGATCGACACGCCGGAGCGGCAGAACGGCTGGTACGTCTGCGCGTTTTCGCTGGACATCGAGAAGATGCGGTGCGACATTGCCCAGTTCGTCGCGGCGGCCTGTGCCGAAGGGGCCCCGTGCTGGAAGGTCTTCTGGCCGCAGTGCCACACGGAGCGGGCCTTCACCGAGAAGCGCGGTTTCGGCAATTCCGGCTTCCCCTTCACCTCGAAGGAATACACCGACCCGGCCAGTGCGGACTATAGCAAGGTCGAAGTGCCCAACGCCCGCTGGCACGAGACGCACACGTTTACGTGCTTCGCCTTTCCTACCTACTCGGAGGAGGACGTGCAGCAGATTGCCTCTGCGCTGGTGAAGGTGATTCGGGCGTATTCGTGAGAAGAAACCACAGCCACAAAGCCGCGCCCGGCGGTCGCGCCGAATGGGACCACGCCCGGCGGTCGCGCCGAATGGGACCACGCCCGGCGGTCGCGCCGAATGGGACCGCGACCAACGGTCGCGGCTTTATGGGAGACACATCCGTGGCCAAGACGAGCAAAGTCAACTTCGGCGTGATCGGGGCCGGCGGGATCGCGCTGCGCAAGACGATCCCCGGGATGCTCAAGGCCCGCAACTGCCGGCTGGTGGCGGTCATGGACCCGGTGGACGTGGAGCGGGTCGCGAAGACGTTCCGCGTGAAGAGGGCGTACACCAGCGAGGCGGACCTGCTGGCCGATCCCGAGGTCCAGGCCGTCTACATCGCCTCGCCGGTCTACTGCCACGCGCACCAGATCATCATGGCCGCCGAGGCGGGCAAGCACATCCTGTGCGAAAAGCCGCTGTGCCTGAATCTCAAGCAAGCCAAGAAGGCCGTGGCCGCCTGCCGCAGACACAAAGTCCTGCTCCAGGAAGGCTACATGATGAAGTTCCACGGGGCCCACCGCAAGATCAGGGAGTTGATCGGCGCCGGACGGCTCGGGAAGATCGTCTCCATGCGGGCGCAGCTCTCCTGCTGGTATCCGCGGATCGAAGGGGCCTGGCGTCAAGACCCCAAGTTGGGAGGCGGCGGGGCCCTCATCGACATGGCGACCCACCTGTACGACCTCCTGGAGTACTTCGCGGGTCCGATCCGCCGCGTGGCCGCCCTGGTCGGGACCCTCGTGCAGGACTATAAGTCGGACGACGCCTCGACCACGCTCCTGGAGTTCAAGTCCGGGGCCCACGCCACGGTCGACTGCTTCTACTGCATCCCGGACGAGGCCAGCCGCACGCGCCTGGAAATCTACGGCTCGGGCGGGGCGATTCTCACCGAAGGCACCATCGGCCAGAGCAAGGCCGGGAAACTGGAGGGGATCTTCGATCTCGGCGCCGCCGGCTACGACGCGGCCCAGAACAAGGACGTGGCCCGCAAGTTCCAGCGGATTCCCTTCCCCACGATCAATCCCTACACGGCGGAGTGCGAGTACTTCGCCGATTGCGTCCTCCAGGGTCGCCAGCCGGCGATCAACAACGCCCAAAACGCCCTGCACGTCCTCGCGGTGGCGGAAATGGCCTACGCGTCGTCGCGGACGCGCAAGACGCTGACCGTCTGAGGCGATGCGCTACGGAGCAGAGAGGTTTCACGCAAAGGCGCCAAGGGGCAAAGGCGCGGACAAGGAATGAGGGCAGAAGGCAGGGGGGGCAGAGGCGAGACCGTGAACGTCGCGAACCGTAGATACTCTCCAGATCTCTTAATCTCTTCCTCTTCTTCTCTCCTTGGCGCCTTTGTATCTTCGCGCCTTTGCGTGAAACCTCTTCTTCCGCTTGGCGTCTTGGCGCCTTCGCGCGAAACCGCGCCCCGGCTCAGAAATCGAACTGCGCCCGCATGGCGAAGATGTCCATGGGCACGTTGGGACCGTTGTTGCGCGTGTCCGCGTCGGTGTGGATGTAGTTCCACATGATCCGCATGTACGGATTGAGATACCAGTTGAGGCCGATGGTGTGATCGCCGGCCATCCCGCCCAGGATCGCGGCGTCCGCATCATCGAGATTGATGTTGGAGTAGCGGTAGGCGATCTCCCAGGCGCCGCGGCCGGTGCGGACGCCGCAATCGCCGTCGCGCACGCGGAAGAAGTTCTCAAGCGGCCGCACGCGGTCGAACCGGCCGTCGCTCCGCCGGTAAACCCGGTGCTCTCCGGTGAGGAAGTAGCTGGCGTAGACGTAGTAGCCCGAGAACCTCGCACTGGCCGCGCCCGACCGCTGGTACAGCGTGCCGATCCACTCCGACTGGATCGACAGCGGCCCGTAGACGAAGGCGAACTCAGGTCCGAACACCTGGTAGTTTTCCACGCCGCCGAAGTTCCCCGTGTCTGCGACCTGCGGGCCGACGGCGACCTCGGGCCGCGCCCGGACCCGCTGGACCGGACTGTCCACGTCGTGGAAGCCGTAACCGGCGCCCAGGTGAATGAGGCCGGTGCCGTCGCTCGCCTCGTCGTACCAGGGGAGCCAGGTGACCCGCGCCGTCAACCCCAGTGAATGATCGTCGCCGACTGAAAGCGGGGGCGTGTCTCCCGCCCTGCGGAACACCCCCACGGCCCAAGTTGCGCGCTCGTTCTCCGTGCAGTTAAACGCCATCAGCCCCGGATCGCGGCCGTGGACAAAGGCGTTTGGCAGGGCCCGCTCCATGAAGGTCGTGTACCGGTTGCTGGTCAGCTCTTCGAGGCTGAACGGCTCCTTGAAGTGGCCGACCTGGACGTTTCCGAGGATCGGCAATTCCTTGATCTTGAGGTAGACGTCTTTGAACGCGGTCCGTTCCAGGTCGCCTTGGTCCCGGGCGGAGAAATCCATCTCGAACCTGTAGGAGAAGACGTCGAACATGTCGCCTTCGGCCTGAAGCCGCGCGGTGCGGAAGAAGAGCGTATCCTGGGCGTCTCCCAGTGCGGCCCGGCTGGCGGCGTTCTGGTTGAAATTGACCGAGTCGAGGAACGCCCGGCCGCTAACGCTGACGGTCGGTTTTCCGGCGGCCTTGGCCTTGGCCTCGGCCTCCTTGTCGGCGGCCTTCTTCATCGCCGCTTCCAGTTCCTCGACCCGCCTGCCAAGATCGGCGTCCGGGCCGACGTCTTCCGGGACGGCCCCGAGCGTCAGCTCGCCCGGCAGGGGCGGGCCCGCGGTCCAGGGCGACGACTCGCCGGACCAGTCGTCTTGGCCCCAAGCCGATACATTGCCGGCCGCCAAGACCGTCAGCGTAATAGCCGCGGCACACCACCTGCCTATCGCCATGCGCACGGAATTCCCTCCGATCCATTCTCTTTGATCGAAGCGCCAAGAGTGGAAACTTTGTTAGAACCCTCTCGGCCGGCACATCCATCCCCTGCGGTTGGCCGGTGCGCGGAAACTGTAGCGAATTTGCCGACAAGGAGGGCAGGCGCTACGGCTCGATCGGCCAGCCCAACGCACGGTGGAGCCGGAATTCGGCCTCGTTGTACTCGGCCACGGCCCGCAGGTACTCGCGGCGGCTCTGGTCCAGGGCCTGGATCGACTGGAGCACTTCGATCGGCAGTCCTTGCCCGCCGCGGATCCTCTCCAGGTTTCGCCGGTACGAATCTTCTGCTGCCTTCACGCCCGACTGGGCCACCGCAATCTGGCCCCGCCGCGACTCCACCTGCGCGTGTGCTTCGACGATCTCCCGGGCGACCCGGTCCATGACCTGCACCTGCCGGAGTCTGGCCTGCTGGATCCGGGCGCGGGCCTCCTCGCGGGCCGCGCGCTCGCCGGCGCCCAGCATGCGCAGCTCCCAAAAGGCGGCGGCATCCAGGTCCAACCGGTCGCGGAAGTTGGTCACGGTCGAGCCGGGCCCGCCGCCAAATCCGCCGTAACTGGCCCCCAAAAGCACGCTGGGCACGAGCGGCGCGTAGCGCTCGCGCTCGAGGCGGCAGACGGCCTCGGACACCAGGTGTCGAGCTTCGGCCAACTCCGGCCGGCTCGACAACCCGTGGGCCACCAGTTGCGGCAAAGGGGTCTCCGGGGCGACCAATTCCATCGCAACCATTTCCGACTCGGAGGGCACCAGCGGCCGGGTCGGCTCCCAGCTCAGCAATTCCGCCAGGCGGGCCGAAGCAACCTTCGTGGCCTCTTCGGCCCGGGCCCGGTCGTTTTTGCGCACGGCAAGCTCGGCCCGGGCCCGGTCCGCATCGGCCTCGGAACCCTGCCCGGCGCGGGCAAAGGCGGCCGTCAGATCGGCAAGCTGTTGGGCATGAGCGAGCGTCTCTTCGGCAATGGCGTTTTGCTGGTGGGCGCGGAGCAGATCGAGGTAGGCCAGGGCGACGGCCAGGAGCACGTCGTGCAAGGTGGCCGTGGCCGCCTCTTGGCGCGCCGCGGTGGCCTGGTCGGCGATCTGCGGCTGAAAGACCGCGTCCGTCAGGCGGAAGCTGGCGAGGACGCCGGGGACTGGGGGCGAGCCCGCTCCCGCACCCGCCACGCCCAGACCCGACTCCATCGCCGAACGGCTCACGTCGGAAACCGGCCCTTCGACCGCCTGCAAGCTTCCCTCGTGTTTGTTGTAGCTGACGCCCGCACGAATCGAGGGGAGCCACAAGGTCTGTGCGGCCCTGAGTTGGGCGAGGGCCTCGCGCACGCGTTGGTTGGCGAAGGCCACTTGCGGATTGGCGCCGGCGACACGTCCTAGAACGGCGGCGAAGTCAACCCGGCGCGAGCCATCCGGCGAGCCCGCCTCGGAACCCGGCAACGCCGGCGGGCCATCTCCCACCTCGGCGATCCCTTCGCCTTGGCGTTCGGGCGGCGAGGGTCCGCTCGTCTGAACGACCAGCCGGTCCTCACGGGCAGCTTGGCTCCTGCCATCCCCGCTATCTGAGCCCGACTGCACGGCGGGGGCGGACACGGCGGCCCAAGCGTCCGCGCCAGGGCGAGAGCTGTGTCCCCGACGTGTCTCGCGGGTGGCACATCCGATGGCCAGAGTAATAAGGAGGCAGGCCGCCCAAACGCGACGAGGCCGCATCCCGGTTGTCCCCCCAATCAGCGGATGTATCCGCGCACTCCTAAAGCCCAGAGAATGGGCAGGGTGTGAGCCCGCATCAAGTCGTGGAGCTTAGCCGTGTACCCAGCCCCAATCCCGTTTTCGGCGCTCCAAATCTCGTCAAACCAGGAAAACTCGGAAGAACTGCTAATCCAGGTCACTCATGCCCGTGTGCCACTGCTTGCCGAAGGGCAAGCAGTGTCTTCCGATTATGGCCAGCACTGCTTCTGCGAAGCAGTGGCACACTATGTGTGCTTGTGGGGCATCGGGTGCCGTCCGATTGGTGTAGGTGGCCTCCCTAGTTTCTGTGGGGACGACGCGCCGTAGAATTCGCCGGTGCGCTGCGTCCCGGTCAGGACTCGTTTCCAAGGGGTCGCCCATACGTGCAGATGATCCTCTACGCCCTGCGGCGCCCGATCACCGTGATCGTCCTCCTGGTGGCCGTCACGCTGGGGTTCTTCCTTGCCATCGGCCACATGGGCGTCGACGTCTTCCCCAGCCTCAACCTGCCCGTGATCTACGTCTGCCAGCCCTACGGCGGCATGGACCCGGCCCAGATGGAAGGCTTCCTGGCCAACTACTACGAGTACCACTTCCTCTACATCAGCGGCATTCACCACGTCGAATCGAAAAACATCCAGGGCATCTCCCTGATGAAGCTCTTCTTCCATCCCGGCACCAACATGGCCCAGGCCATGGCCGAGACGATCAACTACGTCAACCGCGCCCGGGCCTTCATGCCGCCCGGCACCGTGGCGCCGTTCGTGATGCGGTTCGACACGGGAAGCGTGCCGGTCGGCTACCTGGTCCTTTCGAGCGAGACCCGCAGCATCGGCGAGATCCAGGACCTGGCGCTGTTCCGCGTGCGCCCGATGTTTGCCGGCCTGCCGGGCGTCTCCGCGCCGCCTCCGTTCGGCGGCAGCCAGCGGACCGTGGTCGTCACGATCGACCCGCAGCGGTTGCGGGCCTACGGCATGACGCCGGACGAGGTCGTGGGCGCACTGGCGCAAGGCAATGCGATCAGCCCTTCCGGCAACCTTCCGTTGGGCGACAAGTATCCGTTCGTGCCGGTCAACTCGGTGGTGCGCGACGTCCGCGACCTGGAGACGATCCCGCTGCGGACCGGCCCCCAGGCGCCCGTCTATATCCGCAACGTGGGATACGTGCAGGACAGCGCGGATGCCCCCACGGGCTACGCGCTGGTCAACGGCCGCCGCAGCGTGTATATGCTGGTGACCAAGCGCGCCGACGCATCGACGCTCAGCGTGGTCAACCAGGTCAAGGCGGCCCTGCCCGACATGCAGGCCGTCCTGCCGCCGGACATCTACGTCAGCTACGAGTTCGACCAATCGCCCTACGTGACGCGGGCCATCTGGGGCGTGGCCACGGAAGGGGCCTTGGGGGCCGGGCTGGTAGGGCTGATGATTCTCCTGTTTCTGCGCGATTGGCGGAGCGCGATCATCGTGCTTCTGAATATCCCGCTGGCCCTCATGGCGGCCGTGGTGGCCCTCTGGCTCACCGGACAGACGATCAACGTCATGACCCTGGGCGGTCTGGCCCTGGCCATCGGCATCCTGGTGGACGAGGCGACCGTGGAGATCGAGAACATCCACACCCAGATGGATCATGCCCCCTCGATTGCCCGGGCCGTGCGCTTGGGCAACGCCCAGACCGCCATCCCGCGGCTCTTGGCCATGGTCTGCATTCTGGCCGTGTTCATTTCGTCGTTCTTCATGCAGGGGGCCCCGCGGGCGATGTTCGTGCCGCTCGCGCTGGCGGTTGCGTTTTCGATGGTGGCCTCCTATATGCTCTCGAACACGCTGGTGCCGGTGATGTCGGTATGGCTGCTGCGGGGCAGAGAGCAGAGGGCAGAGGACGGAGGGCGGACGTGGCTAAGCCGCAAGCGGCTGTTCCGCTTCCGCCTGCTGCCTACTGCCGTCTGCCGTCTGCCCTCTGCCCTCCGCCGTCTGCCTACTGCCTTCTCCTTCGATCGCTTCCGCGGCGGGTATGAGTGGCTGCTGGCCCGGATCATCCGCATGCGCTGGGCCCTGGCGGCGGCATATCTCGCCGGGGTCGCCGCGATCCTCTGGGGATTGGGCCCGCGCCTGGGCACGGAAATCTTCCCGACCATCGACACAGGGCAATTCCGGCTTCGCCTCCGCGCCCCCGACGGCACCCACATCGGCCGCACCGAACAGA
>Ga0315279_10007092_pt1 | contig 13948 bp, 12 predicted proteins | sample YL17G06_20_MG_FD_203694 | JGI IMG/M metagenome (GOLD analysis project Ga0315279, IMG submission 203694) | Sediment microbial communities from Yellowstone Lake, YNP, Wyoming, USA - YL17G06_20 | ecosystem: Environmental > Aquatic > Freshwater > Lake > Sediment | place: USA: Wyoming | collected... | reverse complement strand
CTGGCGGGCGGCGAGGTGAAAGTCATCCACCAACCGCGCAACATGGGCAAGGGGACGGCGATCCGGCGCGCGCTGGAGGAGGCGACCGGCGACGTCATCATCATCCAGGACGCCGACGGCGAGTATGATCCGAGCGAATACCCCAAGCTGGTGGCGCCCATCGCGCGCGGGGACACGCCGATTGTTTACGGCTCGCGCTTTCGCGGCAGCATCGCCAACATGCGGCGGGCAAACTACCTGATAAACCGGCTGCTGGCGTGGATGGTGCGCGTCCTGTACGGGGCGTCGGTGACGGACGAGGCGACGTGCTACAAGGTGTTTCGGGCGGATGTGCTGAAATCAATCCCCCTCGAATGTAAGGGGTTCGAGTTCTGTCCCGAGGTGACGGCCAAGGCGCTCAAGCGCGGCTATCGGATCCAGGAGGTGCCCATCACCTACCGCGGCCGGAGCGTGCGCGAGGGCAAGAAGATAAACTGGAAGGACGGCGTCCGCGCGATCTGGGCGTTGCTCAAGTATCGCTTCGTGGGATGACCGCCATCAGGAGGATATCGGGTGCCCAAGATCAAGTCGGCCAAGAAGAGACTGCGCAAGTCGCGCGAGCAGCGGCTGCGCAATCAGGCGGTCAAGTCGCAGGTGAAGACTGCGGTGCGCGCGGCTCGCGCCGTCATCGACACCGGAGCGGAGCACGCCCAGGCGTCAGTACGCGACGCCCATCGCATTATCGACAAGGCTGTGGCCAAGGGCGTGCTGCACCCCAATTCCGCCGCGCGCAGGAAATCGCGACTGGCCCGGCGCGCACACAAGGCCAGCGCCTAGCTCGCCCCGGCCGCCGCTTGCCGGGGCGCGGCGGAATCCGCCGCCTCAGTCACCCATGCGCCGCACGAACAGCAGCAGCCCCAGGATGACCACGCCGGCGGCGGACACCCAGAACAGCACCTTCCACACCGTGTCCTGTCCCTCGCGGAATGCGCCCACGTGCAGCGCCGGCATGGTGCGCAAGTACTTACGCAGTTGCTCCCCGCCCTCGGGGGCTATCTCGCCGCCCGAGACCGCCACGATATCCGTCGCCTCGTTCTGCAGCTCGTGCAGGAGTTTCCGGGTCTCCTGCGCCTGCGACCAGTCGGGGTCGCGCGCGATGAACCTGAACCAGCCGACCCAACGCCGCTCGGCGTTGATGCCCTGTTCCGCCTCGCGCAGGCGGTCGAGGATGCTCTGCGCGTCATTCTCCCGCGCTGCGGCGCGGATGTCCAACGCGATCATCCGGTCCGCCGCGTAGCCCGACATGATCATCCAATACACGCCGGTGAAGGCTGCCACTATCAGCAAGAGCACGAACAGCTTGCCCACGTAAGCACCTCCTTCCGCTCAGCGGCTCACCCGACCTCCGGCAGCTCCGCCGCCGGCAGCGCGCGCGTCAGCACCCGGCGGCCATCCTCGGTCACCGCCACCAGGTCCTCCAGGCGAACGCCCCCCACCTCTGCTAGATATATTCCAGGTTCGACGGTGACCGTCATGCCCGTCGCGAGGCTGTCCTCGCTGGTGCGGCTCACGCGCGGCGCCTCGTGAGGCTCCAACCCGACGCCGTGCCCCAGTCCGTGGCCGAAGTGGGCGCCGTAGCCGGCCTCCTCGATGATCGCGCGCGCAACTCCATCCAGTTCCGCGCAGGCCATGCCCGCGCGCAGCGCCCCCAGGGCCTCCTGCTGTGCCCGCCGGCACAGCGCGTAAACCTCTCGCTGCCGCCCATCGGCCTTGCCGACTGCGACCGTGCGCGTGATGTCCGCTCCGTAGCCCTGCCACCTGGCCCCGAGATCGATGACCACCAGGTCACCGACCGCGAGTTCCCGCGGTCCCGGCTCCCCGTGGCACTGCGCCGACCTGGGCCCGGAGGCGATGATCGGGGGAAACGCCAGCTCCGCCCCCGCTTCCTTGCGGATGTGGTCCTCCGCCGCCAGCGCCAGCTCGCGCTCGCGCACACCCGGCCGGATCAGCGCCATCACCTCCTCGACCGCGCCGCACGAGACGGCAGCCGCCTGCTCGATCAGCGCCAGCTCCTGCGCATCCTTGACCGCGCGCATCTTCTCCACCAGCCCGTCCACCGCAACCAGGGCGACGTCGCCCAGCGCGGCGGCGAGCTTGGCGTGCGCCTGACAGGTGAAGTGCGCGGATTCGAATCCCACGGCCGCGTGCCCCAGCGCGCGGATCGTCGCCGCCAGGCCCTCCGCCCAGCGCTCGACCTCGACGAACTCGAAGTCCGCCGCCTGCTCCGCCGCCTGAAAGCGATACCGAAAATCGCTGACCAGAAGCGCCCGTTCGCGATCCACCACCAGGGCGCCCTGGGAGCCCGTGAACCCGCTCAGATAGCACACATTGGCGGCGCCGGAGACGAGCAGGGACGGCGCTGCCGCTGCCGCGACGGCCGCTCGCAGGCGCTCGAGTCGCCGCGCGTAGTCTGTCATCTGTGGGATTCTGCGACCAGCGCCTTGGCCGCGTGCAAAGCCAGCAGATAGCCGTTGACGCCGAACCCGGTGATCTGGCCCACCGCCACTGGAGCCGTCACCGAAATGTGGCGGAATTCCTCACGGGCATAGATGTTGGTGAGGTGCACCTCGATGGTGGGTATGCGCACCGCCTGCAGGGCGTCGCGCACCGCGATGCTGTAATGGGTGAGCGCAGCGGGGTTGAGGATGATCGCCTGCGCCCAGTCCAGGCAGGCGTGAATGGCCTTGACGATGTCGCCCTCGTGGTCGGACTGCGTGATGCGCAGCTCCAGGCCCAGCCCCTTGGCGGCGTCTTCCAGGCGCTCGTTGAGCTGCGCCAGGGTGATGGCGCCGTAGATGTCCGGCTCGCGCTTGCCCAGCAGCCCCAGGTTGGGACCGTGAATTACCGCCACCTTGATCATGCCGCACCTCCGTGCCCGGCACCCGGCTTGTCCGTCAGTTCAGTGATCCCCGTGCGCCGAGTCATATTCGCGCAGCGCACGCGCAATGAAGCTATCCATCAGCGTCCCGCACATCTGGTGCGGATTCGCCGCCGCCTTCTGCTGCAGGCGCTCGGCCTTCCCGCGCGCGGCGGCCGATGGGTGGGACAGCATGCGCAGGCATGCCGCGCCTGCGCTGCCGTACGCGGCGAGCTTATCCAGGTACGGGCTTATCTCCTCCAGCAGCCAGCGGTTGGCGAGGCGCGAAGGCAGCTCGCGCTTGAGCCCGCGCATGCGCGCGAGCTGCCTGCGCAAGGCGGCGGCTGCCGTCCCCGCCGCCCCCGCCGCGCGCTCCTTCCAGAATGCGCTGATCGCGGCGCCGAGCTGCGGGCAGTCCTTCGCGTACAGGAATGAGCTCATGCTGCATTCGGCGAAGTAGCGCAGCGGCGCATAGCCGCGAGCCCCCGCCTGCTGCAGCAGCGCCGCCTCCCATGACGGCTCGGGGCGGTACGCCTCGGGATTCCACAGGTAGTCGGCGACGGTGACCAGCGGCAGCTTCGATGCCTCCCCCTCGTTCATCGGGTTGGCGACTAGGCCGCTCACGTGCTCGTGCAGGTCGCCGGAGCGGCTGCGCAGCGGTCCCAGGAGCAGGCGGTTGCGGTTGTAGTCGTTCACCGGGTAATTGTCCCAGATCAGCGGCGGGCGCGCGATGGCCGCGCCGTAGGCGTCCGCGTCCGGGCCGTCGATCACCGGCGTGCATACCTGGCTCCCGGTCCAGAACACCAGCACCTCCGCGCGCAGGCGCTCCCCCAGCGCCTGCAGGTACGGCGTGCTCTTGGTGCCGGTGTAATCGGTGGGGCACAAGATGAGCTGCGTGTTGGGCGCCGCACGGTCGAGATACTCGCGCAAGCGATTGGTGACATATGCGTGGGCATCGCCCAGCGATGCGAACGCGCGCCGGTCCTGGGCGTGGTGCAGCTCCGGGGGGATGTCGTCCATGCACAGGGCAAAGGAATCGACCCCCATCTCCCGCAGCGCGTCGATCTTGCGGCACAGCGCCGTGAAATCCGCGCGCGACGAGTAGCGCATGCTCAGTCCCGGGCTGATGGCGAAGCAGAAGCGCACCCCGTGGCGCGCCGCCGCATCCACCAACTGGCGGAACTCGCGCAGCAGCTTGCCCGCATACGGTTCCCGCCAGCGCTCGCGGTGGAAGGGGTCGTCCTTGGGGGCGTACACGTAGATATTGAGCTTGTAGAGCTCGCAGAAATCGAGCAGCCGCAGGCGCTGCTGGTGGCTCCACGGCGGGCCGTAGAAGCCTTCGATGATGCCGCGCAGACTGAACGACGGATGATCGGCGAGACAGGCTTCGCGCAGCGCGGGCTTGTCGCCGCGCTGCACGATGAGCTGGCGCAGGGTCGCGAATCCGTGCCGCAGACCCTCACGCGCGGAGGCGGCCAGCACCACCAGCAGCTTGCCATCGCGCCGCGCCGTCACCAGCCCGTAGCCCTGCGGGCCCAGAGGCGCAAGCTCCACGCGCGCGCCGTCACACAGCTCCCAGCAGTGGCCGACACGGGGGTCGCTGGTGGGATCGCCCGCCGCTATCACCATCGCGTAGCGCGACGCGGCCTCCCACGTCGCCACGACCGGCACCCGCGGCACGCCGAGTTCGCGCAGCAGTGACCGCAGTCCCTCCGCGGCGCTGCGCGCCCCCTCGTCCGACGGCAGCAGCACCGCCACCTCGTTGACGCCGGTCGTACGCCCGACCTTGAGCACCTTGCGCGGCGTTGGCAGCAGCCCCAGTTGTCTCTCCCTGGCGCCCAGCAGGCGCCGGCGGCGCGCAAGGGTCGCGGGCGCGATGCCCCTCCCTGCCAACACGGTCAGCCTCCCTTTCGTCAATGACGCGCCACCCGGCAATGGCACGCGGCGTGCGTGCATGTGACACCCGATCGGGGACGCCCCGAGCATGTCGCCGCGCGGTCACATGCATCCAGCGCCACGGCGGCTGCAGTCGCCGCCACTGCGGGTATTTCCCCGCCGACGCGCGTCGTCCTTCAGCCCTTGGCGAATCTCCCGCCTGCAGGAGCGCCCGCGCTCGCGCCGAAGAGGTGCGCCAGACTCGCCCCCACCAGAAAACGCACAGGACAGGTGTCCCGAAGATGATCGCGCGTCGCGTGCCGCTGCTGATGATGGTGCTGGCATCTCTCGCGGCCCCGGGGTGGGCGAAGAGCTACCACATCGGCCGCGCCGGCATCACCGCAGAGGTCCGCTCCGACGGGTCCATGCACGTGCGCGAGGTCCGCGATTACGTCTTCTCGGGCTCGTTTCACCACGCCTATCGCATCGTGCCGCTGCCCGCCGGCACGCACATCAGGGACTTCGCCGTCTCCGAGGCCGGCGCGAGCTACGCCGAGAGCGCCGGGGAATCGCCGGGTAGCTGCCACGTTTCCTACGAGGGCAACGTTTTCCGCGCCGACTGGTACTATCAGGCCAGCGACGAGACGCGCACCTTCGCGCTCGACTACGACGTCGTCGGGGCGGTGCAGAAGCACGCTGATTTGGCCGAGCTGTACTGGCAGTTCATCGACCGCGAATGGGCGGTTCGCACCGACAGCGCCGTAGTCCAAGTGACCCTCCCTGGTGCCGTGCCTCGCGGCGAGATTCGCGCCTGGGCGCACGGCCCCCTGTGGGGTGACATCGTCATCGGCGACGGGCGGGTGGATCTGATCTGTGAGCGGCTGCCCCCAAAGACCATGGTCGAGGGGCGCATCCTCTTCCCCGCCGGTTTCATTGCTTTCAGCCCGCGCAGTGACGGCAAGGTCGTGCTTCCCGCGGTAGTGGCGGAAGAGGGGCGCTTGGCGAGGACCGCCAACCTCGCGCGCGTGCGCGCGAAAGTCGCTCTCGCAGCGCCCTCGGTACTGCTGGTTATCGGCTTGCTCGTCTGGGTCGCTCTCTATCTCACGTTCGGCCGGGAATACGGCCTGGATGTCCCCCCCGAGTACGAGCGCGAACCGCTGGAGGGTTGGACCCCCAACGAGGTCGGGTTTCTGTGGAAGTGGGGGCGCCTCGATGCCAACGACATGACGGCCACCGTGATGGACCTGGTGCGCCGCGGCGCGCTAAAGCTCGTTGTGCGCAAGGAGCCCCATGCGGTGCTCGGCGGCCTGCTGGGCGAGAGGATGAAAGACGAGGCACACCTGGAGTGGGTGCGGGACTGCGCGGGCGAGCTCAAGCCTTCCGAGCAGTACCTGATCGAAAGCATCCTGTTCTACCGGCGCAGCCCGGGCGACACCATCTCCCTGGCCGAGTTCGCTAAGGCCGCCCGCGGGGATCCGCAGGCCGCGCACGCCTGCTTCGAGGTCTGGCGCGGCGAGGCACAGCAGGAATCCCGACGCATCCGCGTGACGGACCCGAAAAGCAGTGTCGCCATGGGCATCGGCATTGCGGTGGGCGTGCTCATGTTCCTTTCGGCGTTCGTGACGGCGCCGTTTTCGCAGACGCCGTTGCCCGTGGCCATGGGTTTCATCGGCTTCGCCCTGATTCCCGCGAGCGTCGTGGCGATTCGTCGCCGTAACCCCGAGGCCGCCATCGCTCTCCACCGCTGGCAGGCGTTCCGGCGCTACCTGACGGATTTCTCGCAGTTGCGCACGTACCCGGCCCCGGCGATAGTGTTGTGGGAGAAGTACCTGGTCTTCGCCGTCACCTTGGGCGTCGCTCAGGAAGTAATCAGGCAGCTGCGCGAGCTCTACCCGCACATTGCCGTAGCCGGCGCGCAGAGCGGCGTCTTCTCAAACTGGGTGGTGGATGGCGGCAACCCGCTGGCCAGCATGGGCGCCATGGAAAGCGCGTTCTCCTCGTTCAGCGCGACGGTGTCCACCGCGACCAGCTCCTTCAGCTCGAGCTCCGGCGGCGGTGGCGGCTTCTCCGGCGGCGGCGGCGGTGGTGGGGGAGGAGGGGGCGGCGGAGGCGCGGACTAGGCTCGGTCTAGATATTGGATGAGGGCGATCTCGTCGCAGTTGGGAAAGTGGACGCAGTGGATGCACTCCGACCATATCTTCTGCGGCAGCTCGCTCTTCTCGACGCGGCGGAAGCCGCGCGCCTCGAAGAACTGTGGGATGTAGGTGAGGACGAACGCGCGCCTCACGCCGACGCTTAGCGCGTCTTCGATGCACGCCTCCAGCAGCCTGCGCCCCCAGCCCTGCCCGCGGCAGTCCTCGCGCACCGCCATGCATTTGACCTCCGCCAGGTCCTCCCACGTCACATGACAGGCGGCGCAGCCAACCAGCCCGGCCTCGTCCTCGACCACGAAGAAGTCGCGTAGGTTGTCGTAGATCTCGCTCAGCGAACGCGGCAGCATCTGGCCGCGGTCGGCATAGACCTTGATCAGGCGTTGGATGCCCGGGGCATCGCTGGCGCGGGCTCGGCGAAGCTTCCTTTCCACCCTGCCATTCTAACACAGCCGCCGCCGGCGCGACAACCGCGCCCGGCCTGGGTGCGCCCGGGCCAGGCTGCAGCCGTTTCTACCGCATGTTGAGGAACGTCTTGAAGTCCTCCGGGTCGTTGGCGGCGGCCACGGCGACCTCGGGTCGCACCTGCTTGGAGGTGACCAGGGCCTTGAGGGACTGGTCGAGGGTCTGCATGCCGAACTGGCCGCCGGACTGCATGATGGAGGCCATCTGGTGGGTCTTGGCCTCGCGGATGAGGTTGCGAATGGCGGAGTTGGCGACCAGTACCTCCTGGGCGCAGGCGCGGCCGATGCCGTCGGCGCGCGGCAGCAGCGTCTGGCAGATGATGCCCTCCAGCACGGTGGACAACTGCATGCGGATCTGCTCCTGCTGGTGGGGCGGGAAGACGTCGATGATGCGGTCGATGGTCTGCGACGCGCTGGTGGTGTGCAGGGTCGCCAGCACCAGGTGCCCGGTCTCGGCGGCGGTGACGGCGGCGGCGATGGTCTCCAGGTCGCGCATCTCGCCAATGAGGATGACGTCGGGGTCCTGGCGCAGCACGTGGCGCAGCGCGGCGGCGAAGGACTTGGTGTCGGCGCCGACCTCGCGCTGGATGATGATGCTGCGCTTGTTGCGGTGCAGGAACTCGATGGGATCCTCGATGGTCACGATGTGGCAGCGGCGGCTGTTATTGATCTCGCTGATCATCCCCGCCAGGGTGGTGGACTTGCCGCTGCCGGTGGGCCCGGTGACCAGGATCAGCCCGCGCGGGCGTATGCTCAAAGTCTTGAGCACCGGCGGCATCTTGAGCTGCTCCAGCGTCGGCGCGTGCATCGGGATCGCGCGCAGCACCGCCCCCAGCGAGCCACGCTGCTTGTGCACGTTCACCCTGAAGCGCGACATCCCCGCCACGCTGTAGGCGAAGTCCAGCTCGTGGTGGGACTCGAACTCGATGACGCGCTCGTCGGTGAGGATGGCGTAAACCAGCTCTTGCACCTTCGCCGGCGTCAGCCCTGCATAGTTGAGCGGCTGCAGGTCGCCGTCCACGCGGATCACCGGCGGGCTGCCGACGCACATGTGCAGATCCGATCCGCGCCGCTCCATCAGGACCTCCAGCAGCTCGTCGATGTGCAGCGGCTCCGGCAACTCGCCTTCGGCGTGCGCGTGCGCGGCAATCCCGCCCGTGCGCTGTGGTTCCACCTTGGCGTAAACGCGCTCGATCGCCTCCATCAGCTCGCGTTCGCTGGCCACCATGATCTCCAGCCGCATCCCGGTCGCCGCCTGCAGCTTGGCCACGGCCTCCCGGTCAAGCGGGTTGGCCATCGCGACGTACACAATGTTATCGGAGCGCGACAGCGGCATCGCCAGCAGCTCCCGACAGCGGTCGGCGTCGAGCGCTGTGGTCACTTCGAGGTCGATGGGGTAGGAGGTCATGTCCACCGGCTGGATGCCCAGGGCGCGCGCCAGGCACGTCACCAGTTGCGGCGCCGATACCGCGCCCATCTCTACCAACACGCCCCCCAGCCACTTGCCCGTGCGCCTGTGGCGCTCGATGGCGCCGTCAACCGTCGGGGGGTCGGCAAGCCCCGCGGCGACCACCATTTCCGCCAGGCGCAGGTGCGCCGGCTGCTGCGCGGTGCCAATCTCTGCCATGGTTCAGGAGCCTCCGAGCGGATATGATAGCGGCTGGCCGCCGCAGGCCGCGACGCTACAGATCGTCGCCGTCGCCGCCGATGATGCCGAGGCGGAACGCCTCCTGGGGAGTGGTCACGCCTTCGCGCACCTTGGCGGCGAGATTATCGGCCATGGGGACCATGCCGGCCTCGATCGCCGCCTGCTTGATAGTGCTGCTCGCCTGGCGAGCGAGCACCAGGCGCCGAATGGGCTCGTCGACCACCAGCAGCTCGTACACGGCGACGCGTCCGCTGTAGCCCGTCTGGGTGCACCGCCGGCAGCCCTTCGCCCGGTAGAGCGTCTTGACCGGCTCGCCGTTGGCGCTGAAAGCCCGCGCGATGGTTTCCGCCGGCTCGAACGGCTCCCGGCAGTGCGCGCACACGCGCCGCACCAGCCGCTGTCCCAGCACCGCCAACACCGATGAGGCGACCAGGTATGACTCGACCTCCATGTCGATCAGGCGCGTCAGCGCGCCGGCGGCGTCATTGGTGTGGAAGGAACTCAGCACCCGGTGCCCGGTCAGCGCGGCCTGCACCCCCAGCTTGGCGGTTTCCGCGTCGCGGATCTCGCCCACCATGATGATGTCGGGGTCGTGGCGCACGATGTAGCGCAGCGCGACGGCGAAGGTGAAGCCGATCTTCGGCTTGACCTGGATCTGGTTGATCTGCGACACCTCGTACTCGACCGGATCCTCGACCGTGATGATGTGCTGGCGCGGCACCTCCTCTTTCAGCTCCAGCAGCGTCGCGTACAGCGTCGTGCTCTTGCCGCTGCCGGTTGGGCCGGTGATCAGCACCATCCCATGGGGCTTCTTGGTGAACCCGCGATAGGCCTCGAGGTCCGGCGGGGTGAAGCCCAGCGTGTCGAGCCGCTGCAGCGACATCGTCTTGTCCAGCACGCGGATCGCCACGCTCTCGCCGGTGACGGTCGGAATGGTCGAGATGCGCAGGTCGCACAGGCGGTCGCCGTACTTCAGGCGCGCGCGGCTGTCCTGCGGCAGCCGGTGCTCGGTGATGTCCATGTCGCCCAGGATCTTGATGCGCGACACCACCGCCGACAGGGCCTCGCGCGAGATGTCGACCTGGTGCTGCAGCACGCCGTCGATGCGGTAGTAGAGTTGCACGCGGTCCTGCTCGGGCACGATGTGGATGTCGCTCGCTTTGCGCTCGATCGCCTGCGAGAGAAAGCGATGGACGAAGGCGACGATGGAGGTCTCCGAGCTCAGGTTGCGCAGGTCGTGGAGCTCCTGCTCGGGCGTACCGTAAGTGGTGGTTTCGGCCGACATGCGCTCGACGATATGGTTGAGCTGGCTCGAGCCGTAGTGCGCGTCGATCGCCTTGTGGACGGCATCGCTGGGGGCGATGACCTCGCGGACAGTGAGGCCGGTGGCGGCGCGGATGCGGTCCACCGCCTCGATGTCGAAGGGGTCCGACACGGCGACGGTCAGGGTGTTGTGCTCGCGGCGCAGGGGAAACACGCCGTGACGGCGCGCGAGTTCCTCCGGGATGGCGCGCAGCACCGCGGGATCCACGCTCACGTCGTCGAGCATCACATGCGGCAGGCCGAACTGCAGCGACAGCGCGAAGCTCAGCGCGTCGGCGCTGACCACGCCCATTTCGATCAGGATCTGGCCGAGCTTCTTGCCGCGCTGCTTGCGCTGCAACTCCAGCGCTTGCGTGATCTGCTGCTCGGTAACCAGGTGCGCGCCGAGCAGGATGTCCCCCAGGCGCTGATTGGCGAGCTTCCTGCGGGTGTCGGCGGACAGGCCGTTAGCGGCCCCTTCGTCGTCGTCGTGCACCGGCTCCACGCTTAATTCCGCGGGCGGCGTGATCGATTCTTCCTCTCGCTGCGGCGTCATCGCTGTTGCTCCTGGCGCCCTCACGCGCGCGGCGCAGGAGGCGACTTGGTCGCTCCCCGCGCCGTACGCATTCGTGGCGCACCCCGGCCTGTATGCCGGCGCTGTGCCGGCCGGCCGTGCTTCAGAATATCCGCTGCCACGACACCTGCTGGTACTGGGTCTTGTCGCGCCCCGGCACCGGCAGGCCCCCCCACACGTCGTCGTACTCGACGGTGATCGCGCCGTTGGTGGTCACCACGTCGGCGCAGATCGCGCCCTTGATGCATGGGTTGCCGCTGAGGGTGATCTCGGCGTCCACGTTGTGGGCGTACACCAGGCCCTCGACGGTGGCGTTGCCGCTGATGGAGACCGCGCGCGGGCTCATCAGCACCAGCGCGTAGTCCTCCGAGCCCGCCTCGCCGGTGATCGCGGTGACGTTGCCGCTGACCCTGATCTTGCCGGCCGCGACGATGACCCCGCGCCCCCGGTAGTTGCCGGCGAGCTTGACATCGCCGGTGACGTAGGTGATCCCGTCGAGCTCGAACTCTCCGCCGTTGATTGTCAGGTTGCCGTTGACGACACGGGTCGCGTGACTGCGATACCAGTCGAGATCGATGATGGGCATGGGGATCGGCGCGATGTTCTGATAGACGTTGTTGCCCGGCACCTGCGGCGGCACCCAGTTGGTGGTGCCGGTGGCGTAGATATGCCCGGTGTTGCTCATGGTGAAGGAGGTGCCGTTGAACCTGATGTCGCCGTTGGCGTAAATGTCGGCGCCCTGGCCGCTCGCGTCGGGCAGCACGCTGCCCGCGCCGTTGAGGGTCATCGGACTGTCGGAGAATATGGCCCCGCGAAAGACGCGGGTGGTGTCGCTCATGGCCTTGGCGATCACGCGCACGCGCGCCTGCACGTTGGTATTGGTCGTGCCCGTGCTGCGGACGAGCAGGGCATCAGGTATCCCGTCGTAGTTCGCCCACACCCGGACGTCGCACGTGCCGCGGGGCATGGTGAGTACCTGATGGTATTGCCCGGCGCTCTGAAGCTGGCTGCCGATGCTGCCGTAGTCCTCGTACAGCATGCACACGATCATATCCACGCCGGACTCCGCCAACTGCAGAGCCACCATGTCGTCGCGCGTATTCTTCGCATTGTACAGGGCGTTGATCGTGCGCCCGATGAACGACGTCCCCAGAATCAGCATCACCACCAGGCTGATGATCGCCATCACGAAGGTCGCGCCGCGCTCGTCGCGCAGCCGTTGCGCTACTCTAGACATCGCCTTTCACCTCATCTCCCTTCCAGACCAAGCGCGAGATGGCTCAGGCGGCAATAGGGGCGCGGTGTGTGCACCGCGCCGACAACCCGCGACCTCCGCGAGAGGTCGCGCCCGCTGAATCCCCCTAATGATTGCGGAAGCATACTTCGCTCACCATGGTCGAATTGGCGACCTGGGTGCCCGCCCGCTCCTGCACCGTTATCGTCACCTCCACCGACCGCAGGCGCACGACGTCGGGCCAGTAGATGAACATGGGCTTCGGCGCGCCCCCCTTCAGGGGGTTGTTCACCAGGTTGTCGGCGACGACGAGTTTCGTGCCCGGGCTGCCGTCGTCATGGACGACCGCGCGCCACAGCTTGCTGCCGGTCGCGTCCATCGCGCCGGCGTCGTTGCCGCGGTAGTAGTAGACCAGGTCCCCCGGCACCAGGTAGAGATCGCCGCCGCCGGTGAGGCTGACGTAATTGTAGTGGGTCTGATCCGTGGCGTTCCACACCTTGTCCGGAACCCGCACCCCAACCGCGGTGGCGTCGTTGGGCGGCGGCGCCGGGATGACGGCTATCGCCTGCTGAAAATCGGGCACCATGCGGGCCACCGCCCATGACGCCTTGCGCTCCGCGGAGTTGGCGGGCTCGCCGCGGCGGTACGCGCGCAGCGCAGCCATGTAGATGGTGGACACCGCCACCACGATGAGGCCGAAGATGATGGCAACCGTCAGCGCCTCCGCCAGCGTGAAGCCCGCCTGACTCGCGGCGGCCAAACCCCTGCGGCCCCGACCTGCCATCATGGCGATTCCACCTCCGTTGCTCCGTTGGTGCTCATGGGCGGTTGGCGAGCAGGGTGCCGGCGCGCACCGTCCCCTGGGTGCGCCTGCCGCCGCCCCACGCCAAGGTCACCGAGACGCGCTTGAGGTTGGGGTAGATACCCGCCCCCGAGTCATAATAGCTGATCTCGATCGTGCCCGCGCTCGCCGGCAGCAAGGGTTCGGTGAAGGACACTCTGCCGGTGAGATCCGAGTTCTGCTGCGCGATGCTGTAGCCGTCCGCGGGCTTGAATATGTCGGTATGGATGAGGGCGCCGCTGTAGCCGGCGCTGCGCATGCGCTCCAGCTCCTGGCGCACGCGATTGCTCGCCACCTGGATGCGCTCCGCCTTCATGTCGGATACGATGCCGGCCACGAATAGCGTGCTGAGAGCCACCAGTCCGACCGCCAGCAGGGTGATCGTCACCAGCAGCTCGATGAGGGTGAAGCCGGAGGCCGTCCTGCGAAGCGGCGCTTGGATGCGAAGCGCGGGCCTGCGGCTAGTCATGGGTCGTACTCCTGTTGCGAGCGGCAGTCCCGAGGTGCGTAGGAGCGCTGTTCACGCTATCCCTTCACGTGCGGCAGGTCACCGGGTGTTGGTGGTCGTCATAAGAGACCGAGACACTGGGACGGGGGAGGGCGGTGCGTAACCGCCCCTTCCCCCGCGCAGTGCTCATGCCAGTCTACCACGCGCTGTAGGAAGTGCTATCCAGCGCGGTCAGCGTCGATGCGCTGTGGACGTCACCGGGGGCCGCGGTGTAGGTCCAGTCAGCGGCAGCGGTGAACGGGTCCTTCGGCAGGTTCCCGTCGGGGGTGCGCATGTACGGACCCTTCCACGCACCGACGTCCAGGGAGATGCCATTGCCGCCACTGGAGCCGGCGGCCGGGGCTGTCATCAAGTTCGACAGCGCCGCGGGGAAGTCGCCGCAGTCAGCCTCAAACTGCTGAATCGCATTGCGAAGCTGCTGCAGGTCACCACGCAGGGCCGATTCCTTGGCCTTCC
>Ga0315279_10007091_pt1 | contig 13949 bp, 11 predicted proteins | sample YL17G06_20_MG_FD_203694 | JGI IMG/M metagenome (GOLD analysis project Ga0315279, IMG submission 203694) | Sediment microbial communities from Yellowstone Lake, YNP, Wyoming, USA - YL17G06_20 | ecosystem: Environmental > Aquatic > Freshwater > Lake > Sediment | place: USA: Wyoming | collected... | reverse complement strand
CACATGCGGAACGACAACTTCGTGCTGCTTGAAATAGAGCAGGCGCAGATCCTTTGTCTCGAAGGAGTAGAGATAGTAGTTGTTGTCAACCGAGAAGACTTGTGCGCGAAGGACGGAAGTAACACACACTGAGAGGAGGAGGACACGCAGGCGCGTCCACACGATGGAGATCATGGGTACGTTATCCAAGAGTGAGTTTCACAAAGGGAGAGGTGCAACGACGCGAACGGATGATCCTCCTGGCGGTAAACGGGATCCCGTGGAGCCGGAAAGAAATGACAGATCGGCGCCCTGACGAGTGCTGCGCCGAATGGAAAAAGGAGATGCTTCCCCTCTCGGGGGAGCATCTCCTCATTCACATCAACATCTAAGCAATAACCTCGACGGCTACTCTGTGCTGTGCAATTCGCCTTTAGCGAGCATTGCTCGCACATCGGCGTTATAGAGCATCGCCCGAAGGTCGGCGTTCACCAGCATTGCCCGCACGTCAGCATAAGAAAGCAGTGCACGCACATCCGCATAGCTAAGCGCAGCCATAACCTCGGCCTGAGAGAGTGCCGCACGAACGTCTGCATAGGCAAGGGCAGCCCGCAAATCTGCGTTGTTCAGAAGCGCTCGCACTTCCGCATTGGCCACCGCAGCCCGCACAGCGGAGCTACTTAGCGCTGCCTGCACTTCAGACATCGAGAGAGCCGCTTGCACACCCGCGTCCTTCAAGGCAGCCCGTAGATCCGCGTTGTTCAAAGCGGCACGTACGTCGGCATTCTTCACCTGAGCCCTGAGCTCAGCGTTATTGAGCGCAGCATGAACCTCTGCGCTTACCAATGCTGCACAGACCTCGGCTTGGGCAAGTGCCGCCCGAACATCGGCCTGGACGAGCGACGCCCTCAAGTCAGCATTGTTCAGAAGAGCGCGCAAGTCAGAATTCGCGAGCGCGGCCTGGAGCTCGGCGTTTGACACCATGGCCCGGACTTCAGCATTAGCGAACATCGCCCGCACGTCTGCGTAGGCCAGCGACGCTTCCATCTCGGAGTTCGACAGCAAGGCTCGAACCTCGGCATTATTCAATGCAGCCTGCACTTCGGCTTTGTTCAGCGCAGCCTTGAATTCCCCGTTCTCCGCGAGCTTCGCAAATGTGTCGGTCTGTAGGAACTTCTGGATTTCAGGATTCTTCAGCGCCAGGTCTTTGTCCGTCATCTGTTCCGCACGATATTTCTCGGCCTTCTGGACACCAATGGTCCCTGAGACTTGTTCTGCAGCTGGCCATGGGTAGAAGAATGAAATATACCCGACCAACACAACTGCAACCACCCCAACACCGATGAACCACCAGCCTCTTTTCGAGCGAACTGGCGTTTGTTGTGTTTCTTCCATAGCAGCCTCCTCCTTCAATGATATAGCAAGATAGTGGATTACACTCCCAATTCAAATACAGGAGATCGACACCAGAGTTCGGAAAAGTTTCACCTCTGACTGTCGATTTCCCTGGTCTGAAGAGTTTTTTGACAAACCAGCCTGTTTCCTGCGTAAATCTTGACTTCTAGGGGTCCATGGGTAGCACCGTGGCTCGCGAACGAGACAAAATAGTGGCCAGCACCCGAGTGCGTCAGAATGATTCTGTCTTGGCCCACATCGAGCTTCTCTTCTCCACCTGAGAGTTGCTTCAGGCCAGAGAAAGTCATGTCTGTGGGCTGAAAACGGATTTCTGCTCTGACGCTTACGCCGGATTGAAGGTCCAATTCCGCGAGAACGATGTCCCCGGAAGAAAACGTGCGGAGCTTCCCGTTGATTTCACTGAGGTTGACGGCGACCGAGTCCGATGCTTGAAAGTACAACAATTGGGGCACGAGTGCCAGCGTGCCCGAAACCTGGGCGGTTTCCTGATCACCTAAACCGCGGGGCTGCGAAAACAGCACAAAAAGGAGGATGCCTACGCAGATTCCAGAAACGAACACAACAGCGTATCGGGGTGTCGAGCGAAGTCGAAATCTCTCTATAACCTGATGGAGAATACTCCACTTGCGCTTCGGTGACTGCTGTGGAAATTCGAGAGAATTGAGGATGTGCTGCTTGAGATGTTTCGGGGGTTCGACCTCTTCAACGCACTTGAGGGCATTGGCAGTCTTGAGGAGGCCCTCGTAGAGTTGACGACCTTCGGGATTTCTTGAGAGGTACGCCTTCAGTTTGGCACTCTCAGTCTTTGAGTTTGTCCCGTCGATTTCTTTGTTGACCAGTTCGAAGTACTTTTTCTCAATCATCCCTGAAGTCCTGATTTCGTCAGAATAACCTTGAGCATTTGCCGCGCGGTGAAGAGTCTCGACTTGACAGTTTTCGTTGGAATCTCGAGAATCTTGCTCATCTCGTCGTAGGAAAGGTCCTGGAAATGGCGCAAGACAATAACAATTCGGTAGTCGGGTCGCAATGCCAGAACGGCTTCTTCCAGCTTCTGACATCGCTCTGACTCCTCAAATTCCATCTCAAGTCCTGTGTCCTCCGAGACGAGATCGTCACTGAGCCTTTCCTGATTCTTCCTGTGACCAATGAAATTGAGTGCTGTATTGACAGCGATCTTATAGAGCCAACTGAAGAACTTGAAGCGTGTGTCGTAGGTGTTGAGTTTTTCGTACGCTTTCACGAACACCGATTGAGTCAGATCGGATGCATCCTCCCGGTCATTGACCATCCGTACGACGAGGTTATAGATGGGCTTTTCGTAGCGATCGAGAATGATTTCGAACGCTTTCTTTTCGCCCCTCAAACACTTTCTGACCAGGTCTTTATCGTCCTGCTCTTTCATAAATACAATCGAACCGGCTGAAAGTTGGCTCTTATTGGATATCAAAAATCAAATCAAACCGGGCAATATTGAAGACATCACGGATATGGCCTGAAACGTTCTTCAGCTTGAGCTTATGTCCGGAATCGGTCAAACGCTTCTGAGTAGCCATCAGCACCCCCAAGCCGGCGCTCGAAATGTAATTGAGGTCCTTGAAATCGACGACCGCTGTGGCAGCAAGTCGATCAAACACGGTTTTCGCCTTGTCCACCTGCGCCGCGTCGAACCTGCCGGAAAGAACAACGTCACCGCGATCGTTCAAACGGATGTCAAACATTCTTCCTCCCAAGATTCTTCGTAAGCGTGATGATGCTCGTTCTGTTGCGATACTCGTACTGGATGTCATCGACGATGTTCTTCGTGAGGTAGATCCCGAGTCCTCCCGGCGACCGCTCCTTGAGTGAGGCTTGGATATTCGGGTCTTTTCGTTTCGTGAGGTCGAACGGCTCCACATCGCGGTCAGTCAACCGGATGATCATCCTGTTCCTTTCTTTCTTCAGAGTCAGGGAGATCTCATTGTTGTTCTTTGGATGATACCTCACCATGTTGGTAAACAGCTCGTCAACAGCAAGGTACACGGCGTCCTTGACCGCGTGATCGATCCGCTGCTTTGCGATGAAATGATCGATGAAATCGAAGATCTTTTCCAGCGATCGTAAGTCTCTTTGGAACTTCTTTTCCATTCAATGTGCGGTGGAATCTACGAAGATCCGTTCAGGGTAGCCCTTGTTCGACCGGGATCGGTTAGAGTTTGCTCTCTTCCCCTTGTTTTCTGAGTGGATTCTAACGGTGTCTCTCAAGTGGGGGGCTTTCAAATATATCGCCGCCCTTATCCAAAATCAATCGAATTCGATATTTCCGTCTTCTGTGGCCATACTCCGGACGGTATTTTGAGGATGGTCGTTGAGAAAGCACGCATCCCTGCCTAGGGGCACTCCTGTCATAGCCTTTCCTTCAACCCTTGATTCTCCTTGCCTAAGTTGTTAGTATTGGTGGGATAGCGTGCTCTTCGAAGCCCACTCGATGTTCATCCGCCGACAAGCCAGAGGTGTTACGTGGCAACCCCCATGACCCATCAATCTCTCGCACCATCAAAAACGCTCACCGCCGGCACACGATCATCCAACGGCACTCCTCTCGTGCTGAACTACATCAACGGAAAATGGGTGGGATCGCGTGCGACCAACTTTCTGCCCGTGATGAATCCTTCCATCGGTCAGCAAATTGCGAGCGTGCCGCTTTCGACCGCCCACGATGTCGACGATGCGGTAGGCGCATCCGATCACGCCTTCGCATCCTGGTCAACGACTCCCATCAAAGAACGAGCCCAGGTTTTCTACCGTTACAAAACTCTCCTGGAAAAGAACATTGATGCTCTCTCCGCTCTGGTTCATGAGGAAAACGGCAAAACCATGAGCGAAGCGTCTGCAGAGATTGAGAAAGCCATTGAAGTGACGGAGTTTGCATGTTCAATACCTCAGTTAGTGCCCGGTGAGATCCTGGAAGTGAGCCGGGGCGTCGAGTGCCGAATCGACCGGTGTCCGCTTGGCGTTGTTGCTTCGATTACGCCGTTCAACTTCCCAAGCATGGTTCCCCACTGGACAATCCCCAACGCTTTGGTCCTGGGCAATACGATGATTCTCAAGCCGTCCCAACAAGTTCCGCTGAGCTCCTTGAGAATAGCTGAGCTCCTGAAGGAAGCTGGTTTGCCGGATGGGGTCTTCAATATCGTGCACGGCGCACAGGAGGCTGTCAAGGCGATCTGTGATCATCCACTGATTCAGGCGGTAACATTTGTCGGGTCAACGCGTGTCGCCAAGATTGTCTATGCGAGAGCGACATCGCGCCTCAAGCGTGCGCTCTGTCTTGGTGGAGCAAAGAATCATCTCATTGTCCTGCCGGACGCAAATGAAGGAATGGCGGCATCGAACATCGCAGTCTCGATGAGCGGCTGTACAGGCCAGCGTTGCATGGCAGCCTCCGTGATGATCGCAGTCGGCGAGGTTGATCACATTATCGGGCGACTCTGCGAGGAAGCAAAGAAGATTATTCCGGGGAAGAATCTCGGGTCGGTGATCTCTAAGGAAGCGAAGGAACGAATCGAGCGATACATCACGGAAGCTGAACACGACGGAGCCACGGTGCTGGTCGACGGCCGAGGAGTGAAGGTCGAGGGAAAGGAAGAGGGATACTACGTCGGGCCGACTGTTCTCGATTACGTGCGCCCTGACATGAAGATTGCTCAAGAGGAGGTGTTTGGACCGGTGCTTTCGATTCTGCGGGTGAAGACCGTTGACGAGGCACTCAAGATTCAGAACAGTTCACCGTACGGAAACGCAGCGTCCGTCTTCACACAGAGTGGGCGAACGGCTCGTTATATCATCGAGAGGGCAAGCGCTGGAATGATCGGCGTCAACATCGGGGTGCCTGTGCCGCGTGAGCCGTTTTCGTTCGGCGGATGGAATGAATCGATTTTCGGCACCGGAGACATTACAGGCAAGAGCTCGATCGAGTTCTTCACCAAGCTCAAGAAAACGACTACGAAGTGGGACCCGGAAGCGAAAAAGAACTGGATGAGTTAAGATGGGTTCAAAGTTTGGAGTTTTAAGTTTCAAGTTTTTCGCTTAACCCTAATTGTACTTGGAACCTGAGACTTTGAACCTGAAACTCCAAACTCACACTTTTCATTTCAGTCTATTGTATTTCCTCATTACCTCCTTCAAGCGGTCGTGGGGGAGTGCATAGACCTTGTTCCCGTTGATTCCCTCCATCGCTTCAGCCGCAACAAGAGCATTGACGATCGCTTCTTCCGTCGCCTGAACTGTGGCGCTGAACAGAGGATTGATCCGATCGTTGGGGAGCATTTGCACAGTGGTAATCCCGGAGTCTTGTGCCGCACCAGGATTCGCTGTGGAGAATGCCACAAAAATGTCCCCCGAAGAATTCTCTCCTCTCCCGCCGACGATACCGATTCCTAACGCAATCCGGGTTGCCATCCTTTTCAATTGGTGAGGCAGCAGCGGTGCGTCCGTTGCGGCCACGACGATGATCGAGCCGGACCCATCGCTCAGTTTTCCGCGCTCAGGAAGGAGGTCGGTAATTTCTTGGCCGACCGGAACCCCGGCGATATGGAGGTTCTGGCGTCTGCCGTAGTTTGCCTGTACGAGCACTCCGACGGTGTAACCGCCACCCCTCGCGTCAAGTTTTCTCGATGAAGTGCCTGTGCCGCCTTTGAAACCGTGAGCAACCATGCCCGTTCCGCCGCCAACGTTTCCCTCCGCGACCGTTCCCGATTTCGCCCCATCAAGGGCCTGGATGACATGCTCGGGCTTGACGTGAAATCCGTTGATGTCATTCAAACCGCCATCCCAGGTTTCGGCAACGACAGGAAGCGACCACGGCTGAAACGTTTTCCCCTGTTGCTTCATTTGCCAAGCGATCACTGCATCTCGAACGACCCCTACGCTGTGCGTGTTTGTAATCATGACAGGTCCTTCCAGGAATCCGGACTCCTGAATCCACGTCGTTCCGGTCATCTCCCCGTTGCCGTTGAGCGTGAACCACGCCGCAAAGCACTGATCGTGGGAATCCTTCCCTCTCGGTAGAATCGCCGTCACCCCCGTTCGCACTGGACCTTTGCCCACTATGAGCTTACCCTCACCAGCAATGAGCGTTGCAAACCCGACTTCAACGCCTGCAACATCTGTAATCGCGTTGTTTGGGCCCGGCGTTCCGTCAAACGGGATCCCGAGATCGCGCGCACGCGGTTTGGTTTGTGAAAGCGATACTTGGAAAGCCAAGAGGGCGAAAAGAAAAAGAGCACAGATGTTGCGAAGATGAGACATCGCCATGGGTCCTCCGTGGAGAGAGATTGAGAAAAAGGGTGCTGGAGAGGTTTTGTGTTTCAGCAGCCGCCGACTTTAGTCGATCGCTGCCATTTCAACATCCTGCTACAGATCTGGCCGAGAAGTCTCACGCCCGCCTGCCCTTACGAATTCTTCGAAGGCGGGCAGGCAAAGTCGCAAGGCACGCAAAGCTGATATAAATGAAGAGTTTAGAGAATATTTCCTTCGCGCCTTCGCGTCTTTGCGTGAGATGAGGGGCTTCGGCCGCGTTTCTATTGTTCCACTTCCTGGTCCGCAATCTTCAGTGCTTCGTCAAGCGCTCGAACCCCCAGATCGATCTCTTCTTGTGTGATGATCAAGGGAGGCGCGATAACGAAATGGCTCAGCCACGCCTGGACGAAGACCCCGTTTTTCATCATCTCTGCAGCTATCCTGTCAACGACCAGCGCCTTGCCCGAGAGCTTATCTGCTTTTGTGTTGAAGGGCTTCTTGGTTTTCTGGTTCTTCACCAACTCAACAGCCCAGAAGAGACCGAGTCCACGCACGTCCCCGATTGATCGATGCTTTGGCTTCAGGTCGGTCAGCTTCTTCCCCAGATGTTCACCCATCTTGCTTGAACGATCGATAAGTTCCAGGCGCTGAAGTTCGCTGATCGCCGCGACGGCAGGAGCGAGGGTGAGCGGGTGTGCCTCGTAGGTGTGACCGTGAGAGAAGAAATGATCATCGAAGTAAGATGCGACCTTCATTGTCGTTGCGCAAAGGCCGAGTGGGATGTAGGCGCTTGTGATCCCCTTCGCAGTGACGAGAATATCGGGTTTCACATCCCAATGATCCACGGCAAACCATTTGCCCGTTCGACCCCAGCCGCTCATGACCTCGTCAGCAATGAGGAGAACATTGTGGGCATCGCAGATCTGGCGGAGGCGCGGCAGGTACTCCTTCGGCGGGATCAGGACACCGTTCGTGCCCACAACCGGCTCGACAATCACTGCCGCGACATCGCCTTCATTCTCGATCATATGATCGATGTATTCGACGCAGGCGATTTCACATTCGGGGTAGCGGTGATGGAGCGGACAGTCATAACAGTTCACCTCAGGGGCGAAGATAACCCCTGGAATCTTTCCTGCCGGCTCCATCGCCCAACGGCGTGGATCTCCCGTGGCAGCAATCGAGCCCATGGTCGACCCGTGATACGAACGGTAGCGGGAAATGATCTTAGTCTTTCCCGTCACCATTCGGGCAATCTTGAAAGCCGCTTCGTTCGCTTCCGTCCCGGATGTGGTAAAGAAGAATTTTTCCAGTCCTTTGGGCAAGACTTCTAGAAGGAGATTGCTCAATTCTGCCCGCACGTCGGTCGCATATCCAGGCGCGATATAGGGGAGTTTTCTCGCCTGATCCTCAATGGCTTTGATGACAGCCTGGTTCCTGTAACCGAGCGTGACGCACATAAGCTGGGATGAAAAGTCCAAATACCTCTTGCCATTGGCATCGACGAAATAGCATCCTTCCGCGTCGACGATGTGGAGCGGCTTCCATCCTTTTTGGAACCTCCAAGTGCCGTACGTGTGCTTTGCAGTTATGTCGGAGACTTCTTGAGAGGAAAGGGGTGATTTCATTGTTGTGATCCAAGAATTGTGTGACGAGAAGGTACGATAGGAAGGAGAGAAACACAAATGCGAGTGTACTCTCTATCGGAAGGACCTGAATTCTGTTGTAGAGTCCTGAGAGATTGTTTGGCTGATCATATGCTTTTCGTCTCTGAAGTGACCGGACGCGGCACCATCGATGGAAGCCATTGATCGAATTCATCGCTTCCTCTACGGTGCGGATTTTCTCTGTCTAGTTCCCAGCGCTGTGGATTGGTGTCGATGTACTCGCGTATTCTTGTCATTGATTTTTCGTCGCGAACAATGTGTTCGAAATAGTTGCGTTGCCAGACGGGGATGCCAGAGCTGTTCCGCAGCAGGTTGATGCGTTTGGCCGAATTCATTTTGAATCGGCCAATGATCTTGGGTAACAACATACGTCGCCGTTCCGTCGTGGTTTTGGGTAGGGGTGATTCATGAATCACCCCTACAGAATTGACATCATCCAAAATGACAATGATCCCATGCACGTGATTTGGCATCACAACGAATTCATCTAATTCCACGTTGGTGAAATGATCTGGAATTTCCCTCCAACAGCGAGATGCGATTTCTCCCATTTGCGACATCCTCATTTCACCATCCACAACGTCACCAAAGATCGCCTTTCTGTTCTTTGTGCAGATCGTGACGAAATACGCACCCGGTTGTGAATAGTCATATCCCTTTAGACGAATGGATTTCCTCCTGTGGAATGTACTCACGCGCTTACCTTCTCGTAATAACCCTCGCCCGCCGTGGGAGAGGGACCGAGGGTGGGAGTGAAAAAAAATTCCAACTGCTTGGGTGGAGGAGACCTTACAAAGCTACTGCCGTTCAACGAGTGGAAGAGGTATCTTTATCAGCGTGTCTATCGGAACCCCATTTCGTAAAGCTGGCTGGTACTTCCATTGAACTATGGCTTTTAGGGCAGCCTTGTTGAAGAATGAATTTGTGCTCGACAGGATCCAAGCTCTTTTGACATTTCCCCGCTTTGTAACGACTGCATTTACTGTTACCGTGTCGTACGGTCCAGGAGTTCTACCAGCGGGAGGAACCATTGCTACTGTATGAAGGGGGATGGCAGGAAGAGTGAACCTTGTCGTGTCGCTAGGGCGGAACGTGAAAATAGAATCCTCACCGAGAAGTTCCACCCATTCTTCCGTTAGCTTAACCTTCATTTTCTCAGTGGGAACAGGAGCGAAGCTGCCGCACCCTTTGACGAGAAGCAAGGCGCCGACGAGCGCCGCGATGATTGTAGTTCTCATGAATGCCTCCTCCTTCCTTGATAGTTTCAGGCATTGTGTAGTAAGGGACCTTCCCTTTGATCATAGAGGTTTGTTGGGTTATCCGTTGGGTGATCGATCCATTTAGAAATAGTGAGATTTGTTCATTGTTTCATTTTGTTATTCCATCCAGGTTCATGGCTTTCAGCAACTGCGCAAAGCGTGGATCATCTCGCAGATTGTCAAGAAAAGCATCGCCGCGGATCAACATCAAGTCCCCGCTGGGTTCTCGATACGCGCGTTGAAGCCACTCTATTGCACTCTCTTTGTCCGCGAGGGTAGCATAGAACTCTGCCTTTTGCACGGGGCTCATTATCGAGCGAACCTGGTCATAGGCCTTTATTGCAAGAGCACGCTTTCCGGCTTTCGCAAGAAAGATAGGTCGGTTCGTGGGTCCCCAGTATGGAGCGCTGTCGTTTTGAGCCAGTGCTTGCGCATGCATACCCTTCATTGAGAACGATGCGGCGAGCATGGTGTGCCCTGGATCAGACCTCGGGTTTTCACGAAGATATTCCTGGAGAAATGCTATCGCATCGTCATATCTCCGCATCATCCAGTAGGTCTGGCCAATACCCCACGCTACTTGCCTGAAAAGTATGGGATCTACTTCCTGCGAGCGCCGAAGCGTCACGAGTGACTCTTCATACCGGCCAACGGTCTGAAGTCTCCTGCTGTGGACGCGATAGGCCTCGAAGCTTCCAGGACTTAACTCCAAGGCACGTTTTGTTCTCGATAGGGCACCCTCAAAATCGTACTGATATGAGTCAACATGTGATGCGGCAATTTGGCTTTCTGCAAGGTCCGGATCCAGTTGCAGCGCTCTCTCTGCCGCTCTCTTCATCTTCGGCATCGCGTCAACAGAAGACACAAGTCCCCAATTGAGTGCCGCCTGGTAACCATTAGCGAGTGAGGCGTAATAGAACGGATTGTCGGGTTCCATATCGACCGCCTTCTGAAGATTAACCATCAGACTGTCCCACCGACTCTTCGAGATGCCCGAGCTAAGAAAGTAGATACCCTGCCGTCCTTTCAAACACAGTTCGTAGGCCCGTGGATCGACTTTTCGAGAGGGCCGACCCATCCGTGTCTGTTCGTCCTGAGACACTTTGACACGAACCTCTCTCACTACTGCCTGCGCAATCCTACCCTGGAGATCGAGTATATTTTCTCTGGTACCGTCGAAGGTGTCTGACCACAGTGGACGGTCCGTGGTTGGCTCTATCAGCTTGGCCCTAACACGAATGCGCCCACCTTCCTCAATGAACACCGAGGCCTCTACAAGCGCTTTCGCATGCATGATCTTTGCAAGCCCACCATAGGTCTCCTGGCTGTTCTTGAATTTCATGACACTTCTTATCGAAGGTACACGCAGAGCAGCGACTTCTTGGAGTCTTGAGATAACTTCTTCTGTCATCGCATCGGCCAACCATTCTTGCTTCTCCTCGCCGGAGAAATTGCGAAATGGAAGGACAGCCACATGATCGAGCACCTCACCCTTCCCCGTGAAGTAGAAGATCCCAAAGATACCAACGGCGATGACAATCACTGCAAGCAGTCCATAGGCAAGAGTGCGTTTCTTGCTCAGAACCTTTCTTGTTTGCTGTGAGAGCTGAGTTCCGGCTTTGTACGCTTCAAGGTCAGCAATGAGTTCGGCAGCCGTCTGGTATCGATCCTTTGCCTCCTTTGCCATCGCCCGCCGACAAATCTTCTCAAGCGCCTCGGGCACTTCAGGTCGAAGGGTTCGCATCGGCTTCGGGTCTTGGTTCAGGATCGAGTAGACGAGCGCCTGTTCGTATTCGCTCTCGAACGGTCGTTTGCCTGCCAGCATCTCATACAAGACCACTCCAAGTGACCAGATGTCTGTGCGGCCATCCACCGCCTCACTGCGCGCCTGCTCCGGAGACATGTATGCTACTGTCCCCATGGTGGTGCCAGTCTTGGTCAGCAATGTCCGCCCGGCGAGCTTCGCAAGACCGAAGTCCACGATCTTCACTTGGCCCCGGTTCGTCACCATGATATTCGCCGGTTTGATATCACGGTGGACGATGCCGGCATCGTGGGCACCGGCGACTCCCTGTGCTACCTGGATGGTTATCCCCACCGCCTGATCAATCGCGAGTGGTCCACGTTCGATCTTCTTCTTGAGTGTCTCCCCTTCATAACAGTCCATAACGATGAACATTTGACGATCAGCGGTCTCATCGATATCGTGCACAGTGCAGATGTTGTTGTGCTGGAGGGCGGAGGCTGCTTTTGCTTCGTGGATGAAGCGCGCCTTGGCTTCAGTGTCTTGGGTCAACTCGGGAGGCAGAAATTTGAGAGCAACCAAGCGGTCGAGTTTGAGGTCCTGAGCTTTGTAAACAACGCCCATACCACCACCGCCAAGCTTCTCGAGAATCTTGTAGTGCGATATCGTTTGGTTATCATGTGCCGCACCTCCGCCAGAAAGATGGCGGATCCTCAAATTTCCAACCGCTCACCGAAAACGTTCGTGGGGAAATTTGGGACATACCGCCTCCGCCAAGGCGTTCGGTGATTCTATAGTGGGATATCGTTTGTCCAATCATAAACGCTCCTTGGTAGCCGCAGACTTCACGTCTGCGATTACTGAGATGAATCTCTATCCCCAATTATCACGTTGATGCAACGTAAGGCTTATGTACGATTTAACGTTTTTTGACCTTTACCTCGCCTGTCACCGTCTCGTTCTCGGCTTGCGGCCCTTCCAGCAGCGCGGCGCTCAGCCGCCTATCTTTTCCGTAATAGTCCTCACGGAACTGGATAGTCCCGTCCTTGTCCTTCCACGCTGTGCAATACAGAACGTAAACGGGGATGGGATCCTTCAAATTGATCGTTCGTCGCTCGATCCGATGGACAACAGCAAGGATCGTGTCCGTCGTCCATCCCAGGTAGTCCTTGAGTATGTACTCGGCGAAATCAAATGGCTTCTCGAGTCGGATGCAGCCGTGGCTGTACATCCGAACGTTTTTCGCGAAGTCCTCACGGTACGGCGTATCGTGAAGAAACACTTCATATTTGTTGGGGAGAAGGAATTTCACCTGCCCCATGATGTTATTCGGACCCGGACCCTGACGCAGTTTGAAATCGATATCCTTTGGATTCAACTCCACGAAGTTGATAGTGTGTGGATCGACTTCTTGCAGGCTGTCTCCCGACTCACGCAAGAGTACCATCTCGTTGTTTCTGAGGTAATTCGAGTCAGCTTTCATGTAGTTGATGAGCTCGGTCGCGAGGATGTTGTACGGAGCGATCCAGTAGTCGTTGAACAGCACTTGCGTCATGTCGGCCCTGAACACGGGCGTTTGCCAATCCGGGTTGCCGACAACAACTTTCATACTCAATACTTCGCGGTCTTCCTCCACTGCGGTGAGCTTGAAATCCGCCACGTTGACGCGAACATACTTCCGCCCAAGCTTGTGGGGCAGCCAGCGCCAGCGCTCCATGTTCGCCTTGATTTGCTCCAGGCGCAGTTCGACAGGGACATTCAGAGCGACAAGCGTTGCGCTGTCAACCACACCGGTTGCGGCCAGGCCGTGCCTCATCTGAAATCGACGCACTCCGTTCGCGAGCGTCGAGTCGAACACGCCATTCGATCTCTGCAGCAATCCGGAGAGGTCTCCAGAAGCAGCGAGCCGCCGTCTCAACGCTGTCACTCTCTTCCCCGACTCTCCCATCCTCATCTCTGCTCCTTCCGGGATTTTCCCCCACCCGCCTCTCCGCGCCAGAACCTCGTATGAAGAAAGCAACCGACGGAGATCTGCGTAGAATGCGTGTTTCGGGAGCAGGTTTCTGAGACTCTCCCGGATTTGGTTTGAACGAAGTGCATTGTCGAGAAGAGCAGCATAATCCAGGCTATCGTTCTTTGCAGACCACTCCGGCCGCAGTGTCTCCCGATTGACCCTTCCTCCCGCAAGATGAGACGCGTAGACAAGAAACGCATCCGTGAGGATAAGATCAAGATCAGCTGAACGCGAAGCAATGGGAGATTCCTTGTTCTCTTGGCTCTGGCGTAGCTCGCCCATCTTCGCTTCGATGGCGGCGAGATGATAATCCTCAGGCCTCAGTCCCTCACGGTCAGCCTCCTTGATCGCCTCTACAAGAGAGTCCGCCTGCGCGAGGAGACCTTGATCAGCGCTCCAGAATGCTCGATAGTCTCGGTCCTTGTAAGCTGCCGGGAGCACCCCCGAGGCATGGATCGAGTCCTGATTGATGACGATCCCTGCGTGCGTTCCTACAGCAAGGATTCGATCACGTATCTCATCAGAAACGGCTTCCTGTTGTGTGCGGGACCGAAAGCAGCCGCACAGGGCGAATGCACAAGTCAAGACAAGGA
>Ga0315279_10007090_pt1 | contig 13950 bp, 14 predicted proteins | sample YL17G06_20_MG_FD_203694 | JGI IMG/M metagenome (GOLD analysis project Ga0315279, IMG submission 203694) | Sediment microbial communities from Yellowstone Lake, YNP, Wyoming, USA - YL17G06_20 | ecosystem: Environmental > Aquatic > Freshwater > Lake > Sediment | place: USA: Wyoming | collected... | reverse complement strand
GAGTATTATGAACTATTGTTGTTACATAAGAGTGGGAAACTTATGTAAGTATAATCCAAAACATTCATCTAAACAAAGGAGTAGGTATATTGAAAGGTGATTTTCCCTTCGCTTTTTAGTATACCAGTAGGGATATGCTCAAATTGGAATATGTCATACACATAAGCGAAGCTAGTAAAGGCATGGTTCATGTTCGATGCTATGTTAATGGTATTGATCAAAACGAACTGGTTTTTCAATTGGGGAAAAAGAGCTTTCGCTTTGAAGGAAAAGATGATCCTGTGATAACTTATGAAGCAGAAACTATATCAGGAGATTCACTTTCCGTCAAACAAATAGACCCGCATATATATCAGATCGAGTGTATGGGGCATAAAGACATCCTATGGAAGTATGATATTCAATTGCCAGAACAATATGTCACCTATATGGACGCATTTGTAACTGACACTTATGCTCACATCGCAATTCCACAGGTGTTTATGACTCTTGAACCTGTCGTTGATTCTGAAGTTTACGTTAAGTTTGATCTTCCAGATGGATGGAATATTGTTACTCTTTGGAACAAGGAAGGTGATAAATACCATCCTGCTAATCTACCCGCTTTGAGACGTGGCTATATGGCTTTGGGCGATTATAAATCCTACGAGAGTAAGGTTGATGATGCATGGATTAAGATCGCTATTAGCAAAGAGTTAAATTGCAATCCTATGAACTTTTTTGTAGCAGTTGCAAAGTTACTCCAGTGTCAGGCTGAGTTATTTCAGGATAGGGTTACAATTGATTATCTTATTATTTGTAATAGTTCAGGTTCATATAGTTCCGGTGGCTCTCCATCGAGAAATATAGTCTCTTTAGCCCTCCCAATCAACTTTACAGATAATTCTTTAAAGAAATTGGAAGCAGGACGGTTGAGTATGATCAACCATGAACTGATGCACACATGGATTAAGGATCGTCCATTAACATCAGGAAGATTCTGGTATACTGAGGGTTTTACCAGTTATTGCTCATTTCTGATGGTGTGTAGAGCGCATTACATAACAGAAGATGATGCTTACCAGAAGATATACGATAACGTATATATCGAATACATAGAAAACAAGTATACAGGCAAATCAAGTCCTGAACAAGTTGCGGAGAAGTTCTTTTTTAGTGATCATGACGATGCAGGTGTATATTGTGGAGATTCTGGATTTCTATTTGCTTTTTTGCTGGACATTAAAATCCGTTATGCAACTCAAAACCTGATTAGTCTAGACCACCTTATGAGAGAACTGCGTAGACAATTTGGTGTTTCTGATCAAGGTTGGACATACAATGATTTAAATAGGATTACCTATAACCTTGCCAGCATTGACGTCCTACCTCTCATTGAAAGATACATTGAAGGAACACAGATATTTCCAATTGCTGACATGCTTAATGAGATTGGTTTGGAGATATGCAAAACAAAAGACGGCGTGAAAGTAATCGAAAGCAGGAAAGCTACTAAATTAGCCAAGAGTATCCGACATGGTATCTGTAACAATAACTAATACTTAGACTCATTAGAAATTTACAGATGTAATATTTTATGATATATTAAAATAGAAGGCGGTGGTCCATAATGAATTTTATGACTATAAATGAAGTAGCAAAGTCTCTATCCGTCAGCAGGATAACTATTTATAGGCTTATAAAATCAGGTCAATTACAAACATTAAAGGTTAATAAGGTTGTCAGGATTCCAGAGAAAAGTTTACAATATTATGTAAGGTATAATCTAAAGAAAACAAATAATATTCCTGACAAAGGTGATAAAACACAAGAATTAATGAGTTTAGCTGGTAAATGGTCAGGTCCCAGAGAAGAATATGAGACTATTCTAAAAGCTATTGAAAAATCACATGTGGATACGGAGTTTTAGCATGAGCAGGAGTATTATGAAAAGAACAATTGTTTTATTTATTGTTTTGATAATGTGTTTGTCTTTTGGTAGTTGTGACAAAAAGACATCAAGCCGCGATACCGTATTATTCACAGACCCTATGGGTCGTGAGGTGAAAGTTCCAAAGAATGTGAAGCGTATCGTCTCTATGGCGCCGAACGTTACGGAGATGCTTTTCGCTATCGGTCTGGATAATGAGATCATCGGTGTAACGGATTATTGCAACTATCCAGAATCCGCTAAGAGTAAAACTAAAATCGGTGGATATTATAATCCAAATGTCGAAGTGATTCTGTCACTTACACCTGATCTCATCATTGCCACACCTGATGGATACAGTAAGGAACGCATAGATAAACTGGATCAAACCGGGATACCAATATTCATCGTCAACCCACAAAACATAAATGACGTAATGGTATCAATGGCGCTTCTGGGAAAAGTTACAGGCAAAGAGGAATTTGCTAATCAAGTCGTGGAGAACATGCGCTCCAGAATTAAGACAATAAAAGATAAAGTCAGTCAGATACCAGAGCAGAAAAGACCGAAAGTATTTTATGAGATCGGTGAAGACCCTCTGGTGACTGTTGGACCTAATAATGTTGTCAATGATCTGCTCACAATTGCCGGTGGAATCAATGTAGCTTTGGATGCACCAAACAGTTGGCCCGTTTATAGTGTTGAAGCTGTCATAATGAAAAATCCTGACGTAATTCTCACAGCGCCTTCAACAATGACGTCGTCAGATAAGAATGCTCAAATAGCAAAGTGGAATAAGTATAGAACTGTTTCTGCTGTGGTAAACGGCAAAATCTATGCTGTAGACCCTGACATTATGCTTAGATCAGGTCCCAGAGTTGTGGATGGTCTGGAAAAACTGTACTCACTGTTCTATCAGAAATAGTGAAAAGAGTTAAAAGTTTGAAGGTTAAAGGTTAAAAGATCGAATTCAATCCTCAACCTTGAACTTTAACCTTTATTATAGACGTAAAATTATTTTTGTTCTATAATTATGAGAGAGTTTTTTTATGCGAAAAATTTCGGTAGTTCTTGCAAAAATATGCAAGTAGGTCAATACTGAAACTTAACGGGAGGTTACGTGATGAGATTCAAATATCTTGCATTAGTATGTATAATATTGATCACAGCTAGTTTTATGATGGGATGCGCCAGTGTGGGCGGAGGTCAGATCTCAGGAGTAAACTGGGCATCGGCAAAAAACGGTGGGCGTGTTTCTGTGTTTACAGAAGATTCTGAACATCCTGCATCTACTCTTATCAATGGCGTTACATCATCCGAAGGATGGGATCAGGGTGAGGGATGGCAAGCACCGATAACGGCAAGTCAAACAAAAACAGTCAGAGAGCAAAGAGATGAAATGGAAAAAAACTGGGTTGAAGTCGAACTCTCCCAGCCCGTAATTGTGAATGAGGTTAGGGTATACACCGTTGATTCCCAGAAATATCCAGCCATTAAGTTCGGTGTTGGCGATTTATTGGTTCAATACCAGATGCAGACTGCCAGCAAAGAGTTATTATGGGCTAACGTGAAGAGACCCGGAAAAGGGCTTGGCGATCAGGGCGACGTGATAAAAGGTAACACTAAAGGTGTTATAAATATCAGATTTGAACCAGTCAATACTCAAAAGATAAGAGTGCTTATATATTCAACTAATGACCTGAAAACTGGTGAAGATGGAAAGACACGAGAAGGAAATATAAGGATTACAGAGATCGAAGTTTATGGTTCTGGAAAACAAAAAGCCAGAAATGATATAGATGATCTGTTCCAGAACAAGTAGCAAATCAATCGCTTACGGAAAGGATATGGCACCAAAATGAGCATCTTAAAACCTGAGAGGATGGAAAGTCTCACAAAAGAACGTAAAGAATCTATTATGCGAAGGTCAATGGAAGACATATCTTCTGTTTACCTTGAAGTCAGAGACATAGTTCAGGACATTCAGAAACGTGGCGATATTGTTTCAGTGGAGCATTATGTGAAATTCAAGCAAGACATCACTCCAGAAGATATTGTCGTAACGAGAGATGAAATAGAGAATGCCTACAAAACTATTGATGGCAATATAATCAAGGAACTGAAGACAGCCGCAAAGAATATCGAAAAGTTCCATAAGGCACAGCTTGATCGTGAGATGTGGGCTATGGAGATAAGCGAAGGCATACTCGCTGGAAGGCTTACACGTCCTATGGATGCCATTGGTGCCTACGTTCCGGGAAGAAAAGCGGCATATCCGTCAAGCGTTTTGATGACCATAATACCTGCAAAGGTAGCAGGTGTAAAGACAGTGGTGATCTGCACTCCCCCGGAGCAAGGTATGGTAGTCACAGAGTCAACGCTTGTTGCGTCTGATATAGCCGGTGCAGATTACGTATTCAAAATCGGTGGACCATGGGCTGTAGCAAGCATGGCTTTTGGGACTAAGAAAGTTCCTAAAGTAGATAAGATAGTCGGTCCGGGGAATAAATACGTCACAGCGGCTAAGATGCTCGTTTTTGGAACAGTTGACATAGATTCTCCGGCAGGTCCCAGTGAAGTTCTCATTCTGGCTGATGAAACTGCTGATCCGAGATTACTGGCTATTGACCTTATGTCACAGGTTGAGCATGACGAGGATGCGGCTGGAGTGTTGGTCTGTACTTCATTGCAGGTGGCTGAGAAAGTCTGCGAAATAGTTGAAAATGAGATCGAGAATGTGCCAAGAAAAGATATAATTAAATCTGCACTTAGCAAACATTCGGCAGTAATAGTTACAGAAAGTATGGATGATGCGATAGATTTTACGAATGAATATGCAACTGAGCATCTTCAAATAATGACAGTGGAACCATTTGCTATATTGCCAAAGATTAGACACGCCGGCTCAATATTCATGGGACCTTATGCCCCTGTTCCAGTTGGTGATTATGCTTCCGGGACAAATCATGTTCTTCCCACCGGTCAATGTGCAAAAATGTTTAGCGGGTTATCCGTTGACGACTTTATAAAGAAACCGACTTTCCAGTATCTAACTAAGAAGGGATTGAGTCAACTTAAAGATACAGTTATAACACTCGCTGAGTCTGAAGGATTATTTATGCACGCCCTAGCAGTGAGAGAACGTTTTAAAGACTAATTTTAGGATGAGATCAAAATGAAGTTTATAAATGTAAGTGATCTTCGTAATAACACAGCAGAAGTACTAAAAACGGCACAGGAAAGGGATATTATAGTAATCTCTCGAAATAAGCCCATTGCCATTATCAAGCATTTTGATGAAGATGAACTTGAGGATTATGTACTAATGAATCATCCAGATTTCCTTGCACAGATGGAAAAGGCATATCAGGATTCTCAAGCTGGAAAAACCATAGATATTAATGATTACATAATGTCATTAGATGAAGAGAATAAATAATAATGCAGTTTGAGGTTAAACTTCCGGATATTGTAATTGATGAATTATCACATTTTCCTTATGATGTTAGAAAACGCATAGCTAATTCTATAAAATCGTTGGAAAAATTTCCTTTTCCACATGGCAATACGATTCGCAAAATTCATGGTACAAATAAACCGATATACCGACTTCGAGTTGGAGATTATCGTGTTATATATAATATTGACATGAATAAAAGACAGATTTTAGTTCTAACGGTGGTACATCGTCAAAGACTTGAGCAAGCTCTAAAAACAATTCTGTAATAAAAGTGAAAGAAGGATGGATACAATACAAAAAATTGTTGAAGTCTTCGCATTGGATAGAGATACATATCTACTATTTGGCAAATGGGGAATGGGTGAGATTATCCATTCCAAAATTTTAGCAGATTTCGAGATTAACATAGATAGTATCTTTAATTAACGAAATAGAGAACATTGTTTATTAACGTGAAAGGAGCATTTTTATGAAAATAGGATGCCAGATCGGTGTTTGGGGTGGTAGCGTTGAAGATGCTATAAGAGGTATGGGATACGCAGGGATCGCAGGGATAGAGGTATTCACCGGTCATCTCGTGCCATATTTTGGTATGGAAAGAGATGCAAAGGATTTCCTTGCACAGAACAATGTTGAGCCTGCCGGTGCATATTTCAATAATGATAAATTCATATCTCCCGCAGATCAAGATGCTGTTGTATCAGAAGCGGTATCTGCCGCAAAATTTCTCGGTAAGATAGGCACACCGTTTCTCATACTCAATGGCGGAGTAAGCAAGAATCAAAAACCAGACGGCTTCAGTGAGGATGATTTCAAGCAACTAGCTAAGACTATGAACGCCATAGGAAAAGCAGTTATAGGTCATGGTGTTAGGACTGTTATGCACCCTCATGTTGGCTGTATGATTGAGACTCCGAATGACGTTGATAGATTACTCAAATATCTGGACACTTCACTGGTTGGATTATGCATACACGCAGCGCATCAGGTCATAGCAGATGCGGATCCTTATGAGATATACGAGAAATACGCCAAGCTGGTTAAATACGCACATATCGGTGAGATCAGCGCAGATAAAAAAGGCGCAATGTTCGGAGAAGGCATGCTTGATCAAAAGCGGCTCATGAAGGCTTTGCTTGATGCTGGATTCGATGGCTGGATCATTGTTGAATCTTCTAAGGATGGCGTTTCTCCCAAAGATTATTTGCTACATGCAAAAAAGTATATCGAGGGAGAACTTCTGAAATAATGAAATCGAACTGATATTAGCTCAGTCAAAAACTGTTGCAATATTCTATGAATTATGCTAAATTATTAAAAGAATGAATTCAGCACAAAACAAATACATAGCTCAAGATGTAGAGTGCTTTGAGTTTTGATTGTATATCTTTAATCCTGTTATATATGTAGAGTTTTTTGTTTGTAACACAAGAAAGGAGTTGCATAATGGCAAAACCGAAACTTTCAATAGGTAGCTGGGCATATACTTTTGGACCTTACACAGATCATCCGATTCCGTTTGATGAAGTGTGTAAAAAACTTGGTAAGTTGAAATTTGATGGTGTTGAGATTGGTGCATTCAGACCACACATACATCCAGATGATTATCCAATGAAAAAAGATAGGGATGCTGTAAAAGCCCTGATCGCCAGTAACGGATTAGGTGTATCTGGTGTTGCGGCTGACTTCTGGGCGCCTCCACTTCCTCCGGGTTCTGATGAAGCTCAGAAAAATGACGCCTACTTCAACTTGTTCAAGAAAAACCTTCAACTCTGTCTTGATCTTGGCTCAAAGGCAGTTCGTGTAGATACCGTAGCCCCACCAGACAAAGGTGTTGTCGGTATCGACCCCCATGTTGCATGGGACCGTACTGCGAAACTGTGGAATAGATGTGCACAGATAGCTCAGGATAATGGCGTTCTTGTAGTATGGGAGTTTGAACCCGGATTCCTGTATAATAAGCCAAGTGAAATAGCTAAAATGGCTGGCGACGTCAATCATCCAAACTTCAAAATAATGTTCGATACAAGTCATGCCTATATGTGCAGTGTCTTGGGTGCAAGACAAAGTGGAGCAAAAGAGATTTTGAAAGGCGGAGTTGTTGAATTTGCTGGTATGCTGAAGGGCAAGATCGGTCATCTTCACCTTATTGATTCTGATGGAACACTGCATGGCGACGAGACAAGCACGCATCGTCCATTCGGAGAAGGATTCGTAAACTTTGACGAAGCTATCGCTGCAATCTACGAAGCTGGATTCAAAGGCGAATGGTGGACGATTGACCTCTGCTTCTGGCCCGAAGCATGGGAAGTCACCGAAAACGCCAAAAAGTTCCTTGAACCATATATGGCAAAATATGCAAAGTAGGAGTGGATTAAAGATTGAAGATTGAAGATTCGATCTCTCTTGGTTTTGTATTCTTAATCTTGAATCTTCAATATTAAATCTTCAATCAAATATAGGAGGATATTTAATGACCGGGAAAATGAAAGCTCAGGTTTTCTATGAACCTCTCAAAATGAAATTGGAAGAGATTGATATTCCAAAGATGGCAGATGATCAGGTGCTTGTAAGAGTAAAAGCCTGCGGTATCTGCGGTTCAGATATAGCTTATTATTATGGCGATAGCCCATTGGAAACACCAGACGGAAAAGGTCCATTGGTGCTTGGACACGAATTCTCTGGAGAAGTCGTTGAAGTCGGCGCATTACCAACAAAACTTGGTTTATTCAAGCCGGGTGATAGAGTCGTTCTTGATCCTGTTCAATATTGTAATGCTTGCGAAATCTGCAAACGTGGTTATGTCAATCTTTGTGAGAAAAAGACTGTTCTTGGCGTATCAACTAACGGTGGATTTGCGGAATACTGCGTATCGCATTACACAGGTCTACACAAACTTCCTGATAACGTCTCTTTTGAGCATGGCGCTTTAGCAGAACCTCTGGCAGACGCTATCTATGCTCTTAGAAAAGCTCAACTTGCGCTCGGCGATTTCGTTGTCGTTATCGGTCCCGGTGCTATTGGTCTGATGATGGTACAACTGCTCAAGTCAAGCGGTGCAGGAAAGGTTGCTCTCATCGGAACAAGAGATTATAGATTAGAAACCGGCAAGGAAATGGGAGCGGATGTGCTTATAAATACAAAGGAAAAGGATTCTCCATATTATACAGCTGATCTAAAGAAAACGATCGGTGATCTTACTGATGGTAAATTTGCTGACGTTGTTATGACACCCACAGGATCAGTTCCTGCTATGGAATCAGCTTTTACAATATCAGGCAGAAGGGCTAGAATAGTGTTCTTTGGTCTGCCAGGGGCGAATGATTTCATCAAAATACCCGCATTGGATACTATATTCTGGGACAAAACCATACTGTTTTCATGGCTTGCTCCGCTTACATGGCCAACCGCTATGCAGGCACTCGGTAATAAGCTTGTGGATGTTGCCCCGTTGATCACGCACTCCATGAAACTTGCAGATCTCGTGCAAGGTATCGCTGACGTAAAAAGCCGAAGCGGTGACGTATTGAAAGCTGTCGTGACGATATAGTCAATTATGATGATGTAGAGGCAGGTTTTAAACTTGCCTCATACATATCAATTTAGGGAATATATAAAGAGCTTTCAATATGAAATGTCATTTCCAAAACCCCAGAGGGGGATATATTTATAGAAACGTAAAAACCAAAAGACACAAAGCTCCAGCGGAGCGACATATAAAATCAATTAATTGAAAAATGGTATTAGACGAAATCTATGAACAACGAAAACGAAAAACCCATAAAGAGGTAGAGTTATGTATTCCCTAAAAGGAGTTATCCCATGCTTGAAGAAGGCAATTCATCTGAGGTAAGTGATAGTATCAATAAAAACCTCGATCCAATCGGCAAAACCCACATCCCCATCGGCATACCTAATATACTCGACATACTAAAAACTTTCGTTGAAGCAGAAGGTTGTTTCTCGCCCGGCTTCGGTAGTTATGGAATTTATTTCTGGATTTTCGATCATCAAACAGGCACTCTAACTGCGCCTACAATGAAGCATGTAAAATGTATACACGGGTTGCATGACGTTGGATACCCTATACCATGGTGCGTATGGAAATATAAGGATATTGAGGTTAAGACTGAAATATGCGAAATTCAGAAGCAATCACTAAAAGGTGAAATATACATAGTAGGTACTCGTATCTATCTGAAAAATATTGGGAATAACAATAGAGCAATATCATTATACGTTGTACTTCGACCTTTGGGTCCGGCTGGCGGGTCAGTGAATAAAATAGATGTAAGTGAAGATGGTTACGCTCTGATGGTAGATGGTCACACTGCTGTTGTTGCAGAGACAAAGCCTGACGCAATTGGAGTTATGTCATTTGACTCAATTGGTGAGATTGCTTTTACGGGTGGGATGCCTTCTGACAAAATAGCTCATTCTGAAACAGGTGATTGTTCAGGCGCCATGAGATTTGATCTGATAATTGATAAAACCGAAAAGACGCTTGAGTTTGTATGTCCTGTATTGCCGGGGCGTTATGCGGTTCGTCACAGATGGACTGATCTTGGTCAGGACGCACTCGCTGATACTGCTGAATTAAATTCACCAGACAATGGTATTTTGCAACCGGATCCGGGACTGGAATATTATAAGCAGATTCACGTCAGCGAACTATTTGATGAGACTGCTGATTATTGGCAGGAAATGTTGAGTAAAGTTAAAATCAACCTGCCTGATCACGGATGGGGACAGGGCATGATTGCAATGCTGAGTCATGCAGGTATCAGCATGAACGAGGGTGCGCCTGACGTTGCAGTTGTCAACTATAACGTCTTTAATCGTGACGGCATGTACGTGGCTAACATGATGCAAAAATCAGGATTATTTGATCTTGCCAGTCAGGCATTGGATTACTTTCTTTCACATCCATTTAACGGTCGTGCATTCCCTGAAGCTGATAATCCGGGACAGATTCTCTGGAGTCTGGGTCAACAGTGGTTATTTACAAAAAATATCGAATGGTTGAAAAATGTTTATCCATCGGTTCAAAAACTTTGTGGAATGGTAAAGTATTATCGGACAACACCAGAACCGCACTGGGTAGACATGGGCAGTCTGGAATTTGGTGAATCCCTTCCTTATGAAAAACGCCGTGAATTAAAATCAGGGAGTTGTGACGGTTATCATCCCGAATACACAGAAGCCTTTGATATTGCGGGTCTCAGAATCTCAGCTATACTTGCGGAGGCTATGGGACATTCAGATGATGCTAACGAATGGAAAAGCCTTGCTGATGAGTTTTCTCGTATCTATGATGAGAGACTCGGGCAAAATCTGGGGAATGATTATGGCAGTTATTCGGTACTCTGGCCCTGTATGCTTTATCCATTAAGCACTGGCAAGGCTTACGAACAGTTCAGGGATATTGGTGCAAAGAGATCACAAAGCTGGCGATATTTTCCGCTTGCTAATGCTCATCAGGGATTGCTTGCAGGGAATCGTGAAGCTGGCTATGGAACAGTAGCTTTACACCTTGATGAAGAACAAATGCAGGGATGGTACGCCTTTGATGAGGGTGGAGGAAGCAGTTCAGGCGGATGGCATCGTGTTCGTACTAATTGGGCGAGAAACGTAGATAAGCCCGGCGCAAACATGAGCGTTGCCATGCCGCATGGCTGGGCTATTTCGGAATTGTGGCTACTCATGCGTGATTGCCTGTTATTTGAGGACGATAACGACAGGATCGTATTGCTTGCAGGTATTTCATCTGATTGGTTCAGTAAACCAATGGAAGTTAAGGGGATGGAAACTTACTACGGAACATGCTCTTTTGAGTGGATCCCTAAAGATGACGGTGCTGTTTTGAGACTTCTTGGTACGGCTTCTCCACCAAATGGATTTGTCCTTCGCCTGCCAAAAGATTTGAACGCAAGTGTAATTGCAGATGGTAAAAATGCTAATTTAGAAACTGATGGCAATTGTATTCTGTTGGCTAATGTCAAAGAGGTTCGTATTCGATTCCATTAAAAGATTCTTGACTTTTTTCTGGAGTTTGATAATATTTCTAATGAAGTTTTAATTGACAAATCTAATTATATAACTTTTCAATTCTGAGGAGTTTCTATGCAAACCGACAAAGACAGGATTTTTGTATTACTATCAGATGACAATAAAGAAATAAGGATTATAAAAGATATATTAGAAAACATGCTTGATCTAGCTTCAAAGACAATCAAATATCTATTTGAGGAACGTTTTGATGAATTGAAGAATAAACTTGATGAAATAATGCAATTTACCACAGGGATAAAAAGGGTAGATAATTTACCAATTTATTACCTACCAGCATCCTATTACTCTTATATGTTAGCATATCAAAAATTCTTCTTTAATTCTTATAAAATAAGGCAAGGAATAATTCTGGATAAAATGTTACAGAACATCCTCAAAGAATATAGAACATATAATATAACCAACTCTCTTCATGAATGGCGCGTTGATGAAAACTATGATGTGTTACATTCTATATCAACGATAGTTCGTATAGTTGAAAATTGGGACGATTTATGGGTTTCATATGCAGTTGCGTCTTTGGAATTAGAAAATTTTAATCTTTCGAATATGTCTAATGTTAGAGTCCTGAATGAAAAATATAAAGAAATTGGTGCTGATTTTAATTATAGTTCCTATGTTGAGTTAACTCAATCAATAGATGATATATTTAAGTGTTTAATTCCAAAATGGAATGAAAACAGTATCCCTTTTAGAACACCATCGGATCAAGCACATTATATCAAGGATTTGCTATTTCTAAAAGCATGTTATGAAGGAATTAGCTAATAATATTATCAAAGAATTTGCTTTCAATATAATGAGGTACTGACTAATGAAGAAGGCACATAGCAATATTAAATGGGATGATGCCATTATAAAAGCAGTAGAAAAATGTGGAGGTTATGCAACACTTGAAGAATTATATCAGTTGGTTCCACAAATCCGTGAAGTTCCTTCGGATTTGGACGCAAAACATAATATTAGAGCATTTCTAAAAAGGATGACTCGAATTTCAGGAAAGCTAAAAAGGATTGGTCTTGGTATGTATGCTTTGCCAAATGTGAAAACAGAACAAACGTTGTTTGATGAGTTAGATAAGACCGATGTTGACGCAAAAGTATCGTCAGGAGTCATCAACGACTCGGATTTACATTCTTATTTTGAAGGTATTCTTGTTGAACTTGGCATTGTCTATGATTACTTGACCTATACTGCGGATCCTAATGCTTTATATAGAGGAAAACGACTTGAAGATTTTACTAGCCTAAAGAAACTTCCAAGTTTTACATCACCACCTTTGGTTGATATAGTTAAAACAATCGACGTTATTTGGCTAAAGGAAAGATCCTTAGTTACAGTGCCAAAACACACTTTTGATATCGAACATACTACTGATTTCACAAAGGCTTTACATCGGGCTTATCAACTACGAGATTTTAAGACAACATTTTATGTAGTTAGTTCTAAAAGAAAAAATGAACAATTCAAGAAAAGGCTAGAAACGGATCCATATAAAGAAATAAGTGATCGAATCTTCTTTCGTTCCTATGAAGATATTATTTCGCTTTATGAAGTTGCAATCAAACATTCGGAACTTAAAGAAAAACTTATAATTGATACATGATTCAAATGAATACGCATTAAATAAAAGGTTCTTTGGTAACAAAAATCCAGATGGAATGAAATCAGAATACTTACTGATATTAAGAAAATCTAGCAAGTAGAAACGATCTATGGTTTATATGCAATAACGGCACATCCCTTTAATATGGAGAGAAATATGAGCATCGCTGTTTATCCCGGTAGTTTTGATCCCATCACGAATGGACACATTGATTTAATTGAGAGGGCTACTAGAATATTTGATAAACTTATAGTAGCTGTTGCTGAAAACCCCAGCAAATCACCTCTTTTCACTATCGAAGAGCGGATTGTAATGGTGAAAAAGACGACAGAACAGTTTGAAAATGTGATCGTGGATAAGATATCCGGGTTAACTGTGGATTATGTCAGACAGCATGGAGCATCGATTATTATAAGGGGTCTAAGGGCAATATCTGATTTTGAGTATGAGTTACAGATGGCTTTAATGAACCGTAAACTCAACAGCCAGATAGAGACTATCTTCTTGATGCCCAACCTGCAATATTCTTATGTCAAATCGTCTCACATCAAGGAAATTGCTAAACTTGGGGCATGCCTTGATGGACTTACACCTGATCTAGTGATACAAATGCTGAGAGAGAAGTTTAAGTCCTGATTAAGATGATTACATATTGAAAAATAAACAAATCACATAAAACGTTTTGAAAGGAGGGAAAAAGATGTATATTAAAGGATGATCTGTATTATGTATTTCGCAACTCACAATTGCTTAGTATCTATAATGGATACATAAGCGAAACAAAAAATGGATTGATACTTCGTATGTAATGAATCGGAAATTGCCAGCAACTTACTGAAAGATAATTGTGTGCAGTACAATAGCTTTAACATTATTAGCATAAACAAGGTATTTATAGGTTAT
>Ga0315279_10007089_pt1 | contig 13950 bp, 12 predicted proteins | sample YL17G06_20_MG_FD_203694 | JGI IMG/M metagenome (GOLD analysis project Ga0315279, IMG submission 203694) | Sediment microbial communities from Yellowstone Lake, YNP, Wyoming, USA - YL17G06_20 | ecosystem: Environmental > Aquatic > Freshwater > Lake > Sediment | place: USA: Wyoming | collected... | reverse complement strand
CCCCGAGTATTGCCGATCCGAACTCGTCTTTGCCGACCCTAGTGATCATGCCCGTCCTGTGTCCCAGTCTGCTGAGCCCGGCCATGACATTGGCCTCCGAACCGGCAACGTGTTTCTCGAAGGTTGACACGGTCCTGAGTGGACCAGGCGTCATGGCATTGAACTGGATCATCACTTCCCCGACGGACACGAAGTCCAGTTTCATTTTGAATATCGGACTGGCTCCATGTGGTATTAAACCTGAACTATGGCTTGCGGTTCCACTGGCGAGGCTGCCTTGTTCCCGCCATGCTCTTCGCACCCACCTCCAAAGCCTCTTATTCCCAGAGAGCCACGCCGCACCCCGAGTTGAGCGAGGCACTGCGCGTTGGGCTGATCGGATGTGGAGGCATCAGCCGGGCTCACGTGAAGGGCCTTCAGATGCTCAAGGAGGCAGGGGTCTGCAACCTAGAGTTCACCGCTTGTCAAGACATTGTGCTTGAGAACGCCAAGAAGAGAGCGACTGAGATAGCAGCGATCCAGGGCAAAGATCCCTCAATCTACAGCTCTCTGGACGAGATGTTGGAGAAGGAAGATTCCATGCGCGCCGTGGACATCTGTACCGATCACCTAACACATCACTCCGTGGCTCTGAAATGCTTGGAAGCCAGAAAGCACGTCCTGATCGAGAAGCCTCTGGCGATAACCATAAGGGCCGGGAGGATGATCGTAGACGCAGCCAAGAGGAACGGCAGAACCCTCGCAGTCGCTGAGAACTACAGGAGGATGCCTGCCAACCGGGCGATCAACTGGTGCATCAGGACTGGCAAGATAGGCAAGCCGAGGGCTCTGATGTGGATCGAAACAAGCTACAACCTGTTCTACTGGGGATGGAGACATCACCGCGTCAAGGCTGGCGGGGGTTGGATCTTGGATGGTGGCGTACATTTCGCGGATCTCTTCTTGTACAACTTGGGCCCTGTGGATGAGGTGTATGCAGTCACGAAGTCCAACGAACCGATTAGGTATGAGGATTGGCCTGCGACTTCGAAGGCCCAGGCCGCCGACGTAGAGGATCTGTCGTTCGCGACGCTCAAGTTCTCAAGTGGCGTGGCGGGATTCTGGGGATGGAGCAGCTCTGCACCAGGGAAGGGACTCAACCATAGGATAATCCATGGGGACAAAGGTTCGATCAGCTGGAATGATGGACTGGCCCTCACGGGAGCTGGCAACACGGGCCTGTATACGGCCTCGCTGAATGAGCTCACCAGACAGATGTTGCAGGAACTCGGCGACCAGGAGAAGAGCATCATCTTTCCGGGCGGCATCGGAACAAAGACCGACGCGTGGAACTTCGACACATCTGTGGCAGTCGAGCTTTGGGACTTCGCAGACTCAGTGACCAACCACCGCAGACCGGAAGTGGACGGGGAGCTAGGTCTCAAGGACGAAGCAATCTCGATGTCGGTCTACGAGTCGGCGACCCTCGGAGAACCGGTCAAGGTCAGCGAAATCGAAAGCGGCGAGACGGCGCACCACCAAGAGGAAATCAACAGCGCCATAGGGCTCGAGTAGCCTCCCCCGCGTCTCTGGACGCCTTCTTCCGCACAGCCAACTGCACTTGCCCCTTTCGGATCAACCAGCCCACCAGTCGAGAGTGGCGGTGGGGTTACGCTTGTAAAATATGATAGCTTTTCTTATAGAGAATCTGCAGTCCTCTCTCACACGCCAACCTCGACGACCGGAAGCGTGAACTGGCACATTTCCAAAAATCGAAGGCTCCTTCGTCTACTCCGGTACGCTCGCAGGGCCAAGACTCGGTCGTCCGACCGGAGATCCTGCAACAGCCACGCACGTGGGCGCCTCTCCCGCATCAGGTCCGCGAGTGGGTTGACCGAGGGGATCTGTCCTTCTTGAGAGCGCCAAAAAGCCGGTCGACGAGAGACGCGGGATCGGCATCGTAGACAACCTCGGGTCCCTCCTTTCCGCTCTTCTCAACTACGGTCCTGAGGTAGTTGCTTATGCCTCCACTTGCTTTCAACACCCCAACGGGCCTGTGCTCATCGTACGCTATCGTGAACTCGTTGAGGGTGCCGATCCTGCCCGCCACCGCTACAACCGCGTCGCAGCTTCGGACGAATACCACGTTCCTCCCCTTGAAACCGAATCCCGTGAACACCAACAAGTCGAAGGAATCCACAGGGAGCCGGTATCGCTGCTCATGCTCCCGGAGACTCGAGGCTGGTGAGAATCCCGTCGTGAAGCCACCCACCTCCCTCGCACCCTTGACGGCCTCGTATGACAGACCAGTGCTGGCCCCGGTCAGCAAGATCGCGTCGTGCCTGGCGATCTCCTTTCCGACCTCACGGGCTTTCGCAGCAACGCTTGCTTCCGCCCGACCGGCCGAGCCTATGACCCCTATCTTCGGTCGCATTTCCTTGGCACCTAGCGCTCGGATGGATATTAGAGTGCAGTGAATCGAGTCTGCGGTCACAAGTGTCTCAGGTTGAAGATCTCGTGCCCCATCATGGAGGATCGCCTAGGGCGCTTGGGAAAGGTCACGTTGCTCCCATACGGCGACTGCCTTTCTCACGATGGGCCCTAGTCAGATCCACAGCTCCCCCGCTAAACAGGAGTCCCTGCCCCGTTCCGAAGATTGCCCCCGAGGGAGAGGGGTCGCAGCACTCCACTCAGGGGACCGAGGCTATCTGCACTTAATCTGAATTAAGTGCTGAATTCTTCTGTACTTAATCACTTTTATGGGCTCCGGGAGTGCTGTTTGCCCGGAATGAAGGCCGTCAGCCCCAGATCGATCGACAATCTCATTGGGCACAGGAAAAAGGGCCAAAACGTGCTCCGGGAGGCCCTCAGGTTCGCATCGGTGAAGAGATTCCATGACAGCTACTCCGCTGTAAGTGGTTCCAGAGGCACCGAGGGCGTCTATCTCTCGGCCATCATGGCTTTCTGTCGATCCACCTCGAAGGACCCCGACGGGCTGGTGCAGACGCTCTCAGAGGCCTCGCAACCCGAACTCGTGGCAGAGGTCCAAGGGTTCGTGAACCGCCTCCTGGAAGAGGGGAAGGCCCCCAAGACTGTGCAGGCGTATCTGTCGGCGGTGAAGGGCTTCCTTGAGATCAACGACATAGAGGTGTCCGCGCTGTGGAGAAGGGTCAGGAAGCCGAGGGTGTATGTCAGAAGCATAGATAGGGCCCCCACGATTGAGGAGCTGAGGAGGGTCTACGCGTATGCGGATCCCGAGACGAGGGCACTTCTTCTCTTCCTGCTTTCAAGCGGCTGCAGGATCGGCGAGGCGCTGTCGATCCGGAGAGACGATCTGCAAGATGAGGCGGGAGTCCACCGGATCAGGATACGTCCTGAGATCGCGAAGGACAGGATAGGCAGATACGCCTTCATCACGAGCGAGGCATTTGAGGCCGTTGAGGCCTACCTGAAGACCCACGAAAGCCCGAGGGTATTCCCCCTTCCGAGATCAAAGGCGTACCACAAGCTGACCCGAGTTTTCGAGAGGGGAATAGCAGTGCAGAGGTCAGAGGGGAGGAGGGACATCCATCCGCATTCACTCCGAAAGCTCTTCTTCACAACAGCGCTGAAGGTCATAGGGAGAGAGCTCGCGGAGGCGCTCATGGGCCACAAGCAGTACCTGGACCAAGCCTACAGGAGGTTGACTGAGGAGGAGATCGCCGGGTACTATGTGGAGCTCGAGCCGAGCCTGACCTTGTTTGCGGGGTCGGCAATCGGCGGCGGCCATAGCGGCAGTGCCGCGACTCGGTCCATTGTATGATACGCTCGCCACAAGCCACGGTCGATTCCCCGGATGCCCAACGGGCGACGTGAACTAGCGAAAGAGCCGGTCCCACACCCGATCCGCCCTGCCCATGTCTACCCTTCGATTTTTGGAAATGCGAGACTTCCGACAAGACCACCGTCAGATGAGCAGGCTGTGAGTGTTATGTAATTTCTTATAGAAAAAGATAAAGAATTTCTATAAACCTGCCCGTTCGCTCTCCTCCGACAATGTCGGATGGGCTATCAAGCAACGAGAGGGGTTCCGCTGGCTGGAAACGGTGTTCGAAATGTGTAAGGTCGTCCACTAATTCGAAAAGGCCACCCGGTGAGTTGTCGGGCTTAGTCGCACGTGAAAAACGGCCGAGAGCTTCGCGAAGGACCATCTCAGCGCCCGAAACCGCTCGACCGCGACACTGCCGGTTGCGCGGATGAATCGACTGAGCGTTGCACTGGCTGGACTGAGGTCATCGCACTTACCAAGTCGCTACGATCGCGAGAGTCCGACGCCCTATGCAAGTCACGACGCGCAAGCTCAGGTTTCTTCTCCACACTGGGTCCATTAGGCAGCGCGGCACTGAGGCAGGGCAGCAATGGTTCTCGACTTCTGAGAGTTCAGCCCGAGTAGATCCGGCCTGAGATCCGTCACCGTCCCGGCGCGCACTGGATTGTTCACAAGCACGCCTGGAATCACGAACAATCTGGACCGTATGGGTGAGAAAGCCGTGACATTTCCAATATAAACCCCCCAGAAACGAGAGCTGAGTAGCGTTGGTTTCGTCTCTAGGATCGAATGTGTCCTCCGACCTGAACGCCGAGACGAGAACGAACATGGAGGAAGCCAGGCGGCACTACGCGGCGGGTGCATCGCTTCTTGAGAAGGGTGAATATGATGGAGCGATTTCGGAGTTCACGGCTGCAGTGGCTGCCAACGCTGAGTTTGCCAGACCCTATCTCATGATAGGGCGAATCAGAGAGATCCAAGGGGACACCGCAGCTGCAGAAACAGCCTACAGAACATGCGTGAGGCTCAACCCTGACATGACCGAGGCCAGGTACAGGCTGGCGAAGCTGCTCACGGCGAAAGGCTTGATCTCCGAGCCCATTCAGCACCTGCGAGAGGCCGTCACGCTCAACCCCACCGATTGGAAGATGTGGACTGAACTTGACCGGCTCCTGATTCGTGACAGGAGATACGATGAGGCCCTGTCGAATCTGAGGGAAGTAACGATGATGAAGCCCGACATGTCCGAGGCCCACGGTCTGACAGGGATCATATACTACCACGAAGGCAGGATCGCTGAAGCTCAGAACGAGTTCGAGACTGCCGTTCGCTACAGGCCTGAGGATCTGACGGACCTTTCCCTGTTCTACTTCTTCCTGGCTCTGGTGCGCGAAGAGAGGGGGAACAGGAACGCTGCCTTGAAGGACCTGAAGTCGGCCATCTACTACGATCCGAGTAACTCAATGGCGAGAGCTGAAATGCACCTGCTGAACGGACGCATCCTCGCGAGCCAAGGAAGGATTATCGAGGCCAGGAACGCGTTCAGAGCAGCGATCGAACACCATCCATCATACGCTGAAACCAGAGGGGCAAGGCACGACCTCGAGGCCCTCCCTGAACCGAAGATGCATGAAGGCCGGAGAGCAGACTCCGACATATTCGACCGGTGAGTGTGCTCGGCCTCGCCGAGAGGCGCGACAGCTCCGAGTCGAGGAAGAGTTCAAAAGCGACCCGAGTGTTGACCATGATTCATTCATGAGATAGGAACTCGGGCAGACATCGCACCGAACAATCAGACGGAGCTAGGATCCTCTCCTGCGGGATTTCTCCACCCTTTCAACGAACTGTCTCATCGCTTCCCTGATTGCGACGGATCTGTTGTAACCGAACTTTTTTCTAGCCTTGTCAAATTCCTTCAGCAGCTTCTCGTCGATCAAGATGTAGACGGGTTTTGCCATTCGAGATACCCCAGCCTAACTGCTCCATCCAGTTTATATGTATATAGGGTTCCTCTTTGCCGGCCTTACGACGTCGCCGCTGTGACTCGTTCACCCCAGTCACCCTTGATCCCAGATCAACTCCAAAATCGGAGTGCCTACCTTTCAACAACGATGAAGCCTGTGCGCTTGAGGGTGATGTCAAACTTCGATAGATAGTTCATCCCGAGCACGAGCGCGTTCCCCAATCAGGCGTCAACGTTAGCTTCTTGTAGGTCAGTTTCGTTAGGAATGAGTTGCGCATATTCCGGCCCAGACTTGAGGACGAGTTCTGCCAAGGTTATCCTCGGAATGGACACATTGTCGAAACTCACTCTTCCGTCTGCCGTGACAACGCCCTCTGTCTTGCCGAGTGTCGGAAGCTTTAGGTACTCACGGCTATAGGAAGCAGGTATCATGCATTTGGAGGCCCCCGTATCAACGAGCATCAACGTGGGGAACGATGTGCCATTTCGGTCATAGAGGAGAACTGGTAAGGAGTGAGTCCCTCTCAGGTTGAAAAGTGTGACATCTCCTGAGTATTCCACACGAGTCAAAGGACTTGGGGGAGCATCAGCTCTCCTTCTCTGGCCATGTAAAACAATGCCGTGACGGCAGCCTTCCTCTTCTTGGCCTTTGAATACACAGCTTCGAGGTTCTTGTCGGAGACCAGATCCCCCGTCTTGAGAATGGCAACCCATTCACCCTTGTGATCCTCACTGAGCTTGGCCATCAGACCCTTCAGATCCTTGACATCTCCTACCTCCTCTCTCTTTATCTGAATGGTAGTTGCCATCTCTGATCCCAATGAAACCGAGCGACGCCAGCTATATTAGCGTTGCGATAGTCTCGATGTGTGCTCGTGGGTGGCCACAGGAGACGGTTGAGAGTAAGTGGAAACCCAGGTCCAACGAGAGAACGCAGGCTACCCGCATGCGTTCACTGATCTCCTCTCGATTCCCTTCCTGACTGAGACCCTATGCGTATGAAGGCGGGGGCGGAGGATAGGCTGCAGCTGGAGCTTGTCTCCGCTCGAACCAAGCTCTCACGTGAGATTGCAGCAGGTACCAGATGACGACCGCCCCTATCGCGAGCCCGGGAAGTGCAGCTACTGGACTGCCCATCAGTGTCCCAAGTGAGCCTATTATCCCGAGCACTTCAAGTATGAGAGCGACCAGCCAAGCCCAGTACTTTCTAGAGAGCAGTCCCCAGCAGACGATCAGCTCTACTACCGCAGCGAAAACGACTATTATGCCGACGACGCTGATCAACCCGCCGAAAGCGCTCAAGAGTCCTCCGAAGTCGCCGATGGACGGAATGAACGCAATGCCAAACACCGTGACCGCCAGTCCAGCAAGCAGCGCAAGACAGCCCACTAGGATTCCCACGATACCGATGATTGTCACGCCAAGAGGTCTCTGATCGGATGCCATTTGCGGGGCCTTCGCTTCATTTCCCTTATAAGGTTTGGCCTGTCGTGACCTGCATTCTCAGTCACATTCCCCGTTGTTGCATGAATGCCGGCCTAGCAGCGTCTCTCATAGGTTAATATCCTGATCCTGAGAAAAGCCTGCATGCTTTGGAACGAGCTCACGAGTGATGAACTCGGACGAATGCCAAAAGGGGAGACTGTCATTCTGTTCCCGATCGGGTCACTCGAGGTCCATGGCAGTCACCTTCCGCTCGGGATAGATGGTCTGGTCATAGAGAAGATCGGCCAGCTGGCGGCTGAAAAAGAGCCCCCGTCCCTCGTGCTACCCACCTTGGACTATGCATATGTCAACGAGAATGCTCATTTTCCTGGCGGGATCTCACTGTCTGCCAAGACGCTAATCCCGCTAATCGAGGAGATATGCGATGAAGTGTCCAGGAATGGCTTCAACAAGATCATATTCCTCAACGGCCATGGGGGCAACAACCAAATCCTGCGCGCCATCCAGAGGGATCTGCTGAGGGAAAGGAGGGACTACGTCGTGTACATGTACGTGGAGCCTTGGTCGCCGATTGAGCAGGACATAAAGGAACTCGCCAAAGGAGCCACGATCGATCACGCGTGCGAGATCGAAACCAGCATAGCTCTTCACCTGATAGGGCATCTGGTCAAACTGAACAAGGTCAAGAATGAAGCCAAGACCGGCGCATCCAAGTTGCCTGACTACGTGAAGACCAGCGCGTCGTGGCAAGGCTACTGCATCGAAGGATACCTCGGCGATCCCAGGAGGGCAACGATTGAGAAGGGGAAGAAGCTGGCGGACAGATGGGTGAGCGAGGTCGCATCGCTCATCAAGGTAGTTCGTGAGGATACAGCGTCATCTCGGGTGCTAGACGACTACTATCGTAGGTCGAACCGATCAAGCTGAGCGAAGAACCAACTCGGCGCCGGTGCCATAGACGGGACCTTAAGATGGACACAGAGTTGTACGGCCATTGAGCTCAGACATCATAGACCTAGCGTTGCAGTTCCGTCACTCTGATCCCGTAGGACTTGGCCAGTTCCTTCGCGTCCGCAGCAAGCCTCGGGCTCACTACGAGGGTCGAGCCGTCGACCACAGGCGCCACATCGGTCTGCTTGGCGAAGAATCTGATCACAGGAACAACTGGTACATCGGATTTGTCGAACACAAAGTCGACCACGGTTGGCTTCGCCCCCTCCCTGACCACACCCAAATCGAACTCGTGAGTGATCCCGGACCGACCGACGATCTTCATGTTCTCAACTGCGTCGAGGCCAGCCAAGGCGAATTGCCTCATCATCTGCTTCCGAAAGGCCACCTGTTCCTCGCTCGGCGTTCTGAGTTCCTCCGCCTGAGATGCGACCAGTCTCGCCAGTGCCGTAGGCGTCCTCACCGTGTCATCGAACAATCGCTTCATGGTCTGGACAAGCGTCGGGCTGTTTGTCCACAAGGCAGTGGCCTTTTTCCTGGCAGCTCGACTTCCGCCGGGCAACTTGGTGAACATGAGGAGTTCTCGGCCGTCGACGACGACGAAGTGCGGAGCAGCCTCGGTCACTGACTCCGTCTGTTGTACCTCAACTGAACCTGAGAATGATGCCTCCACGTTGCGGGCTTTCGACTTGACATCCGTGAGCAAACGTATCACTACCCCCCTCTTGTGCAGGTCGTGCGCTTTCCGCAGAGCCCCCGCATCAAGAGCCCTTGTCAAGTCTGTCCCGAAGGCAACGATGTCGACTTCACCCTTGGCTCTGTCTATTATCTCCGAGAGGCGCGCGTATATCTGCTCGGTGCCCCTGAGCAGCTGGAGTCTCTCCTTTTCCTCTGGAGGGGCAGTTGGATAGACTGCCTCCCATCGTTTCAGTACATCCTCCCTCTTGCTTTCCATCGTGGATATCCTGCTCCTCTCGGCTTCTATCAGCATGTCCAGTGCTCTTCTCACCGGGATCGCGAAGAACTTGGCGGGACGACCCAGCGTTGCTTCTATGATGCCTTTGCTCTGGAGGCTCGACACTATGTTGTAGACTTCGGTCCTCGGAATTCCCAGCGACCTGCCAATCTCGCTCGCTGTGCTTGGAGAAAATCTGGAGAGTTGTAGGAAAACCTTCGTCTCGTTGATCGTCAGACCGTACTCTCTAAGCTCATCCGACATGTCTTCGATATCGTAGGGGCTCTTCCCCGTTTCTACATTCGGAGTGCCGAGTGTTACCCCTTTGTCTGTCATTTTCCAGACAAACCGACGCAGAAGTAGGAGCCGGGCTTAATTAGCTTTGGGTCCAACCTGAACATGAAAGGTCGAGCGCTGTTTGTCGTGCTAATTGCACTTGCGCTCATACAGTCCGGCGCGGGGCCGCTTCTCGCGAGTGGTTCGAAGCCCTATGACTTGCTGATCGTAGGGCCGGAGATGTATAGAACAGCAATGGAAGGTTTCATCAGATTCAAGGCAAGTCAGGGCGTCGAGGCCCGCTACGTATCAACAGATTCCATCGGCGGCAACAAAGGCGGGTCTGGCACGGTGAGCCAGCTTCATGATATCATTGCCTCTGAACACGATGTAGCTGGAATCAGGTACGTGCTTCTGGTCGGCACCTACGACCAAGTCCCGACGAAATACGTCTACTCTCCTTCGTATGAATACGGGCTGGCCGACTACAACTACAAGCCGACGGACTGGTACTATGGAGTCCCCAAATGGAATGACTCAACGGTCGGTCTGCTCGGAGGCAACATCCCTGAGATCGCTGTGGGAAGGTTGCCGGTCAAGGACGAAGAGGAGCTCGAACGCACACTCGCGAAGATAGTTGACGTGGAGACGAACCTCGAACCGGGTCCGCTGTTGGTGTTCGGCGACATGAACGTGGCGCTGGACTCGGTGTTGAGCGCGCCACACGTATTCTATTCAACGAACGTGAACGTGACGTCGAAGTCTCTGACCCAGGTGCTTTCCAGTGGGGCCGTGCACGTGATCAGCTATTCACATGGCACTGCCTCAGCCCTATGGACGAGCGACCAGAAAGGTGAATGGAAGGTATTGATGAGCTACGAACAAGTCTCCGAGATAAACAGGTCATACGGCATCCAGTACATCATGGCCTGTTTCACCGGCGCACTCGATCTGGGAAACGAAAGCCTCGCCCGGGCGCTTATCACTTCACCGAAGGGTCCCGCGCTCGTCATTGCCAGTTCGAGGATTGAGATGTCTGGAAACATGATCTCCTCCAAGTTCTGGGAGGCCATGTCCGAAACGGGGGATGTCGGGGGTTCGATCATCGAAGCGCTGCGTTCGTATCTGCTTGACCAGACCATTTTCCAGTCAGGAAAGTACGTGTTCCACTACTACAATTCGTATCTCGGCAAGGTGGTTTATGGCGATGTGTCTTGGACGGTCAAGAGTCAGGAAAGGAACCCAAGTGCTAGCTCAGGTACCTCGGCCCAGTCAAGCTTGCAGGCCCCAGCCACCGGCGAGGCCCAGAGCGCCGGAGAGATAATGATGGGGTCAGCGGATCTGCTCGCTTGGCTCTCTGGGGCCGGGGCACTGTCAGGTTGGGCGCTTTTCGCCAGAGTTCATGGCCCGCGTCCGAAGAAACGAACGCGCTCTGGCTCCACCCATGACGAGCTGGCCTAATCGCCTTCCCCATTCCGTCAGACAGGCGTTACGCTGACCGCATCTGCTTGGACTCCAGTTCGCTCCACTTCTCGGTCAGTTCACGTTTGATGCTCTACCGCACGTCCGCTCCGAACAGCATCGGGGAGATCTGAGAAAGACGTTCACCGTCCACGTCCAATTCTATGATCTTGAAGTCTACAACGGGGCCTTCTCGCATCAGGTCATTGAGCAGGGTCGAAAGAGATCGAAAATCGTTGTTCGGAAGGTAGGACCTGATGAAAAGCACGTTCTTCCCGACTTCTTTCGAGAAACTCAGGAGGAACGGCGTCTCCAGAAGGCCCGACGCGAACCTGCACATCTCGTCTTTCCCGGGAAATGACACGACCAACTGGAGGAGACGCGAGTCCTCGGGAGGGAAAGGCAGAAGGTTGCACGCGTACCCCAAGACGAGACCCTTCTCTGTGAGTTTCTTCAATCGATCGGAGACCGTCGGAATCGACACACCGGCGACGCGGGCCATCTCGGACAGAGACGTTCGCGCGTTACCCTCCATGGCAAGCAGTATCGTGATGTCCAGCTGGTCAACCTGCGAGCTGTAGTCCTCCGGATCGTCTAGAGCGAGGGGCTCCGATTCGACCAGCTTCCTTCGGATCTCGCTCCAAGGTATGCTCCACCTCTTCCCCTCAGCATCGTACCACCGGAACGACGGACCGAATCCTACCAGTTCACCCACGGTGTGAAAAGACAGCTCGTTGATCGAGTAGAGGCTGCTGAGCCCCGTCAGCATCGACCGGTAGTGAGTATGAAGCCGTTCCGGTACCTTGAAGGCCACCAGATGACCGTTGCTTCCCAACACCTTGAAGGACTGGAACCAGTAGTTCAGTGAGAAGACCTTATCCATGACCTCGCGGTCGTCCTCCCTTGATGGAGCTATTTGCAGGAAAGCCCTCTTTGCCCCCATCTTGTGATACGCGAGGTTTGTCATGATACTGAGCCGGAGGTTCGTTGTGAGGTTGTCTATTCTCCTGAGCACAGTAGAAGGTGCAACATCGAGTGACTGTGCGATCGCTGTGATGTTGCGGGGGCCATTAGTGCGGATTTCTCCTATTATCTTCAGATCAACATCATCAAAGGAGTAGAAGGGCCTGTGGAGTTCGCCGAAAAGTCGTACCTTCTCCGATCCGGTCTCCGAAGCAGGGGCGTTGTTCTGGGTCAAGGTCAAATCACACTATGCTCCAATCTCCCCTCGCCCCATTCGCCCCGCAGGAAATCCAGACTCATGCCAGTTACACGTCGCTTCCAATTCATCACTTTGAACTGTTATAAGTTTTGTCGAGCAGACTGCAGCTAAAATAACATTCTCACAAGCTCACGAGGCAGAATTCAGAGCGATGGCCCTTTTCAAGCAGAGTGGCTCGAGAAACGCACCCGGGCCAAAAGCCTGATTGGCAGTAGAGTCAAGTGAAAAACAAAGGATCGGGGGCTGTGTGCCCCCGAGATGCCTTCTTAAACTCCGTATGGATTTGCAGGAACTTTCGCGGTTTCTGGCGCAGCTTGAGCCTGCTCTGGTTGTCCGCCCTTGGTGAACCTGTGAGTGATGTAGAAGAGGACCACTGCTTCAGCTCCTAGGAACAGCACCGCCCAGTTTGTGAGATCAGGAAGTTCGGCGACATTGATGCCGAACCCTGTGGCGATCATGACGCTCATTATTGCTGCGACTAGCAGAGCGACCGCCACGACTGCCGTGCCGAACGTGATTCTGGTGGATCCTTTCTGTTCGCCCTTCTTGTTCCTCGTCATGTAGTACGCGAGCCCGAAGCAGATGAGACCAGCCACTATTGAGTACGGGAGAGACTCGGCAACAGGGTTAGTGCTGAAGAAGATCGCGTTGACCGTCTTGGGTCCCGACATCACCAGCGACACAGACTCGTCGGTGCCCTGCGCACTTCCGGACCACTGCTTGAAGACGGCCCACACACCGTGGCCTATCTTGTTCGGAGTGGAGATCAGCAGCGACAGACCAGCGTTCTTGTGGAACCACTCTTCCACGGCAGAGATCGGAGTCAGTTGGTAGGGCGCCGGAGGGCTTGCAGTGATCGTCAGCGTCGCATTGAACGGGTTCGCTACTCCGGTTGCGTTCACCACCAAGAGGTACTCGGTGTCGAAGACCATGCTTGCGTTGTGAGGGCCATTCACTAGGAACGAGAAGTCTATCCCCGCAGTTAGGAGCACGCCGTCGAGGTTCCAGCCCTTGAAGATGTACCTGATCCCTTCGGCTCCTGGCGTGATGACAGGTGCAGGTCCTCCCGCTGCGGTGCTACCGGCTGCAAAGAACGCTCCGAAGATGTCAAAGCCAGGAGGCAGTGCCTGAGGCACTCCTGGGATCGTCAGGCGGTTCCCATCGGGCAGAGTTGTGTCGAACAGCACCAAGTACTGGCGAATCCAAGCCGCCACAACCCTCGAAGGCTTAGTCATGACTATGCTCCCTGTTGGCGCGGTCTGGGTCACGTCTCCGGACCATCCCACAAACACCATCAGTGTTCCGTTTCCTAGATCCACAGGGGTGGTCACTCCGAAGTTGGCAGTTGCGCCCGGCACGTACCATCCAGATCCGTATGGACTGTCGTATGCGCTCACGACATCAAGACGTAGTTGGAGTTGCCAGTTCGCGATTGCGACCTTGTCGCGGTTCATGATTATCGGGTCAGACGGTGAGGTGCTACCTGTTGCATCGCCACTCCAGCTGATGAAGACGTAGCGCACACCTCCCGGTTCCTCCACTATGAGAGGTGCGACACTTGCATAGGCAGTAGCATTCGGGTCATACCAGCCATCTCCACCGACGGCTCCGTGAGCTGAACTGACATTGAGGTAGTATTGCTTCTTCCAGTTCCATGTTAATCGCGAGGGCGCTGTGATGGCGAAGGTGACGGCAGCAGTGCTACCCGTCGCAGGCACGCTCCCGGTGCCGTTCCAGCCTGTGCAGACGTATCGTCCGCCACCTGGGGGATACACCGGCGAGGTCACTACCGCGTTTATCGTGGTTCCGGCCGCATACCAGTGATCACCGACAGATGGGTTTGGAGAGTCGTACAGGGATGCAACGGTCAGCCTGAACTCGCGCCTCCA
>Ga0315279_10007088_pt1 | contig 13950 bp, 8 predicted proteins | sample YL17G06_20_MG_FD_203694 | JGI IMG/M metagenome (GOLD analysis project Ga0315279, IMG submission 203694) | Sediment microbial communities from Yellowstone Lake, YNP, Wyoming, USA - YL17G06_20 | ecosystem: Environmental > Aquatic > Freshwater > Lake > Sediment | place: USA: Wyoming | collected... | reverse complement strand
GGATCAGGTGCTTGGCGCGCTCGATCACTTGCTCGGCGGGCTCTTCCGGTCCGACATCGAGCCAATGGACCCCCCGGAACGTTTTGAACCAGGTACGCTGGCCTTTGGCGAGACGACGCGTGTTCTTTTTGATCTGCTCCACGGCATCCTCCAAGCTCATCCGCCCTTCGAGATACTCGATGATCTCGGCATAGCCGATCGCGCATCGCGCCTGCTGGCTCAAGGGCTTCTCCTCGGCCAGCAGCGATCGGACTTCCTCCACCAGACCCAGTTCCATCATCTGCTTGACCCGCGCGTTCATCCGCCGGCTCTCGACGTCCTTCTCGCGGCGGATGCCGATGATGGTCCAGTCATGCCTCGGCCGCTCCGCTTCGAACTGCCTTTGCAGGCTCGAGATAGGCTTGCCGGTCAGCCGGTATACTTCGAGGGCCCGAATGATGCGTTTCGCGTCGCTCGGACTGATCCGGCCGGCCGCCTCCGGGTCGATTCCGCCCAGCTCGGCATGAAGCGCCGCGAGGCCCTCGACCGCCGCCCTCGACCGCAGCTCGGCCCGGATCTGCTCGTCGCTACCGGGACCCTCGAACAGTCCGTAGAGCAGGGCCTTGATATATAAAGCGGTCCCGCCGACCGCCACCACCGTCTTGCCCCGGCGGCAGATCTCCGCGATGGCCGCCAGAGCCCGCTCGAGGAACAATCCCACACTGAACGATTCGCTCGGCTCGACCACGTCGATCAAGTGGTACCGGACGCGCTGCTGCGCCTCCCGGAAGGGCTTGGCCGTGCCGATGTCCATGCGGCGGTAAACCTTCATGGAATCTACGCTCAGAATCTCGCCGTCCAGGGCCTGGGCCAGCTCAAACCCCAGCCGGGCCTTGCCGGAGGCCGTGACCCCCAAGATCAGTATCATTGACGATTTACCATTTACCATTTATTATTTAGCTTCGCCCTGCGAGCGACTCCTTCAACAGTCGTTGGTCGCAAGTTGATGGTCGCCAACTCCCAACGACCGGCGACTTCACGGGCCGGGAGCAGAGCCTGTCTGTCCTCAATAGTAAATGGTAAGTAGTAAGTAGTAAACATGTCATCATCACGAACGGCTAACTCGGACTTCGATTCCTTACTGACCCAAAAGGTCCGGATTATCAATGAAACCCTCGCGCGGCTCCTCGCCGACCAGCAGCAGATCCAGGAGGACCTGCGCCAGGCCCTCGTCTACACGCTTTCCACGCCGGGCAAGCGGATTCGTCCGGCCCTCGTCCTCTGGTGCTGCGAGCTGATCGCCGGTCGGGACAATGCCGACGCGCGAACGGCGGCCGCCGTCATCGAGATGGTCCACACCTATTCGCTCGTTCACGACGACCTGCCCGCCATGGACGACGACGATCTGCGCCGGGGCCGGCCGACCTGCCACAAAGCGTTCGGCGAAGCGACCGCGATCCTGGCGGGCGATGCCCTGCTGACCCTGGCCTTCGAGATTCTCGCCGACCGGATCGAGGAGCCCGCCCTGGCCGTCCAGCTCATCAGCCAGTTGGCCCGGGCCGCCGGTCCCGCCGGCATGATCGCCGGTCAGATGGCGGACCTGAAGGCCGAAAACACCGTCGGAAGCATCGGCGTCCTCGAATATATCCATACCCACAAGACCGCCCAAATGTTCCGTTGCGCGGCCGTTATGGGCGCGCTGTGCGGGAAGGCCAGCCCGGAACAGTTGGAGTCGCTCGGGCGGTATGGCCTGAAGATCGGCCTGGGCTTTCAGATTGCGGACGACATTCTGGACGTCAGCGCCTCGAGCGAGCAATTGGGCAAGACGGCCGGTAAGGACCTCGAGGCCGCCAAGTGCACGTACCCGGCGGTTGTGGGTATCGAAAAAGCCAGGGAGCTGGAGCAAGAGCTGGCCCGCGAGGCCGTGGCCCTCCTGGAACCGTTCGGCCGCAACGCCGACGTCCTGCGACAACTGGCAACAGCCCTCTTGAGCCGAAGTCGTTAGTCAACCATGCCGGCCCGCTGACCACCGGCCCCAAGCCGCAACTTCCTGCACAACCGTTCGCGTTGCAGCCTGGAGACTCGATGTGCCAGATGACACCCGTCGCAAACTCCGGATTACCAGCAGCTATACAAAGTATCTCGCCCGGTGGAAATTCCGCCTGGATGGAAAAAATTTTTGCGCGGAGCTCGACCCCGCGTATCAGCACTGATAACGCCGATGCTCAGGCAGACGGGCAGCGGGCTCCCAAATGACGACCAGAAAACACCTGTTATCAATATTGGTATGGCGTCGGCCCGAAAAGCCCTCCTATCCCTCGCCTCTATAGTGTCACGAGGGTCGCCCAGAACCCCTCATGAAAAGTTCTGGCCGCCGCCGATATGTCGAATGGAACATTGGGGACTGCCGCATGAAAACAAGGACGTTCGTTGTCGAGATACTCTGGTTGCTCGTCGAAATGTGTCTCTGCCCGCAGTGCGACGAGCAGACGACCGAGCACCCGCAAGCGGTGAGTCATCAAACCACACCTACGGATTCCTCTTCAAACTTGGAACGATGGTACTGTCCGAATTACGTCCGACCCCCGCCTCGCGGCAACCCAGATAAACACGATCTGGCATAACACGAAAATCGGATATTCAGTTACAAACAAACAGGCCATAAGCTCCCCTCTTATGGCCTTCTTTTTTGCGCCGGGGACGGGCCCCCGTGAGGATTAACGAGCGGACAAATCAGGGCTTTGCCCAGTGGAATTACTATTTACGATTTACTATTTACAATTTATGGGCAAGTGAAGCCACATCGTAGCTTGCTAAGAGCATTTCGAAAGGCGTCCGAGGGTCTTGCCACCATGATAACAGACGAGGTTTGGTCAGCCGTGGAAGCAGCCGCCCAGGCGGCCCGCGAAGTGCTTCGCAACAATCTGCACGGCCCCTGCGAGGGGTTGCCTCGGGCCGCCGCCTGGGGCTATCCGGAACCCTACACGCGGGACCTGCTGCTTTCCGGTCTGGCCGCCCTGGTGACCCAGGACAAAGAGCTGATGGAATCGCTCCGGCGGGTGTTGGAGAACCTGGCACAGAATCAAAGCCCGCGCGGTCTCATGCCGTCTCTGGCACACGATCGCAACAATCGGGGCGCCAGCGACACGACGCCGCTGTTCCTCGTGGCTCTGGCGCTCTATCGCAAGGTCACGGGCGAGCCGGACTTCCTGCGGGAGCCGGCCCGCAAGGCGCTGGCCTGGATGGATTATCGCAGTTGCGAGGACCGCGTCATCGTGGACCAGCAGCCGACCACGGACTGGCGCGACGAGTTGTGGGTGCCTGGCTACGGGCTGTACGTCAACGCGCTGGTCTACACGTATCTGCGGCTGTTTGGGGAGCGGGACAAGGCCGCCGAACTGCGCGGGCGTATCCACCGATTCGCGGCTACGGACTGGGGCTCTCTTGGGAGCGGCTCGCACGGCCTGCTGCTGCCGCACCGGCCCTACTTCGCCCTCTGGGCCGTCAAGGAGTACAGCAGCGACCGGTTCGATCTGATGGGCAACAGCCTCGCGATCCTGTCAGGACTGGCGTCACCGAATCTGGCCGCGGAGACGATCATGTGGGTCGAGACCGAATGCCGGCGGCTGCGCGAGCGTGGGGACTTGGTGGGGGCACTGCCGCCGGGCCTGTTCCCGTTCCTGCGGCATGGCGACTGGGAGTACCGTCCTCGCATCGAACGGCTCAACCCACCCGGGTGTTACTGCAACGGAGGGATCTGGCCGTTCATCTGCGGCTTTTACATCGCCGCGCTGGTGGCGGCCGGAAGGATGGACCTGGCCCAACGCCAATTGGCCGCGCTCACGGAATTGGTCCGGCAGGCGAAGAACCCGGCCCTGGCGTACGGATTCAATGAGTGGCATCAGGCCCAGGACGGTCTGCCCAAAGGCCGGGACTGGCAGACGTGGTCCGCGGCCCTGTACCTTTACGCCGTCGAATGTGTCCGGCGCGGTACCACACCCCTGTTTGATGGTGTGAGAGAGGACTGACGCGTGCTCACGAGGGTGGTCCGGGACCTGTACTACCGTCGCTTCGCCCGCCGAGTCGTCCGAAGGCACGTCATCGGCCCGAGGCACAAGTACGAAGACCGCCACGTGCTGGAACAGATTATCATCCCTTTCGTGCTATCGAGATTCGAGCCCAAGACTGTGCTCGACATCGGGCGCGAGCCTTACGAAGCCTTTTACAACGAGTTCTACGCCGGCCGGGAGCTCTGGACGATGGATTGGGATCCGGCGCGGGCCCGGTTCGGTGCTCCGCATCACATCGTGGACAACGCCGCTCATTTGCGGCGCTATTTCCCCGAAGGCTACTTCGATTTCGTGCTGATGAACGGCGTCTTCGGCTGGGGCCTCAACCAAAAAGATGCCATCGAGCAGGCCTTGGCCGCCGTCTACGCCGTGCTGAAGCCGGGCGGCCTCTTCGTCCTGGGGTGGAATGACACCCCTGATCTGGTCCCGGTGCCTCTGGAACAGGTGCAGGCCCTCCGGCGCTTCACACCCTACTACTTCCAGCCGCTGCACGGCACGTTCTTCAAGTGCTCCACCTTCGCGCACACGTACAGCTTCTACACCCGGGAAGAGTGCTGATCTGTCCTCCCGGTTACGATGGGATTTCTCGCGGTCCGCCATGTCGAGCCGCTCATACGGATTAGGAAAAATCCTTGCGCGATGGAACACTGTCATCCTGAGCCGAAGGCGAAGGATCTGGCCCGGGGACGAGAGGTTTCTCTGCTGCGCCGCCCAGATCCTTCCCTGCGCTCCGTTCAGGATGACATACCGCGCACGAACTAATCATCATCCACATGAGAGGCGTCATGGCTGGAGATTCCGCAGCGCGTGCGGCCGGGCTGTGCGATTTACTGCATGGGGAACTGGGTGCAGAGGTCCTGGACGCGCTGGCGGACCTCGGCCGTGAAGGCCGGCTCGAGACGGTACTGGCGCTCACCGAGGATTTCGACGTGTGTCAGGACCTCGTCCACCAGGCACGAGATGACCGGCATCTGAGCGGCGCCCATGCCATTTTTTGTGATGATGGGCGTTCCCAAGCGCATGCCGCTGGTGATCCGCGCGTTGTGCTTGTCGTAAGGCAGTCGATTCATGTTCACGATGATGCCGGAATCCTCCAGGCACCTTTGTGTGATGAAGCCCGTCAGTCCCTGTCGAAGATGGGCGACATTGGCGAGGAACATGTGATTGTCGGTGCCGCTCGTGAGGACGTCATAGCCCATGCGCAGGAATTCGTCGGCCAGGGTCTTGGCATTCTCCACGATCCGGAATTGTCTCTCCCGGTATTCGGCACAGAACATCTCCTTGAAGAACACCGCCTTGCCGGCGATGTTGTTCAGATAAGGCGTACCCTGGAAGCCGGGAAAGGTGGTCTTTTCGATGCGTTCCCAGAGCGGGATCGATTTGTTGCCCACCGGGAAAGGCCGGTCGAAGTCCCGGCCCATCAGGATCAGGCCGCCGCGCGGCCCGCCGGGCTTGTACGTGCTGGTCGTGGTGAAGTGGGCATAATCCACCGGCGATGGATGCGCCCCGGCGACGACCAGGCCGGAGATATGTGAGACATCGGCCATGAGAAAGGCACCGACCTCATCCGCGATAGCCCGGAACCGGGCGAAATCGATGGTGCGTGAATAGGCGCTGGCTCCGCAGACGAGCAGCTTGGGCCGAAACCGCCGGGCCTGCTCGTGAATCACGTCGTAATCCAGCAGGAAGGTGTCCGGGTTGACGCAATAATGCTCCACCTCGAAGAACTTGCCCGCAAACGAGACGGGGGCGCCGTGCGAGACGTGGCCGCCCTGGTCCATGGCCTGGCTGAGGATACGGTCCCCCTTTTCGAGGATGGCCGTCAGCACAATCTGGTTGGCGCCGGTGCCCGAATGGGGCTGGACGTTCGCATATTGGGCCTTGAACGCCTCCTTGGCCCGGCTGATCGCGAGGGCCTCCAGGCAGTCCACGACCTCGCAGCCACCGTGGAACCGCGCGCCGACGAAGCCTTCCGTCGTCTTGTTCTGCACGACGGACCCGAGCGCCGCCAGGACGGCCCGCGAGCACTGGTTCTCCGCCGCGATAAGCTGCAACGTATTCCGCAGCCGGTCGTACTCCCGCCCGATGAGTCGATAGACCTCCGCATCGGCCTCCTCCAGGGCGCGGGGAAGGTCCCGATGGTATTGTTCGCTGGTAGAGACGCAAGGTTTGGCGTCTCTAGCGACCGGCTGAATTACTTCAAAAACTGGTTTGTCGACACGCTTGCGCATCTCACCGGCGGGCTTCTCTACCAACATGCGCGGACTTCCAATTCGATTCTCGGCGACTCGTGCTTCATGATTCCTTCAGGTCCAACAGGTCCCTGGGACCTATAAGACTTATCATCGGCAATCGGGGCCGATTAACTGAAGAAACTACGGACGATATCGTTGAAAGTCACGTAGACCAGCAAAATGAGCACGAGCAGCCAGCCCGCATAGGCCACGACGCCTTGTGTGCGTTCGCTCAGCGCCGAGCCTTTGATCTTCTCGATGAGCATCAGGACGACCAATCCGCCGTCGAAGGGCGGTATGGGCAGGAAGTTGATGACCGCGATGGTCGCACTGATCAGGCCGAGGAAGTAGGCGTAGTTCACCAGCGGCTGCTCGGCGACGATGCGATAGCTGAACGTGATGATGCCCACGGGACCCATGAGGTTCTTGGGGCTGATCAGGCCGCTGATCAGACGTTTCAACGTGATGTACGTCTGGGCAATGAACGTCCCCGTCCGGCGGTAGCCCATACCGATGGCATTGAGCGGGCCGTTGGCCTGGTACAGCCGTTCGAGCGGCTCAAACGGCACCGGCTCTGCCAGCTCGGATGCCACGCTCACGGCCCCCTGGGCCGGAGGCACCTGGAGCGTCACCCCGCCCTCCGTCTGGTTGTCGAGCCGGTACGTAATCGCTACGGGCCGGCCCTCCCACTGCCGCACTTCCTCGATGATGTCATAGAAACTCGATACCGGCTTGCCGTTCACCGCCGTGATTCGGGCGCCCCGGGGAATCTCCAGCGCGCCCAGCCCGCCCGGCATCGGTATCGTCTTGGCGACCACCGCATGCCTGGCGTCCAACGACGGGAGAAAACCGATCACCACGCGGTCGCTCTTCGGCTCGCGCCGCGGCTGGACGGTCACCGTCAGCGTCCGCTCCGAACCGTTGGGGTCCGTCCGCAAAACCTTGATTGGCAAAGGCTTATCCTCGTACCCGGCGGTGATATCACGCAGCTCTTTGTACGTCGGAGACTCGATCTGTGCCGCGGCCAGAATGACGTCGCCGGGCCTCAGGTGCGTGGGGGCCTCGAACCTCAGCGTCTTGGCGGAATCCCTCGGCTCACTTTCCACTCCCCTGACCGCGAGGCGCGGGACCATCGAATAGATGCTGTTCAAGTCCGCCTCGGATTCCACGTCGCCACCCCGGGCCACGGTCCAATCGAGCGGCAACCGGGTCTGGACGAGCTTTGTGCCCTGGTTCTCACGGCGCTCGGCCGTCACCTCGACGGTCGGGGTCAGCGTATTCTCCACAACCGCCGCGAACTCCCAATAGTGGTTGACCTCCTTGCCGTTGACGGCCACCACGCGATCCGCCGGGGCCAGCCCGATGCGCTTCTGCAGGACATTGGGCTCGGCAACCGGGGCAATCTCCAGACTCAGCGGCTGAAGAATACCGAACTCGCGGAACGTGCTGCCCGGCACATCCTCGGCGACGAGCTTCGTCGTCTCCACCGTGCCATCCGGATGACGCACGGTTACCGGGACCGCCTCATCCTTCCGCGAGAGTGCTGCTGCGATCAGGATATTGCTGAAATCGAGGTCCTTGCTCTTGCCGTCGATCCGGAGGAACTCATCACCCGACTGCAGGCCCGCCTTGGCCGCCGGGGACTTCGGGGCCACGCCCCCGACCACCGCGGGAGGCAGCTTGATCCCCACCAGAAAGACGACCATGAAAATGATGGCCGCACTGATAACGTTGAAGGTGACCCCCGCCGCGATGACCGCGATCCGGACGCTCACCGGCTTTCGGGCAAAGGACCGGGGGTCCTCGATTTGCTTGACGGGACCGGTGTCGTCCTGGCCCAGGAGCTTGACGTAGCCGCCGAACGGGAAGACGCCGATGCGATACTCGGTTTCCTCGACCTCCGCCTCGGGCTCCTCGCCTTTGTCGGACGAGAGGCTCGGCAACAGCCGATACTGGAATCCCGCTTTGGTCTTGCGAATCCCCAGCAGCGTCGGAGGCATGAAGATGGAAAAGGCCTCGACCTTGATTCCGGACAGCTTGGCAACGAGGAAATGCCCGAACTCATGCACGAGCACGACCGTGCCGAAACCGAGCAGCACGATCACGACATTGCCGACAACACCGAGGTACCGCACGATGAGATAGACCATCACCGCCAGGACCGCGATCCAGAAGATGCCGTTGAGCACTCTCGTCCGTGAGTTTTCCGCCTTTGTCATCCAAGCACTCCCAATTTGTCGATCGTCGTTAGTCGTCCGTTCGTTATCAGTAAGAGTTTTGCAGAATGGAGATTAGGCTTATATTATTCAAGGAAATCGGCCTTGGGATTTCCTTGAATAATCCGCGTTGCGGGTCGTGCAGCAAGCACTTGCCGTTTTGGAAGGAAAAATCACGAAGACGATTTTTCCTTCCTCAAGTAAGCCTAATCTCCATTCTGCAAAAGTTCCGCTATTAGTTGCCAATCGCTACCCCTTGGCGACTAACAACTGCTTGACTTCTCTTCTTGCCCACGCATCGGCGTCGAGCAATTCATCGAGGGATACCGTACGCCTAACCTTATGTCTATGCAGGCAATGCTCGACCAGTTCGGTAATCTGTAGAAATCTGATCCGGCCGGCGAGGAATTCCTCGACCGCCGCTTCGTTGGCGGCATTGAAGACCGCCGCGGCCGTGCCGCCGGTCCGGGCCACCTCGTAGGCCAGCGGCAGCACGCGGAACGTTTCAGGGTCCGGCCGTTCGAACTGAAGCCGGCCGATCTCCTCCAGCCGCAGCCGCTTCGCCACGCCCGCCACCCGCTGCGGATACGTCAAGGCGTACTGGATCGGCAGGCACATGTCCGGCTCGCCCAACTGCGCGATCACCGAGCCGTCCACAAATTCCACGAGCGAGTGCACAATCGACTCGGGATGGATCAGCACCTCGATCTTCTCCACCGGCACATCGAACAGCCAGCGGGCCTCGATCACCTCCAAGGCCTTATTCATCATGGTTGCCGAGTCGATCGTGATCTTGGGCCCCATGTTCCACGTGGGATGGGCCAACGCCTGCTCCACGGTCACATCTTCCAGCTCGTCGAGGGTAGCCCCCCGAAACGGCCCGCCGGAGCCGGTCAGCAGGATCCGCTGGACCTCGGCCGTCGAGCCCGACCGCATCGCCTGGAAGATGGCCGAATGCTCGCTGTCCACGGGCAGCAGCGTACTGCCGTGCTCCCGCGCCGTCCGGGTGAGCAGCTCACCCGCTATCACGAGCGGCTCCTTGTTGGCGATGGCCAGCCGTTTGCCGGTCTGCGCGGCCGCCAGCACCGAGGGAAGCCCGGCCGCCCCCACGATCGCCGTCAGCACCGTATCCGCCTCGTCACACTGCACCAGCTCGGTGAGGCTATCGGGGCCGGAAAGAATCTCAAGATCGAGGCCGTCGACAAGGGCCCGAAACCTGGCCGCATAATCGCCGTTCGTCACCGCTACAAAGCGGGGCCGATACCGGCGGGCCTGCTGTGCCAGAAGCTCTACGCTGCTGTGGGCACTGAGCCCGACCACCTTGTATTCGGGTCCGAGGGCGTCCAGGACGCGCAGCGCGTTGCGGCCGATGGAGCCCGTCGATCCAAGAATAGTGATTCCTCGTGGCATAGGCCGGGATTCAGAGCATTCCTTTTCCTCGGCAGTAAATCCGCCGCTTTAGCATCATGACAACACCATCGCTACCGTCCATTCCGTCTCGGCATCAATCCCAGGCGAGTTCCCGCCCCCAACCTGAAGTAGGGGGCAGGCCGCTGTGCCTGCCCAAGGCAACCGCAAGTCGTCGCCCGTACACCGAGGGCAGGTCCTCGAAGGCAAAATACCGCCCCTCGTCCGGCCTGCAAACGATAAGGGCGATAGTATGATGAAAATAGGCAACCTGTCAAGCCGAAAGACCTTCGTTCAGCAGGACAAGTACAGTTGGCCTGCTCCGTCGCAAAAGGTAGTCGCACACGGCCGTGCAAGGCTCCTGGCGGAGCGCTTGCCCTTTACGGCTTGCCGGATTACACTGGCCGGCGTGTGAAGCGAAAAGCAGCAGCGCCGATGCGAAGGATTTGTATGACATACAACAGGACACTCAAGCGACTCTGGGGAACTCCAATCGATGAGCGCGTATCTGCAATGCAAGCTCGCAGTCGGCGAACGTCTCTGGAAGATGGGACGGACATGATCTGCACCGCTCGAATCCTTTTGCTATGGCTGCCCCTGCTCGTATTATCGGGTCAATGCGTCGCGGCTAACTTCTTCCCAACCCAAATCCGGCGCCAGGCCTTCCTGCGCGCCCTGGAAAAAGAGGATCAGAATTACGATCCAGGCGAGCGGATGCTGCGCACGCCCTACTCGTCGCCCGGCTACCACACGACGCTCACAGGCGGCTTCGTCCACGGCACCCGCAACACGCTCGACTACGCCGTGGCCCTGCTCGACTGCGGCGACCCCGACCGGCTCCCGCGCGCCGAGCAGATTCTCCGCCGGGTCATCGCCCTGCAGGACCAGGACCCGAACAGCCGGACTTATGGCATCTGGTCGTGGTTCCTCGAGGAACCGCTCGAGAAGATGTCCCCGCCCGACTGGAACTGGGCCGACTTCTGCGGCACGCAGCTCCTCCAGGTCGCCCTCGACCACCAGAACCGCCTGCCCGCCGACTTGCAGCGGCTGGTGCAGGACTCCATCCTGCACGCCGCCCGCTCCATCCAGCGCCGCAACGTCGGCCCCGGCTATACGAACATCGCCCTGATGGGCACTTACGTCACCCTCGTCGCGGGCGAGCGCTTCAACGTCCCGGACCTGCTCGACTACGGCAAACAGCGCCTCCGCCGGTTCTACGAATACACGAAGGATAAGGGCTCGTTCACCGAGTACAACAGCCCGACCTACACGATGGTAGCCATCGAGGAAATCTCGCGCATGATGCAGCACGTCCGCGACGCCGAAGCGCAGCGGCTGCTCCGGGAGTTGAATGAACTCGCCTGGCGCCATGTCGCCCGCCGCTTCCACCCGCCGACGAAGCAGTGGGCCGGCCCGCACAGCCGCGCCTACTCCACGCTCCTAGGCCCGAGCACCCTGGCTGCCCTCCAGCGCGCCACGGGCGGCAAGGTCCTGTTCCTGCCGGAGTCGGAAGCCTGGGAAAGTCTCGACGCCCACCGCGTTGATCTCAAATGCCCCTCGGAGCTGTACAGCCACTTCACCAAGCTCGAAGTCCCGCGCGAAGAAATCGAAATCTTCGAAAAGAATCCGCGGGCTGAGCACGACATTGTCGGCACGACTTATCTTCATCCCCAGTTCGCTCTGGGTTCCGTCAATATCGGCGACTTCTGGAACCAGCGTCACCCCGTGATCGCGTATTGGGACACGCCGGCCGGCCCCGCGGCCCTGCGCCTCCGCTGCCTGCATGACGATTACGATTACGCCTCCGCGAGTATTTTCACCGTCCAGAACAAAGGAGACATTCTGGGCGCGGTCCTCTTCGCCACCGACCGCGGCGACACCCACATCTCGCTCGACAAAATCCCGAACGCCACCATCACGGCCAAAGACCTGCGCCTGCGTCTGCAATTCGAAGGCGCCCTCCGCGACTTGAAGCTGCCGGCCGTCGCGACGGCGGAAAAGATGAAGATGCGCGAGCCGATTCGATTCTCCTGCGGCCCGACGGAGGGCGTGTTCTGCATTCACGACGCCGAATGCGACGGCCTGCCCGTGCGCGTCGAGACCGGCCGGGACGCCGAGAGCGCCTGGATCGACCTGGTCCTCTACCGCGGCCCAGGCCGCGAATTCAACTTCAGCAAAATCAAAGAAGCGGCGATCGTCTTCACCCTCTCCGTGGTCCCGTCCACGGCCTCCTTCGGAACCCCCACCACTTCCGTCTATTCCAGCATCGCCGCCGACCTGGCCGCCGGAGCCGGAATCACCTCGCCCCGCCAAGTATGGTCCTGGCAGAGAACCAACCAGTCCGCCCTGTCCCTGACCATCCCCGTGAAGCCCTTGCCCACCACCCCTCAAATAACCGCCGCCGAAGCCAAGCTCGGCCCCACCAACCCCTGGAAGCTCTCTTATCGCGGCCTTCAATAATCAATGATCGACAATCCATGCCGGGGCCGCCCACAGAGGACCAGAAACCCGCCGCCAGTCCGTGGAAAGTCCCCCTTGGGCACAATAGGCGATGTTTCGCAGCCCCCCGTGGCGGGTGCACGACGAGGTTGTCGCAGGCCAAGTATGCCATCGGCTGGGATAACGGTTCGGAAGGACTCCGGCCCTTTCATTGTCATTTCGACCAAGGCCGAAGGCCGCGTGGAGAAATCTGGCCGCGAATTGACGACACGCCACATTCGCCGCCGGATATCTCGACTCCGCTACGCTGCGCTGCAAAGGCGCAACATCTTGTTTTTTTAGCAAGCATTTTTGGTTGCGGCCGGAGGCCGCGCCGCGCTCGACATGACAGACAGCGCAATATTCTCTTCGAATCGAGACGAGCCCCAGATGAATCCACCCCTGGTTCACTGCCACTTCTTGTCGTACACCCGCGGTGGCAATTCAGGCGAAATTTTGCGCGGAAAAGTTTTGCATTCTTTTGGCCGATTGGTATAATTGTCTCAACATGGGTAATCGGTGCACAATTCGTTTGATCCGCAGCGGCCTCATCGGCCTTCCCAGGGTCCCCAAACGCAGTGAATCGCGTTTGGGAGCCCTCACCCTGCTCCTGCGCCGCTAACGGCGCAGACAAGAAGATCACCCACAACTCGTTCCCATTCCCGTACTTACGCAAAATCGTAGCGTTTCGGCTGCCCTTGCGGCATAATGGCCGGCTACGACCGAAATGGATTATGGATGATTGATTATTATCCATCATCAATAATCCTTCATCAATCTGTCTGGAGAGCCAACAATGCCTGGAGAAAAGGTAGTCATCTTCGACACTACATTACGCGACGGCGAGCAGTCGCCGGGGGCGGCCATGTCGATCCCGCAAAAAATCGAGATCGCCCGGCAGCTCGCGGTGCTGGGCGTCGATATCATCGAGGCGGGCTTTCCCGTCTCCTCGCCCGCCCAGTTCGAGGCCACGAAGCTCGTCGCCGAGCAGGTCAAAGGGCCCGTCATCGCGGCCCTGGCCCGCGCCAATGCCGGTGACATCGAAGCGGCGGGCAAGGCCGTCGCCGCGGCCAAGAAGAAGCGCATCCATACCTTCATTGCGACCTCACCGATCCACATGAAGCACAAGCTCAAGAAGGAGCCGGCTGAGGTCCTGAAGATGGCGATCGAGGCCGTCAAATTCGCGCGGACCTTCACGGACGACGTCGAATTCTCGCCGGAGGACGCCTGCCGGAGCGAGGTCCCGTTCCTCATCGAGGTCCTGGCGGCGGTGATCGAGGCCGGCGCGACCACGCTGAATATTCCGGATACCGTCGGTTATGTATTGCCGTACGAGTACGGCCAGCTTATCGCGAAGCTCAAGTCCGACGTGCCGGGCATCGGCAAGTGCGTCATCAGCACGCACTGCCACAACGACCTCGGCATGGCGGTCGCGAACTCGCTGGCCGGCGTGCGCAACGGGGCCCGCCAGGTCGAGTGCACGATCAACGGGTTGGGCGAGCGCGCGGGCAACGCCGCCCTCGAAGAGGTCGTCATGGCCATTCGCACGCGGGCCGATTTCTTCGG
>Ga0315279_10007087_pt1 | contig 13951 bp, 12 predicted proteins | sample YL17G06_20_MG_FD_203694 | JGI IMG/M metagenome (GOLD analysis project Ga0315279, IMG submission 203694) | Sediment microbial communities from Yellowstone Lake, YNP, Wyoming, USA - YL17G06_20 | ecosystem: Environmental > Aquatic > Freshwater > Lake > Sediment | place: USA: Wyoming | collected... | reverse complement strand
AGGCAAACACAACCGCTCACCTTGACACCGTTGAAGCTGGCAAGGCAATTGCCTCACTCAAAGCCCTGGCAGGCGATAAGTCTTACCCCATAGACCTGACCCTTGACGGCGGGTATATCACCATGTCCAGCCCTGATGATAAGGGGCATACCACTATACCAGCCGATATTGAGGGCAATCCTGGCAGGGTGAGAATTGAAGGCAGTTACCTGGCAGCGGCTATGCGAGCTTGTGGCGGTATGGTGGACTTCGCCATGACCGACGGTAAATCGCCAATCCGCTTCACTACCGACGGTTACCAGCTTGTGGTCATGCCCATGCTGACCGCCGATAGCAAGCCGAAAGCAGAAGCGGAAGCCGAAGGAAAGCCGAAGCGTAGCCGTAAGAGAGAAAAGGTAGCCGTAGCCTAGAACGCTTGACCGAACAGAAATCACGCACAAAGGGGCGGGGAGACCCGCCTTTTTGTGTTTTTTTGTAGGGGGGGTCTAGCCCCCATAGCGTGGGGTTAGACCCCTATTTTTGTGTGCGTGGGAAAGGAGGAGGCTATGTCCTGGTCGTGGCTATACGACCGCCGAGACCAGCTTGACGGGTACAAATCGGCAAGGCCTAGGCCCACTCCGATATAGCCGACAGAATTCAAGAGGGCTGGATTTTCCCGGTGGCGGGATGGCCAGCCCTTTTATTTTGCCCGATCACACATAACAAGCGATTGTGTCCAAACGTCTCCTCTATTGGCGCGGCTAGTCAGACGCTATTTCCCTCCTCGCTTATCGAGTACCCCAATATAGCACTCCAGCACCCTGCGAGCGATGTGTTCCCAGCTATACTCCGAGGCTTTTGCCCTACCTCTGGCTCCCATCTCCTGTCGAAGCTGCTTATCAACCATCAGCGTAACCAGAGCCTGAGCTAACTTTTGCTCATCTCGTGGTGGCACCAGTAGCCCTTCAACGCCATGGGTCACAACGCTGGCATAACCCTCGATGTTAGAAGCAACAATTGGCTTACCGACTGCCATAGCTTCAAGCAAGACGATACCAAAGCTCTCCCTACCAGTGGCCGGGGAGCAGACAATGTCAGCAGTCTTGTAATATCTGGGTAGTTCATCGTAGGAGACATAGCCACCAAAAACAACATCAGTCAAACCATTTCGCCTTACCTGCTTCTCATACTTGTTACTCCATCTGGTGCCAGGACCTACAATGATAAGGCGCGAGTCGGGGATTTCCCGTCTAGCCCGTAGATAGGCTTCGAGCAGGTAATTGAGGCCCTTCCGCTTCTCCAGACGACCGACAAACAATATATTTATCTTGCCGTCACTAAATTCACCGATTGGTGAGGCATCAGCAGAAAAATGCTCTAAATCCATCCCATTCGGGATAATATTGTAGTCTCCGGGGAAATGCTTGTTGGCGAATTCCATGGCTGATTTTGACACGGCGATTTTGCCGTCAAGCCTGGGAAACCACCTTTTTAGAAACATGACGGTAAGTGGCCACCATAAGGTGTAACCCCGGCTGTCAACAGCGTGAAAAGTACCCACATTGGCGGTGGTGGACAAACGGAGTACTGTGGTACACAATGACGGGCATAAAGGCTCGTGAAGATGGATAATATCGAATTTTCCTCGGTCAAGCACGGTTTTCACTTGGCATGACAACCACGGAGAAAGACTGATGCGTGCCACCGAGCCACTGCTGGGATAAGGCCAGGGTCTGCCTATGGGTATGAACCTGTCGCCAAAAATGGGGACGGGTTTAGAGGCTGGGGCAATCGCCTTTACTTCGTGTCCCATCATAGTGAATTGATGCACGAGTGCCGAAATATGATTGTTAACGCCGCCAGGGTAGGCAAAGTCGTAGGGCGAGACCAACGCTATCTTCATTTGTGTATACCTGCCCAAAACCTCCCTACGGATTTGCTCTCAACCTCTTTGGTAGTCGCAATAAAGCCCTCCAGCATTTAGTGAGCTTGGTTGCTGCAGAATTTGACCAGTTCGGCAAACTCCCTGACCCTCGCCGAATTATTGGTCTCCAGAGAACCGTCATAGGTGACGCTTATCCACGGCTTCTGGTATTTCGTGCTGAACTTCTCCGACATTGCCGCCACCACGCCGCCGGGCATACAGCCGTGCGGCATGACCGAAATAACGCCAGCGAACTTGTGGCTTTCCATCCACTCGACACCACAGCCGATACTGAGAACCGCCTCGCTACCGCACCTGGGAGAAAGATATAGCTTCGACTTCGCCAGCATGTCTGTTACTGAAGGCTCATCCGTGGGTATCACCTTGTGGAAGCAGCCACCTACGCGGTGTGCGTCACGTTCCAGTGTACGCTTTATGAGGTAGCCAGTCATTATTCTCTTGAGCTTTCGGTCCTTGACTACGTCCTCAAGGTGCCGGTGGGCAACGTACCTGCCCCATTCCCCTACCGGGGAAACGATAACCTCAAGGCCAGCATCTTCACACACCTTTACCAGGTCACGATTGCTGAAGCGGTTAGAGCGCAAGTAGATTTCACCGTTTATGCCAACAAGAGGGCGGCGGGGCAGCTCGGTATCAATCAGCCGGTTGAATTCAGCAGTTGCCTGCCACAGCACATCATCAAACTTCTCTTTCCTGACAACGCGTTCCCCAATTCGGACGAGATATTCATCGAAGAGGCCTTCCGCCGCCCTCTTCTCTTTCTCATAGGGGCGGACGCGCCAGAGGAGTCTCTGCAAGCCGTCCACGGCAAAGACGCAGTTTAACGCAAGCCGCAGAAAGCCGGGGGCAATATTCAGGTCACGATACCCATTGTTTGATACCGACGCTCGTAGCGACAGGTTAAAGCCCAGCTCCTTGAGGACCTGGCTCTGCTCCATAACATATTTTCCCAAGCGGCAGGGGCCGTAGGCACCGGCCATAAGCCCCTCATATTTCTTAAGGTCTTTCCCGTTCTCATGACAGAACCGCAGAAAGTCCCCCAAGGTAACGCGGTAGGGCAGGCATTGCGCGTCCGATGTCACCTGGCTGCTGTAAAGGAGATTGCGTTCGTCTGGCTCTGGAAGCACCATAGCCTGAGCCCCACAGGCGTTCAATGCGGCGGCGATGACATCTACATGAGGGGACATTCTGGGTAAGACGAGGGTCTTCTTCCGACTAATGAATGTTGAGGACCCCCGGTAAATATCCCTACTCGGGGCTCCAGGCTTTTTGGTCGAGTGAGTATAGCCCTTAATGGTATCGACGAAGGCCTCAAGGCGGGTCACGATGCCTGCCTCGGCGGCATGTTCATCAATTTCCAACTCGGCCAGAGGCTTACCCCCCATAATATCTTCTAACAGCTTGAGGATGAAGGAGTTTGGGCCACAGCCAAAGTTGGTCAGCGCCAGACCGTAAAGCTGACGGTCCTTGACAGTGATGGCGCCACCGGCAATGAGCTTGCTCTCATAGAACCAGTAGGGACGGTCCGAGTATTGCTTGGGGTCAACCAAGTTAAGTGGCAGAAAATCAAGCGGTATGGGCACGACACCAAGCTGGGCTAATTTTTCGGCAATGCCGAGATTGGCTCCGGAATCCTGCGAGAGATATGACCGGGAAAAAATCACTACCCCCAACTGGTCACTTTCTTGAAGTTGTGCCAGTAATTTATGGCCAAGTTCGGCCCGGTCAGCTTCAAATTTTTGCTGGGCGGCGATGCCGGCCAGAGCCGCCTGCCTACCTTGGCACCGGCCGAACCCCATCTTCACCGCGACCTCGGCAAAGTTATTGACTGTTTCGGTATTCCCCTGACTGAAATCAATAATCGGCGTTAGCAGTTTATCGCCGAGGTTGAGAACATGGCGCACGATGAACGGGGATGCCTGAACCAGTGGGCAGGCATATTTCTGATTTTCGGCTCCTTCTTTTTTGCCCAGTCGTATAAAACAGGGATAGAGAATGTAATCAACCTTATCCTTAATGGCGGCAATGTGTCCGTGGAGAAGCTTGAGCGGAAAGCAGCTGTCGGTGTAACTTAGCTCAACGGACTGCTCCATGATTTCTTTGGTCGTCTTGCTGGAGAGGATGACCCTGACGCCAAGGGCGTTGAGAAAACCGACGAGCAGTGGGGCGTAATCATAGACGAGTAACGCCCTTGGAATGCCGACGGCAAGCCTTGTTCCGCAACCTTCTTGATATTCCCGGAAGAGAAGCTTCTCACGCTGGTCAAAAAAGGTCTCTCTCATTGTCTGGCTGAAGGTGCTATCGTAATGGTCGCAGCGGCTACCGTAAAAAGTGGGCTTTTCATTGGGCATCTGCATTCGGGTGATGGTGCAGTTGTTATCGCACCCTTTGCAGGTAAAGGTGGAAAGGGCACACTCGCTGCCAATAACCTTCTGGAACCCCTTGAACTTTGACTTTTGCCCGGATATTTGTTCTTTGGCGAGAAGGGCAACACCGATAGCACCGCTCACTTCCCGTTGCTCCGCCACGGTCAGAGTTTTTCCCTTAAGTTGCTCATGAAAGGCGGAGACCACTGCCTGATTATAGAAGACCGCCCCGGTGAGGATAATCTGGTTCCCCAGTTTTCTGGTGCCCACCACCTTAGAGAGATAGTTCTTAGCGATGGAATTGGAGAGGCTGGCAGTGATTATTTCTAACGGTACACCTTCTTGCTGAGCTGCTACGACAGCCTGGCCCATAAAGGCAGCACATCTTGTCCCCAGATCAATGGTATAAGGTGCCGCAAAGGCTAGCTTGGCAAAGTCACCGTTATTCACCGAAATGCCGAGCATCTCGGCCAGTTCATCGATAAAACTCCCCGTTCCGGCGGCACAGGCCTTGTTCATCTGGTAGTCAACGACGATGCCGTTGCGCTTGATCACCAGTTTTGAGTCCTGCCCCCCGATTTCAATGATATCAGCTCCCGGGTCAATGTCAGCGGCGGCACGGGTCTGGGCGGTAATCTCGTTCTTGATTAAATCGGCACCAATCAAACTACCAATCAGGTATCTCCCGGAACCGGTCACCCCCACCCCGGCGATGGTCACCTTATCCGCGCCATACAGAAGGAGATTACGGAAGACCTGCTTTACCGCCTCAATCGGTCTACCGGCGGTCATCAAGTAGTTCTTGGCTAAAATTCTAGCGCCCGTTTCATCGAGAATTACCGCCTTGGTGCTGGTAGAGCCAACATCAACACCGAGGTAGCCTGTACACGAATTCTCTATCTTCAAGCTGGCTCGGCTCCCGGGAAGGGCAACCTGCTCCAGCCTGGGCATGGCAAGATAGCGCTGTTGGGTATCAGTCTCGCGGGCTCCGGTCAGGCGCGAACTCGCCTCTCTGGAGAGTAGGGCTGAACCGATGGCTTCCGCGTAGAGGTAGTTTTCCGGGACAATGACCTGGACTTGATGTCCATTTCTGGCGGAGAGGATTTCACTCAAAGCTCTGACAATAGCATTGTTGGCGGCAACCCCACCCACGAGGTAGACCGGCTCGGCAAAAATCCCCTTCTTGAGGGAAGCCACCAGCCGGGCAATGCTTTGGCAGAGAGCGTAAAGCATCGCTTCCATCGGAACGCCCTTTTGCTGGAGATGAATAAGGTCGCTTTTAGCAAAGACACTGCATCGGGCGGCAATTCGGGGCGGACTACCCTGGCAGTTGAGCGCCAGACAAGCAAAATCTTCCAGACTGATGCCAAGTCGGTAGGCCTGTTGCTCCAGGAATCTTCCTGTCCCCGCCGCACAGAGGGGGTTGGAGGCTACCTTCCATGGCTTTCTTAATCCATCTTGTAATTCAATGACCAGGCAGGTCTGACCGCCAATCTGGATAATCGTTTTGGCATCGGGATGATGGTGAAGCAGTCCGGAAGCAATTGATAATGAACTGCTATACTCTGCCCAGTTGAACTTCTTTGGGATCACTACTTTGCTCGAGCCGGAGACACCGGCGCTGGCAATCTGTTTTAGGTTGAACTTCTCGCCCAACCGAGCCAGGAGCAAGTCAACTGTCACCCTAGGGTTGGCGGTTATCTTCTCGGTATCAAGCTGAATAAGCCTGTCTCTCTCGTCGATGAGTGACAGTTTGACATTGACCGAGCCGATATCTAAACCCAGCGAGTATCTCATTTTTCATTACTCTGTAGAGCCAGTTTGCCGGTGGAGTCAGAGCTAGAAGCGGATAACGCCCGCAGTTTCACCTGCCCATTTCATCGATTCGTTATTTGTCCCACCCATGGTGGCAACCCTTGGCAAAGCCTACTACCTTGCCTCATCAGCAAGCTCTAAAAGAGCCCGAGTGATCTCTAAACTGGCTTCTTGGCGTGTAATCCCCCCAACCGCAAAGGGAGTGCCAATCTTGATTATGACCCTATGCCATAGCCTGGGGAAAGGGAATTTATTATTTGGCAACACCTTGTCTGTTCCTTCAATCCAGATTGGCAAAATCCTGGCATTGGTTTTGACAGCCAGCCAGGCAGCCCCATCTTTAAACCTCCCCAGCTTCTTACCATTAGAACTCGCCATTCCGGATTTCTGTATTGCCTTAAATGTTCTGCTCCCTTCAGGGAAAATGAGGACTCTTCCACCGCTTTCCAGAATCTTCTTGAGCGCCATTACGGCGCGAATTCTGCCCTGTGCTCCTCCATTTCTATCGACAGGTATATTTATTCCGCGGAAAATCCCCCAGTAAGGAGGGTCGTAGAAGTTGTTGTTATCGGGGACGTTTGTCGGGATGAGCTTTTTGGAGAGAGAGAATTCCTTCTGCAGCTCTCGGAACCAGCTTAGCGAAAACTTTATCCGGGTCCACAGTGGGGAAAACAGCCAGGGGAAGTTCATCCAGGGGAATCCGGCCAAAGGAAGAATAAATGGTTCAAGTAGAGAAGGATGATTGGATACGATTATCAGCTTTTCTTCCCAGATGGGGAACCGGTCAAAGTGAAGAAACCTTATTCTGCCAAAAGCTTCCAGCAGGCAAATGAATATCCCTAGCACTGGACCCAGGACATAATTAACCACCAGAAATCTTAATTCGCTAGCCAGTCTATTTTTCACTTTCCCCTACCACCACAGGACATTTGGCTTTGATTAGCATGGAGTTATTAAAGCAGAGTACCACTTCTTGGCGTTCATTATTATAGCACCTCTTGTCGTCGGCATACAGCTTCCCGAACCCAAGGGTTGTGTTCACAAGTTGGTTATTTTTCAGCCCACCTAACAAAATCTACAACACTGCCCCCCTGTCAAGCAGGGGCTGTAGTATCAGAGTTGCGATTAGGGACTGTGTAAGGTGCCGGTTCAGGATGGCGGTTGTCAGCCGGGTAGTTACACAAACCGCTAGATTGTGCAAAAACGTTGTTTCTTGCACCATGATATTTTCCCGAAAACCTCTTATAATTAACTTGAAGTATGCGGAGGCATACTTTTTATTGTGTAATCCGATGAGCCTTTAGCGGGCTTCGCTGATATACTATGGTCTCGATAATTACCCTGCTGGTCGTTTTTATTCTCATCGCCGTACGGCAGATAGGCAGATTCCGCTTCCAGATATGGCAGATAATGCTGGCGGGAGCGGTGATGGTATTGGTGAGCGGCCAGATTTCTCCTTCCAATGCTCTCAAAGCAATAAACCCGGACGTCATGTTTTTCCTTTTCGGTATGTTTATCGTCGGGCAGGCGATGGAAGAGAGCGGTTATCTTTCCCACCTCTCGTTTAAGCTATTCGGGCGGGCCCGCTCGGTCAATAGTCTGCTTCTCCTGATTCTGTTCGGCGTCGGCTTTCTGTCCGCTATTTTGTTGAATGATACTCTTGCTATTATCGGGACGCCTGTAATGCTGCAAATCGCTGGTAAGACAGGCATAAAGCCGAAAATACTGCTGCTATCACTGGCTTTTTCGGTAACCATAGGCAGCGTGTTGAGTCCTATAGGGAATCCGCAGAACCTCCTCGTTGCCGTCAACGGCAACGTTACCAATCCCTTTATAACCTTCATCCGCTTCCTGGCCGTTCCAACAATTATCAACCTGTTACTTACCTACCTTATACTCCGGATATTCTACCGCCGCCAGTTAAACAATGAGACAATCAATTACTCTTCGGAACCTATCACAGACCCGAAGCTGGTTTCGCTCTCCAGGATATCGCTTTTCATAATCATGGCGATGGTCGTGGCAAAAATTGTCCTGGTCTTTACCGGACTGAATTTCGATTTTCGGCTGACATACATCGCACTTGCTGGCGCGCTTCCTATCGTCTTAATTAGCCCGCGTCGGTTCCGCATAATCCGCAAGATAGACTGGTTTACCCTTATTTTCTTCGCCTCAATGTTCGTCCTTATGGGGAGCGTTTGGGAGTCCGGCTTTTTCCAGTCGGTCATCACTAACCTACATCTAAACCTGATTTCCATCGGCATGATTCTGTCGGTAAGTGTGATATTGAGTCAGTTTATCTCCAACGTGCCGCTGGTAGCCCTCTATCTGCCGATGTTAAATAATCTCGGAGCGACAACAAAGGAACTAATGGCACTTGCCGCCGGCAGTACTATCGCGGGCAACCTGTCAATCCTCGGTGCGGCTAGCAACGTAATTATTATCCAGAATGCCGAAAAGAAGGCGGGTGAGACCCTTACTTTTTGGGAGTTTGTGAAAATCGGCGTACCGGTTACCGTCATCAACGTGCTTGTCTACTGGCTGTTCTTTTATATATTCTGATTCTACCTATCCAATGATGTTATAGTGTAGGCAAATGATTTCCGATAGAAAAATTGTATCTAACCAGTCAATCAGAAAATGGGCTTCCCCCTGAATCACATCACCATCTGATTGTTGCCTAGGTGTCACATTTTGAGTGAATGTTCAACACCTTGAATCAATTCCTTTGTGCTTTCCTTGGTGAAGGGTCTTGGGCCAACCACGCCGCAGGCCGTCCTCTTGCGTTTATTCCTGGTTCGAAAGCTGCCAAGTAGAGCATTAACCAAGAAGCTAATGCGTGCGAAAATGGAGAGGGTCTCTGAGGTTTTGCAGCTCCCGGTAGTAATAGAGCGGGGTAGGTCGTTTTGTCTTGAATCTCAACTTTCTTAGAAACGCGATTTCCTCCTCGTTAGCATCGCTGCTGAGCCCAGTGTCATGAAAGAATTCTTTGAGCCCCGGCTCTTCCTCGAAAGGCTGTTCGGGTTCCTTTTCAACAAACTCCAATTTCTTAACGTGCTCTGACACTACTCTGTGGTTCAAGACAATTTCCATACCAAAAGTCTCGAGGTCAATGTCCCACGATTCAATCAGCGGCTCCCTGATGGTCGGCTTCTTGTGGTTTCTATGTTGAACCGTCGTCTGTTACGGCTGGATTCCGATGGATTGACGGTTGTCGCTGACCTGAGCAAAATGACATTATATCCCTGCAATGACATGGTAGTTGATAGTCAGGGTGCGTATTCCGGTGAAAGTGGGCCACTTGTCCGGGCAAAATAGTGTTAATTCTCTTCGGCTGGCTATCCCTCAACCTGTTCTTCGGTATTTACCTTATATTCTTCGGCATAATAACCATTGCAAGGAGGTAAGCCAATGCTGGCATTCGGATTGCCTGTGATTAACGGTATAATAGCCGGAATAATTGCTATCATATTTGGTATCGTCATCGTGGCTTTTCCGCGCATCCTCAATTACCTCATCGGCATCTTCATGCTAATAGCGGGTGCAGGCTGGATTGTCGGCGGCAGCCTGCTCCCCGGTGTATTCTGGCAATTGGGCGCTTCTACGGATGGTTCTAAGAGAACGGCAATCAGCCCCACAGCGTCATTTTCCGGAGTTGTTCGCGAAAACATGCCTGTCTACGCCCAGGAGATCGAAAAGCGAACAAGCCCCGATGGGATAAGCACTTGGTAAAAATATACTAAGTCATTCGTTATCAGCAAAGGGGGATAGAAAGAAATGGCTCAAATCAAAGTAACCCGTAAAGCTTATGTACGCAAAGACGGCACCGTGGTAAAAGGTACCTCCTACTACACCAAAGATAAAGGGAAACCCGGCAAAACGCCGGAAAGTGAAAAGTGGTACCAGCATAATGTGGAAATGAACTGGCACAAGGACGAACCGGCTGAAGTGAGGCGAGCCAACGCGCTTAAGGCACACAAAGGCGATGAGCTAGCTACCGCCAGGGCTTTGCAGGCATTAGCCAACGTGACTACGGACCCAGAGACTAGCAAGCTGGCAAAGACTGATGCTGATTACTTCTTCGCCAAGCATCAGTAGCTAATACGCAGGTTCTCACGGACCTTCGTGGTTCAGTCCTTTTCTTTTGTGAGGAAGTTTAATGCACCACTATAGGCTATTCGATTGTACGATACACCTTGGTGTGCATGAATGGGGTAGGTCTTGGATAGCGCAGGTCACTGTGGCCGTGCGTACACCAATCGAAAATGATGTATTGGGACTTAAGCCCTTCGAAGCATCGCTGCCATGGTTCTGGTAACCGAGGCGTTGGTGGCCGACATTCCGGAGAAGGAAAAGATGCCGGCGATGCCTGGCGGCGGCATGAGTGGCATGGAAGGGATGATGTAAGGCGTGCGAAAGCTCTGCGCGACTATGTTCCGTCTATTGAAACGAAAGGAGTGACCTATCATGTTTTTCTGGATAGAGGCGGAAGACGATGAGTAAGCGTGACAAGAAAAAGAATATCGAGAAGCAGCATAAAAATAAGTATGCCGACATGCGTAAGGGGAAGAGCAATGAAGACAAGAAGCAGGGAAGTAAGAAGGATTGAGAGAACTTTGCAAAGGGAACAGGCAAATTGCGGCTTAGTAAATAAGGCTCAGCAAGTCCCGCCACAAGACGCTTGATACTCAGCATCGGCAGCCCTTCTTTCTAGTCGTCCGGGTTGCTTACAAAGTCAATCTACACAGCGAGTTTGAGTACTCCTGACTTTAAAGCCATCTTGTGCACCATCCACCATAAACACATTACACCATTAGCGTACGGAATGTAGTTACAACATTGGAACAGGAAGTAGTATTGACGAGCCGATGAGTAACACTTCGTCAAAAAATGCAATCCGAAAATGGTTTGTACTATGGCACGCAATGTAGATATACATAGGTGCACTGAATTTCACACCTGAAGGTTAGGCGTGAAACCATAAAACAAAAAATGAACGTTTTTATTCCATATACTAAAACAAGCAAGTGTTGCTCCCCGATATTATGGGTCGTTCAGAAGATAAAGCAATATAGCGGTTGAATACCGTCTGGCCTTGGCAGTATCATGCAAATAGCTGGTCACTGATGGGGGCTGGCCTTAGCGATCTGGACGGCGGTCAACCTTATCCCCCACGGCCACGCCAACACGCCTGGTATAAGGCGCATTTCTTAGACTATCCGAAAGAACGCAAGGCACTCCTGCTGTGGTAGCTTATTTGGGCGCCTCTGCGGCGTAACGCCAGACCAGGCCATTGCGTGTCCACAGGACGCGATTACACCTGGGACAAACCAACTCAAGGTGGTCGTTGTTCTTCCGTTCCTGTCCCCTGACCAACCTCTTGCAGCTTCGACAGTAGGTTTTCTTAACCACCAGTTTCATAACCAGACCAATCTCCTCATAGCTATTTTATCATGCCAATAAACAACTTCTAAAATAGCAAAACAGCATTATCTACTCGGTTTTACTTTGCGGTAGCAGTCGCTGCAATATACCGGTCTGCCGCTGCGCGGCTCGAAGGGTACTTCGGTCTGTTTGCCGCACGAGGCACATGTCGCTGGGAACATCTGGCGTGGGGAGCCATAGCTACCAGAGACATAGCCACCAGAACCATAACTGCCGCTTCCGGTGCGCTCAGACTTTCTTGCCTGACGACATGAGGGACAACGCTTTGGCTCATTAGTGTAGCCTTTGGACTGGAAAAACTCCTGGTCCTCAACGCTGAAGGTGAAGTTTGCCCCACAATCGGCACAATTGAGTGTTTTGTTCTCTAGACCCATTAGATTACCTCCTCTCTTCTAATCATTTAGTTGCAGTTTGGTCCTCCAATGCTTGAGATGAATCTGAGGGGATTCTAAGAAGCTTGTGATAACCTAAACTGCAATTGTCAATTTATATGATACACTGCCGAGAGCCTCTTTGCAAAACGAGTGCAGGTCATCTTATATAGGTTACCTTTGTAGTAACAATATGGACTAATGTGTGACTAAAGTGGCTATGAACGGGAAAGGTGTTGGCAGGGATACGCGCCGGCTCGTCAGATGTCTATTACTATGCATCAGCTCCTTCATACTGTCCACCCTAAAACATAGGGCATCGTAGGTAACAGCCAAGGTGCGGTAAAGAAAGCCATGATACTCCCCAAGATAATCGCCTGCCTTCGCTCCAGCTTTAGAAAAGAATATGAAAGGGCGAAGTTGACCAGTCCGAGCATAATCATGGGCACTATTAGCAAAGCAAGTTGCAGCGGCATGCTCATTGCTGGCGCCCATAGCTGGCCCCTACCAAGCCCAACATCCCAGGTAAGCTCAAGGTAGGCCCAGTCAATGACAACCCCAAGTGCAGTGATGAAGAAGCAATAAGCAAACCTTCTCCCTTTACTGATACTCACTACACCGGGATTTGAATTAGCACTCCGTGGTAGACGAGGTAAACTTACCGATAGCACCAGCAGGTTCCAGAAGTAGTCAAATATAATACCAACGGGCAGACCAAAGAACAGCCACACCAGAATAAGTCCCCCGGCATCGTAAAGCGTAATTGTCTTTTTTCTTGACTGCTCCATCATAGCCTCCGACTCTAGCGTGACACCTTTATGCCATCTCCCCACAAGACGTTACCATTGGCATCCAGCCTCTGGGCGTAGACAATATCTCCACCAAGTGGATTCTTACCCACTACTGCCAGGATAATGGCACCTCCCGAACCATCGCTTACCACTTCGGGAGCACCCTGGTACCGTAATTCCTCCCCGAATACTGTTACTCCTTTCTCCCGCCACGCCAGCTTGCCCTCATCAGCATTCACCTTCTGAGCAAAGACTTTCCAACCCCACTGTTCGCGACCTCCTGAGCGCCAGACTAACAGCACACCATCACCGCCATTGCACATGACCAGGTCATCTAAACTCTCGCCAGCTTCGCTGATAAACACAGGAGCTCTTTGCCACATTATTGTACCGTCAGCGCTTATTCTTTCAGCGTAGAGAGCTATTTGTCGCACCGGTCTGCCAGCAATAATTTCTGGACTACCAGCAATCTCCTGCCACAATACGATAGTATCCGTACCCTGAGTCATCACTTCGATGCTACCCCACGGCCGTAAGTCCTCCTTTATTACCACGCCAGCATTCGGCCACAGAAGCTTGCCTTCTGCAGGTATCCTCTGAACACTGTAAGTAGCTGAGTCTGTGGGCTCCTGCCTGCCAGCTCCAATAACGATTATGGCCCCGCCATTGCCATCGGAGGTAACCTGGACACTTGCATCCCATGCGCTGGAGATTAGAACCCCACCATCCTGCCACACTGACTTTCCGTTAGTATCATATCGCTGAGCCTCAATATTAGTGTACCTTTGTTGTGTCTCTTCTTTCCAGACCACGATAGCCCCGCCATGACCATCACTAACCATATCGGCACCAGTCCATATTGGCCATGAGCGAGTAGTCGCGTGATAGGGTGGGGAAGCAAAGAGCAATTTACCTGGTTCTTCCCACACCGGTTTACCTTGTGAGTCCAGCCTTTGCAGGCGGAAATAGTCGTCATGTAGGGCACGATAAGCGGGCTTAAAGTCATTCCAGCAAACAAAAGCTCCACCGGTGCCGTCAGGCATTACCTGGGGTAGGTACACCACCCCAACATGCTCACCAGTGCCCGTGGGTATCCCCTTTCCCCACAAAGCCTTGCCATCAGGACCGAGTCTCTGGGAATAGATGGGGACAGGGTTGAAAAAGACCGGGTCGTTGATGTTTTCGGTAACACTAGTCCGGTCTTCCCAGGTGATAATAGCTCCACCCTGGCCATCACCA
>Ga0315279_10007086_pt1 | contig 13951 bp, 16 predicted proteins | sample YL17G06_20_MG_FD_203694 | JGI IMG/M metagenome (GOLD analysis project Ga0315279, IMG submission 203694) | Sediment microbial communities from Yellowstone Lake, YNP, Wyoming, USA - YL17G06_20 | ecosystem: Environmental > Aquatic > Freshwater > Lake > Sediment | place: USA: Wyoming | collected... | reverse complement strand
CGACCAAATAGTTGTATTCAAGAGATTTTCCCAAGACGTGCTCGAATGCGATCGCGACGCTTGGTTCATCTTCCACAATCAATATCTTCCGCGTAATCATGACGTGTTTCCCTTCAGGTTGAGGTGCGACCTATGATCACGACACATCCTGCCCAAGTATAACACCTTTTTCAGGAAACTCAAAGGGCATTCAGTCTGGCCGGGGATCTGTTCGGAGAATGGCGGAGATTACTTAATCCGGACTGGATCGACAGGTCCCGGGCTCGAGAGGGAAACTTTCCGTGACTGAGTTTCGAAGAGACGGGCCCGAAGAAGTTTTGGTCGTTCAGTCAGACTCTCGCACAACGGGTGATTCATCCGTCAAGCGGACGATTTGGCCTTGGAAGTGTGAGGATTGCCTGCTATGCAGCAAGCAGGCAGTCATCCGTCTTCGTGATTTGTGTATCGGGACCTCCGCCCAAGAATCGGAGGGTCGCCCGCCAGATATCGGCTTTTTACGTTTGGGAAGGCTCCGTCCTCTGTTCCCAATGATGAGAAAGGCATGATTGTCGTCGGTTTGAATTCAGTAGAACCACAAGTGGCGTTATCCTTCGGTGGACGGCACGGTTTTTGACCCATCAGGCGAGGATTATTGTACTCTGTTGCTTCTTTTCTGCCACCGACTGGTCGTTGAGGAGTGTAGCGTGCCAGGAATCCAAGCTGATACTAATACATTACGGTCAACTCACTCAATCATTTTACTTTCTTGGGGATAGCAAGCCATGAACATTGGAATTCTCAAAGAGGAGGTATCGGTTGAGCGTCGTGTCGCGCTCTCACCTGCAGGCGTTGAGGTTCTGACGGCAACGGGGCACAACATCTTCGTGTTGCACCAGGAAGGCTCACGCGCGATTTACAGAGACGAGGACTATCAAATCTCCGGTGCGACGATCAGCTACAGCGTCGAAGAAATCATCAACCGATCAGAGATTGTCTTAAAGGTCTCTCCTCCTACCGAGGTCGAGCTTAATATGCTTGGTGAGGGTCAAACGCTGTTCTCCTTTCTGCATCTCGCCGTTTCTCGGCGCAAAATTCTTGAAATGTTCCTGGCCAGGAAGGTGACGGCAATCGCGTTCGAGCTCATCGAAAACCATAAGGGTGATCTCGCGGTGCTGCAGGTGATGAGCGAGATTGCGGGGCAGCTCGCCATTCAAGCAGGCGCCCACTTTCTGCAGGCCCGACTTGGTGGGAGGGGAACGCTCCTCGGGAGCGTCCCTGGTATTCCACCGGCGAACGTCGTCATTCTTGGTGCAGGCACAGTCGGTCGCACGGCGGCCCGTGTGGCATTGGGGATGGGGGCGAACGTCACGGTGCTCGACAAGGACCTGACAAGGTTGAGGGAGATCGAACACCTTTTCCAGTGGAAAATCTCAACGAGCATGGCAACGAGCTATCATATTGCGCGCGCGGTGAGGTTCGCAGACGTCGCGATTGGGGCGGTGCTCCTGAAAGGGGAGAAAGCACCTCACTTGATAACCGAGGCGATGGTAAAGGAAATGAAGCCGGGCTCTGTCATCATCGACGCCTCGATCGATCAAGGCGGATGCGTTGAGACCAGCCGACCGACGACGATCGATGACCCCGTCTTCATTCTGCACGGCGTCCTGCACTATTGTGTTCCCAACATGCCGGCAACGGTCGCACGAACGGCCACCATGGGATTGACGAATGCATTGCTCCCCTACATTCTGGAGGTGGGCGAGATGGGTATCGTCAAGGCCCTTCGCCAAAACCTTGGTTTGGGCAAAGGGGTGTGCACGTATGACGGTTACTGCACGAACGAAGCAATTGCGAGAGTCTTTGACTTCAAAGCCAAATCACTTTCTTCCCTGACTTCAGAATCTGATCACGCTTGATTCGGACGAAGTGCGACTATGAACTGGCTCGATCAATACAAGAAAAAGGTAGCTACATTGGATGAGGCTGTATCTGTCGTGAAAAGCGGAGACCGCATTTTCATTAGCGGAAATGCTGCAACACCGACGCTGCTTGCCGGTGGTCTGGCGAACCGAAAAGATGCACTCTCGGATGTCCAGGTGAACCATATCCTTGTCCTGGGCGAAGATCCTCTCTCGAAGCCGGGGATGGAAAAACACTTTCGGCACAACTCTCTGTTTGTCGGAGCGTCGGACCGTGAGTCCATCAGTGCCGGCCGCTCGGACTATGTCCCCGTTCATCTCTCAGAAATCCCTGCGCTTTTCACAGAGCGGATCATTCCTCTCGATGTGGCCCTCGTTCATCTCTCTCCACCTGATGAGCACGGCTTCATGAGCTTTGGAGTTGAGTGCGCAGCCTCAAAAGCCGCTGCTGAAAGCGCGAAAATTGTGGTCGCGCAAGTGAATGAAAGGATGCCGCGCACACTCGGCGACGTGTTCATCCACGTTTCGCGCGTGCACAAGGTAGTGGAGTGCTCGGAACCGCTGAAGACGCTCGAAGCCGGCAGTGCGTCGGAGGTTGAACAGAAGATTGCTCACCACATCGCAGGTCTGATCGAAGATGGGTCAACCCTCCAGCTCGGCATCGGTGGCATTCCTGATGCGGTCCTCGCCTTGCTGGAAGGGAAGAAAGACCTCGGCATTCATACCGAAATGGTCTCCGACGGAGTCGTCAAAGCTATCGAGAGAGGCATCATTACAAATCAAAAGAAGACCCTGCACGCCGGCAAAGTCATTGCAACCTTCGTGCTCGGCTCAGAAGACATTTACGGATTCGTACATAACAATCCGCTGTTCGAGATGCATCCGTGCAACTACACCAACAATCCCTTTATCGTTGCCCAGAATGAGAAGATGGTTGCCATCAATTCCGCCATCGAGGTTGACATCACCGGACAGGTGTGTTCGGACTCGATCGGCACGAGGATTTATAGCGGATTTGGCGGGCAGGTGGACTTCATTCGCGGTGCAGGGTATTCGAAAGGTGGCAAGCCAATTATCGCGTTGCCCGCAACAACGCGTGACGGGACCGTTTCCCGCATCGTAGCGACGTTGAAACAGGGGGCGGGTGTCGTGACCAGTCGTGCGGACGTTCATTATGTCGTCACGGAATTTGGTGTTGCGTTGTTGCACGGGAAAAATCTGCGTGAGCGGGCTGAGGCGTTGATCGCAATTGCCCATCCGAAATTTCAGACCGAGCTTGAGCGCGCGGCGTTAAAGTGTGGTCAACGCGCCGTCAGCGCTGCCTGAGGCATTGGTAAGGAAGGTTATACTGTGGATCTCTTTTGGGAAGCGATTCGACTGCGGGTGTGTCGGGTGTGTGCAAACGGAGATGGACAAGGGAGCTGCCGGCTTCCGGTCGACGATGGGTGCGCGCTGGAGGCATTCCTTCCTGAGCTCGTGACGATCGTCTCGACGAACCAGACATCATCCCACGAGACCTATCTCGAGTTGTTGCGGAACACCATCTGCGCCCAGTGTGATCACCAGCTCTCTAGTGGCACCTGCCGAAAACGCCAGACGCTTGCGTGTGCCCTCGATCGATACTATCCAACTGTCATTGAGATCATCGGTACCGTGAAGGGAGAGCTTGAGCGGACGGGTACCGGTGCACTACGAAGGGTTTAGTCCGAGCCTGGTCACATTGAGATCTGGCTCTGGATGATCTCCCGCTGGAATGATAAACTTGGCTTCGCTTCCTTTCGCTCTCTGAGCGACCTACTGCCACTGGAGGGTTATTCTCGTGGTCCAGCAAGGTGAGGAACTCTACTTGATTGCCTCCTCCCAGTAGGTTGTATTGGTCTTCTGGTTGACCAGTAGTATTTGTTTCGGAACGATTGCAAATCTTGCTCCTCTCCTTCCCTCTCCTTGTCCCATTTCGACCTTGAAGCGAACCTTGAACGAGACGTTATCCTCGTCTGCCTTGGCAGCTTTCGCGATGTCCCGTGCAACCTGCCATTTGAAATACGGAGTGAATTTCAGGTAGAGAGATGACGTGCGGTAGCCTTTCTTGATGGAATCGGCAAGCGCGACGTAGGCGTTGTTCGGGACCTCCGTCAGGATGGTCGGAATGTTGTACGGCGCATCGATGAGGGTCGGGCACGCCACTTTGTACAATTGGTTGTCTGCGTCATATTGCACGAGCGATGCTTTCAAGAGCACCCCCATCACCCGCTTGTCGAGTTTCTTGTCCTTGACGTTTTTTGTGATCTTCGCGAGGTACTGTTGTCGCGCCTCGACTATTCGCTTCTCAAACTCCGCCGTGGTTTCAAATTCGGTCTTCTTCCCGACTGTGGCGTTGTAGTTATCAGTTTCCTCTTTCAGAAACGTCCAAGCCTCTTTGAGGATCGTCGTAAAATCGGCAGGCGTCAGGTTGTCTTCTGAGAAGGGGCTAGACGGCGCCTTCTCCTGCGAACGCAGCGCCAACGGAACACACGTCAGCGCGATCATTGCTGATGCGAACCAGACCAGGTGTTTGAGTGAAGTTCTCATAAGATCTCCCGAATAGAAGTGGTCTTTCGACACTCAGAAGTTTGTCATAGCTCTTCCCGCCGTCGCGCACTGTTCAAATATACAAGTTTTCCCTCAATTTGCATAATGTTTTTTCGGTCAGTGAGAGGACGGTCACAGAGCTCTTTAGTCCCCAGAATCTCGGAGCTTTTTGTGACCGTCGCGCCTGCGGCAGGGACATGACAACGTCATTCAGGAGCGGGAAGAGGAATTGAATAATTGCTGCACCACAAGCAAATCGATGAAATTGATCTTGCGATGTCTTATTCTTGGGAAATGGGGATAGCAATGAACTCAAAATCTCTTGCCTTTCGGAAGGTCGATAAATATATTGGCTTCGTCATTCGAGGCGTCCCGTCCGGTTGGAGAACAGGACAAGAAGTCAGTCAATCACACAAAAGGAATCATCCCATGCAACAGGTTCTTTCTTTTATCGATTCCAACAAGGAGCGCTACCTGAGCGAACTGAAAGAGTTCCTTGCGATACCAAGCATCAGCTCTCAGAGCGATCACAATGCCGACATTTGGCGATGTGCTGATTGGGTCGCGAATCACATGCGAACCATCGGTATGCAGAATGTCCAGATCATGGAAACCGGGGGCCATCCCGTCGTGTACGGTGAGTGGCTCGGTGCGCCCGGTAAACCGACCGTCCTCTTGTACGGTCACTATGATGTTCAACCCGTCGACCCCATCGATCTTTGGACATCTGCGCCGTTCGAGGCGACGATCCGTGGCGACAATCTCTATGCGCGTGGAGCCGCTGATGACAAAGGGCAGGTGTTCATCCACTTCAAGAGCATCGAAGCGTACATGAAGAATGTCGGAAGCCTGCCGGTGAACCTGAAGATGATCATCGAAGGGGAAGAAGAGGTGGGGAGTGAGCATCTTGAGAATTTCGTGAAAGAACACAAGGATCTCCTGAAAGCCGACCTCGTGCTGATATCGGATTCTTCAATGTATGCGAAGGGTGTTCCATCGGTGTGCTATAGTCTCCGCGGTTTGGCCTACATGGAAGTCGAAGTCACCGGACCGAACACGGATTTGCACTCAGGTTCGTTCGGAGGCTCGCTGCATAACCCCATTCAAGCTCTCACGGAGATGATCGCCTCTCTGCACGATAAGAACGGAGAAATCACCATCCCGGGATTCTACGATGATGTTCGCCCTCTCACGAGAGCTGAGCGGGCAGCGTTCAAGAAGCTGCCGTGGAACGACAAGAAATACGCGAAGCAGCTTGGGCTGAAGCAACTCTACGGTGAAAAGGGGTACACCACCCTTGAGCGACTCTGGTCTCGCCCCACACTTGAGTGCAATGGCATTTGGGGTGGCTACACTGGTGAAGGGGCGAAGACGGTTATTCCGGCGAAAGCCTTCGCGAAGATTTCCATGCGGATCGTGCCTGATCAGACTTCGGCCAAGACCGCGAGGCTCTTTGAAAAGCATCTCAAGAAGATTGCACCGAACACGATCGATGTCAAAGTGCGAAGCCTCCATGGCGGGGAGCCAGCGATTACGCCGATCGACAGTCCGGGAGTGCAGGCAGCTGCCGCGGCACTTCATAAAGGATTTGGCAAGAAACCGCTTTTTCAGGGAGAGGGGGGATCGATACCCATTGTGGTTCAGTTCAAAAAGCTCCTGGGTCTTGACACCGTGCTTCTGGGATTCGGCCTCCCGGATGAAAACGCTCACGCACCGAACGAGTTCATTAATCTCGAGAACTTCTTCGGAGGAATTCGGACGACAGCCCATTTCTACAATGAACTGCCAGACTATTGGGGAAAAGGGAAGAAAGCGAAATAGGCCGCTTCATCTGGCCCCGATGAAAAAAGCCCTGACGATGCGTCGGGGCTTTTTTCTTTACGTGTGTTTTTGTACCTTGCTTTTGCTGATACGAGAATGTCCCCAATGAAAGTGTACACGAAAACTGGTGATTCCGGCGAAACCTCCCTCTTCGGCGGCGCTCGTGTGCGGAAAGACGCGCTCCGGATTGAGGCCTACGGGACGGTTGATGAGCTCAATTCCGCGCTCGGGGTCGCTCGATCGATGAAGCCGAATCAGGAGATCGACGTGATCATCGCCCGCCTTCAGGAAAACCTCTTCGTGCTCGGAGCTGATCTCGCAACTCCTCTCTCCAAGGAATCCGCCAATCCCCCTCGTATTGATACGAGCCACATCGAGCATCTTGAGAAGATCATCGATTCGCTGGAGCCCCGGCTCCAGCCGCTGACGACGTTCATCCTCCCCGGCGGCTCACCCATTGCGGCTCAACTCCACGCTGCAAGGGCGGTGTGCCGAAGAGCCGAGCGACTCGTTGTCAAACTCTCGCACGAGCAAAACATCGGATCTTCGCCAGTTGTTTATCTCAATCGCCTGTCTGATCTCCTCTTCGTCTTGGCCCGCTTCGCTAATCACCTCAACGGGGTGCAAGAGACTCCTTGGATTAGCCGATGAGAGGGGCGTCGCTTCTCCACCTTCCGGTACTCTATGAATCGTACTAAAGCCCGCTTGGAGGCCTCAAAGGTTCTCAAGCGTCTTCAGTCCCTTGGCCGGCCAAGCATCGTCGCTGGCATGGAGCGGTTCGGAGTGACGTCGAAGAAAGCATTCGGCATTTCTGCTCCAATGCTGCGGGCGTTCGCGAAGGAGATCGGGACGAATCAGGAACTCTCGTTGGCATTGTGGGATTCAGGATATCTGGAAGCGCGGGCTCTCGCGAGTCTGATCGGTGATCCTGCGAAGGTAACGGAGGCGCAAATGGAGCGGTGGGTGAAGGACTTTGACTCGTGGGCTGTCTGCGACGCGTGCTGCGGGATCCTATTTGACAATACTGTTTTCGCATTTCGAAAGGCGCTTGAGTGGTCACAGCGGGATGAGGAGTTCGTCAGAAGGGCGGGATTTGTCCTGATGGCAGCTTTGGCGGTTCACGACAAGATCGCAAAGAATGAAGTGTTTGTTCGCATGCTCCCGTCGATTGTGCAAGGCGCAAGCGATGATCGAAATTTCGTGAAGAAAGCGGTAAACTGGGCCTTGCGTCAAATCGGCAAACGGAACAAGAAACTCAACGCGATGGCAATGAAGACAGCGACGCAGATACACAAGACCGGATCACCGCCCGCGCGATGGATAGCCACAGATGCGTTGCGGGAATTACGAAGCAAGAACGTCCAGCGACGACTCGAAGCGCGAAAACGTAGGTAAGGAGGCTGGTATGAGCGACGAAAACCTCGATGAAGAGTTTTCGCAGATGTACGAGGAGACCTTCAAGGGAAAGAAGGCGCTCGATGCCTCAACGTTTCAAACGCCGATAAGAAATGTGAAGCTGAGAAAGCCAATAACCGTCTTCCCCGACCAGTCCGTCGCTGAGGCCATAACGCTGATGCAGCAGAAGGAGCTCGGATGCGTGCTCGTCATTGAGAAGGACCGATTGGCCGGCATCTTCACCGATAGGGACGTGTTGATGAGGATAGTCGGGAAACGAGATCCCAATGGAGTACGAGTGAGAGAGGTGATGACCCGCAATCCGGAAGCATTTCAACCCGATGACAGCATCACTTTCATTTTGAATGCGATGCACGTGGGAGGATATCGACACGTTCCGGTGACGGATGAGCAGGGGCGACCGCTGGCCATTGCGTCCGTGAACGATCTCGTGGGGTTTATTCTGGAGAACTTCCCGGAAGATGTCCTCAATCTTCCACCTACCCCAATTCGAAAGACCGAACAACGCGAAGGCGCGTGAGCCCGGACTTCGATGATCACGGTCTCTCGCTCTTTTCAATCTTTCGTTGGAGAACAAGGCCGCCCGCCAGGAAACGAAAAGCAGAAATCGGTCTGCGAGATGATCTTCGCGGCAGGATCTCTCGAGTGAGTTCCGAGTTCGCTCTGCTGTCATCGTTGAGGATGTGATTTCGGGAGTCTAGATTTCGAGAATCTCTATCATTTTCGTTGACAAATCATCAAATCCTACCTATATTGGCACAACTTTTTTGCATTTTTGCTCACCGATTTTTCCTCTTCGAGCGCCTCTATGCTCACAGAGTTTGGTAAAGTCCTCATCTTTCTGATCATTGGTGCTCTCTTCGTCGCCGGCGGACTCTTTGCAGCGTGGCTTCTTCGCCCGCGTCGCCCATATCCCGGAAAGCTCGCACCGTATGAGTGCGGAGAGGAGCCGGTTGGTGATGCGTGGGTGAGATTCAATGTGCGCTTCTACGTGATAGCACTCATCTTCCTGATCTTTGACGTGGAGATCGCTTTCCTTTTCCCGTGGGCCCTCGTTTATCGTGAACTCGGGCTTTTCGGCTTTCTTGAAATGGCCGTGTTCCTGGTCATCTTGCTCGTGGGATTTGCCTACGTCTGGGTGAAGGGAGATCTTGATTGGGACAAACCTCGGCCTGAGGTTCCACGCGTCGAGCGTCCGTCCTCCATAAAACCCGACGTGCGGCAAGAGCCCGAGCAGGCTCCAGTTGTCTGATTGCACCGTGGATTGAGAGAAGAACTGAATGGGTTTGCTTGACAAACGCTTTGAGAACGGAAACGTTTTCATCACCTCTCTGGATAATCTCCTCAACTGGGCGCGCCTCTCCTCATTGTGGCAGATGCAGTTCGGACTTGCATGCTGCGCTATTGAAATGATGGCCGCCTCTGCATCGAATTTTGACATTATGCGGTTCGGGGTCATACCGCGTGCGACGCCCCGACAAGTGGACGTATTGTTCGTCGCGGGGACGGTTACCCTGAAAATGGCATCCCGCATCAGGCGACTGTACGATCAGATGGCAGAACCCCGCTACGTGCTGTCGATGGGGAGTTGTGCAAACTGCGGCGGCCCGTACTGGGAGCACGGGTACCACGTCTTGAAGGGTGTGGATCGTGTGATCCCCGTGGATGTGTATGTTCCAGGATGTCCTCCTCGGCCCGAGGCGCTGCTCGAAGGGATCATCAAGCTTCAGGAAAAGGTGCGCAAGGAAAGTCTCGTAAAGAAGTCTGCGTAACGAAAGTGGAACCATGACCGCCGAAGAGATTTATAACAGCTTGAAAACGAGGTTCGGTGACGCTGTCCGTGAGGCGAAGCTCGACGCGCGGCAGCCGTGGATTCTCGTTGCGTGGAACAGCATGAAGGAGGTTGCTCTCTTCTTGCGTGATGATCCTGCGATGCAGTTTGACTATCTGATGTGTCTGAGCGGTGTGGACTACAATGATGGAAGGCTGGGCGTTGTGTACCATCTGTCCTCAATGGTCCACCGGCACAAGATTGTCCTGAAAGCACAGTGCACAAAGGACAATCCGCATGTGCAGTCGGTCAGCGCCGTCTGGGGAACCGCGAACTGGCACGAGCGCGAAGCGTATGATCTCCTGGGCATTGTTTTTGATGAGCATCCTGACCTGCGGCGCATTCTTCTTCCTTATGACTGGGAAGGGTATCCGCTGCGAAAAGACTTCAAGGTACCTGAATTCTATAATGGGATGAAAGTCCCGTACTAATGCTGAAGTGAAGTCCTCCGCATGATCGAATCCAAAACACTACCAACCAGTTACGTTACCCAACCCGGTGAAATCAGAACCTCCAGCGGTAAGACTCTCCACACCGACGAGATGATCATCAACATGGGTCCACAGCACCCCTCCACGCACGGCGTGCTGCGGCTCGAGATCGTTGTCGATGGTGAAATCATTGTCGATGTGATACCCCATATCGGTTACCTGCATCGCTGCTTCGAAAAACATGCCGAGCATATGACCAACTATCAGCAGGTCTTGCCTTATGCTGACCGGATGGACTACGTCGCAGCGATGAACATGGAGCATGGGTACGCGCTGGCGGTGGAGCGCATGATGAAAATCGAGGTGCCCGAGCGCGTCGAATACATCCGAGTCATCATGGCTGAGCTGCAGCGTATCGCGAGCCACCTCATTGCGGTTGGAACGTTCGGTATCGATGCCGGTGCGTTCACTCCGTTCCTCTATGCTTTCCACGATCGTGAGCACATTCTTGACCTCTACGAGATGACGTGCGGTGCACGATTGCTCTACAACTACATCTGGATTGGTGGGGTCTCCCACGACCTTCCTCCGCAATTCATCGACAAGGCCAAGGAATTCTGCACGTATTTCAAGCCAAGGATCAAACAATTCAATGACCTCCTCACCTTCAACGAGATTTTCGTTAAGAGGTGTGCAAATGTCGGCGTGCTGCCGAAGGATGTCGCGATCAATTATGCGTGCAGCGGCCCGATGCTAAGGGCCTCGGGTGTCAACTGGGACTTGCGTCGTGACGATCCCTACTCTGTCTACAATCGATTTGAGTGGGAACCGCAGGTGGGGAAGGGGGAGATGGGGACCGTTGGCGACACGTGGGACCGGCATATTGTCCGTATGCGGGAGATGGAACAGAGTGTCAGGATCATTGAACAAGCCCTGGCGGGTATTCCCCCGGGGAATGTTCAAGCAGCAATTCCAAAGAGAATTCGTCCCGAGGCTGGGGAGATATACGCGCGGACGGAGACACCTCGCGGCGAGCTTGGGTACTATGTCATCAGCGATGGGTCGACCACTCCGTTCCGCGTGAAAGCCCGATCGCCGGCGTTTGTCAACTTGAGCGTGCTGCCGGAAATTTCGCGCGGCGCTATGATTGCTGACCTCGTGCTGATCGCCGGCAGTGTGGACATCGTCCTTGGAGAGGTCGATCGCTGAGCCCGGTCAATCCATCGTACCCCATTTCCTGTATGTTAACTTTTCGATTCTCATAAAATGGATGCACTTCAAAACTTAGGTGTGTGGGCATCGGTTTTGCTTGCCGTGGTATGGAGCGCACTGCCCATCGTCTTCATACTTCTTTACGCTCTCGTGACTTTGTACATGGAGATGAAAGTCGCTGCCCATATGCAGGACCGGCTCGCTTACATGAGGACCGGGTGGCACGGGACACTCCAGCCCTTTGCTGACATCCTGAAGCTGCTGCAGAAAGAGGACACGATCAGCGTGGCAGCGGACAAGAAGCTCTTCATGCTTGCGCCGTATGTCGTTTTCGTGGGAACATATGGAGCGTTTTCGACGATTCCATTTACTAGTCTCTACATCGGGAGCAATATTGATCTTGGTGCGTTCTTCATCGTTGCTGTCTCCTCACTTGTCGTGGTTGGAATACTGATGGGAGGGTGGGCATCCAACAACAAGTGGTCGATCTTCGGTGCGATGCGCTCGGCTGCCCAGATGGTGAGCTACGAGATCCCTACGGCCCTCGCGATACTGATCGCGGTGATGATTACCGGATCACTGAACCTGCAGGAGGTGACGAAGTTTCAGGAGGGCGGGATTCAGAATTGGGTCGTCTTCGGCGGTCCGCTGCCATTGACCCAGAAGCTCCTGCTGATTCCCTTCACGCTCGTGACGTTCCTTATTCTCTTCATTGCCTCCCTCGCGGAGGTCAACAGGACGCCGTTCGACCTGCCTGAGGCGGAGTCGGAGCTGGTTCAAGGGTTCAACACCGAATACAGTGGAATGCGGTTCGCAATGTTCTACCTCGCCGAGTACGCGAACATGTTCCTTGTTGCGGCCGTAGCTGTATCGTTGTTCCTCGGTGGATGGGCGAGTCCATTTGGCTCCTTTATGTCAGGGCCGGTCTGGGGACTCTTCTGGTTCGTTGGAAAAGGGATGGTGCTCGTGTTTCTGCAGATCTGGATACGATGGACTCTCCCTCGGTTGAGAGTTGACCAATTGATGTATACGTCGTGGAAGGTGCTCACGCCATTTTTGTTCGTTTGTATCTTCGCTGTCGGGATTATCCTGGTTCTGTGAAATTGACTTTTTCTCGCTGATCTGGTATGAATGCTGTGAGAGGCTATTTCCGTAACATTTGGCTTGCGCTCTCAACAGTTGCCATCGGTATGAAGATTACGTTTAAGCACCTCTTCGTGCCGGCGGTGACCGTGCAGTATCCTGATGTAAAGATGAAGCTTCCGGAGCGAGCTCGCAATCGGCTCTATGTGAATATCGATGACTGCATAGGATGCGATCAGTGCTCGATGGCGTGTCCGGTTGACTGCATCATCATTGAAACCATCAAATCGACGCCCGATCAGGATCTTGGCACGACGTCGACAGGGCACAAGAAGAAGCTTCACGTTCCCCGGTTCGACATTGACATTGCCAAATGCTGCTACTGCGGGCTTTGCGTCTATCCGTGTCCGACCGAATGCATCGTTATGACCGACGTCTATGAATTCTCCGAGTTCGATCGCCATAACCTGATATACAACTATAGCATCATGACGCCGCAGGAGATCGAAATGGCCACGGAGAAGCTCAAGAAAGCAGAGGAAGAAGCGGCGGCCAAGAAGGCTGCAGCAGCTGCGGCGAAAGCAGCATTGACTGCCGCAGCGCAACCTTCTGCTCTGCCAACGACCGGCGGAACCGCAGCACAGAATCCGAAACCGACGGGACCTGCGCCGGACTCATCACAGCAGCCTGGAAATTCGTAACGCCTGTGGATCTCTACACAATTATATTCTACCTCTTTGCTCTGATTACAGTCGTTTCGGCTTCCATCGTTGTCCTTTCGAAGAACATCGTGTATTCGGCCTTTGCATTGCTTTTCACGTTCTTTGGAGTGGCGGGACTCTACGTTTTGCTGATGGCGGATTTCATAGCGATCACTCAGCTCTTGATCTACGTCGGCGGCATCCTCGTGCTCATCATTTTTGGCGTGATGCTCACGACTCGGGTAATCCAAGTCGATATGAGAACGAATGCCGTGCAATTGATTCCGGCCGTCTTCATTGTCGCGGCACTGGCAGGCACGTTGATCGGGATCTTCTGGTCGACGGACTGGCGGGTCGCACCGGCGTCAGAAAGCTTTGAGAAGACAACACCGAAGATCGGAGAGATGCTCCTGTCCAGCTACCTTTTACCGTTCGAAATTGCCTCAGTGGTCTTGTTGGTGGCACTGGTCGGAGCGGCGATGATCGCGAGGAGAGAGAGAAAAGCTTCGTAACAGCGAAGAAAGATTCCCGGAATCTTGCCTGCCCGCTACGTCTTTTGGCGGGAGATTCCGGGAATCTATCCTGAAGAGGAACAGACTATGGGACAAGATATCATTCGATGGCTGCAAACACCTGGGCTGAATCACTTCCTCACCATCAGCGGCATTTTATTTTCGCTTGGCGTGTTTGCGATCTTGACGCGCCGGAATGCGATCATGGTGCTGATGGGCATTGAGCTCGTGCTCAACGCTGCCAACATCAATTTTCTTGCGTTCTCGCGCTTCACGTCGGGCACCCTTGACGGGCAAGTGTTCGCCATCTTTGTGATCATCCTGGCCGCTGCTGAGGCAGCGATCGCTCTCGCGATCGTCCTGAACATCTACCAGAACTTCAGCACCGTCAATGTTGACGAGATCAGCAAGTTGAAAGACTGACTCTCTTCGAGCTGGAAGCGTCAACCGAAAATCGACAACTGAAAATTTCCTGAGA
>Ga0315279_10007085_pt1 | contig 13952 bp, 3 predicted proteins | sample YL17G06_20_MG_FD_203694 | JGI IMG/M metagenome (GOLD analysis project Ga0315279, IMG submission 203694) | Sediment microbial communities from Yellowstone Lake, YNP, Wyoming, USA - YL17G06_20 | ecosystem: Environmental > Aquatic > Freshwater > Lake > Sediment | place: USA: Wyoming | collected... | reverse complement strand
GGCGAGGACAATATCGACCTCCTGGCCCCGAACTTCTCGAACAGCCGCCGCAACTTCTACGGCGGCGAGTTCCGGTATCGCGGCATCGACCGGCACGAGCCCTACGCCTTCTTCGTCATCCAGCGAGACTGGTCCGACGAGAAGCCCGACAACCCCTTCCAGGATTTCAGGTACGACTCGCAGTACTACGGCATCGGGAGCCGGGGCGCGCTGGCCAAGGACCTGCAATACCAGGTTGAGAGCCTGTGGGAGTTCGGACGCAGCCACGCCTCACTCCAGGAGGGGGGGACCGAACCCATCCGGGCCTACGCCTTCGACGCCGAGTTGGACTACTACGTTCCGAAGCAGGCCGCCAAGCCGGTGCTCTCGCTCGAGTACGCCTACGCCTCCGGCGACCAGAACCGCGCGAGTGCCACCAGCGCCCTCGGCGGGAACCGCCTTGGCACGCCCGACCGGCTGTTCCAGGGCTTCGGGTTCGTCAACAGCGGCCTGGCGCTGGCGTCGCGATTCTCGAATCTTCAGTTCGTCCGTATGGGCGGGCGCGTGACGCCGTACGAGAACAAGGCCAGGCTCGGACGCCTGGACGTCGGGGTCGACTACTACTGCCAGTTCAAGGCCAGCGCGGAAGGGGCCATCAGCGACACGCGGGCCAACCGAGGCTCGGCCAGCATCGGGCAAGAAGTCGACGTCTTCCTGGAGTGGCGGATCCTGAGCGACCTGGCGATCTCGATCCGGTACGCACGGTTCTTCCCCGGCCGGGCTTACAGCGACCGCGACCCGCGGGATTTCCTCTACACGGCCCTGAACTTCAGTTTCTGAGCGGTCCCGCACAGCCATGCAGGCGGGAACTGTGCCCCTTCGGTTGTCTACCCCAGCGTCGCCGCCGGCGGCGTGGCCGTGATGCGGAAGTTGACCGTCACCACCGTCCCGGCCGCGAGCGCCTGCGGCACGTCCTGCCACTCGACCCACGCGGTCAGCGAGTCGTCGTTCGGGTCGGCCGCATCGGCCAGGTACGCCTCGACCCCCAGGCTGCCGGCCACGCCCGTACTGCCCGTGATCTCGACGCGGACCGTCGGGCTGTCGGCGTTCCACGTCGACCCCGGCTCCTTGTGTAGTTCCAGCCAGGTGCCCATCTCGTTCGCGGCCGGCAGGACCAGCGTGTCGCGAACGGTCGCGTCGGTCAGCAGCACGCTGTGGATTTGGCCGTCGCCGTCCTCGTACAGGATGGCGTTGGCATCGTACTGGGTGCTCGAGGCGAACATGCTCGAGACCGTCAGGAAGCGGAACGAGTTGGTGCCCGTGATGAAGTCGCTGAAATCGAGGTTCGCTTTGGCCTCGAACTTCACGCTCACGTCGGTCACGGTCCGGCCGAGGGCGGCCTCGACGAACGTGCTGGTGGTCGTCACGGCGGCGTCCGTGCCGAAGGCCGCGCTGGTGGCGATCTGGAGCGGCTGGCCCTTGGCCTTGGTCACCGCCACGCCCGTCACGGTGGGGATGAACTGAAGGCCCGCCGCGGTCCAGTACGAGGCCGTGCCCACCACCGAAGTCCCAAGAGTTCCGGTCGTGCCGTCGGCCTTCTGATATGTCGAACGCTGGTACGTGTTTGCGACAATGTCGGTCCACGTGAGCGGGTAAGAGGTCGTGCTCGGCACCTGGTCGTAGAGTTCGAGCAACCGGAAGTAGCCGGCCGGCTTCCCGTTGAACGACACCGGCACCAGGGGTTCCTGAACGTCGCCGGGGAACGAGCGGCCCCAGAGCGCCTGCGTGCCGTCATCGAAGAGTTTCTTGTCAACGTCGACCTCGAAATCGCCCATCCTGGGCGGCGTCGGCTGGCCGGTCTGCGGCCAGGACTTCGTCTTGCCGCCCTCGATGACGCTCACCTTCGTAAGGGCCGTTCCGGCCAGGCCGAACGTGTGGCTGCCGTTGTCGTAGGTCACCCTGCCCAGGCTGATCGTGCCGAGTTTGGCGGCGGCCACAATGGAGTTCTCGGTGCCGATCGCCACTTCCTTGAGGCCCTTGACGGTCAGGCTCTGGATAGAGGTGAGCGCGGCGAAGTCGTGGGCCGGATTGGGCAGGCCGGTCACGCCGTCCCTGACTCCTGCGAAGAGGCGGCAGTTGGTGAACGCGCCGACCGTCACCCTGCCGATGGCGCTGCGGGCGAGCACATCGACGGCCTCCATCCGCCCGGCCACGGTCGCCGTGCCCAGCGACTGCTTGGCGGCGGCGCTCGTGAGGTCGAGGTCGGCCTGGAAATCGCCCCTCAGGAGCCGCTTCACGTCGCCCTTCACCGACAGCGTCGCGAGCGACGGAGCCGTGACCTTGTTGACGCCGGTCCCGGCGACCCACTCGGTGACCGTCAGCGACTTGATCGGCATCGCCGACGTAATCACCAGGTCAGACACCTGGTCGAACGTGAGGGCGGCGGCGTCGGTCGTCTTGACCGCCGGCCCGATCGTCACCGTGCGGCCGCCCGAGACGTCGTTGAGCGCCAGCGTGCCCAGGCCGCCCGTTATCGTAAAGTCGCCCGCCAGGTTGGCCGTCTTCGCGGCCAGGCTCCTCAGCGACGTCCGGTCTTCCGTGTTCGCCGGGTTGCCCACCGTGATGCCCGCCAGCGTCACCGCACCGTCATCCCCCGGAGTCTTGGACTTCACGGCGGTCACCGTCACGCTCGACGCACTGGTCGTGCCGATGAGGACCAGGTTGTAGGCGTTGCCGACGGCCGCCAGGCTTCCTGTGCCGCTGCCCGCCATGGCGAAGGTAAGGAGCGTGCCGTCCGGGTCGGGCAGCGCCATCTTGACGTTCTTGCGGAGGGCCACCGTGCCAAACTGCCAGACCACATCGTAGGCCGTGGGGCTGGTGATGACGTTATTGGCCCTCACGGCGTCCGTGATGGCCGGCGGCGTGTCGATGGTTGCCACGAACGAGTACTGGTCGGCGTCGGCCGGCGGCACGATCACCTTGAAGTTCACCGTGGTCGACGCCCCGGGGTTCAGGCTGATCGTCGCCTTCAGCGTTCCGAGGGGCACCTCCAGGCCGGCGCTCTTGAAGACCAGGGTGTTCCAGATGATCGCCTTGGCCGGGATGCCGCCGACGTTCCGGATGATGAAGGGCACGGTGAACTTGTCGCCCGGGACGAGCGGCGTGGGCGCCTTGATGACGCCGAATGACCCCGTCAGGTCGGCCGCGTTCGGCAGGTTCAAGGTCAGCGTGCCCAGGGTTCCCGCCGGCACGAAGTTCTCGTTGACGTCTCTGACCTGGCCGGCCTGCATGGCGACGGTGTAGTCGCCGTTGTCGGCCACGTCCCATGTGCCGCCCGGCCCCGGAATGCTGTACGTGGCCACGATGGGCGTGCCGTCGACCTTGGAACTGACGCGCACCAGCGACGCGAGTTTGTTGTAGCCGTTGGGACCCGTCACCCGGATGTCCTTGGCGTCGATGTCGGAGGCGTCGAGGCCCCAGTTGTCGGTGTAGGCGACGTCGAACAGGAGTTTGGCCCCGGGCGACTCCGTCACGGTGGCGCTCGGCAGCGCGGCCTCGGGGGGCACGGGGTCCGGGTTGTTCACGGTAATCGTGGCGATCGAGGCGGCGCTCCACCCGCCTTGCTTGTCGCAGGCCCGGGCGAAGACGGCGACGTTGCCGAACGTCCAGCCCTTGTCCCGGCTGGTCGGGCCGGTCCACGTCCACACGCCGCCCGCGAGCGTCCCCAGCCCGATCGCCGGATCGGAGGTCTCGAGGGTGCCGTTCTTGTTGCCGTCGCGGTAGAACTGAACCTTCGCGACCGTCCCGTCGGCGTCGACTACGTTTTCGGCGGTCAGCGTCAGGGTGTCGCCGCGCATCAGCACGTTGGGGCTGGCCGTGAACGTGCCGATCGTGGGCGGCGAATTGGCGAAACCTATGTCGGGGGCGCTGGGGTTGCTGGCGCCGTTGAAGTTCACCGCCCTTATCCAGTAGTAGTAGGTCACGCCCGGCACGACCGACGTATCGTCGCACCATGGGTCCGTGGGCGACGCCACGAGGTTGGCGGTCTGGATGTCGTTGGTGGTGCTGCGCCAGACCTCGAACGAGGTGATGTTCCCCTGGGCGTACCACGACAGGCGGACCTTGTCGGTGAACGTGCCGTTGGAGGCGTTGACGCCCGTGGGGGCCTCCGGGACTGTGAGCGAGGCCCCGCCGAAGGCGACGACGCCGTCGGCGCGCCCCGAGATGAAGTCGACCTCGATGTTGCGGTTGTTCACCGGAACGTCGGCCGTGGCCGTGCCCTGAAAGCCCCCGCCGGAGACCGTCACCGTGCGACTGCCGGAGGCCACGGGCAAGGACCAGCCGCCTTCGTAGTTTGTCCGGGTGCTCGCGCCCGCGATGCTCACCGTGGCTCCCTGGAGCCCTTCGCCGAGGTCGTAGCGGTGATTGTTGTTCAGGTCATCGAAGACCATGCCGGTCAGGAAGAGCCTCTGGGTGTCCTGGTAGGCGGTGTAGACGGTCCAGTAGTTCTGGAGGGCGCTGCCAGGATCGTAGGCATGGGCTACGCCGATCTCGCGGAAGTCGATGCTCGCGGTCGTCAGGCCGAGGAGGCGGTTCCGGTCCTCCGGGAACAGGAAGCCTTGCAGCGGGGAGTCGGTGTCACTGATCATCGCGGCCAGCACGCGGCCTGCGTCCGTGGCGTTGGCCCCGCCCCAGAGCGACTCAATGTCGTTCTGCCCCCACGGGAACCGCCCGGTCAGGTTGTACCCGGCGTCCCACGCCAGTTCGTTGGCCCACATGTCGGGCCAGGGCGGAGTGTCGGCCGTCTTGTGGCTGAAGTAGCCGTCGGTCTCCATGTCGTTGGCTTTCCACTCGGCCGCGAAGGAGAGGTCGGCGTTCACCGCCAGGGGCATCTGGGGCGTATAGTTAGAGATATCGATTGTCATGTACTGCCCGTACTCCTGCTGGAAAGCGGCCGGGTCGTGGCGGCACCGGTTCAGCAGGTACAGGAAGAGTTGGGCATCGGTATACAGCGCCAGGAGGATCCGCGGCTCCAGCGACTCCATCACGGGCGTCGATGGCGATAGCCTGTCCGTTCGGACCATGATTGTGCCTCCATCCGGGCCGTCAGACTGCCTGTCCGTCGCAACCGAAAGCTCGGGCACGACGCGCGCGGCGCGCGGTCCCGCCCGCCGCGCCAAGCCCGTAAAAGCCGGCGAACGCGTGCGGCGGACCGCTACGCGAGGTTCACCTCGAACTGGTCTCGCGGCAGCGGGTGCGTCTTCTCCAACGGGTTCGTGTTCGGCCACGAGTACGTCGTCGCGCCGTCCTTGTACTTGAGGCGCGTCAGCGTGTGGGCCGCCAGGCCGAACGGATTGGCGTTGGTGAACTGGATGCCCGCCAGCGTGATCGTGCCGAGTTTGGCCGCGGCTATGTTCGAGTTGATGGTCCACGGGGCCGCGGTCTTCAGGCCCTTGACCGTCACCGTGCCGATCGATGTCGTGACGTCGAAGTCGGCGGCCGGGTCCGGCAGCCCGGTCACGGTGTCCTTGACGCCGGCGAAGATCAGGGCGTTCTGGATGGCCCCGACCGTGAGAGTGCCGATGGCGCTGCGGGTGCGGACCTCGGCGCCGTCCAGCGTTCCCGCCACGGTCATCCTGGCAAGCGACTGCTTGGCGAGGGCATTGGTCAGGGTTACGGCGGCCCCGAAGTCGCCCGGGATCGCCGGCGCGGTCTTGGTCGCCGCGAGGCCCGTTGCTGAGATCGACGCGACCGCCCCGGCCGTCAGCGACCCGTCGAGCCAGCGGATGGCTTTCACCGCCCCCGCGCTGCCCGTCACGCCGACCTCGGCGTCCGCCACGTCGCCCAACGTCAGGGGCCCCAGCGCCATTGCGTTTATGAGTTGCCACGGCTGCCCCGCCAAGCCGACGGCCCCGCGGAGCGTCACCGCGCCCACCAGCCCGCTTACGTCCCACGTACTCGGCGCCACGCTGCCCGCAATGCTCGCCGACGAGAGCGCCTTGGCGGTCGGCTTCAGGCCGGCGCCGGAGATCGTGATGTCGGCCCCGAAGTCGCCCGTCGACGCCTGTTTCGCATCGCCCTTGATGGCCAGCGCGCCGAGCGACGGGGCCGTGATCGAGTTCGAGCCGGCTGTCGGGGCGAGCCACTCGACGGCCGTCAATGACTTGATCGGCATGGCCGAGGTCAGCGCCAGGTCCGACACCTTGTTGAAGGTGAGCGTGGCGGCGTCGGTCGCCTTGACCGCCGGGCCGATCGAGAGCGTCCGGACGCCCGACACGTCGTGCAGCGCCAGCGTCGCCAGGTTGCCCGTGATCGCGAAGTCGCCCGCCAGGTCGCTGGTCTTGGCCGTCAGCGCGCCCAGCGGCGTCCGGTCGGCCGGGTTCAGGGGGTCCCCCACGGTGACGCCCGAAAAGACCGTCTTGCCGTCGTCGCCCGGAGTCTTCGACTTCACGGTGGTCACCGTGACGCTCGACGTGGCGGTCGTGCCGGTGATGGTGAGGGCGGAACCGGCCAGGGTTCCGGCGCCGGCGCCGGTCATCGCGAAGGTCACCAGCGTGCCGTCGGCGTCGGCCACGATCATCTTGACGCCCTTGCGCAGGCCCACGGCCCCGAACTGCCACACGATCGTATAGATGGTGCTGGCGCGCACGTTGTTGGCCAGCCGCGGATCCGTTGCGATCACGCCGGTCACGTCGGCGGTGGCGGTGAAGGCGTAGTCGCCCGGCAGCGTCTGCGGCGGGACGGTGAACGTGAACGACACGGTCGCCGACGCGCCGGGGTTGAGGCTGATCGTGGAGGTCTTGGTACCCAGGTCGATGATCGTGCCCACCTTGCCCAGGATGAGGTTGGTGTCGGTCTTGCCCTTGGCGGGTATGCCGCCGACGTTCCGGATGATGACTGGCACGGTGACCTTGTCGCCCGGCACGAGCGGCGCAGGGGCGACGATGGTGCCGAAAGAGGCCGCAAGGTCGGGGGCGTTGAACAGGTCCATCGTCAGGGTCCCCAGTGCCGGATTGCCCGGCAGGAGGAGACCGTTGGCGTCGGTGACCTGGTTATCCAAAAGGGCGACGGTGTAGACGCCGTTGTCGGCAAAGTCCCAGTTGCCGCCGGGCCCCGGAATGCCGTAGGTGGCTACGATCGGAGTGTCATCGGTCTTTGAACTCACGCGCACCAGCGAGGCCATCTTGTTGTAGCCGCCGGGACCCGTCACCCGGATGTCCTTGCCGTCGATGTCCGAAGCATCGATGGCCGCGTTGTCGGTGTACGTGACGTCGAAGGTGAGCGTGGCGCCGGGCGCATCTATGATGGTGGCGCTGGTGAACTGCACCTCAGGGGGCGTGACGTCGGCCTCCACGGTGATGGCGGCGGCCACGGCGGCGCCCGAGAGTTTCATGTTGTCGCAGGGCACGGCAAGGACGGAGACGGGCCCCGCAGGGAAGCCTGTCGCGCGACCGTTCCAGACCCAGTTGCCGCCGCTGAAGGTGCCGGTTCCCAGCGAGACGTCGCCCGTGTCGTACAAGCCGTTGGCGTTGACGTCGCGGTAGAACTGGACCTTGGTCACGGTGCCGTCAATGTCCTGCGGGTCCGTGGCCGTTAGCGTGAGGGCGCCGCTCTGGATGACCGTCGTCGGGTCGGCGGTGATGCCCGTGAGCGTCGGGGGCGAGTTGAACCAGCCCGTGTCCGGCGTGCTGAACTTGCCCACGCCGTTCCTGTTGACGCCGGCGACCCAGTAGTAGAACGTGGAGCCGTAGACCACATTCGTGTCGTCGAACGCCAGGGCGGTCGTGTTGCCGATATACGTGGCCGTGGTCGAATTGTTGGTGGTGTTGCGGTAGATGTTGTACGAGAGCGCCGTAGGAACGCCCCACCAGGTGACGTGCACCTTGTCGGTGAAGGCGCCGTCGGACGCGATGACGGCGGTCGGTATGGCGGGGCGCCTGAGCGACCCTCCGCCGAAGTTGACGATCCCTGCGGCGAGGCCGTTGATGAAGTCGACCTCGATGCTATCGCCGCGCACATTGACCGTGGCGTTGGACGTTCCCACCCAGAATCCCCCCATCACCTTGACCGAGTAGGTGCTCGGCGAGTTGGGCACCTGCACGCTCCAGGTGCCTCCGAGATTATTTACCGTGCGCGGCCAGGATACGCCGACGACCTCGACCGTTGGGGGGCCTGGCCCCCAGTACCCCTCGCCCAGGTCATAACGGCCGTCGCCATCGTCGTCGTGGTAGCAGACGCCGGTCAGGAATGACATAGCGCCGCCTTGACACGCGGTTTCGGCAACCCAACAGCCGGCTGCACCGTCGGCGCCGATCTCGCGCAGAACCAGGGCATCGTGGTTGGTCGCGGTGTCCAGGCCCAGGAGGCGGACGCGGCGGATCGCGTCTGCGTCCGCCTTGCCGTCGTCCTGGAGCATGGTGGCCAAGGCGGCATCGGCGTTGGTCGGCCCGACAGAACGCGACTCGACGTCGTTGTCGGGGTTCGCCACGTGCGGGCCGAACTGGCCCGAGAGGTTATACCCGTTGTCTACCACCATCTGATTGGGCATGCGGTTCAGAGAGTCAAGGTCGGCGTTGTAGCCGAGGTTGACCATGTCGGCCATCTTCCACGACGCCGCGTCCATGAGCAACTCGTTGTAGGCCAAAGGCGGCATCGATGGGGCCTTGTCCAGCGATACCGTGATGATGGTGTCGTGCTCGTCCTGGAAAGCCACCGGGTCGTGCCGCGCCCGGTTCACGAGCCAGGCGAAGTACTGCCCCGCCATCGTGCCCGCCAGGAGGAGCCGCGGCTCCAAGGACTCCAACGCGGGTTGCGACGACGCATTGCGATTGCCATGATCCATTGATCGATTCCTCCCCTGCGGAGTCCTGTCAAACTTGGGCGCGGACCTCAGGCCAGGTTCACCTCGAACTGCTCACGCGGCAGCGGGTGAGTTTGCTCCCCGGGTCTCTTGTTCGGCCAGGAATAGGCTGCTGCTGCATCCCTGTAATTCAGTCGCGTCAGCGTGTGGCCCGCCAAGCCGAACGGCACCGGCGTGTCGTCGGGCAGTTTGTTGGTGAACTGGATGCCCGCCAGCGTGATCGTGCCCAGGCTGTACGCGGCGATGTCGGAGTCGATCGTCGAGAACGGCTCGGTCTTGAGGCCCTTGACCGTCACGGTGCGGATCGACACGAGCGCGCCGAAGTCCGTGGTCGGATCCGGCAGACCGGTCACGCCGTCCTTGACCCCGGCGTAGATCAGCGAGTGGCGGAGGCCGCCCGCCGTCACCGAACCGATGGCGCTGGGGGCCCGGATCTCGGCGCCGTCCAGCCACCCCGCCACGGTCATCGTGGCGAGCGACTGCTTGGCCGCCGCATCATTCAGGCGGACGGCGGCCTCGAAACTGCCCAGGAGGCCGCCCTTCGCGTTGCCCTTGATCGTCACCGTTCCGATCCAGGGCGCCTCGATGAGGCTGGTCTGAGACGGGTTGAGCCACTCTGTGGCCGTCAGCGACCTGATGGGCGCCGCGGAGGTTACGGAGATGTCGGAGACCCTGCCGAAGGCCAGCGACACGGCGTCGGCGGCGGCTATCCGGTGGCGGATATCTATAGTCTTGGCGGCGATGGCGGTGTTGAGGGTCAGCGCCTTGAGCGTGCCCATCACGGTCAGGTCGCCGTGGAGATTGCCGGTGCGGGCGGTGAAACTGCCGAGCGAGGTCGTGTCGCCGGCGTTGGCGGTGTTGCCGACGGTGATGTTGCCCAGGCTCGCCTCAGCGTCGGAGCCAACGAACGTTGACTTCTTCGAGGTGACCGTGGCCGTCGACGCGGTCGTGGTCCCGGTCAGGGCCACGCCCAGCCCCAGGCCGGTGTCGGTGACTTGCCCGGTCCCCAGCCCCCTCAGGGCGAAGGTCACCAGGCTGTCGTCGGCGTCGTACACCGTGAGGGCGACGTTCTTGCGAGTCGCGACGTTGCCGAACTGCCAGACGAGGGGCAGCGCATCCACGGTCCATCCGGAATTGTTGTCGGTCCTGGACTCGGGCATGGGGACCGCGCCGGCGTTGGTCGCGGCCACGAGGTAGTAGGCCCCCTCGTCGGCCTGGATGACGACGCTGAAGGTGAGCGTGCGCGTCTGGCCGGGCTTGAGCGCGAGCGCCGAGGTCTGGCTGCCCAGCGGGATGAACGTGCCTGGGTCCGCCGGATCGGCGGCCAGGAATAGGTTCGTGACCACGCTGCCCTTGGCCTGCCGGCCGCCGGTGTTGCCGATGACGACCGAGACGGTGCCCTTGTCGCCGGGCACCATGGGGGTGCGCAGCGTCGTCTTGACGATGCCGGCCCCGAGGTCGGGGGCGTCGGGCAGCGTCACGTCGAAGGTGCCCAGCGTGCCCGCCGCGACCGCGTTCGAGTTGGTGTCGAAGACTTGGCTGGCAACCATCGCGACGGTGTAGGTTCCGTTGTCGGGGAAGTCCCACGTGCCGCCGGGCCCGGCCACCGAGTAGTATGCCTCGACCAGCGGACCGTCGGTCTTGGTGCTGGTCCGGACCAGCGTGGCCGCCTTCTTGAACCCGTTCGGCCCCGTGACGAGGATGTCGCCGGCGCCGATCGTCGACGCGTCGACCGCCATGTTGTCCTGGTAAGCGACGCGGAAGCCGTACTTGGCGCCGGGCGACAGGACCATGGGGTCGGCGGCGAGTTGGGCCGTCGGCAAAATCGGGTCGGGGTTGTTGACCGTGAGGGTGGCGTCGGCGACGGCGCTCCAGGCGCCGTTGTTATCCAGCGCCCGCGCGAACACGTGGTCGATCCCGTACGCGAACTTGACCGTTGAGCCGGTCCACGACCATGCGCCCGCGGCGAGCGTGCCGTAGCCGAGCGCCGTATCCGCGGCCGGCTCGAACGTGCCGTTGCCGTTGACGTCGCGGTAGAACTGGACCTTCGAGATCGTGCCGTCGATGTCGGCCACGCCGGTGGCCGTCAGTTTGACCGTGTCGCCGCGCATCAGCGTGTCGGGCGCGGCGGTGAGCAGTGCGATGGTCGCCGTGGCATTCCGGCGGCCGGCGTTGGAGGCGCTCAGGTTGCTCGCCGCCGTGCCGTTCTTGGCCTTCACCCAGTAGTAGTAGACCGTCCCGGCATCGGCGCCGATGTCGTTGTAGGAGTTGGTCGTCGAGGTGCTGAGGAGCGCGGCCTGGGAACTATCGTTGGCGGTGGCGCGCCAGATCTCGTACGAGGTGGCGTTCGTCGAGGGGCTCCACGTGACCAGGACCCTGTCGGTATAAGTCCCATCGGTGGCGCCGACGTTGGCCGGGACGCTCACGACGGGCCCTGTGCCGTGGCCGAAGTTGACGACCCCCGTCCACTCGCCGGAGATGAAGTCGACCTCGACGTTCTGGTCGGTCACGTTGACGACGGCCGTAGCGGTGCCTGAGAAACTGCCGCCTTGGGCCGCCATCACCTGCTGGCCGGCGCTCACGGCGATGCTGTAGCCGCCGTACAGGTTGGTGACGGCCACGTCGGTAGCCGTGTTGACGACGACGTTGGAAAGGCCCTCGTTCAGGTCATACCGGCCGTCGAGGTCCAGGTCCTCGTAGACCACGCCGGTCAGGAAGCGGTTCGGGTTCGGGGAATCACGGAAGGCGGTATGGATGGCCCAGTAATTGCCGTAGTCCGAGACGACGTTGGCGGCATGGCCGACGCCGATCTCCCGGTGCAGGCGGAAGAAGTCGGCGCTGGGGCCCGTGGCCAGCAGGTGGTTGCGGTGCCCGAGATCCGCAACGTCCTTGTCCACAATGAGCAACTTCAGGACCGCGTCGGCCGTGGTCATCGACGTGCCGGCGACAATCGACTCTATATTGTTCTGGTCATCCAGGCAGATGGCGGCCAGGGCGTACCCGTTCTGGCGGGCCATCTTGTTGGGCCAGTCCCCCGTTACCGCGCTCTGATGGCTGAAGTAGTTGTGGTCGGCCATCTCCTGGGTGTGGAAGGCGGCGGACTGGCAGAGGTTGTTGTTGATTGCGAGCGGCGGGGCCGCGGCAACACCCGCCAGGCTCACGCCATCGGCCGCCAGGTTGGCCTCCGTCGCATACGCCTGAGGGTCGTGGCGGGCCCTGTTCAGAAGGTAGATGAAGAGTTGATCCTGGGCGCTGAAAGCGGCCAGCAGCGTTCGCGATTCCAGCAGTTCAAAAACGCCCCCGGGTTCCATGGCGGACGGTTTCCGGCTCATGGCACGGCCTCCAGCGCAGTCTCGCCCCCCAGGTACCCGGCAGACAATATACACTCTCCCCGTTCCCTCGCGGCCATCTGCAAGGTATTGTGCCCGCCCCGGAATAATACACTAAACGTTCGCCATTTGCAAATATTGCCCGGTTCGGCCTTTACAGTAATCTCGGGCATGGTTCACAAGCCCCACGCACCGCGTGGGGATGAACCGGGTTGAGGCATCCCCCGGCGGTGCCGGGGGCTTACTGGGTGCTCATCCCCGGCGGGGGTGAACCATACCCAATTTTGGGCATCCTGCGCGGGAGGCAAGACGAGCCTGCTCTCCAACCTCCGCGTGGCGGCCTTCCCAAGCCTGCATGTATGGGCTGTATCCGCGGCGGCGCGGGACGGCCGCCGCACGACCGGCGTCGGCAACAGCCGCAGATTACCCACCGTACCAAGCCTGCGGCCCGCCTGCTCGTTAGCACTACAGCGCCACATAGCGCGGCGGGTCAGGAGACCCACCGCGCACGGCGTCAAATGGCGCTGTAGTATTAGACGGCGGTGCTGGCGAGCAGGTTCCATCCCAAATACGCGCATCGCGTCCAGCACGTCGCCGCAAGAGACCATCCGTTGACGAGCGAGTATTCGCCCGTGCCGACGTTCCGCACCGGTGCGGCCACCAGGCCGAGACGGTCGGTGTTCGGCGCGAACAACTGGATGGCCGCAAGTTGCCCCACCAGGGCGTCGGCCAGGTCGTGGTCTGTCGCACCGGCGTTTGCCGCCGCCGTCACCCAGTCGTAAGCCGTTTGCTCCTCCGCCTTCAGCGTGTCGCGGGCGGGGAGCGAGTTCAGGATGGCGGTATCGCCCAGGCTCCGGGCAATGAGTGCCACGTAGGCGGTCGCCTCGGCGCCCACGCCGTCGCGGAGGCTCGCGAGCGCGAGGTCGTCGACCGCGCGGAACCCGGGGTCGACGCCCGTGTAGATCCTCCCTGATGCATCCTTGCTGGTCGCCAGGAACTCCAGGAGGTCGAACGCCACGTCGCGTGTGTCGCCCCGGGCCAGTGCACTCCAGGCGCCCGTGTCGACGGGCACCAGGTCGATGTTGATGTCGTCCTGGAGGCCGGTGCCGGCCCGCAGGTACGACCAGTCGTCGCTTATCCACGCGAGGTTGCCGAACCGCACGTTCGGGCCGTACATCTGGTTGCAGAAGTCCTCGGCCCATGCCTGCCACTCGGCCCACTGGGTTTTCAGGTCCGCGTCGGTCTCGGCGGCGGCCATCTGGCCGAACGCCAGGCTGAGGTCGATGTTGTTCTCCGTGGAGCGGGCCATGCCGACGCTGGCATCGGCGCTCATGCGGAAGCCGCGAAGCGGGTCCGGCCGCTGGCGGTTCCGACCGATGTAGAGCAGGAGTTCCTTTGCGGTCCGCAGGTAGTCGGCGGCCCTTGCGGCATCGGCTCCCGCGGCGGCCGCATCGGCCGCCCGCATCAGGGCCACTGCCGCATAGGCCTGGTTGCCCGTGCTCGCATTGGTGATGCCCTTGACGGTGCGGACGGTCACGCGGGTGGCCGTGCGGCTCGGGGCGACCGTGCCGGGCGCGTAGGCGTCGCGCAGGAGCGCCGGCACCAGCGCGGGGAACTGCGTATCGGGCGCCGCCTGGGCGTTCATCGGGTCGAACGTCTGGAGGAGGACCAGCGCGTCGGCGATCTGGAAGGCCCGGGCTGTCGATTCGGCGTCGGGTGCTCCTGCCAGGAGCGCCAGGATCGCCAAGGCGTTGTCATAGATGTATGCCACGTTCCGGACGTAG
>Ga0315279_10007084_pt1 | contig 13952 bp, 11 predicted proteins | sample YL17G06_20_MG_FD_203694 | JGI IMG/M metagenome (GOLD analysis project Ga0315279, IMG submission 203694) | Sediment microbial communities from Yellowstone Lake, YNP, Wyoming, USA - YL17G06_20 | ecosystem: Environmental > Aquatic > Freshwater > Lake > Sediment | place: USA: Wyoming | collected... | reverse complement strand
CTTGAGAAGTTCTTAGCTTCCTGCGATCGTCTTAGGAACCAGCTTGCGGACAAGTTCGGGTTGCCCAGAGTTCCGGTCCCCACCAATGGCGTTCTAGTCTGGGACTAGGCAAATGGCCGACTGGGCAAATATCCAACAAGTCTGTCGCGGGCCTTACAAAGGCGTTCTTTTCGATACGTGTACGCTCATAGAGCTTTTCAAGCGCCAGAATGAACAGCGGCTGGTGGACTTCCGCAAGATACCTGCTGCCCAGAGGTTCACGTCCATCGTTGTCGCTTGGGAATTCCTTCGCAACAGAGAAGGCCAGTTTGTCTCTTCGGCAGAAGAGAAGAAACGGTCGCGATGGCTAAAGACATCCGATATCGAGGTGTTGAACCTTGATGGGAGGGGCGGTGCTGTCACCAAGACTCTATGGTCAATAATCGGTGAAGGCCGGCATCGTGGGCAGGTCGCGGATACACTTATCGGAACACGTGCCCTTGTAGCAGGGTATCCGATCGCGACATCGAACGAAAGGGATTTCTCAAGCATCCCAGGAATCATAATCTTGGAGGAATTCGCCTCGCATCCACAGCACGTCCCTCAATCCGCCTGAATTCCGCGGCTTTCGCGAGTTAGCGCCCCTTCAGGAAGTGTTCCAGAAACGCATAGACCTGCGCATTCGACTGAGTCGTCGGGGTGTGGCCGTCGCGCATGGTCATCGCGACGCGACCGCTGTGGCCCAGGAACTCGTTCACTGCGATGGCATGGTTCAGGGCCTCCCAGTGCTCTGGACGGTCCTGTGCCCCGCCGGAGACCAGGAATGGGCGCGGCGGCATCAGAGCGTGAAGCTCGTGCAGGTCGCGGCCTTCGGCGACAAGGGTCTTGTACGCGCCGGTACGAGGATTTCCCTCGCTTGGGATGCCGGGTTTGCGCTGGTCGCCGGCGGGCTTTTTAACGTCAAATTCGTACCCCAGATACCATTTTTCCCAGTAGTTGGCGTTGGCGTCCTTCTCGTTCCAGACGATGCCCGGATCAACCCACACCGCACAGGCGAACTTGTCGTAGAGGCACGAGGCGAAGAGCGCCCACTTTCCGCCGAACGAGTGCCCGAGGACCCCGATCCGCTTGGGGTCCACCTCAGCCATGTTCGCCAAGGCGTTGCAGCAGTTGGCGGCCGCGTAGGCCAGGTATGACAACGGTTGGACGCCGTTCTTTCCGTCGGGAGAGCGGACATTCTCCCCGCTGACTCCGCCGATGCACAGCGCCACGAAGCCGCGCCTCGCCAGTTGATACCCGAAGTCCACCGGGCCATTGGCCTTCTTCGTCAGCCCGGCGCTTTCCTCCGAGTCGTACCACGTCACCAGGACCGCCGGGAACGGCCCCTTGCCGTCTGGGACAAGCAGGTATTGCGTGCCGGCGAAACTCTCCGCAGCGAACTCGACTTGCACACTGTGCCGCGTGAAGTTCTCGACGTGCTCCTTCTGGAGATACTTAACCCGGGGTCTCTCAACGAGAGCCGGCCATCGGCCCATCACGCCGTGCCAATGGGCAAGGATCTCCTCGCGCCGCCGCGGCCAGTCCTGTGGCGTCTTGACCGGCGTACCATCGTCGAACTTCATCAACGCGCGATAGTGGCCGAGCTGGCCCTGGTACTTCACCGGCGGCATGAAGAACCGCTCCATCTCCGACCAGGACATCGGGACCTCCTGCGCTGAGGCAATGGATGGCGCCCCCGCGCCTCCGGCAGCCAGGACAGCTACGAGGATCAACGCCAGGTTCAGCTTTCTAGGTGCCATGTTGCTTCGACTTTGCCGCGGGCCATTAAAACTAGTAGCGCGGGCAACTGATTTGTCAAGCTGGCTGGTGGCCGGCAGCAATGGGCGCCACGGCGCGGCGGGGCAAGAAGCGATGCTGGGGCAGGGGAGGGGAGGTTTCAACGCGACAACCAGCTCAATAACGCGACTAACACCGGCAGCACGAAACACAGCACCACCAGCCAGGCCATTATGACATAGATCCGCGGCAGGCGCCGGCCGTCTTTCTCCGGAGCGCTGTACGGTCCCAGCCCGTCGGTGTAGTTGCCGCACTTGGGGCAGCGCGGCGAATCGGCATAAATCCACTTGCCGCAATAGCTGCACTGCATTTCGCTGTCAAATCCAGGCATGAATTCTGTACTCTTCCTCGGTTTCCTCGCGCTCATAGAGCGCCTGAACTTTCTGCCGAAGCAGTTCAAATCGCTCCGTGACAGTCATGCGCATCCGTGCAACCATTCCTTCCAAGGCAATCCCAGTACGCTTGCTTTCCGCCTGCAGCTCCGGGTCGCTCAGGATGATATCCGCCTCTTCTTCCGTAATCGGCTGCAAGAGCTTCTCGGAAATGTCTTGCGGCAGGGCGCGGCTCGTGCTGCGTTTCTTCTGCGAGGTTCTCATCGCCGTACAGGCTCCTTCTGCTTCTTGTAACCGTTCAGGGGCGGAGGCCGACGAACACGGACAAACACGGACCAACACGGACTAAACTCTCCCTGCCGTGGAGAGGCCGAACGGCTACTGCTCTTCATTATACATCAATGGCCGCAGGTGGCATTGTTATTATGCCGAACCGGGCCGCGGTTGTATCCGTATAGGTTATGGGGCCGCGGGTGGGCGGGCAGTTTTGTGATTGCCCTTTTCTGTTTCGCAATATCATCTTGACTCGCATGGAAACAGCGGCAAAACCCGGCCGGACAGTTACAAGCACCGAGGTCGTGCTTTCCTGCTCGGGTCTGACCAAGGACTTCACTGACATCTGGGGCCGCCCGACTGTGCGCGCCCTGGAGAACCTGAACCTCACGATCAGGCGCGGCGAGGTTTTCGGGCTGCTCGGGCCGAACGGCTCCGGCAAGACGACGACGATCAAACTGGTCCTCGGCCTGATCTTCCCCACCGCCGGCATCATCCGCGTGCTGGGCGCGGACCCCCGCGACGTGGACGCCAAGCAGAAGATCGGCTACCTGCCCGAAGAGTCCTATCTGCACCGTTTCCTGAACGCCGAAGAGACGCTGGATTTCTACGGCCGGCTGTTTGACCTGCCGCCCGCGGTGCGCCGGGAGCGGGCGGCGGCGCTGATCGAGCGCGTGGGCTTGCAGCACGCGCGCCGCCGCATGCTGGGCGAATACTCCAAAGGCATGGTCCGCCGTGTCGGGCTGGCCCAGTGCCTGATCAACGATCCGGAGCTGGTCCTGCTTGACGAGCCCACGAGCGGCATGGACCCCATAGGCTCACGTGAGATCAAGGACCTGATTCTGGACCTGAAGAAACAGGGCAAAACCGTGCTCCTGTCCTCGCATCTCCTGGCGGATGTCGAGGACGTCTGTGACCGCATCGCCATGCTCTACCGCGGCCGCCTGCAGCTCGAAGGCAGTGTCAGCGACATGCTCGAAACCGGCGACGTCACTGAGGTGGCGATCAAAGGCTTGAGCGACGCCGCAATCCAGGAACTGCGGACCGAAGCCGAGCGTCAAGGCGGCCAGGTGCTGAGCGCCCGGCGCCGCCGTGAGCGGCTGGAGGCGCTTTTCATGAGAGTGGTGGAACGAGAGCGCGGGAAACAGTAATGAGCTGAGCGGTTCACCCCTGCGAGCGTTCTTTAACCACGAAGATCACAAAGAGCACGAAGAACGCGAAGAACAGAAAGAGGGGAGGGAGTTGATAAAATTCTGGCTTTCCTTCGTGACCTTCGTATTCTTCGTGGTCTTCGTGGTGGAAAAAGCCAATTCGGGGTCTTCGTGGTGGAAAAAGTCAGTCCCTATTCGGCGATTATCCTGTTGTGGACCGTGATCGGCACGGTGCTATTGGCCATGTTCTGGCCCGGGGGCCGCGGCCTCAGACTGGCGCGGCAGATCTTTGCGGTCTCGGTTCTGGCCTTTCGTGAAGGCGTGCGCCACAAGGTGCTCTGGACCGTGTCCGTGCTCGCCCTCATTCCCTGCGCGATCGCTTATTACTCCGATGCGGATGGCACACACGTGGGCCGCGCTTGTCTGATACTGAACTACGGCCTGTCCAGCGGCGAGGTTCTTGGGGCGTTTCTCATCGTTCTTCTCTGTGCGTTGTCCGTCGCGCGCGAGATTGAGAGCCGCATCATGCACACCTTCGGCACCAAGCCCATCCCGCGCTGGGCCATCCTCGTCGGCAAGGCGCTCGGCTTCTGGGCCATTGACCTGCTTTTCATACTCGGCTTGACCGTGCTGACCGCCGCTCTAGTGCGCACAGTGCCCGCGCGGGGGGAAACACGCAAGGGAAGCACCGCCGCTTCTTCGGGTACGTGGGCGGACCTGCGCCGCCGCGCACTCACCACGCGCCAGTTCCACATGGCCGACGGGGAAGCCGGGCCTTCCCCAGCTTACAAGCTCATCGAGCCCGGTGTGTCGCGGCAATGGGTGTTTGCGCTTGATCCAACGGAGCGGCGGGACGAGCCCCTGGCCGTGCGCTTCCTGATCTCGTCCTCAAGCGGTTTCGCTGCCCACGTGCCAGATGTCGGCTTTGATGTTTCGTGCGATGGCACCTCTGCTCCGCTTCTCAGCCGCGCCGAGACTGTAGCCCAGGACCGGCCCTTCGACTTCTTCGTGGAACCAGAGCGCCTGGCCAACGCGACCCGGCTGATGGTCACTGTTACTGCCTCCAAGAAGGGACAATTCCCGCCAACGCTTATGGCCACGGCGCAGCTAGGCGTGCCGGTGGACGATTTTTCCCAGAACATGGTCAAGGCCTTCCTGCTGATGGCGCTGCAAGGTTGGACATTGGCAATGATCACCGCCAGTTGGTCAGGCGTTCTTTCCTTCCCCGTCACAGTGGCTTTGGGCCTGATCCTGGTGCTGGGCGGCGAGATGTCACGACAGGCGCTGATGCTGATGGAAAGCGGTGCGGCGCGCGCGGAGGCGCTGGGGTTGACTGTGGGCGAGCCCGCCTGGCAGAAGGCGGTCGCCGCGCAACTGGCCCTGGTGCTGCAGCTTCTGCCGGACTTCCGCGTCATGGGCGGACCGACCGCCTTTGTGGAAGGGGAAATCTTCTCCGGCTGGGTATTGGCCCAGGCGGCGTTGATGATGGGCGTGGTGCGAGTCTTGGGGTGGTCCCTGTTTGGGATGTGGCTGTTCCAGCGCCGCGAAGTGGGAAGGTGATTTTCGATTTTAGATTTGCGATTTGCGATTTGAACAGCAACTGAGGCTGATACTGATGGCTACGGAAAATCGAAAATTGAAAATCGAAAATCGAAAATCCTATGGCTGGCTTGGCGTCGCGGTGCTGGCCTTCGCTCTTTCGAGCGTGGTTCAGCGCCACGTCGAAGCGCGGCGCATAGAAGCCGACATGACCTGGTCCGACCCTCAGAAGAACGCTCTGGAAATCGGTTTTCTTGCCTTGGGCGGCTTCCGCGGGCTGCTCGCCGACATCCTGTGGGTTCGCGCTGTCCGCCACCAGGAAGCCGGGCGGTACTATGAGTTGAAACTGCTCTGCGACATGATCCTCAAGCTGCAGCCCACCTTCACGCAAATTCACGCTTACCAGGCGTATATCATGGGCTTCAATCTCCTCCGCCATGGCGAGACCCCGGAAGACAAGTGGTACTGGCTGCGCTCCGGCATGGTGACGCTCGAAAAAGGCTTGGAGCGCAACTACCGCAATTACAGCCTCTGGTTCGAGTTGGCCTACATGTACGTGGACCGCTTTGGCAAGGCCAGGGGGCTTGGGTTGGGTGATCTGCCACGGCGCAACCTGCCGAGCATCTACGACCTGACTGAGGACGAACGCAGAGAGGTCTTCCTGAAGGCAGAGGAACGGAAGGCCCGCTGGGACAAGTGGATGCTCGTGCCGCGCCCGCCGTCCCCTAACGAGCACTTGCGGTACGCCGCCTATTGCTTGTGGAAGTCCATGGCCACTGGCACGGACCCGCAACCTTTGCGAACCGAGCGGCTCTATGGGACCTGCATTGAGAACCTGGGCCATTTCTGGTCCAACCCCAAGAAGGCTCCCACGGAGCGCGACTGGGACGATTGGGGGTCAGAGGATTGGTGGCTGGAGTTGTGGCGGCGGTGTGAAGCCCGCGGACTAAGTTTCGAGATTACGGTCGCCGACAACCTGAGGAACTGCATGTGGCAGCAGATGGAGTTATTTGCGCGCCAGGCTGAAGCCGAACTGCGAGCGGGCAAGGCGGATGCTGCTGCCGAGTCGTGGAAGACGGCGCAGGCCGCGCGAGACCGTTACGTGCGCTACTTCCCACACAAGAAGGCGCAGACGCTGGAACAACTCCTGAAGGAGATTCGCGACGAGATGGCGAGGCAGGCCCAGGCGCGAGGCAACACGCCCAATGCGCAGCCTGTGGAGCCGTAACTGCGACTTGCCCCCGCCGGCAAAGAAGGTAACGTGACGCGGGTGTGAGGCGACACGGTGAGCAAGCAGGAGGGAAAGCCAATTGAGCATTGATTCTTCAGGGAAGGAGCCAGCTTGATGGACGGCCGGGAGATTGCATTGTTTGCCGCCCGGACTGCCGACGAGAAAAAAGGCACGGACATCGTCATTTATGATCTGCAGGGCCTTAGCGACGTGGCGGACTATTTCGTCATCGTCACCGCCCAATCGAAAGCTCAGAGCCGCGCGATCTGCGATAGCATCTGCCTCGAACTGAAGCATCGCGGTGTCCACAGGCTGGGACAGGAAGGCAGCGGCGGCGGGCAGTGGGTCCTGCTGGATTACGGCGACTGCGTCATCCATATCTTCTCACCTGCGCTGCGGGAATATTACGGCCTGGAATCGTTGTGGGGCGATGCGCCCAAGGTGGATTGGAAGGGCGGAGAATAGGGAATTGAGGGTGAGACGTGGCCCCGCCAAGCGCCCAGCAAACAGGCTTCAGCGCCACCTCATCCAGCCCCGCACGCTGGATCTGGCCGCGGGGATGTGACTATGTCAATCTGCATGTCTATTTCCGAAAAAACCTCGAACTGCCCGCCGCGCCGCTGAGGGCCTGCATCCGTGTCACGGCGGACACCCGTTACCGCCTGTTCGTAAACGGCTCCTGCCTGCTGCGCGGGCCTGCGCGTGCCTTTCCCAATGCCCCGGCCTGCGATGAACTGGATATCGCGCCTTTCCTAGTCCGCGGCTCAAATGTGATTGCGGCCCACGCCTTGTCCTTTGGTGTTTCCACGGCGCAGAACGTATTTCGCGGCCGCGCTGGTTTCTTCCTGGAAGGCGAAGCGGAATTCGACGGCGGGGCCAAGGTGGAGTTCCACACCAACCAGACTTGGCGGTGCATGGAAGCTTCCGGCTACTGCCGTCAGGCCAGGCGCTGCGGCCCGCAACTGGGCTACCAGGAACATTATGACGCCGCGCGAGCGCCGGCAGAGTGGGGCGAGTTGGCAACTCGCCCTACATGGGCTTCGGCCGGCTACGACGACGCCTCCTGGCAGCCGGCTTGCGTCCTGGGCGCGCCGGGCATTCTGCCTTGGCGCACATTGGAGAAACGGGGCATACCGTTGCTCGCATCCCAACTCCAGCCGCCGTTGCGCGTTGTAAGCCAACCGTTCTTCGAAAATGCTGAGTTGCTTTGTCTGGCGCCGTCATTCGCCGCGCAGAAGCCCGTCAAGCTGCGACGCGTTCCGGCCGGAAAAGCCGCCGTGCTGAGGCTCGATTTCGGCGAGACGCGCTACGGCTATCCTGCGCTGGCGGTCGCCAAGGCTGCCGGGGGAGAGATTTTTGATTTGCTCTATGGCGAGGAGCCGGGGGAGGGTGGGGGACCTGTCGTAACGCCGCCGAGCGAGGATGCCGGCGCTTGCGGTCTCGCGGACCGCCTGATCTGCCGCGCAGGCTCAAACCGCTTTGAGACGATCCAGGCGCGCGGCTTGCGCTGCTTGACGCTCATTGCGCGCAACATTCGCCACCCACTCACGATTGAGCAGCTTGCCATCGTCGAGACCGGCTACCCGGCGCCCCAGCGCGGCAGCTTTGCCTGCTCCGACCCGCGCTTGAATGCCATCTGGGAGACCGGCGTTCGCACTCTGCGGCACTGCATGGCTGACACGTTCCTCGACAGCCCGGGGCGGACGCAGCAGCAGGACTGGGCCGCGGCCCGCATTGCCGGCATGGCGTGCTTCTATGCTCTGGGCGATAGCGCGTTGTACAGACGCGCCCTGCATGTGATGGGCCAGGGCCTCCTGCCTGAGGGCTTGTTGTTCGGCGTGGCCCCCAGCGAAAGGCCGGAGTGTGTGCTGCTGGACTATTGCTTGCACTGGATCGCCTCACTGGGTGAGTACTATCAGTTCACCGGCGATCTGGAGACATTGAAAGAACACCAGGCTACACTGGAGAAGGTGCTGGGCTTTTTCTCTGTTCTGGCCGGCGAACGCGGCTTGCTGGGGCCTGCGCCAGACTACTCAATTCTCCTTGACCAGGCGCCTGATCTGTACCGCGCCAACAGTCTCTCCGCGACCTTCAATCTGTTGTACCTGCACGCCCTGCGCCACGCCGGCCGCATCGCCCAGTCCCTGGGGGAATCCGGCTTGGCCAGCCACTGCTTGCTGCATGCCGCGGAGTTGGCGGATCGGGTCAGGATGGTCTTTGCTTCCAGCCGCTACAACTTGCTGGTTGAGACCGTGGATTTGCGCACCGGCGAGCCGGGTGAAATGGTAAGCCAACATGCCACGGCACTGGCGGTGCTCGAAGGCCTGCTGGGCAAGCGCGATTCCGACCGCGAAGGACCGGCTGGCAAAGTCCTGAGCGATTTTCTGCCGCCGCCCGGCCATGGCCACGAGACGGGGCCGGTGCGCGCCAACCTTTTTTTCCGTGCCTTTGTTCATGAAGCGCTGGTTTGTCTGGGACGTGGCGCGGAGGCACTCCAGGACATCAGGCAAACCTGGGGCTACATGCTCGACCAGGGCGCTACCACGTGGTGGGAACGGTTGCCTCTGCAGACGGGTGTGGGAAGGTGCCATGCCTGGTCTGTCCATCCCACAACGTTTCTCTCGCGCCACGTCCTCGGGTTGGGGCCGCTTGAGCCGGGCTGGAAGCGTTTCCGCGTCGCGCCGCAAGCTCTGGGTCTTGAGCATGCGGAGGGCAAAGTGCCAACGCCCCATGGAGACATTGAGATCCGCTGGCGCTGCACCGCGCCGGACCGGCCGTTACAGATTGAGTTGGCCGTGCCGCCGGGCACGGAAGCCCGAGTCTCTCTTGGCGGCGAGCAGCCCCCGCGCATGCTGGGGCCGGGATCGCACCGGCTGGGAGCGTGAGAACGCTTGCACTACTCGGCCTCGCTCTGTAGCTTGTCTTCCCTGAGGAGGACTCTTCAAAACCAATGATCCGCGTTTCCATAGTCGGGGCCACCGGGCTTGTGGGTGAATGCCTCATCCGCGCCGTCCTCGGGCACCCCCAGTGCAAACTCGCCTTGCTCGTTTCCGAACATGCGGCAGGCAAGAAGATCGGCGAGCTCCTGCCTTCTTTGCGCAACGAACTCGACTTGCCCACCGTGGCCGCTTCGCCGGAGGAAGTTGCCGCGGCCAGCGACATTGTCTTCACCGCCAAGAAGGGCAGCGAAACTTTTGCGATAGTGCCCAGCCTGCTCAAAGCAGGCGCGAAGGTGATTGACATCGGAGGCGAATTCCGCTTCAAGGACGCCGCCGTCTACGAAAAGTGGTACAAGGAGCCGCACGCCTGCAAGGAACTGCTCCGCGAAGCCGTCTATGGACTGCCGGAGCTTTTCAAGGAACAGATCAAAACTGCGCGCCTGGTTGGCAACCCCGGCTGCTACGTAACCTCCGCGGTCCTGGCAGTGGCCCCGCTCCTGGCCTCCGGGCTGATCGAAACCAGCGGCATCGTCGTGGATTCGTACTCGGGACTCAGCGGGGCAGGCCGCCAGTTCAACCAGAAACTCGGCAACCTTTTCGTGGACATTGACGAGAATATGCGCGCCTACAATGTGGGCGTGCACCGCCATACGCCGGAGATCGAACAGGCCCTGTCGCAGGTTGCCGGCAAACCCATTACGCTGACGTTCGTGCCCCACCTCGCGCCGTTGGACCGCGGCATACTCACCACCGTTTTTGCGCGGCCGAAACCGGGGGTCAATACGGAGAAGGCGCTGGCCGCCATGCGGGAATTCTATGCGCAGCGCGGCGCGCCCTTCGTGCGCGTGCTGGATTCCGTGCAGGATGTCGCCGTCTGCAACGTGGCGCGGAACAACTATTGCGACTTGGCAGTGCAGGTGATCGAACGCAGCCAGCAGCTGGTCGTGGCTTCGGCCCTGGACAATCTCGTCAAAGGCGCGGCCGGCCAGGCGCTACAGAACCTGAACCTGATGTGCGGACTGGAAGAGACGTTGGGCCTGAAGGGAAGAAGCTTGTAACCGGTGGGTGATGGGTAGTGGTTGGTGGGCAGGGGAGGGGAGATGAAATACGTCGTCGCCATAATTCAGCCGCAGAAACTGGATGCGGTCCGCGAGGCGCTTGTGGCCGCGGGCAGCGTGGGCCTGACCGTCTCGGACGTGCAGGGCTACGGCCGGCAGAAAGGCCACACCGAACTCTACCGCGGCCAGGAGTACACCGTGCATTTCGTGCGCAAGGTCAAACTGGAGATTGCCTGCGGCGATTCTCAACTGGACAAGGTGGTCGAGGCGATCACCAGTTCCGCCAAGAGCGGCGAAGGCAAGATCGGCGACGGAAAAGTCTTCGTGTACGAGCTTCTCGATGCCGTGCGCATCCGCACTGGCGAACACGGGGCAGAAGCGCTGTAGATTTTGGATTTTTGATTTTCGATTTTCGATTGAACGGCAACTGCGAGTCAATCATGCCCAATCACCAATTCCCGATTCCTGCGGTTCTTTTGCTCTTGTCCGCCGTCAGCGCCGTGGCAGCCGGAGCGCAGGAGATCGCCGGCTTCGACTTCACCAAACCCGGTGGCGCCGAAGGCTGGAAGGCCGCGCATGACGTCTCCAAGATGGAATCCACGCCGGAAGGCTTGCGCATTGTTATCAGCGGCAATGACCCCTACATTATCGGACCTTCGCGGGATTTTCCCGCCAACGAAACGCTGTTCCTCAAGTTGCGGATCAGGTCGGAGCAAGGAGGCAACTGCCAGGTCTTCTACTTCACCACGAATGCGACCGAAGAGAATTCCGTACACATGCCTTCGAAGGGCGGCGACTGGGAGGAACTGGAGGCCGTGCTGCCTCCGCTGGGGCCGAACTATCAACTTCGCATTGACCCGCCGGGGACGGGCGGCACGGCGACTATCGCGAGCCTTTCGTTCAAGTCGTCACCCGTGCTGAAGGAGCCTGCGTGGCTGAAGCCTGAACCGCCGGCGATAACCAAAGACGCGCTGGTCATCAGATCAGGACCACTCGAATTCGCTCATGCACCTGGGGCGCTCGGCGCTTTCGTCTTGCGCGTGAATGGGAAGAACGTGGCTTGCGGAAACATTCGCACGCTAATCGGCTACGTGCATGAAAAGGCTCAATCCTGGATTGACGTGGCCAAGCAGGCCGCGGTAACCGTGAAGAGACAGCAGGACAGAATATCGGTGTCCGCCGCGTTCACCGATGTGCAAGGCGCGGCTTGGCGCATCGAACAGTCCTTCTCCGCGGCGCCGCGGACCTCAGCGCTGCCTGAGGTGCCGTCAGATGGCGCGATAGACGTGGAGACGCGCGTCAGCGTGAGCCAGGACCGGGATGTCTGCTACCTGCCGTTGCTGCAGATTCTGCCCGGCCTTGGGAGCTTTGGCGAGAAGAAGGGGCAGGGGCTTTTCGCAGGCCTGGAGTATCTCGAGAACGAACCGAGCAGCTCCGAAGCGGACATCGTTGGCGCCGCCTCCAAACGCCAGGTGCCAGACACGCTCAAGGTCACATTCCCCCTCATGGCCATCCAGAGCGAAGGCTGTTACGTGGGCCTGATCTGGGGCGGACGTGGCACGGGCGTCCCGCCCGTGCTAACAACGCGCCAATTCAGCGCGCTCTTCGATTCTCCCGACCGCGTGTTCCATTCGGGCGGACATGTGATGGGCGTGCTCTTTCCCGGCTCCGATGGCCGTATGCGGGCGGAAGGCAGCTTGCTGCCGCGTTTCCCGGAACGCCTGCGGGCGAATGAACCACTGGTCTTGAACGCCACGCTGATCAGTGGAGCGGCGGACAACGTGATACCGGCGGTCCAGACGTATGTTGCCCTGCGCGGGCTGCCGCTGGTTCCCAACCCCATGGATTTCCAGTCGTACGTTTCCCTGGCGTCCGGCGGGTGGCTCGATTCCAGGATTCGCGAAGACGCGATGATACGGCACGCCGTCTGGCCAGGCTTTGGGGCGCAAGCGGCGGCGGATGCGGCGCTGTGGATGGATTGGCTTGCTGGACAAACAGGGAAGACCGAATTGGCTCAACGGCTGAAAACGACGGCTGCGGAGGTCCTGGCCAAGGTCCCGCCGCGGCAATGGAATGGGGCGGGGGTCTCCCACGTGCGTTTCCCCGGTGTTTCGCTGTATTATGGACACGTGGCCGAGAACGTCCAGGCTGCGGAGGCCTCCGCGCGCGGCCTGCTCGCCTCATTCGAACCCGATGGCTCGGTGCGCTACAAAAAGGCGCCGGATCGTCCTGATTACGCCAAGACACACTGGACTACCGAGGCTAACGGCCTTGCCGCCAACAGCGTCGCCCGGTTGCTGGAACAGGCAAGCGTGTGCGGGAATCAAGAGCTGCTGAAAGAAGGCCTGCGCGTGCTCCGCGCTCTGAATAAGTTCGACAACACCGTACCGCGCGGCGCTCAAACGTGGGAAGTCCCGCTGCACACGCCCGATATCCTGGCTTCAGCTCACCTGGTCAAAGCCTACACACTGGGGTACGAGCTTACAGGTGAACAGGAGTTCCTGAAGCGCGCCATTTACTGGGCTTGGACCGGCGTGCCATTCGTGTACCTGGCTAAGCCGACGCCTCAACCTGTTGGGGAATACGCCACGATTGCCGTGCTTGGCGCCACGAACTGGCAGGCGCCAGTGTGGTTCGGGCAGCCAGTGCAATGGTGCGGACTCGTCTACGCCGACGCGCTCTATGCACTGGCACGCTATGACAAGCGCGGGCCTTGGGAGCAACTGGCCAAAGGCATCACTGCGTGCGGCATTCAGTTCACGTGGCCTCAGAGTGACAAGGACCGGCAAGGCTTGCTGCCGGATGTTTACCACTTGCGCGAGCAAATCAGCGACGGCCCGGCTATCAACCCAGGCACGGTCCAGGCCAACGCGGTGCGGTTCTACGGCAGGCCAGCGGTGTACGGCTTCCACGCTTCACGTGAGAACGGTTGGTACATCCACGCCCCCGGAGAAGTTTTGCTGGCGCCCGTCAAAGAGCGCAAGGGACAGATTACTTTCCAGGTCCGCTGTGCGCTTGGCAAGGCGTGCTATGTCTTAGTTAGCGGCCTCGCCGCCAAGCCGTGGGTTCGCATCAACGACAAAGACACCGCTCTTGGGCGGCCGCACGAGTTCGTTGAGAAGAACGGGTGGCTCATTCTTCAGTTAGCGGGCGGCACAGACCTCATTCAGGTTTCGGCTAATCCTTTTTGAGCCGCGAGCATCCGAGCCGCGCGCGTAAGCAAGCGGTCCGCTCCCTTACGGTCGCGGCTCAGGACGCCCGGAGGCCCCCAGGGCTAAACCTAACATAACGCCTATTATCGGACGTTGCGTCGAACACTGAGAAGGGACTTGCGGCCCCGCGCAATAACGGTGACGAATAACGGTGACGGACTACGAATTAAACAGACTCGCCGTCTGCGCAACCTTTTGCTTCGGCTTCGGCCATCGCTTGTGTGGCCCCAGGGCGCGCCGCAACAAAGCCTCCAAGCTGGCGATGAACGAGGGTGAACCGCAGGGCCTTCTACCCAGTCGCAAGCCGCCGTCAACTGCAATTCGTAGTCCGTCACCGTTATCACCGTTATCTGAGAAACCTGTACATGATCCTTCTCCTATGCTTATGGTTCGAACTCCAGA
>Ga0315279_10007083_pt1 | contig 13952 bp, 10 predicted proteins | sample YL17G06_20_MG_FD_203694 | JGI IMG/M metagenome (GOLD analysis project Ga0315279, IMG submission 203694) | Sediment microbial communities from Yellowstone Lake, YNP, Wyoming, USA - YL17G06_20 | ecosystem: Environmental > Aquatic > Freshwater > Lake > Sediment | place: USA: Wyoming | collected... | reverse complement strand
CGGGACACGGCCCAAAACAGCAGGCGGAACCACCGGCGCAGATAGGCGCCCGCGGCGCTGAAGGCCAAAAAGAGCATGGCCAGCGGGAAGACCGCCAGGCGGCAGATGGTGCGCAAGAACTCCGGGCCATTCACGCCGGCGCGTACGCTCAGAAACCGGCGAATCACGGAGAAGTTCGAGCGGTCCAGCCAGAAAAAGTCGGCGTTCTCGTTGACAATGAGCAGCTTTGAGGGAAGCAGAAACAGAAGAAGCAGCTTCCAGCGAAACAGGATCTGCTCGTCGGAGAACATCACGGCGGCCACCGGCGCGCGCGACCGGCGCATGGCCATCAGCATCCTGAGCTTGCCGGCCAGGCCCCGCGCCTCGGTGGTCCGGAAAACGCGCGTGAAGCCGCCGGGCGCCGGCTCGCCCGGGTAGCAGGTGCACAACTCGTAGCGGGCTCCCGAAAAAATCGGCTCCATGCGCTGCCGGGCTTTCTCCAGGGTTGCGCGCGAGCCGCTTTCGACCAGCAGCACGCGGTCGGCCTGCGGGACGTGCCGGCGGAAGAAATAGCGCATGACGGGCTAGTTTATACCACCGAAGAAGCGTCCCGGCGCCGGAATCGGGCGGTTCAGTACTGAGAACTCAGCACTGAGAACTCAGCACTCAGCTCTTCTCACTGCTCATTCAGCAGCAGGTCGCGCGCCAGGCGCAGCGGAGGGGCGCCGAGCGACAGCAGCCGGTCGTGGAATTCCTTCAGCACGAATGCCGGCCCCTGTTTTTTCCGCAGCTCTTCGCGCAAACGCAGGATCTGCAGCTTTCCCGCGTACGGGGCGGGGGCCTCGCCGGGAAAAAGCAGCGCCCGCTCGACCCGCTCCTCGGCCGCCGCCTGATCCAGGAAACCGTCATTGACCAGCAGGCTGACCGCATCGGCGGGCGACAGGCCGCCGGAATGCAGCCGGACATCGATCACGGCCTCGAGCTGCGCCACCAGCGCATGGTGTAACTGAAGCAGGCGGGCCCGCGGGTCGGGCCGGAAGCCTTCCTCGAAAACCATCTGCTCGCAATACAGCGCCCAGCCCTCGGTGAAGGCCCGGCTGGCGAAGACCTTGCGCGCCAGGTTGGACGACCGGCTCATGGCCTCGCTTTGCACGTATTTGCCCGGGTACCCGTCGCGCACGGCCACAAGCGAAATCGCAATCGGGTTGCTGTCACGTAGCAGGGATTCGGCTTGCTCGACCCCGAGCAACTCCGGCGCCGGCACGTAGTAGAGCCAGGGGAGGTCGGGTTCGAACGAGCCCGGGGCCTCAAGCCGCGCCGGGCCGGCCAGCCAGTAAGAGGGAACGGTCAGGATGCGGAGGCGATCACGATCCGGCAGCGAGACCAGGCCCTTCTCTTCCACGAAGCGCCTGGCATCGCTGAAGGCCTCGCGGAACGCCGCGGCCAGCTTATCCTGGGGCAGCCGCGCGGCCGCGATCTCCCCCAGCGCTTGAGGCACGGATTGGCTGGAATTGATTTGCGCGGCGACCTCACGCATCCGCTCCCGGGTCTCGAGCACGTCGCGCTCGGCGGCCGCCTGCAGTTCCTCGGCTGTCAGTGCGACGCCCAGGTAATAGCGGAAATACTCGCGGTAGAGTGAGCCGGCCTGGGCGCCGGGCGGGGAAGGGAACAACGGCGCGTCAACGGAGCGGGGCAGCAGATCGGACTGCAGCCATGCGCCGAACTGCCGCAGGCTGGCGGCCGCGCGCGCTGCTTCCTGGGCGATCCGCTTCCGCAGTTTCTTGCTTGCTCCCTGTTCGGCGGCCGCCTGCGGCACCTGCTTCTCGATCCAGTCCGCGGCTTCCGCAATCTGCCCGATCGCTTTGCGGGTAGCCAGCCGCGGCGGCCGGTCCAGATTGGTGCGCGCCTGCTGCAGCAACTTCGGGAACGCCTTCAACCGGCTGGCCAGCGCGGTGTACCGCCGCTCGGCCGGCGCGAATTCCCGGCCCACCAGCGCGGCCACTGACTCCTGGAGCAGGCAAACGTACGAGCCGGGGTCGCGTTTCCACCGCTGGAGTTGCTGGAGGTCGAGCAGCGCCAGGCGGATGCGGTCCATCACCATCTCGCGGTCCACCCGCTGTCCGGCGGCCAGGCCGGCGGGATTGAGCCGCTGGAATGCTTCCAGGGCCGCCCGGTTTCGCTGAATCTCCAGATCAATCGCGGCCGGAGAGAAATCCTCTAATTGGGCGTCGTAGGCATGGACGCCGGAGGGCGTGGCGGCCCGCGCCGGGTTCGCCTTCCAGTAGCCGGCCAGATAGGTCTCCAGGAGCGCATCCACGTCCTGGGCGCGGAGGCAAGGCAACAGAAACAGGGAGAGCAAAAAGACGAGGAGGCGCACGCTAATCAGAAAAGGTGACAGGTTGCAGGTGGCAGGTTGCGGGCCAGGCGGCACTGTCGCCTGCCACCTGCCACCTGCCACCTTGTTCTCAGGGCTTCTTGGCGGCCGGCGGCGTTGCCGGCTTGGCGGCCGGCTCCGACGCGGGCTTGGCCGCAGGCGTAGCGGGCTTGGCCGCGGGCGCTGCGGGCTTGGCTGCGGGCTTCGCCGCCGGAGCCGCGCCCGACGTGGCTGCGCCGGCAGCCGGCTCAGTGGAGTTGTACAGCTTGATAATGTCGTCGGTCAGATCCACGGAGGCGCTGGCCCACAGCACGGGGCTTTGTGGCGAACCGACGTCGAACACCACGTGGTAGCCGAACTTGCGGGCGTATTCGTCCAGCACCTTCATCATCTTCTGGCCGATCTCGTTGACGGCCTGGGCTTCGGCCTGCTGCGCGTCGTTGGTGGCGTCCTCGTTGGCGCGATTGAAGTCCTTGGTCTTGGTTTCAATCTGGCGAACCAGGCTGGCGCGCGCGTCGTCGCTCAGGGTTTTTTCCTGCTCGGCCAGTTGCTTCCGCAGTTTCTCAATCTCGGCCTGCCTGGTTTGAAGATCGGTCTGTTTCGGTGCGAACTGCTTCTGGAGCCGCTCGATAGCCACGCGGCCCTCGTTGGATTCAATGATGGCCCGCTGGATGTTGATCAAGCCAATCTTGACGGCAGGCGCCGGCGCCGGCACGAAGGGCGCCTGGCCATAACCCGCGGTCGCGACCGTCAGGGCCGCGGCCAGCGTAAACGCAAACAACTGTTTCTTCATCCCCACTCCTCAGGTTGTGATTGGGTCTTCTTGGCTCCGGTCACGAAGCGGACCCCGTATGAGACCGAGCGCTACTCCGCCGTTGGAACGACGAAGCAAGCCAAACGAGCAATTATAGTGCCGGGCGCGCAGCGCGGTCAATGCGGCAGAAGCACGGGAAACGCGGAACTGTACCACAAGCGCCAAGGCAAAGAAGCTGTGAAAACCGCCAGCGCCCGGGCCTCAATTGCGGCCGGCCGCCGCCGCAGCCTCCTGGTTCCTGACTTTCAATCCCGGGGATTCGCTGACAGACACCTTCCTGGCCCGGCGGAAGAGCGCATCGATCTGGCTGCCCGGCGCCCGCTGCGCCTTGAAACCTTGCAGCCAGACGCCGTCCGCATCATCGACGATCAGCGCCGGCCGGCGATCGTCTTTCTCGAAGCTCACCTCGACGTTCCGGAACCGCAAATCCTTGACGTTGCGGCAATAGAAGCCGTAGGAGGGCCGAGGGCCGACATCGACGGCCCGGAAGGAATCGTTCTCCGGTGGAACGACCGCGGCCTGCTCCGCGGTCCCTCCGCCCTTGTAGGTAAGACGCACGTTTTCCAGCGTGATGTTTTCGACCGGGGCGCCCGGCTTCCCCATGATGGTGCTGGTCCACTGCTCGTTCTTGATGTAGCCGTACACGTCGGTGGCGGTGATGTTCTTCAGCGTGATGTTGCGAATCCTGCCGACCGGCGTGGGAGATTCGGGTGTCCTGCCCTGGCGGTTCGAGAGCTTGATGTAGATGGGCTGCGCCACCTTGCTCATGCGGATGTTCTCGTAGGTGACGTTCTCGATGACGCCGCCGTCGCTCGAGGTGATGCTGATGCCGGCCTTGTCGGCGTGCTCGATGACGATGTTGCGGAACTGGATATTGCGGAAGTCGCCGGCCGTCTCGGACCCGAAATGAATGCCGTGGGCATTGGTCGCCACCTTGCAGTCGCGGATAGTGATGTTCTCGCTGAGAAGCCGGCGTCCCAGCGAGCGATTGCTCTTGAGCACGATGGCGTCGTCGCCGCCCTTCATGACTCCGTTCTCGTAGCGGATCGACTCCACGTCGGTGCCGTAGACCTCGACGTTGCGCGACCCCACGATGTCGATCCCGTCGCGGCTGGTGCGCACCGTGACGTTGCCCACTTTCACGCCGTCGCAGGCGGTGATGAGCATGGCGAAGTGCCCGCCCTGGCTCACCGTGAAATCGTTCAACCGGACGTTGCGGCAGGAGCGCAGGGCGATGGCCTTGTCGCCGCCGCCCGGCGGATCGGTGGGCTTGGGGCTCCGCGTAAGCGCGCTGCCGTTGATGGCACCGGGGCCCGTTATGGATACGTTCTCTACCCCATCACCCCAGATCAGCGCCGTGCGGACGTGGCTGTAACCGAACTCCTGCCACTTGTCATTGGGGTTCGGCTCCGGGTGGTCGTAGGCGTTGATGTTGTTTGGCGCGCCGAGGATCGTGGCGCCTTTGGCCAGGCGCAGGTGCACGTTGCTCTTCAGCCGGATCGAGCCGGACAGGTAGGTGCCCGCGGGAAACTCCACGACACCGCCGCCGGCCCCCTGGCATTCCTCAATGGCCCTGTTGATCGCCGGGGAATCCAGTGTCTTACCATCGCCGGCGGCACCGTAATCTCTCACGTTGCATACTTTCTGGGCGGCGAATGCAGTGGCAACCCCGATGATCGAGACGATCACGAGACGTATGAAATTGCGGCCCATCGCGGTCCCCTTTCCTTGTGGCGGGCCATGTGCCCGCCCTTGCGTTCTTGCGGCAGCCGGGGCTAACCCGTCTCACCTGTTCTCTACGTCGGCGGTTTCGCGAATACGATCGAGGATCCGCCGGTCCTCCTCCAGCGCGCGGCTGCGGTTCTTCATGCGCCAGCGCATCTCCAGAACAAAGTGGTCCAGGTTGTAGCGGTGGCCGGTCTCCGGGTTGAGGCCGTAGGTGACGCCGGGGGCGCGGTCCATCGCCTCCAGGCGCGCCAGCGCGTCTTCCACCACCATGGCGTCCTGTTCGTTGGGCTTGCTGATCCAGCGCCGCTGCGCAAAGTAGGCCCGCGTCCATTCGCGGTAGAGTTTCGCGGCATCCAGAAGGAGGCCGAAGCCCTCGCGCAGGGGCGCCATCTGGGCCGGAGTCATGTACCGCGCCGCCTGGTCCAGGTCGGCAATCGAGGCCTTCACCTGCTTCAACACCTCGTCCTTTTCGGCCACGAACTTCCGGAACAGGGCCTCGTCCGGATTGTAGGAAGCTTCCTCCAAGGCCTTGTCGGCAGGGTCGTTGCTCCATTTTGACCGGGGACGTTGGAGGACATGTCCGAGGTAATAGCGATAGTTGTTCCATTCCGCGCCGATCGATTTCGTGAGCCACAGGCCGAGAAAGTAGCGGCCGTTGTGGTTGATGAATTCGGTGCGCTGGAGCGCCGCAATGACGTAGGGGGCGGCGTGCTCCGGGTAGCGACGGGCCGCCCAGTCCTTCCATACCTGCTCGGCGCTGACGTCCGGATCCTTCAGGAAACGGGAGAAGGCGTAGAGGTTGACCTCCTGGACGTTCTCGAAGGGCTTGTCCCACATCAGGCGGCAGCGGCCGACCATGCCCGCCAGGCCCTTCTCTTTGGCCCGCTGCGCGAATTTCTGGATATAGCCCACCTGGGCGTACGGTCCCTGCCAGCCCCAGGCTTTCTCCACGCCCAGGTCGAACTCGATGATCTGGCGCTTCTTGCCAACCTTGCCGTGCATGGGGTCGGGCGGGTAGAAGGGATCGAACTCGTGGCAGGTATCCTTGCTCATCACCACCAGGTCGTCGGGGAGCTTGGCCAGGGCGGCCGCGAAATAGTCCATTTCCAACGGCTCATAAAAGAAATTGCGGATGATGAGCTGCTTGTTGTGCTTTTTCGAGAGATCGTAGAAAAAGCGGCTGATGCGGTAGAGCCGCTCGGGCACCGGCAGCTTGGAAGCCACCTCGCTATTCCGGAAGATCTTGTTGTTGCTTTCGTGGAAGGTGACCACCAGGCCGGCCGCGCCCGGAACCTTCGCGAACAACTGGTCGTAGCGCTGCTCCAGGTACTTGAACAACTCGGGATGGTCGAAGTTCACGCGCCGCTCGATCCGGTACTTGTCCGGGATGTCGTCAAACTCGTGCACCCAGAGGTAAACCGCGATCTTCTTCTGCTGGGCCAGCGCCGCCGCCTCGAGCACGTCCCGCTGCCGCTCGCTCGATTTCAGGAAGCCATCGACGGAGCGGAAAAACTCGTGCGAGAAGATGAAGAAGTTCACGCCGTACTCGGGGGCCTTGTTGATGGCCTCCCGCAGCTTCGGCATGTCGTGGTCGTGAAACTGCCAGCCATTCATCGTGAAGGGCTGGCCGGGGGGCGCTACGGCGGCGGCCTTCGATACGCCGCAGATCGCAAACGCCAGCAACGAGACAATCCACAGGGTCAGCGGTAGGAGCCGCTTGGCTCTTACTTTGTGCATATTGCACCACCGGGGCTGCCTGACGGCGGCCGAAGGGCCGTTCTCACCGCAGCTCAAAAAGACAGCTTGAGCGCGACCTGCACATCTCGCGGGTCGTTGGCCTGCGAAGTGATCTTCCCAAAGTTCGAATTGCTCGGCGTCAAGTTCGGGTTGCCGAATTGCGGGTGGTTGAACGCATTCAAGAATTCGCCGCGCAGTTGCAGCGTGATTTTCTCGGTGATTGAGAAGTTCTTGCTCACCGAAATGTCCCGGTGATTGATGGCTGCGCCACGGAAGTTCGCGAGCCGCAGCGGGAAGGTGCGAATATTGTATTGGAGGTTAATCCGTGGGTCGCTTCGCTGAAGTGCAGGATCGACCACGCCATTTCTCTGGACGGCGGCATCGGAGAAGTAAAAGCCGCTGGTGTCGAATGTCCCGTCGACGGTAGCGCCTCGAATGTCGGTCTCAAGGCTCTTCGGGTCGCCGGCATAGTAGACGTTGCCCCACGCGAGCGGCGGTCCACTCTGGGCAATCCACATGCCTTGTAGCTGCCAGCCCCCGGCAATAGCCTCCAGCGCACCCTTCCAGTTCGTTCCGAACTTCCGCCCCTTTCCGAACGGCAACTCGAAGATCCCGCTCAGAACGAAGCGGTTCGGCCTGTCGTTGGGGTGAACGCGCTCCGTTAGGGTCGTGTCGGTAGGATTCAGGAGGGAGTTCTTGTCCGTGAACCGCGACCGTGTGTAGGCCGCCATAAGCGTGTAGCCTAGCGAAAAACGCTTTTCGAGACGGAACTGACCCGAATCGTAACGGCTGCTACCGTCGTATCGCTCGCCGGAAATATCCAGGAATTGGGGGAAGGGCCGCAGCAATTGCTGGCGCTGGATGGTCGCGCCGTTGTTGCTGCTTCCAGGGAGCAAGCCCAGGAAGGGATTCGGCACCTGCGCAGTCAGCAGGTTGATTGTCGCCGTGTCGCGTGTGGGGCTGGTGGAGAGATACTGCGCCGGCACCGGGTTGACAATGGCGAAGGTCTCGGTGGAGCCCACCGCGCCGGTAAGGCCGAGCGTGAGGTCGTAGCTGAAGGTGCTGACATACGCTGCTTCCAACACCCAATTGCCGGGCAGTTCGCGTTGGATGCCGACCTGCGCGCGCTGTGCCTGGGCATTCCGCCGTTTTACGGGGACGGAGGAGATCGCCTGCCCCATGTAGGTGGCCAGGCCCTGCTGCGATCCGTGAGGTTCGGCGACGCCATCCGGGAACGGGTTCGCCAGGGTGGCTCGGAACGTCAAACCATTGTCCAGGCTCGGAACGATCTGGGTGGACTGGGAAAAGCCCGTCTGGTTTACCCCGTCGATGTCGAAGGGCACCGCGTAGATGCCCCAGCCGCCACGCAGGACCGTCTTCTTTGAAATCTGATAGGCAAAGCCCAGGCGTGGCTGGATATTGTTCAAATCGGGATTCCAGAAACCACGGTGGCTGGAGTCGGCAAACAGCAAGCCTCCGACTACGCGAAAGGCGTCGGTTGAGATCTGGGGAATCGGGCTGGCCGCGTAGGCCTTCTTGGCGGCGGCTTCGATGGGGCTGGAACTGGTCCTGTCAAACCCGCGGAGGTTGCGGTTGTAGCGTTCCGTGGTTGCCCCCTCGTACTCGTAGCGCACCCCGGCGTTCACGGTCAGCCGACGCGACACCTTCCAGTCATCCTGGAAGAAAAAAGCGTGGTTGAGCGTCTGGTTAGCCGTGGAAGCGTTGCGGTCAATGGCGCCGCCGGTGGGTATGCCCAGCAGCAGGGAGGCCAGGTCCTGGCCAACGGGCGCGGCCGAGGAGTTGTCCAGCGGCCCGCGCGTGTAGGTGGTGGAAAACTGATACTGGCCCGCCGGGTTGCCAGGCGTCACAAGGTTCGAGCGGTAAGCGCGCGTGTCGTACCCGAAACGGAGAGTGTGCCCGCCCATCGTCCTGGTGAGGGTCGGCTGAAGGGCGTACACGGTATAAGTGGGCTTGTTCCCCATGGCGCCGCCCAGTCCGCTCAAGCTGGCGACGCTGAACTGCGGGAAGTACAGAGCGCCCTGGAAGTACGAGGCCGTTTGCTGGGAGAAGCCCAGGTCCGCCGGGTTGAAGAGGCCCTCGCTCATCTTCGGGTTGGGGTCCAAGAACCGGCCCATGCTCGCGCGCACGTTCAGCACAGTTGTAGGCGAGATCGTGTAGAGGTAGTCGTAGGTCGGGGCGTGGTTGATCCGGGACGAGTAGCCGCCAACCGGCCACACCCCGTTAATGATGCCCGTCCAGCCGCCACCGGGATTGCTGCGCTTGCTGTATGAGTAGCGAAACAAAAAACGCTGTTTCTCGTTCAGGGTGTGCTCAACGCGCGCTGTTTCGGAATGATAGGTGTTCTGGCCCGATGTGGTCGCAACAAAGTCATTCCGGCCCTGATAGTCGCCGGGTTGGTTCGGCGGCGGATAGTAGGAAAGGTACTTATGAGCTATCGGGCTCACCCGGTTCGTGGGAATGATATTGCCGGGAAACGGGTCGCGTTGCACACGGCCGCTGGCCAGCAATCGCGCCGTGCCGGGGTCGTAGATCGTAATGCCGGCAGGAAGCAGCGAAGACAGGTCCCCGCTTCTCTGCGCGTCAGTGGGCACGGTGTAGTAAGTGGTCCCGGGGTTCACAATGCGGAGCCCCTCAAAGGCAAAGAAGAAGAAAGTGCGGTTCCTGCCGTCGTAAACTTTGGGGATCAGCACCGGCCCCCCGCCCGTCCCTCCATACCGGTTGTAGCGCCGCGGTGACGGCTGCGCGCCCGTGCGGTTAAGAAAGAAGTCATTCGCCGACAGTTTGTCGTTGCGTAGAAACTCGTACAGCGTCCCGTGCAGTTCGTTCGTGCCGCTCTTCAGCAGAACATTGATGTTTGCGCCGGCACCGTGACCCTGCTGGGCATCGAACGTGGCCGTTTGAATCTTGAACTCCTGGACGGCATCGGCGGGCGGCACAAAGGCGACCACGGCCAATCCGTTACCGCGCTTCCTTGTCCCGTTCGGTGCGCCGTCCACCGTGTACTCATTCCCGCCCGGCGCGCCGTCCGCCTGGACAGCCGACGTGCCGTTGTTGTCAAACGGTCGCTGCACCGCGAAGCTGGCGTCGTAAAAGTCGATGCCCGCTGCCAATTGAGCCAGCGAGAACGGGTTGCCGTCGGCCAGAGGCAGGTCGGCGATGCGGCGCCGGTCAACCACCTGCCCAAGAGAAGCCGATTCGGTCTCCAGCAGCGGTGTTCCGCCGGTCACCGTCATCGTTTCCTGAGTGCCGCCCAACTCCAGGCGCAGGTCAAGCTCCAGCTTGTCACCAACCCGGACCTCGATACCTGGGCGAACCAGTTTCTTGAAACCCGTGGCTTCAACGCTGACGGTGTACCGGCCCGGCACTAGGTAGAGCAGGGTGTAGTTGCCGGTGGCGTTCGACACTGTCGCGGTCACCACGTTGGTGGCTACGTTCGTGACCGTGACGCGGGCGCCGGCTACCACAGCCTCCGACGGGTCGGTCACCAGGCCGGTAATTGAGCCTCGGAATTCCTGAGCGAAAACGTTTCCAGCGAAAAAGACGACGGTCAACAGGCATATCCAGATCGCGGCTCCCCGCTTCTGGCGATCTTCCTCTACGGCAGGCGATACGCAGTTCATGTCTATTCCCCCAATTCGAGTGCACAGACCCGCAGGCAGGGCAAAAAACCACCTCAGGGTGCTAGCCCCTGACGTGCATTATCATTAGCCAGACTCCCGCGTCCGTCAAGTTTAAGCTTGCGTATAAAACGGTTGTTGACGTACTGTTTTCTTCAGCCTAGCTTGTGTCTGGTTGCGAGCGCTCAGCGATGATCGGCCACCCGCAGATCCCGACGAATTCCGCCTCTGCCTGCGAAATCTCGGATCAGGTCGAACGGATTCTCCGTAGCGGGGAGTTCGCCGGGTCGGAGTTGCTGCGCAGCCTCCTGTCTTTTCTGGCGAAACGGGCGGTCGAGAAGCCCGGTGAGGGCGCGAAGGAATACGAGGTCGCGGTCGAAGTCCTGGGCAAGGCCCCGGATTTCGATCCCCGCCTGGATTCCGCCGTTCGTGTCCACACCGGGCGGCTGCGTTCCAAGCTGGCCGAGTACTACATGTCCGATGGCGCGGCGGATCATGTGGTTGTCGAGGTCCCCAAAGGCTCCTACCAGCTCGCGTGCCATTACCGCAACGGCCATCAGCAGGCGGCGGAGGGGGAGCCAACCCACGAAGTGGTGCCGGCGCGGGCGGAGGCGCGCGGCGGGCCCTGGAAATGGTTCCTCGCCGGGTTTGGAGCGGCCCTCCTGCTGAGTTGCATCGCGGCATTTCTCTGGCTGCCGGTGCGCCCTGCGACCGCACCCGCGGGGATCGCCGCTTTCTGGAGACCGTTCCTCGAGGCCTCCGATGCGCCGCTGGTTGTCTTTTCCAATCACCGGTTTACGGGCACCTCGGCCACCGGCCTGCACCGCTTCCGCGACGGGATCGACGACGCCAGCGACATCAACGACACCTATTAGGGCACCGGGACGGTCATGGCCGCCTATGAATTGACCACGCTTTTCGGACATTGGGGGCGCGCGTTGAAACTCAAGCGAGCGGAGTTACTCACCTGGCAGGAGGCTCAAGATGCCAACGTGATCTTCATTGGGTCTCGGGAGGCAAACAGGCCATTGCGCCAGTTTCCGCAGTTCCAACAGTTCGCCTTCAAGCCCTCCGATGCCGAACCGCGTTTTGGCGTTCGGGGGTTATAAACGTCCAGCCGCAGCCAGGCGAGGAACCGATCTACTTTGCTTCGGCAAAACCGTATACATCCGACTACGCGGTGATCGCCATGCTGCCCGGACTCAAACCGGAACGCAAGGCCCTGATATCGGCGGGGACAAACACCTACGGAGTTCAGGCCGCAGCGGATTTCGTGTGCCGCGCCGACCCTGTCGGCAGCCTGGTTTCCCGTCTGCCGAACCGCAGCGATGGCCGTCTCCCCGATTTTGAAGCGTTACTGCACGTGAAGATCAACGGTGGCGTGCCCGTCAGTTCCCAACTCCTCTTGATTCGCATCAGAAGGTAGCCGGCCGAGGTTCCGCGTCCGAGCTGCTCATTCCCGCCCTGGTCGTGCCAGTGCGCGACCGCACCTGACACATTACAAGTGGGACAAAACGTTACGTTAACGACCGTTTAATACGCAAGCTTAAACTTGACGGGCAGCGAACTTTGGCAGATGATGGCGCACGCAAGGGGAGAGTTTTGCTCTTAAGGGAAAAGTCGAGGAGCAGCGAAATGGCCGACAGCCGATTTTCAAGACGATATTTCTTCTACGGCGCACTTCTGGCGGGCGCCATCCCCCGCGGAGGATTCGGCAGCGCGCCCTCGCTGAAAGCGCTGGGCTACAAGTCGCCCAACGAGAAGCTGAACCTTGCCGCCATAGGTGCGGGCGGACAGCCGGCCTCGGATTTGAGGCTGGCGCACGCCGGCGTGGAAAACGTGGTGGCGCTTGCGGATGTGGATTGGGAGCGCGGACGCAGCTCCTTCGAGCGGTTCCCGAAGGCCGAAAAGTACAAGGACTTCCGCCGGATGCTCGACAAACAGGGCAAGCCGATCGACGCGGTGGTCATCGGACCGCCCGACCACGTGCACGCCATCTGCGCCCTGGCGTGCATGCAGCTCGGCAAACACGTTTACGTTGAGAAGCCGCTGACCCGCACTTCGTGGGAGGCGCGAGCGCTGACGCAGGCTTCGGAAAAGTACAAAGTCGCCACGCAGATGGGTAACCAGGGCTACTCGCACGACGCGACGCGCGTCGCTTGCGAGATCTTCTGGTCGGGCGAGATCGGGGAGGTCCGGGAGGTCCACGCCTGGACCGGCCCCCCGAGCTGGCCGCAAGAGATGACCAGGATCCCCGCTCCGACGCCCGTGCCCGAGACGCTCGATTGGGATGGGTGGCTGGGCGGCGCGGCCTGGCGCCCGTTCACAGCGGGCGACGGCGACTACAAGAGTTACATGCTGGAACGGAATGCGCGAAACGGGCGGAGCGGCGGCCAGCAGAATTTCGGCTTCTACCTGCCCTGCAATTGGCGCGCCTTTTACGATTTCGGCAGCAGCTTGATCGGCGACTGGGGCGTGCACATCCTCGGTCCGGCAAACTGGGCGCTGCAGCTCGATCCGCAATATCTGGTCAGCGTAGAGTGCACTAAGAAGGATGCACTGCCGCCGTTTACTTTCCCGGACGAGCTGGAGATCAAGTACGAGTTTGCCGCGCGGCCCAGTATGCCTCCGGTGACGATCTATTGGTATCATCATCTGGGTGGCGATGCCTACACGCCCCCCGGCATGACGATCGAAGAAGCCCGCAAGATTCCGGGGAAGGGGCCACAGGTGGGCCCGGCGCGGGGACAAGGAGGTTCCTTCGCCGGTTCGGGCGGCGGCACGTCACCGCAAGGCACCGCCGCGGGTCGAGGCGGCGCCGCGGGCGGCCGCAATCGTGAGTCCGGCGCTACGCGCGCCAGCGGCTACAACTGCATCTTCGCCGGCTCGAAAGGCTTCCTGGGCACCAGCGGGCGCGGCGAAGACGTGGGCCTGCTCCCGGGATCGCGCTGGGCTGAATACAAGCTGCCCGACCCGTACTTGCAGCGTTCGCCCGGCGCCAGCACCGGTTCGAACGGCGCCGCGCATGTGCGCGACTGGGTGCGTGCGTGCAAAGGCGGCGCGCCCGCCTGCTCCAACTTCGGCATCGCCGGGCCTTACACCGAATGGCTCTTGCTCGGCGCGGCAGCCGTGCATTGCGAAGGCAAGTTGCTTTGGGACAACGCCAAGGGCGAGTTCAGTAATAATAAGGACGCTAACAAGTGGGTCAGGCCCATTTATCGGAAGGGTTGGGGGATGAAGGTATAGAGTCCTCTTCGTCGTTTTTGCCCTTTAGGTCGGGTTAGGTGGGCTGCTGTTCGCCGGGCCGGGCAACCGGGATGTGTACCAGACCAGAGCGCACAACTTCAGCCCACGCCTTGGATTTGCGTGGAAGCCTTCGCTGCTGGGCCGCAACACGATGCTGCGCGGCGGTACGGGCATCTTCTTCTTCCCCATCGGCACAACGGGCGTGACCCAGACAGGCTTCAGCCAGACCACGCAACTCGCCGCCACCAATGACAGCTACCTCACGCCCTATGCCACCCTGGCCAACCCATTCCCGGACGGCATCCTGCTGCCCGGATCGTCGCTTAACGGCAGTACCATTGCCCGCAGCCTATTGCTGGTCGCTTTTCCCGATTTACCAGCGTACAGACGAACGCCCGAAACGACGGCAGCTCCACCTTCAGCGATTTCGTAAGGT